>Ga0268266_10000046_pt1 | contig 312745 bp, 248 predicted proteins | sample KBSS13metaG_FD_190356 | JGI IMG/M metagenome (GOLD analysis project Ga0268266, IMG submission 190356) | Switchgrass rhizosphere microbial communities from Kellogg Biological Station, Michigan, USA - KBS S1-3 metaG (SPAdes) (version 2) | ecosystem: Host-associated > Plants > Roots >... | reverse complement strand
CACGATCAACAGCGCGCAGCCGCTGGGTTATTATGCCAATTCGTACTTGAAGCTGGTGGCCAACGGCGGCGGGTTCAACATCGACGTCGAAGTGGTCCCGGAACCCGGCACCTGGGCCCTGATGCTCTGCGGCTTGGTCTTGTTGGTTGCTTGCCAGCGCGCGCGTCGTTCCAAAGACATCTAACGGGACAACGTCACTGGTACGGCGTGTTTCAGCAGGTCATAGCTCTTGGTCCAGAGGTGGAAATGGGCCTTGCTCGATTATCGCCATTCATGACTCCCCTGATTCGAATACCAATTGACGAGCAATGAAGGACCCCAGGCAGATCAGTAGAGCCGTGGAAAGGACTTGGACGCTTGGCCTGACCGTTTTCTTTTGCCTCATGGCCCCTGTCGCGTTTGCCAGTCCGCTGACCGTCAAGCCGGGGGAAATCTGGCCCGACGACCGTGGCCGGCACATCCAGGCCCACGGTGGCGGTATTATCAAAGTCGGAGACACCTGGTACTGGTTCGGTGAGGACCGCTCCCAAGATAATCCGCTCGGCATACCCATTGTTGCCTGTTATTCGTCCAAAGATCTCGTCAATTGGCAATTCCGCAATCAGGTCGAAAAAGCTGAAGATCCCGCCAAACTCGGGCCAGGTTGGGTGTTGGAACGTCCAAAGGTTTTCTATAACGCGGGCACGAAGAAATTTGTCATGTACGCCCATCTCGATAGGAAGAATTACCGCTATGCGCATGTCGCTGTCTTTACCTCCGACACCGTGGACGGGGATTACCAATATCTGAAAAACTTTCGCCCCCTCGACAAGGAAAGTCGCGACATAGGTCAGTTCATTGATGACGACGGTTCTGCCTACCTGATCTTTGAGAGTCGCCCCACCAAGGGATTTTTTATTGCGAAGCTTTCCGACGATTATCTCACCGTCGAGAAACAAACTGCTTTTATACCGGCTCCGTTGGAAGGGGGAGGCGTAGTCCACTACAATGGTCTCTATTACGTTGTGGGTTCCAAAATGACAGGTTGGTATCCCAACCCGAACCAGTACGCCACTGCCTCCAGCATCGAGGGGCCGTGGTCCGAATTCAAGGACATAGCCCCGCCAGAGAAAAATACTTACGGCGCGCAATCGACCTTCCTACTCAAGGTTGTGGGTAACAAAACAACAAGCGTGATTTTTATGGGGGACTGCTGGAACAAGACTAGCCAGTGGAATTCGCGCTATCTGTGGCTGCCGCTAGAAATTCAAGAGGGCAAGCTCTCACTTCCCGAACCCAGGACGTGGGCATTGGATGCCGAAACAGGGGAGGCGCAATAGGAGTGAATCGCTCTGTAATATGAAATGCGCAATCGCAACAACAAGTGGAATACTAGCGGAAAACGATTTTCGAGTCGGGTTTCCGTTTGGGCGTCTCCTTGTTTTGTTCACTCCTATTTTTCAACTCGGTTCAGAGGTGATCAAGCGAACGGGCGGTGAGCCTCCCCATTCAACTATTCCTGAACCATGAACCGGAGCGCCCTGATTTTTATGTCCATATCCCGCCTCTCTCTTATCGCACGTTACTGTCTAGTGATGGCTCTCTCCGGAGTGGTGCTCGGAGTCATCGGCGCAGAAGGCGCGCCGGTTCCGGTCCAGTCCTGGGCCAAGGATGCGACGGGCGTTACCTTCAAAATAAGTCCCGGCCTTCTCCGCCTTGAACCTGTGGGAGACCGTACCTTTCATGTCGTCTATGCGCCTGGCGATGCTTTGCCGACCAATCCTCTTTTCGCCGTCGCGAAGCAGCCTGCGCCGGGGGCATTTGCTGTCACCGAGACAGCTGATGTCGTCACTTTGAAAGCCGCCCAATGCGGAGTTGACGTGGATAAAAAAACAGGTTCTCTCTCGTTCCTTGATGGTGCGGGTAAGCTTTTCCTGAGCGAGACGGCAGATGGCGGCAAGAGTCTGGTTCCAACGACCGTTGGTGGCGTGGCAACTAATGCAGTAAATCAGAAATTTATCCTCGATCCACAGGAGGCGATCTTCGGTCTCGGCCAGCATCCAGGGGGCGTGATGAACTGGGTTGGCCACTCGGTGCATCTTCAGCAGAAGAACATGGACGTTGCCATCCCTGTTCTCGTCTCTTCGAAAGGATACGGAGTCTTTTGGAATAATCCCGCCGTCACCGATGTCAAGGTTTCCAAGTCGGACGATCCCTCCCCCGTTGTCGAATGGAATTCGGAAGCGGGAACGGGAATCGATTATTATGTTTTCTACGGCCCGGAAATCGACCAGGTCATCGCGGATTATCGCGATTTGACCGGTGCTGCCCCGATGTTTGGGCGTTGGGCCTGGGGTTTCTGGCAGTGCAAGCAGCGTTATCATTCCCAGGAACAACTTCTCGAGACCGCCTCTCGCTACCGGCAGATGCAAGTGCCGATCGACGGCATTATTCAGGACTGGCTCTACTGGTATCCGGGCCCGTGGGGTTCGCACCAATTCGACAAGACGCGCTATCCCGATCCCTCCGCGATGATGAAGCAGCTCCACGACGAAAACATCCATCTCCTGATCTCAGTCTGGGCGAAATTCGACGTCGGCAGCCCCAATGCCAACGAACTGAATGCCGCCGGGGCACTCTATCCGCAGGTCATCCCCTATGCCTATCCTCCGGGCAAGGGCCAATGGTACGATGCGTTCAAGCCCGAGGCCCGGAGTCTTTACTGGAGCCAGGTCTCCAAGGAGATTTTCTCCAAGGGCGTCGATGGCTGGTGGCTCGACGCGAGCGAACTTGAACTCAGCGGCCACTGGGGTGAATTCCGCAATTTCCAGACCGCAGGGGGACCGGGAGCCGAGGTCTACAACGCCTATCCTCTCATGCACACCACAAGTGTCTACGAAGGGCAACGGGCCGAGACACCAGACAAGCGCGTCTTCATCCTTACGCGCTCCGCCTATGCCGGGCAGCAACGCAACGCGGCGGTGGCTTGGTCCGGCGATATTCGCGGGACCTGGGACGTTTTCCGGCAGCAAGTCCCGAACGGGATCAACTTCTCCCTCAGTGGCATCCCTTATTGGAATACCGATACCGGTGGTTTTGGCAGCGGCAAGCCTTCCGATCCTAAATACGCGGAGCTCTTCACTCGCTGGTTCCAGTTCAGCGCTTTCTGTCCGATGTTCCGGGTCCATGGCGATGCGACCCAGGATGCCATCGAACCCACGAAGAGGGACAACCCCGGCAAGGAGATCTGGCAGTTTCCGCCAGAAACCCAGAAAATCCTGATCGATTACGACAACCTCCGCTATCATCTGTTGCCCTATATCTATTCGGTGGCGTGGAAGGTCACGCACGAAAATTCCAGCATGATGCGGGGTTTGGTCATGGATTTTCAGCAGGACCCGAAAGTCTGCGCTATTCCAGATCAATACCTTTTTGGTCCTGAGCTGATGGTGAGTCCCGTCACCCAGGAAGGAGCACAAAGCCGGACGGTCTATCTGCCGGCAGGGACAAGTTGGACGGATTTTTGGACGGGCCAGAGCGTTCCAGGTGGACAGACAGTCGAGGCTTCAGCTCCCATCCAGACCCTGCCGCTTTACGTCCGGGCCGGATCAATTCTTCCCTACGGTCCCAAAGTCCAGTCCTCAGCCGAAGCGGCCGATCCTCTTGAGCTCCGCGTCTATCGCGGGGCCGATGGGGCCTTCACGCTCTACGAGGATGAGGGGGACAACTACAACTACGAAAAAGGTGTCTACGCGACGATTCCCTTCAAGTGGGACGAGAAGGCGGGCGTTCTGACGATCGGCGAACGCAAAGGCAAGTTCACCGGAATGCTCGAAAAGCGGACCTTCCGTGTTGTCTGGGTCGCGCCGGGGCATGGTGCTGGTCTCGACTCGACCGAGAAGGTCGATGCCGAGGTCATCTACGACGGGCATGAGGTCGCGGTGCGACCATCAATTTAAAATATATGTCCACTTTCAGATATTTTTCGGTGCGAAAGCGCATCACCCTTCCCCTCATTTTGTCACTTGCTCTTTTCGCCGCGTCTTCCCGGGAAAAGGCCTGTGGGGAGGATACTGGTTCCGTACCAGCTTTTCATCCCGGCGAGGTGTGGCTCGATACCAACGGAACGGCCATCAACGCGCACGGCGGAGGTATTCTCTTCCATGACGGAACCTATTACTGGTTCGGTGAGCACAAGATCGATGGGGAAGCTGGCGACGTCGCTCAGGTTGGGGTCCACGTCTATTCGTCGAAGGATCTCTATGCCTGGAAAGACGAAGGGATCGCTTTTTCCGTCTCCGACGATCCGAACAGCGATATCGCCAAGGGTTGCATCCTCGAGCGGCCCAAGGTGCTTTTCAACGACAAGACCGGGAAGTATGTGATGTGGTTTCATCTCGAATTGAAAGGGCACAGCTATCACGCGGCCCGGGCCGGGGTTGCCTTGGCGGATTCCGTGACGGGGCCGTATCGATATGTCGGGTCCTTTCGTCTCAACGCCGGAATTCTGCCGAAAAATGAGCTGCAAGGAGGGAACCTGAACACCTTCCATCGTGACTTCAAAGGGGGGCAGATGAGCCGGGACATGACTCTTTTCCAGGACGATGACGGCAGTGCTTACACCATCTACTCGTCAGAAGACAACCAGACCCTTCAGATAGCAAAATTGAGCGACGATTACCTCAACCCATCGGGGGAGTACATCCGCATCCTGCCCGGCAAGGCCAACGAGGCCCCCGCGATGTTCAAGCATAACGGACGGTATTTCCTGATCACGTCGGGAACCGCTGGCTGGAAACCGTGCGACGCGCGTCTCGCGGCCGCCGAAAGCATTTTCGGAAATTGGGTGCCCCAGGGCAATCCCTGCCGTGGGACGGATGAGCAAAAAAAGCTGACGTTTGAGTCCCAAAGCACCTACGTTATGCCGATCGCCGGGAAAAAAGACGCTTTCATTTTCATGGCCGACCGGTGGAGGGCGGGCAACCCCTTGGACAAAAAAGGGGACGCCATTGATCGCCGCTATGTATGGCTGCCGATTCAGTGGGACAGCCGGGGTCTACCGTTTTTAGAGTGGAAAGAGAATTGGAGCCTCGATTTCTTTGACACGCCGGAGGCCTCGACGGCGCTTTGATCTTGGCCGGAACTGAACTAACGCAAAAAGAACGCTACTCGGGGCTGTCGGGTCTCTCACCTATCTTCACTTATGAAACTCTCCCAATGGCTAACTGGCGCAGTGTTCTACGCGACCATTTCGGTCCTCGTCGCGCAGGACACACCTGCGACGAATCAGGCTCCGAAGCAACCATCGATCGGCCCGGCAGCAAATATCGAAACTGTTCCATCCGCATCCGCCAGTCTTGTCACAGGACAAGCTGCCGTCAAAGCGGTCGCTTTTGTTCACCCGGGTCTGTTGCACAATGACGGCGACTTCGCGCGCATGAAGGAGCATCTCCAGGAAAAACCCTGGAGTGACGGATGGGAGCGGCTCATCACCAACCCGCACGCGCAATTGGACTGGAAGCCCCGCCCCGTTGCCGTGGTCGTGCGGGGAAAAGCCTCATGGATGAAGGAACCGGAGAATTACGCAAGCCTCTACAACGACATCGCCGCGGCCTATGCCTGTGCCCTGCGGTGGCGCATTTCCGGTGATCACCGTTACGCCGACAAGTCCGTGGAAATCATGAATGCCTGGTCTACGACGCTGACCAAGGTAAGCGGCACGGAGGACTCTTGCCTGGCGGCCGGCATTTACGGCTACGAATTTGCCAATGCCGCCGAGATTATGCGCTCGTACGAAGGATGGAAGCCGGAGGATTTCGCCCGTTTTCAGGGAATGATGCTGAATGGTTTTTATCCCATGAATCACGATTTTCTCGTCCGCCACAATAACACCGCGATTGACCACTACTGGGCCAACTGGGACGCATGCAACATGGACTCGATGCTCGCCATCGGCGTCCTTTGCGACCGGAGGGACATCTATAACGAAGCCATTGATTACTACAAATTCGGCAAGGGGAACGGGGCCATCGAGCAGGCAGTCTACTTCATTCATCCCGGCAACCTCGGGCAGTGGCAGGAAAGCGGTCGCGACCAGGGCCACACCGTCATGGGCATCGGACAGATCGGGGCCTTTTGCGAAATGGCCTGGAAACAGGGCGATGACATGTACGGCTACGACAACAACCGCTTTCTCGCGGGCTGCGAGTATGTCGCCAAGTACAACTTGGGAGAGGATGTTCCCTATAAACCTTTTGTGGACAGCCTGGCGAATCAGCCCCAAATTTCGTCCGGCTCCCGCGGCAACCTGCGGCCCGTTTGGGAACTGGTCTACAACCATTACGTGAAGCTCAAGGGCTTGAATGCTCCCTATACCACCAGAATGGCGGAGAAGGTGCGCCCAGAAGGCGGCGGCGGCGATTATGGGCCCAATAGTGGGGGATTCGACCAACTCGGATATGGAACCCTCACAGCTACGTTGAAGTAATTGTACCCCTTCTTTCTGATATGAATGACCAACTAAAAAAAGGAAGCCTTTGGTCCGTCGCCTCCCATTTGCGTTTTACGATTCGCATGGGGATGGTGACATTCCTCTGCGGCCTCTCCATCAACGTCTTCGCCGCAAATACGGAGCCCAATGTGCCGCCTGAACCTGCCGTTCGCGTCCCGCAAACAGAAATGGGCATCGCGCAGCTTCCCAACGATAAGCTCGATTGGTTCCTCGATGCCAAATTCGGGATGTTCATTCATTGGGGCCTCTATTCCGGGCCGGGACAGGGGGAATGGTACATGGAACACCAGGGAATTCTCCCGGACCAATACCGCAAATACGCCTATCCCGAAAGCGGAGACGCCTATTTCGACGCTGCCGACTATCACCCGGAAGCATGGGCCCAGCTTGCCAAGGATGCAGGCATGAAGTGGATGTGCCTGACCACGCGGCACCACGACGGATTCTGCCTTTTCGATAGTCCTTATCCCAACGCCTTCACCAGCATGCAGACTTTGCACCGCGACTTGGTGGCGGAATACGTCAAGGCCTGCCGTGACGCGGGCCTGAAAGTGGGAATCTATTATTCGCCGCTGAGCTGGCGCTATCCCGGTTATTACGATGTGACCGGCACCAATTGCGTTCCCAATAAATTCGGTTACAAGACAGACCCTTCCCACCTGGAAAATGCCCGCCTGATGAAGGAAGAAAACTATGTGAACGTCAAAAAGCTTCTGACCAGCTACGGAGAAATTGACACGATCTATTGGGACGGCGGCTGGCTGGGACAAAAAGGGACTGACGCAGCGGGTGCCTATTTTCACGAACCCGGGAAGTACCTTGACCCTGCCAATCAATGGCCGGTGTCCGCGCAATATCAGGACCTCGAGGAAGGCACCGGCAAGGCCCTTGGGATCATGGGCATGGTGCGAAAATATCAGCCCGACGCGATCACCAACCTTCGGTACGGTTGGATGGGCGACATTATTGAGGAAGAAGGCCCCAAGGAGACGACCGGAAAAATCCGGAACAGCGAAATCTGTGACAAGAACCTGACCATTCAAGACGGGGGGGGCTGGGGCTACAACGCCCAATCGATTGCGGCAAACAAAGTGATGTCCGTCGGGCAGTTGGAGCGCTACATGGCCAATTGCGTCGTACGCAACATGACCTTCCTGCTCAACGTGACCCCCGACCGGCACGGCGTGATTCCCGAGTTGGAACAGCAGCGACTGCGTGAAATGGGGGCGTGGATGGCCAAGATGGGCGACGCGATTTATGGCACCCGTGGAGGCCCATGGGAACCCGTGGATCGGCAATACGGTTATTGCTACAAGGGATCAACCGTCTACGTACATCTCTTGAAGGACTACGCCGGAAATACCTTCCAAATGCCGCCACTCGGAAAATTGAAGGTCACAAAAGTCTACGACGTTTTTACGGGCAAGTCCCTGCCTTTCACAGGCGACAGCGGTGTCACCATCAGCGACATCGACCGGACATCCTCCCCGGCGGACTCGGTGGTCGCAGTCGTGTGCGATGACGAGATCCGCCACGTCTGGGCGAAATAAGGGGTGCCGGTAGTCTCTCGTGTACTTCCCCAGATTGCTGGCTTATTCGGTGATTTCGCGTGCATGAAGAAGCATCTCCAATAAAGGCCCAGGAGTGACAGATGGGAGCGGCTGATCGCCAACCGGAACGTGCAATTGGATTGGAAGCCCCGGTCTGTGGCCGCGTTTAAATGATAGTCAACCTGTCAGAAAAAGTGTGTCTTCCAGCCCCGGTGCACCCCAGGAAAGATGCTTGGTTAGGGTTGGACAACGAAGGTGTTCACCGAGTGCGGTGCGAGTTCCGTTTTGATCGTTCCGGTGCCCGCCACTCCCATATCGAGGAATACATCCTGCGGTCGATCCGAGAAATTGCCCATGACAAGGACGGTGGAACCGTCCGGGTTGACGAAGGCGATTTTGTCGTCCCACGCACCCGTACAGAACACACGCCTGGCCCCAGGTTTCACGAAATGGCTGAAATGACGCATGACTTGGAATTCGCCGTTGTACGTGACATTCCCTGAGTTGCTGTCGATGGTGATCAGCGCGTTTTGTCGCCAGTGCCAAGTGCTCATGCCGGTTTCATTTAGCACCATGTTCCAGGCGAAATAGCTGTTGGCGCCATTTTCCAGATAGCTCTTCATCAGACCATAAAGGCGTTCGGCATCACCCCATGAGTTCTTTCCGCTGTTGCACTCCGTTTCCGACTGCATCAGTTTTTTGTTCGGATAGAGCACGCTGGCACTGCCAATTGAATTGCGACCATCATACTGGAATGAGATGCCGGTAATGAAAGCATTGGCCTTGGGGTCTTCCATCACGGTTGCGAGTCGGTCGTTAAAGAAGCCATCGTTAAGTGTCCCGAGCCAGAGTTCGACATTGGTTTTGCGGTCGCGCAGCGTTGGGCCGAGGTAGTCGGCAACAAATTCACGCAATTGTGGGCCGGTCCACAAAGTGGTCGGATAAACGTTGAGGATGTTGGGTTCATTTTGCGTGAACACGGCAAAGACATTGATGCCATCAGCGCGGTAGGCCTCCACCCAGCGAGCGAGATAGGTTGCATAACAGCGAAGGATGGGAGGTTCCCATTTCAGGGAGCCTTTGCTGTAGTTGTCATTGGTCTTCATCCATTGCGGAGGGCTCCACGCGGAACCCCAACACTTGAGCGTCGGCCGCACCGCCATGGCAGCCTTGATGTAAGGGATGAGCGATTTTTCATCGCGGGCAATCGAAAAGTCCTTTAGCTCGAGATCGCCCGGCGTTTCATCCAGCGAGTACCAGTCGAGCGCAAAATCGCTCGCGCCTATGGGGATTCGGCCCAGGTTGAAGGCGCAGCCATCGTCGCCGAATAAAGAAGATATGACCTTCAGGCGGACCGCATCCGAGGCTTTACTCAGGGCGCTCCACCCCAGTTCGTTGAAGCAGCCGCCAAAACCGTCAATCGTCTGAAAGGTCTTCCCCGGCCACACCCGCACTTGCGGGGGAGAGTCAGGATCGGCCGGGACCAGTGATGGAGCGGGCATCGTTTGCCAGGGCTGGCCTGCGGTGCTGCTGGTCCATGTCACCGACGAGGCCGGAACTGAAGAGGCGGAGATGAACCAAGCGCTTAGGCACACCGCACCCAATAGAGCATGCCTTTGTATTTTATGCAGGATGCTCCGCGGGGTTCGGGCGGAGGGAATGATAGAATTGGAAAACATCGATCTAAAAGGATAGTTCAGGCTGGCGATACCCGATCAAGTTCAATGGGAGTTGGTTTCCAGAGAAACCGCTAATTTGTTGATAATGGCGTTGTTTCACCAGAGGGACGTTTCGATAGTTTAAGGGTTCTGCCACTATGCGTATACGCTTCTTTGAACTTCTACTTTGCCCACTGCTCTATATGAGCATCTCAATTCTAGGTGCGCAGGATTCTTTCATGACCAATCAGACTCCGGCGGAACCGCTGCCACCAGCTTCCATTCTCGACGGCCACCGTGCCGATCCCGATATCCGGATCTTCGGCGACACCTATTATATTTATCCGACCTCGGACAAACCCAACTGGAACACAACCGATTTTTCGTGCTGGTCGTCAAAGGACCTCATTCACTGGAAGAACGAGGGAATCATCCTTGATGTGGCGCACAATCTCTCCTGGGCCAATATCAAGGCCTGGGCGCCCACGGCGGCGATGCGCGACGGGAAATATTATTTCTTTTTCGTGGCGAACGACCGTATCGGCGTCGCCACCGCCGATAGGCCAACGGGCCCGTTCGCCGATGCGCTCGGTCACCCGCTCATTGGCAAGAACGACACACCCTTCAAGACCTATCCGATCGATCCCGACATCTTTATCGACGACGATGGGCAGGCCTATTTCTATTACGGAAACAACCACCTCGCGGTCGTGAAATTGAGACCTGACATGATCTCCCTCGACGGTGCCCCGGTCGAGATCACGCCAAACGACAAGGCCGATCCCTTCCGCGAAGGCATCTTCGTCATCAAGCGGAAGGGACTCTACTATTTCATGTGGTCGGTTGATGATGCACGGAGCGACAACTACCGTGTTGCCTACGGCACCTCGCATTCTCCGTTTGGGCCGATCGAGATTCCGCCGGACAACGTCATCCTCCGCAAGCATGGCCTCGCGAAGGGGACCGGCCATCACGCTGTCGTCAACGTCCCTGGCACGGACCGGTGGTACATTGTCTACCATCGCCATGCGGTTCCGAACGGAAACGGTTACACGCGCGAAGTTTGCCTGAACCGGTTGGAATTTACCGATGATGGCCGGATCAAGCCGGTCGATCCGCTCGCGCCGGCCTTTTCCCCGGGTTCTGCGGGCGAACCGATCATCGACGGAAAGGGGAGTGTGTCCGGTTCTGTGCCTTCCCCACTCGCGCCATAAGCGGTCCTGTGGTTTCCAGAGAAAGCACTTGTGGGTTGATAATGGCATTGTCTGTCTGGGAGGATGCTTTGATAATTTGAGCATGCCCCGCTGTCTCGCGATCACCCTTGGGTGCCTTGTCTCTGTTGGTCTCCTTTTCGCTGACCCGACGCTTCATATCGATGCAGGACAGGTGACCGCCCCGGTCAACCCGACGCTCTACGGCTTGATGACCGAGGAGATCAATCACTCCTATGATGGTGGCCTCTACGCTGAGTTGATCCAGAACCGGACATTCCAAGACAACAGCAAGGCCCCCGTCCACTGGTCGCTCGTCCAGGGCGGCAACGCCGCTATCATGGCCATTGATCCCGGCCAACCGTTGAACGATGCGTTGAAAACAAGTCTCAGGCTTGATGCTGCCGGGGCCGCATCTGGTAATCGTGTCGGCATCGCCAATGATGGGTGGTGGGGCATCCCGGTGCGACCTGATACCACCTATCGTGCCTCCTTCTACGCGAAGAGTGACGGCACATCCTCTGGCCCGCTCACCGTCTCCATCGAAAGCAGCGACGGATCGAAGACTTTTGCGTCGGCCAGAATTCCGGGAATCACGGGCGACTGGAAGCAGTACACCGCCATGCTCAAGACCGGTAGCGACGCTCCCGTCTCGTCCACAAACCGCTTTGTCATCTCGACCGAGAGCCCCGGCAAGATCTGGTTCAATCTCGTCTCGCTCTTCCCGCCAACATACAAGGACCGGGCCAATGGCAACCGTATCGACCTGATGCAGGCCATGGCCGACTTGAAGCCCGGGTTCCTGCGCTGTCCCGGCGGCAACTATCTGGAAGGCGACAGGATTGCCGACCGCTTCCCGTGGAAGCAGACCCTCGGGGACCTGGCGACCCGGCCTGGTCACGCCGGCTGCTGGGGCTACCGCTCCTCCGACGGCATGGGCCTCCTCGAATTCCTCGAATGGGCCGAAGACGTGGGCGCTGAACCGGTGCTCGCCGTCTATGCTGGGTACAGTCTCAAAGGCGATCATGTCAACCCCGGTCCTGATCTTCAGCCATTCGTCGATGACGCGCTCGACGAAATCGAATATGTCACCGGCGATGCCAGTACGAAGTGGGGCGCCCGCCGCATCGCCGACGGTCATCCCGCGCCCCTCCCGCTGCACTGGGTGGAAATTGGCAACGAGGATTTTTTCGACAAATCGAAAACCTACGACGGTCGTTTCACCCAGTTCTTTGACGCAATCAGGGCGAAGTATCCCGACCTTAAGCTTATCTCCACGGTCATGCCAGATCACCCCAATCATGTCCACAGCCGGACGCCGGATGCGGTTGATGAACACGATTATTGGAAGGCCGCCGATTACGAAAAAGATGCCCCAACCCATTTCGAAAAATGGGACCGGAAGGGACCGAAACTCTTCGTCGGCGAATGGGCAGCGTTCGAAGACATCGTACCTTGGAACAAAAAATCGGAATCGCTTCCTGCAACTCCGAACATGAAAGCCGCGCTCGGCGACGCTGCTTGGATGGTGGCGATGGAGCGGAACTCCGACGTGGTCGTCATGCAATGCTACGCACCAATGCTCGTCCGGGTCGACCCGAACGCCGACCGGAGATGGCGGCCCGACTTGATCGGCTTCGACTCCCTCACTTCGTTCGGTTGCCCGACTTACTACGCCTTCCAAATGTTCAGCCAGAATCACGGCGATTCGGTCGTCAAGGCCACTCTCTCTGGTCTCCCCGTCGTCAAGGTCGCGCCTCTCGACTACTCGGTTACAAAGGACAGCAAGACCGGCGCATTGACGATCAAGATGGTGAACGTCACCGATGCCCCGCAGACGACGGCGATCACGATCGATGGCGCCGCGGGCCTTGCCCCAACCGGCAAGGCGATCACGCTTTCGGGCAAGCCGGACGAGACCAATTCGCTCACCGATCCGAAGCACCTCGTCCCCGTCGAATCGGAAGTCACGGGCGTCGGAGCGTCGTTCAACTACACTTTCCCGCCCTACTCGGTGACCGTTCTGAGACTTCCAGCCCATTAGAGCGAGTTGAGCGAGTAGGACACAGTTACTTCCATGCATCGTCTCCGTTCACTTCTCTTGATGGGTTTCGTCTCTGCCTTGGCATTATCCCAAGGGGGCATCCGGGCCCAGGTCGGGCCGGGCACAGACCATGCCATCAAGATCAATCCCGGCATGGATTGGGGAAAATGGGAGGGTTGGGGCTGTTCCCTTTGCTGGTGGGCCAAGGCCTTCGGTAACCGTGACGACTTGGCCGACCTGCTCTACACCACGCGCACTGTCACGCTTGAGGGGCAGTCGCTGCCTGGCCTGGGGCTGAACATCGTCCGCTATAACGCCGGGGCTTGCAGTTGGAACGAAATGGACGGCGCAAAAATGGCCGTCTCGAAAATAATCCAGCCGTTCCGCCAAATGGAAGGCTTTTGGTTGGACGGCAAAAACGCGGACCCCAACTCCTCAAGTTGGGACTGGTCGGTCGATGCCAACCAACGGGCGATGATGCTGAAAGCGCGTGACCGTGGCGCTGACCGGTTCGAGCTCTTTTCCAATTCACCGATGTGGTGGATGCTTTCCAATCACAATCCTTCCGGTGCAGATGATGGAAAGGCCGATAATCTACCGCCGGAAAACCATCAGTCGCATGCCGTGTATTTGGCCAACGTAGCTGACTATGCGACGAAGCATTGGGGGATAACTTTCACCAGTATTGATCCCTTTAATGAACCGCTCTCAAACTGGTGGAATGCTAATAGCAAACAGGAAGGCTGTCACTTTTCTCTCCTGGCTCAAACTTCCGTCCTCAAGTTTCTTCGACACGAACTCGACCGGCGCGGGTTGCAGGCCATGCCTATCTCGGCCTCGGACGACAATGCTTACGATGAGGCGCTGAATAACTGGAATCACTTTGATGCCTCGACCCGGAAATTCGTCGGGCAAATCAATGTCCACGGATATCAAAAAAATAAGGGTCATCGCGATCTCCTTCATCAGGCTGCGCTAACCGATGGCAAACGGCTGTGGAATTCCGAATACGGCGAAAAAGACCCATCCGGCCTCGAACTCGCCCGTAACCTCAATCTTGATTTCCACAAATTGCATCCGGCAGCCTGGTGCTACTGGCAGGCCATCGATGGAAGTTTCAAGACGGGATGGGGACTCATCCAGGGTGATCCATCGACCAAAACCATCGGTCAGGCCAACCCTAAATATTTTGTCCTCGCCCAGTACTCACGCCATATTCGGCCCGGCATGACGATCCTCGACAGCGGTGACCCCAACACCGTGGCCGCTTATGATGCGGCCGCACACAAGCTGGTCCTGGTCACGCTCAACGACGGGCCGGCCCGTCGGATCTCATACGATCTTTCCGGGTTTGCCGAAGTGAAGGGGCCAATCGCCCACTGGATCACCGAACCCCTCGAAAACTCCCGCTATGAAGGGCATCAGGACACTCTGCTTGCCCACAAGTCCTTCGAGGCCGCCTTTCCTTCTCACGCGATCGAGACCTTCGAGATTGCCAATGTCACCCAGCCATAGTTTGACTGATGTCCGCCTCCATGGAAATTTTCAAAGTAATTCTACGACAATCGCTTCTTCCCATAGCCCTGTGGGCGGTGGCGACCACGGGTTTATCGGCCCAGGCTCCTGTCCAGCCCTTCCCGTTGAACGAGGTTCGCTTGTTGGACAGTCCTTTCAAACAGGCCCAGGAATGGGACCGTCAGTACATGCTCAAATTGGAACCGGACCGCCTGCTGGCCCCGTTTCGGCGGGAAGCGGGTTTGTCCAAAAAGGCCGAGCCCTATGGAAATTGGGAGAGTGGTTTTCTGGATGGCCATACCGCCGGACATTATCTCTCGGCTCTCTCGTTTATGTATGCTTCCACAGGTGATCCCGAGATGCTCAAGCGTCTCAATTACATGGTGGACGAGTTGGCGGAGTGCCAGAAGGCCAATGGCGACGGTTATGTTGGCGGCATTTCGGGCAGCAAACTGTTTTGGGCCAGTATTGCCCAAGGAAACGTGGGGGAGATCGGTCACAAGGGAGTCCCTTGGTACAACCTACATAAGACATTTGCTGGCTTGCGCGATGCCTGGTTGATCTGCCGCAACCAGCAGGCGAGGGAAGTTCTCATATCTTTTGCCGATTGGGCCGGCAACACCATAGCCAAGCTTTCTGACGATCAAATGCAACGTATGCTCCAAACTGAGCATGGGGGCATGAACGAGGTCTTGGCCGATATCTACGCCATCACCGGAGACAAAAAGTACTTGGAGTTGGCGAAGCGTTTTGATCATCAGGCCGTTCTAGGGCCGCTCGCAGCGGGCAAGGATCAACTGGATGGACTACATGCCAATACCCAGATTCCCAAGGTCATCGGTTTTCAGAGGATCGCGGAGCTTTCCGGCGATCCATCCGACCATCCTCTTTCCTCGGCGGCAAAGTTCTTTTGGGAAACGGTTACTGAACATCGCTCCGTCGTCAATGGCGGCGATAGCACCCAGGAACATTTCAATCCTGCCACCAACTTTACTTCCATGATCGTGAATCGGGAAGGGCCGGAAAGCTGCAATTCTTACAACATGCTGAAGCTGAGTCAGGCGCTTTTTGATGCCGATCCTCAAGCCCGCTACTTCGATTTTGCCGAACGGGTCCTGTACAACCACATCCTGACGACGATCGACAGTCACGGATTCGTCTACTTCACACCCATGCGTCCCGGACATTACCGGACCTATTCCACCGTCGACCAATCGTTCTGGTGCTGTGTGGGAACCGGGATGGAAAATCACGGCAAATACGGGAGCTTTATCTACGCGCGAAAGCCCGGAGCGCTCTATGTCAATCTGTTCATTCCCTCGGAATTGGACTGGAAAGAAGAAGGTCTCTCCTTGCGGCAGGAGACCAAGTTTCCCGAGGAACCGAAAACACACCTGAGCCTGAAGCTGGACAAGCCAGCCGCTTTCACGGTCTACATCCGTCATCCGGGTTGGGCCAAAAAAGGCGCATTTCAAATTTCCGTCAACGGAACGGTGCAGGCCGATGATTCCGTGCCCTCGTCCTATTCGGCGATCAACCGTACATGGAAGGACGGAGACGTGATCGATGTCGCTCTCCCGATGGAGACGAATTTTGAACGCTTGCCCGATGGCATGGATGATATCGCCTTTCTCCATGGCCCCATCGTTCTCGCTGCGGAGACAGGCACCAGTGATATGACCGGCCTGCAAGCGGGCGGTGGACGTTGGGACCATGTCGCCAATGGGCCACTCATGCCGATCGACCAGGCACCGGCCTTGGTCTGCGCGAGCGCTGATATCGCAAAATCAATCCAAGCAGTGCCGGGCGAGTCCCTGACTTTTACCTTGGGAAGCACGGTTCATCCGGACAAATATCAATCTCTCAAACTGGTGCCGTTTTATCGCCTGGCCGACACCCGGTACGTGATTTATTGGCAGCATTTCACTCCTGAACAGTACCAACCGAAGATGGAAAAAATTCATGCGGAAGAAGCGGCTGCCATGGCGCTGGACCAAGCCACGGTGGACCGCGTCACACCGGGCGAGCAGCAGCCCGAGGTGGACCATCACTTCAAGGGTGAGCATTCAGGCACGGGCTATTCCCAGGACCGCCATTGGCGTGAGGCCAAGGGTTGGTTCAGCTATGATCTCAAGACCGTGCCCAATCAGCCCCTGAATCTTGCGGTGACTTACTGGGGAGGCGACCACGGAAGGAACTTCAGCATTTTTGCCAACGACACCAAGCTTGCTGACGTCGGTCTCCGAGGGGAAAAACCAGACAATTTCGAGACGATCAACTATTCCGTTCCGGCTTCGCTGGTCGCACAGGCACCGAACGGCATTCTGACGATCAAGTTTGTTGCCCAACCGGGATCGGTAGCCGGCGGAGTCTTTGATGTTCGTTTGATCAAGTCTTCAAAGTGAAACATCGGGCCGCCCGGTGCCTGTTGACGTCCGCCATCGACAGGACGCGCATGGGACCAGCCTATTCGCAAGTAAAGTTGTAGTCGCCTGATCCAATCAGGAACACCGGAGGACCTTCTTCGGCAGTTGCATCGCGAATGTCAGGGCAGTCCTTTATTTTGCGTCCACTTTCCTTGACGGATGAAACATTCATGGTTGGCAAAATGACTATGGCTGTTGTGTTGACTGGAATGGTGACATGGAGGGAGAACTTCCCGTTCTCCAGCATCCACTTCGTTGCAATCTTTCCCTGGATGGAGTCGTAGGAAGCTTGGGCTTCCGTCAAATTGCCGCACGGTTGCGGGTGAATGATGATGTGTTTGAAACCCGGTTGGGCGGAATCGAGTCCGATACCGGCCACCGTGTCGAACATCCATTCGCCGCAGGACCCGAGCGAATAGTGGTTGAACGAATTCATGCCCGGGTCCTGAAATCCCTTTTCCGGCGTCCATCCGTCCCACCTTTCCCAAATAGTGGTCGCGCCATGTTTGACGGAAAAGAGCCAGGAAGGAAACGTGTCCTGCAAAAAGACGCGATAGGCGGTGTCGACTTTGTCTTCCGAACAGAGAGCGGGCAGAAGATAGCTCACGCCAATGAACCCGGTCGTCAAATGATCGTGGTGCTTGGCAACATCGTCGGTGAGGTACTGGGCCACCTTCGCGCGCAACTCGTCCGGCAGCAGGTTGAACCTCAAGGCCATGCAATAGTCGGTCTGCGTGCCATTTTGAATATGACCGTCCGCGCTGACATAGCGGTGATTGAAGGCTGCCTTGATCTGACCAAAGAGCTTTTCGTACTTCTCGGCGGAAGCGGTGTCTCCAGTGACCTTGCAGGCCTTGGCCAAGAGAGAAGTCGAATAGGCAAAGTAAGCTGTCCCGAGCAAGTCCGGTTGCGTTTTTTCTCCCTGCGAAAGCCAGTCGCCGTAATTGGGGCCGAGATCGCGATCCCGTATCAGATTCGTGCTATGAATCTGGCACCAATCGACCCATCGCATCATGGCGGGAAGATGTTGTTGCAGGATTCGCTTGTCCCCGTACATCAGGTAAACCGTCCACGGACAAATAACCCCGGCGTCGCCCCACCCCGGCACACCACCGAAGCCCCCACGTCCACCAACCGGAGAGGGGCTGATGTCCGTGAACTCCCCGTCCGGCTTTTGCGCATCGTCCACATCGACGAGCCATTTGGTGAAGAAGGCCGCGACGTCCCCATTGTACGCGGCTGTACGGATGAAGACCTGGGCGTCTCCCATCCAACCCATGCGTTCGTCACGCTGGGGGCAGTCGGTGGGAACCGAGAGATAGTTTCCCCTCATGCCCCACTGGATGTTGGATTGAAGCTGGTTGACGTCGGGGTTCGCACAGGAGAATTTGCCGGTCCTCGGAATATCGGTCCCGATCACAATTCCCGTGACAGTGTCGTCGGTGGGAGCTTCCGGTAGGCCCGTGACTTCCACATAGCGGAAACCGTGGAAGGTGAACCGGGGCTGCCAAGTCTCCACTCCTGTGCCTTTGCAAATATAAGTATCAACAGAAGGAGCCCCCCGAAGGTTTTTCGTATAAAGGGTGCCGTCCGGATTGAGCATCTCCGCATGGCGCACCGTAATCTTGGTCCCGGCGGGAGCTGAAACTTTCAGCCGCGTGAACCCCACCATGTTTTGACCAAGGTCGAATGTCCATTGCCCGGGATTCGGTTCGGACTTTGACTTGGGGTGCAATTCGCCGGTTACGCGAACGGGTTGATCGACCTGCCCGTCCACCGAGGCGGGGAACTTCAGCTTTTCCGTAGGGGTTGTCCAGTTGCTGACGTCCAGTCCGGACTGGTCCCAACCGGCGATTTCCCGGCGGGCATCGTAGTTTTCGCCCAGCATATTATCGGCCGAAAGAATGGGTCCGGGATGCATTTTCCAACTCGGATCGGTGACCACCCGCTCCACGCTTCCATCGGCATAGGTCACTTCCAGTTGCGCGAACAGGGCTGGTACTTTTCCGTAGACTTGGAAGCCGCCGTTGCCGATATGGCCACTGTACCAGCCGTTCCCGACCATCCCCCCCAGCGTGTTGTTGCCCTGTTTGACCAACGATATAACATCATAGACCTGATAGCGCGCGCGCTTGTCGTAGGCAGTCCAGTCGGGTGCAAACACATGATCGCCCACCCGCTGGCCGTTGAGGTGGAGTTCGTAGAGGCCCAGCGCCGTCGCATAGAGCCGAGCCTTCACGATCGGCTTGCCCAGGGTAAAGTCCTTGCGGAGATAATTAAGGGCCTTCTTGTCTTCCGGAATGACCAGCTTTGTCCTCTCATTGGCAACAGTCTCACCTTTTTCCCCATCGGCGATGTACTCCACACGCAGTTGCTTGACATGTTTGAAGGCGGGATCGCCTCCGAAAACATCGTTTCCGACCGTCACGGCTAGGGAATTGTCCTTTACCATTCCGGAGACAATATCGGTCACGTCCTTGCTGGCCGCACTATCTATGGCCTCGTAGGACGCGTGGACAATCGACAACTTGTCCCGGATAGGCGAAGCCGGGGAACTCGTGGGAGCATCGATCCACTTCGCGGTCCAGTCATCGAGCTTGAGGAGCCCCATCTCCCATTGGGCGGGACCGCTCCAAGCTGACGGAGTGCCGCTCCCGTCCCACACCTTCACTTTCCACCAGCACGATTCCTTCGATTGCAAGGGACTGCCAGCATACTCAATGAAAGTGGTCTGATCGGATGCTACTTTGCCACTGTCCCACCGGTCGCCTTGGTCTTTGGCCAAGATGTCGGGTGATGAAGCCACGAGGATCTGGTAGGCCGTTTGTTTCAGTCCCCGTGCGGAAGGATCGTTGGCCTGCAAAGTCCAATCGAGACGCGGCTTGGTGGAATCGATGCCCAGGGGGTTGACTAGGTACTCGCAACGCAGCCGCGTCGGCGTTAGCCCGGTCGCCATAGTCGCTGGGGCGGCCTGAACTGTCAGGCCGGGCGACACAAGGCCCCAAACAAGCAAAAGAACGAACTTAAAGATGATTTTCATTCCAATAAGTCTCCCAAACCCATTTTTTGACCCCTCGGTACGGGATATAAAAACTCGCCGAGGCCATGTCACCTAGCCAGTGAAAGACCAGACCGAGAAGCGGGTTTGCGCTCATAGTCCCTTTTATCGTCCTCAAGGTTTCCGTCGAAACGAATTCGACGAAATGACCGTTTCATTAGTAACTGATTACTGAATTAGGGGAGATGAATCGACGATCTACTACAGCAACCAGCCCGTTCAAAGGAATCGAGACTTGGCTTGGGCAGGTTTCAGCGTTGAAGCCATTATAGTTACCAAAGAAACTGACGCGGTGCTCGATTCCCCCTGACTGCAAGCATACGTTTCCGGCGTAAAGCAGCAGGGCCTAATCATTTCCTGAATTCACCCTTATACGATTAGAAATTAAATTCCCACGATATGACCACGACAACAAATCGGTTTTTGGACTTTCGCCAAAGCTTCCAGCTTTTCCCCCGTTTGAATGCACTCGTCCAGGAACTCCCATGCTGCCTCCTTTTTGCCTTCTTGCTCGTCACTTGTCCCGGCATAGCCGGGGCCAAGGACGATGCGGACTCTCTGACATCGAAGCCATTTGGGAAGACCACCAAAGACAAACCGGTGACGTTGTACACACTGACCAATAAGAACGGGATGAGCGTGAGCATCATGGATTACGGGGCCACCGTCGTGGACCTCTTAGTCCCGGACCGCAGCGGCAAGCTGGGCGATGTGGCGCTCGGCTTTGACAGCGTGGAGCCTTATTTCACCCAGACCGCTTACCTCGGTGCGACGATTGGCAGGTACGGGAACCGGATCGCCAACGGAACTTTCAAGCTGGGAGACCAGGCATACCAGCTTCCCAAGAACAACGGGCCAAATTCGTTGCACGGCGGCCTCAACGGCTTCGACAAGCAGATGTGGAAGGTTGAGCGCAAGGAAACCAGTCCTCCTTCAATTACGTTCAGTCGTGTCAGTCCTGATGGTGAGGAGGGCTATCCCGGGACGCTCAACGTGAACGTTACCTTTACCCTGACGGAAAAGGACCAATTGCGCATTTCCTACCAGGCCACCACGGACAAGCCGACGATCATCAACCTGACGAATCACACTTATTTCAATCTGGCCGGCGCAGGCAACGGCACCATTCTCGACCAGGTTGTCACTCTGCACGCCAACGCTTTCACGCCAGTGGACTCGACCTTGATTCCGACGGGGAAAATTCAACTTGTTGCGGGTACGCCATGGGATTTTCGGACCGCCAAGCCGATCGGCAAGGATCTCAAGGCCGTCGGGGGCGACCCGATCGGGTATGATCACAATTACGTGCTGGAACAGGGAGTGCCCACCGCGGCCGAAGTCTACGATCCCGCCAGTGGGCGCCTGATGAAAGTCGTGACGGACCAGCCCGGCATCCAGTTCTACACCGGTAACTTTCTCGATGGGACCCTGACCGGAAAGGGAGGCAAGGTGTATCCTCAGTACGGGGGCTTTTGCCTGGAGACCCAGCACTTCCCCGACTCTCCAAACCACGCTAATTTTCCTTCCGTTGTTCTCAAGCCGGGCGAGACTTATAAGACCACCACGGTTTACTCCTTCAGCGCGAAATAGCCACCTTCCCTTCATCTGTTCCATTTATGCTTTCCACTCCTTCCTTTTTCGCTGATGCCGCTTCGTCGGGCCTGGTCTCGCTGGGCCTGGTCGATTACCTGGTCATCGGGATCTACTTCGCTTTTGTCCTCGGAATCGGTTTTTACCTGAAGCATTTTGCCAACACCGGCGAGGAATTCTTCCTCGCGGGCCGGGAAATGACGGCTTGGATCGCCGGGCTCGCCTTCATCTCTGCGAACCTCGGTGCGCTCGAACTGCTCGGTTGGGCCGGCAACACCTACGAGTACGGGATCATGGCCGCGCATTGGTACTGGATCGGCGCCATCCCGGCCATGATCTTTCTCGGCCTGGTGATGATGCCGTTCTACTACATCAGCAAGACCCACTCGGTACCGGGCTATCTCCTCCTCCGCTTCGGCCCGGCGGCCCGGTCGCTTTCCGCCGTCACCTTCGCCTTCATGACGGTACTGATGAGCGGCATCAACATGTACGCGATGGCCAAGGTCATGCAGGTCGTCCTCGGCTGGGACATCAATTTCAGCATCATCCTCTCCTCGATCACCGTCGGTCTCTATGTCGGCCTGGGGGGCCTTCTCTCCGCGATCTTCAATGAAGTGCTGCAGTTCATGCTCATCTGGTTCGGCGCCTTTCTCATCCCGGTCCTCGGCCTCATCGAGACCGGCGGCTGGCAGGGCATGGTGGAACGGATCAAGGCCAACGTGCCCGCCATCCATCCTGAAAACCCCAACCTCGACTACACTCATATGTGGAGCGTGATGGGTAACGCCAGTGACAACGCGATGGGCATGCACTGGATCGGCATCGTCTTCGGCCTGGGCGCGGTCTTGGCCATGGGCTACTGGACGACCGACTTTCTCGTCGTCCAGAGGGTGCTCACCGCCAAGGACCTCCGCTCGGCCAAGATGGCCCCGATCATCGGCGCTGGCTTCAAGATGTTCGTCCCCTTCATCGTGATCCTGCCCGGGCTGCTCGGCCTCGCTGTCCTGCCGATGCACCTGGTGCCGGAAGACGATCCGACCATGGGCCACGGTGGCCACAGCTACAACGAAGTCCTGCCCCTCATGCTCGCCCGCTATTGTGGGCCGGGTTTGCTCGGGCTGGGCATCACGGCGCTGATCGCTGGCTTCATGTCGGGCATGGCCGGTAACGTCACCGCGTTTTCAACGGTCTGGACCTACGACATCTACAAGCCCTTCAAGCCGGACGCGACCGACGCCCATTACGTTTCCATCGGTCGTTGGAGCACGATTGTCGGCATTATCGTCAGTATCGCCACGGCCTATATCGTACCCCAATTTCCCAGCATCATGGACTACGTCCAGGCCCTCTTCAGTTTCTTCATCGCGCCGCTCTTCGGCACCGTCCTGCTCGGTATGTTGTGGAAACGGGCCACGAGCGCGGGAGGTTTCCTCGGCCTCCTCGCGGGTGTTCTTTCTTCGATCGGCATGTTCACCTGGATCAAGTTCGACCATGACACCGCCGTCCAGTACGTGGCGCTGTCCGCCCATGCCTCGGGCCAGGCGACCAACATGTACTCGGCTCTTTGGTCAGGCCTGATCTGCGTTGTTGTCACCGTGGCCGTCAGCCTGCTCACGCCCGCCCGACCGGATGCCGAACTCGTCGGCCTCGTCAAATCGTGCACCGACATTCCGCCAGAAGGCGATTACCCGCTCATTCACCGACCGCTCTTCTGGGCCATCGTCATCGGTGCCGTCTGCATCGTCCTCAACATCATCTTTTGGTAAACCTATGAAAGAAAACCACGTCTCCATTTGGTTCCTCATCGGTCTGCAACTTGCCATCTTCGGCGTGCTCATCACGGGTGCCGGTATCTACGGCTACTTCGTCCCCCCGCCGCCGGACCACCAGACCGTCCTCGGCAACCTCTATCCCGCCATCTGGTGGGGCGCCGTCATGCTCGTCTTGGGCGTCTTCTATACCGTGAAGTTCAGGCCCAAATAGGATCTGTCCGGCTTTTTTGGAAGGCTTGGAGGGCAGGTCGATTTTAAAAGAAACGACGCGGTGGATTGTGCTCGTGGAATCCTGACTTGTGAAAGACTCCCTTTGTCTTGGTCTTCGTGCCGCCGCTTTCATCCTCTTGATCATGGGGTGCGGGCAGGTTGCCCGATGCGCGGATTATCAATGGTCCGTACCAATGGGGGCGGGACGCGCGTTTTTATGGATTCCGCCGAATTGCCAACAAGTCCGGGCCGTGGTGGTGGGGCAGCACAACATGATCGAGCAGGGCATTCTCGAACACCCGGCTTTCCGCAAGACACTGGCTGAACTGGGCATCGCGGAAATCTGGGTGGCGCCGCCCTTCGATAACGTTTTCCGCTTTGATCAAGGCGCGGGTGATCAGTTCAACGCCATGATGAAAGCACTGGCCGTGGCGTCCGGTTATCAAGAATTGGAGTTTGCGCCTATCGTCCCGCTTGGGCACTCGGCATGCGCCTCGTACTCGTGGAATTTTGCCGCATGGAAACCCGACCGCACGCTGGCGGTCCTCTCCGTCCACGGTGACGCCCCGTTGACCAATCTTACCGGCAGCGGGCGCCCGAATCCCGATTGGGGCGACCGCACGATCGATGGCGTCCCGGGCCTGATGGTCATGGGCGAGTACGAATGGCTGGAAGATCGTCTCACTCCGGCCTTGGATTTTCGCAACAAGCATCCACAAGTACCGCTGGCCATGTTGGCCGAGCCCGGCAGTGGCCACTTCAATTATTCCGACAAACTCGTGGATTTCCTGTCCATGTTCATCCGCAAGACAGCGGAGCAACGGCTTCCGGCAGAGATGCCGCTGGATCGGCCACCTGTGCTCAAACCCATCGACCCATCAACTGGTTGGCTGGTGGAACGTTGGCATTTCAACCAGGGGCGGATTGCGCCACCTGCCCCAGCGGCGAGATATACGGGCGATCCGAAGCAGGCCTTCTGGTGCTTTGATGAGGAAATGGCGCAGGCCACGCAAGACTACTCGGCCGATCAGTTGGGCAAGCTGCCGCAACTGCTCAGCATCACCGATGGCCAGATGCTGGTGGAAAAAGGATGTGGTGAGCCGGTCATCCTGTCATTTATGCCGATGTCCGATGGCATCACCTTCCAGTTGAAGACTGCTTTTATGGATGCCGTGCCGGGTGATGAAAAAAATAAGAACCCAGCGCGCTGGACGGAGCTGCCACCGGGCAGCTCCGTGGGCCACGCGACTGGGGGCGGTCCGATCGTCATCTCAAAGATCGTGGGCCCCGTCGCCCAAATCACGCCCGGTACCTTTGCCATTCGCCTGGACCGAAACGCGGAGACAATCGATAAACGCAACGGTGATATCTGGCTTTTGGCCAGCCAGCCCGGTGATGCGAAATACAAAAGCGCGGTGCAGCAGGCGCTCATGCGCATCAGGCCCAACACGGAGGGTGCCGACCAGCAGATAACCTTCCCCGGGATCCCCGACCAAAAAGTGGGAACGGCTTCGATTAAATTGACAGCCACATCTGATGCCCACGTGCCCGTTTCCTACTACGTCCGGGAAGGGCCGGCGGAGATCGACGGGGACACCCTCAAATTCACGCCCCTGCCACCGCGCAGCAAGTTTCCCGTTGCGGTCACCGTGGTGGCGTGGCAATGGGGACGTTCCAACGAACCAAAGCTGAAAACGGCCCAGTCCGTCGAGCGTACCTTCTACCTCACCAAGCCAGCGAATTCAGCGGCGGCCAACGAAAGGCAGGATGTATTGCCCGTCAGCATTGAAATCGATGCGACCAAGACCAAGGGAGAACTCCATCCGATCTGGCGCTATTTCGGGGCGGACGAGCCCAACTATGCCTACATGAAGGATGGCCAGAAGTTGCTCGGCGAATTGGGGCAGCTAAGTCCCGGCCACGTTTTTTTCCGCGCCCACAACCTCCTTACTTCGGGAGACGGGACAGCGCGAATGAAATGGGGAAGCACCAATGCCTATACCGAAGACGCCCAGGGCAAGCCCGTCTATGACTGGACTCTTCTGGACAAAATTTTCGACACCTACAAAGAGAAAGGCATCCGGCCTTACGTGCAAATCGGCTTCATGCCCAAGGCACTTTCAACTCATCCGGAACCTTACGAAAATCACTACGGCAGGGGTGACCTTCAAGGGCACGACTTCCTTGCCGGTTGGTCGTGTCCACCCAAGGATTACAAAAAGTGGGGAGAATTGGTGTATCAGTGGGCCAGGCACTGTGGGGAAAGATACGGCAAAGATGAGGCCGCGTCATGGGACTGGGAAGTATGGAACGAGCCCAACGGCTACTGGAGCGGTACGCCGCAAGAATTCTTTGAATTGTACGATTACGCCGTGGACGGAGTCCGGCGCGCCCTGCCCAAGGCCAAAGTCGGTGGCGCTGAATTCGCAGGCGGTCCTGGTGGTCTATGGTTGAAAAACTTCCTCGACCATTGCCGGAACGGGACGAACGCTGCCACGGGAAAGACAGGAGCGCCACTCGATTTCATCTCCTTCCACGCCAAGGGATCACCGAAATTTGTCGATGGCCATGTGCAGATGGGGCTTGCACATGAGCTGCAAGACGTGGACAGGGCCTTTGGTGTCATAGCCAGCTTTTCTGAATATAAGAATCTCCCCATCGTCGTGGGGGAGGCCGATCCCGATGGCTGCGCGGCCTGCACCGGACCGCAACTGGGCTATCGTCCTGGTACGCTTTACCCGTCCTATACGGCCGCCTGTTTCGCCCGGGCCTATGAGCTTGCCGATAAGCATGGAGTCAACCTGGACGGCCTTTTGACGTGGGCCTTTGAGTTTGAAAATAAACCCTATTTTGACGGATATCGGGTCCTTGCTACCAATGGGATTGACCTTCCGATCCTAAATCTCTTCCGCATGTACAGCCAGATGGGCGGACAACGTCTCGAAGTCCGAAGTACTTCCGGCGGTCAATTGGGAAACATCCTTAAGGATGGTGTCCGTGGCGCACCAGATGTCTACGCCTTGGCCGGGTTGGAAGAAAAGAAACTGAGTGTCATGGTCTGGAACTATCACGATGATGATGTGCCGGGTCCTGACGCCAGAGTCACCATCGCCCTAAGTGGTCTGCACGCTCAAGGGCCAGTGAAAGTCACTGAGTACCGGATTGATGAAAATCACAGCAATGCCTTCACGGCCTGGAAGAAAATGGGATCTCCGCCTTCACCTTCACCTTCGCCTGAGCAATATGCTGAATTACAAAAAAGAGGGCAGCTTGAGCAAGCCGGTACTCCGTACCAAATCAATGTCGATGCCGGCAAGATGGACTTGCAGCTTCAATTGCCGCGTCAGGCCATCGCACTCCTAATTCTCGAGTGGCAGTGAGAATGGCAAATTCTTCTCTAAAAAATCAGGCAACCACTCAAAGGTCTAGGTTTGCTTAACAATGTAAATGGGCCGCCGAGTGCCCAACGCCTGTACGGCGTCTATGTTAATGACGGTCGGGGCGTCTTCATTGCCCGCGAACACCGTTCCAACTCCCCAAAGTGAAATCACTATTGTTATCCGGCGCTTTTTTGACCGTCACATTGGCGGTGGGCTCGTTGGACCTTGTCGCGCAGAACGCGTCCTCTACGCCCAATCTCTTCGCGGCGGGTGTCCCGGACAAGTTTACTGAGCAGGTGAATCCGTGGGCCGGGCTCGATATCAACGGCAACCTCCGGGGCCTGACAGCGGACCAGTTGGCCGTCGATGAAAGTGGCAATGTGCACGGGATGTTCTTCAGCCCGAGTGTTGCGGTCGGCGACTTGAATGGCGATGGTCTTCTCGACCTCGTCCTGGCCGATCCGATGGGCTTTTTCTGGTTCTATCCCAACAGCGGGACCAAGACGGAACCGAAATTTACCACCGGTGAGGTGATGCCGGTCTGGCTGGGTGCCCAGCCCCTTAAGACCGGGGAGTGGCAGGATGACGCACGTAACCAGGGAGGTGCCCTCAACCATCTGGTTCCTCGCATTCAACTCGTCGACACTACTGGAAGCGGCAAGCTCGACCTCGTTGTCGGTATCTTCCCAGGCAAGCTTTTCTATGTCCAAAACATCGGGTCAAAAACACAGCCCAAGTTTTCGACCCCGCGGGACTTGGGTGACTTGCATGATGTCCCCACCAGGACGGACCGAAGGCTCGACTGCAATTACTTCGCTCCTTTTCTCTTCGACCTGCTTGGACGTGGTACGATGGACCTGCTTCGTGGGGACGGCACCTATTCCGCCAACAGCATCATTCTCCTGACGAACAAGGGTTCCAATAGCCAGCCCAGTTACAATGAGAACGCCCAAATCAAGATCATTCCCGGGGTGGGCCGCGAGCATCTTGTTCCGCAAATGACCGATTGGAACAATGACGGTAAGCCCGATGTCCTTACGGGGGAACGTGCGGGCTATCTTAATCTCTTCTTGAACACCAGTCCGGACAAGGAGCATCCGACGTTTGATCAGGGACAACATCTCAAAATCGGCAGTCAGGAAAAATTCGGACAATTCACCACGGTCACTCCCGCTGCTTTGAGCGGCAATCCCCAGGTGCCGGATCTCCTCGTTACGAACGATACGGGCAATATTTTCTACTGCCATAACACCGGCTCGCCCGGAGCGCCGAATTTTTCGGCCCCACTTCAACCGCTGAAAGGGACGAATCCCTATCCGAAAATCCTGGTGTCCAACGACTGGGCCTTTGGGTGGTACGATCCTCACCACGGCTACGCCTTTCATGGTTGGTTGGAAGGTGCGCCCGAAGGAGTGCCCTATGAGTTACTCGTGGTCACGAATGCCCAAAAGGAGCCTGGGTTTGCTCCTCCCAATGGGGTGACCTGGACGAATGCCCTTAAGTACCAGACAGTCGACCACAAGAGCGTCTATTTCCCCGACACCTATTATCCCAAAGTTGAAGATTACACTCAGCAACACGCGATCAGTTACACCCGAGGTACGAACATCACTTCGGATACCCAGTATGAGTTCAGTTTCTGGGTCAAGAGTGATGGTATCCGCAATTTGTCTTATTCTTTTCACGGTAACCAGGCCAAGCACCCCGGAATCACCGACTACGAGTTTAATCATGTCGGTATGGATAATACCTTCAGCGCCGGGTCGTCTTGGACTAAGGTGAGCAATACGATTAGTTGGTCCACGACAAACGGTAAAAAGAAAGATGCGGCCAATTTTGGGTTCGCCTTCAATTTTTACGGCCAGGGGAATCTCTATATTTCCGGCATCGAGCTTCATCAGGTTGGGGCGGGCTCGGAACCGGTTGCTTCCGGAAAATAAAAATCCTGCCAAGGCTCGAATCGATTACCCACTACCTAAATATTCATGTTAAAAAGTGCTTCTCTTCGTTGGTTCGGCTTTTTGATTGCTTTGACATGGATTGGTCATAGCCGGGTGGAGGCTGGCGATTCACCTGCTTATCTTTCCTGGGCTCCCACTCCGCCCATGGGGTGGAACAGTTGGGACGCCTTCGCCACAACCATCACGGAGGAGCAAGCCAAAGCCGAAACTGATTATATGGCGGAGCATCTTGCCTCTCACGGCTGGCAATACATGGTGGTTGATCACCAATGGTTTGAGCCGGGGGCGACTGGCTTCGGTTATCGCAAGCGCCCCGAGTTGGTGATGGATGATAATGGGCGTCTGCAGCCTGCGCTTAATCGGTTTCCTTCCGCCGCTAACGGAACCGGCTTCAAGGCCCTGGCCGACTACGTCCACTCGAAGGGACTGAAATTCGGCATCCACATCATGCGCGGCATTCCCAGGCAGGCCGTGGAGAAGAACACCTCCATTTTTGGCACGAACTACCATGCCGCCGATATAGCCGATCTCCATTCCACCTGCCCGTGGAACGATGACATGTACGGCGTCGATATGACCAAGCCGGGCGCCCAGGAGTTTTACAACGCCAGAATCCAGCAATATGCCGATTGGGGCGTCGACTTTCTGAAAGTGGACGATTTAAGCCGCCCCTATCACGCTCCCGAAATCGAGGCGATTCGCAAGGCGATTGATCTTACCGGACGTCCTATCGTCTTCAGCACCTCTCCCGGTGAGACACCGCTAAATCAGGCCAATCACATTTCCCAACATGCGAATATGTGGAGGATCAGTGACGATTTTTGGGACAACTGGAAGAGCCTTCTCCACCAGGTGCAGCTTTCTTCCAAGTGGGCGCCCTACACGGGAGACGGGCATTATCCCGACGCCGACATGCTTCCTCTGGGCATGATACGTCAGGGTAAATCCATGACCCACTTCACCCATGACGAACAGGTCACGCTGATGACGCTCTGGTGCATCTTCCGTTCGCCGCTCATGTTCGGTGGTGACATGACGAAGATGGATGACTTCACCCTCTCCCTCATCACCAACGACGAAGTCCTCGCTGTTGACCAGCACAGCAGCGGCAACCGGCAGCTCTTCAATCAGGATGGCCAGATGGCTTGGGTTGCCGATGTGCCCGGTAGCACCGACAAATATGTCGCCCTTTTCAACCTGCGGGACAAGGGAAGTTCCAGTGATTCGGGTGCTCCCGTGACGATCAAGCTGGGTGATCTGGGCCTGAGCGGTTCATGTCAGGTGCGCGATCTCTGGCAGCATAAGGATCTGGGCGTCAGCACCGATGTTTTTTCTCCCACCCTTCCCTGGCACGGTGCCGGGCTCTATCGTTTTTCCGCGAAATAGGAAAAGGCTTGGCCATGACCCCCCAACGATTCGTGCTCCTGGGCTTGGCCGCGCTTACTCTTTTTTTTCCTCATCTTGCCATGGCCCAGGGCGCTCCGGTGGCCTCACACACCTTTGCCATCGGCGACAAGGATTTCCTCCTCGACGGAAAACCGTTTCAGATTCGGTGCGGCGAAGTCCATTTCACGCGCGTTCCACGCGCCTATTGGGACCATCGGCTGAAAATGGCAAAGGCCATGGGACTCAACGCCGTCTGCGTTTATCTCTTTTGGAACAAGCTGGAAGGGAAGGAAGGCCAGTTCGACTGGAGCGGCGAAAACGACGCCGCCGAGTTTTGCCGCCTGGCCCAGATGAACGGTCTCTGGGTCATCCTGCGTCCCGGGCCTTATGTCTGCTCTGAGTGGGACGGTGGCGGGTTGCCCTGGTGGCTGCTGAAAAATCCCGACATCAAACTTCGCACCAGCGACCCCGCCTTTATGGGGCCTGCCACCGCCTATTTCAAGGAAGTAGGTCGCGTCCTCGCGCCACTGCAAGTCACCCATGGTGGCCCGATTCTCATGACACAGGTGGAAAATGAATATGGCTCCTATGGCAAGGACACCGACTACATGGGTACCCTCCGCCAGGCCCTCATCAATGCCGGTTTTGATGTCCCCCTCTTTGCCTGCAATCCGGCGAATGCCATCCGTAACGGCTTGCGTCCCGATCTTTTTCAAGCCGTCAATTTCGGTCATGATCCGCAAAAGGCCTTCAAGACCTTGCGCACCTTTCAGGCAACCGGCCCCCTGATGAATGGCGAGTTTTACCCCGGCTGGTTCGATTCATGGGGCGATCCTCATCATACCGGAAATACCGGACAATACCTGGGCGACCTCGAGTACATGTTGAAGAACGACATGTCGTTCAGCATCTACATGGCCCATGGGGGCACCTCCTGGGGGCTCTGGTCCGGGGCCGATCAACCGTTTCGTCCCGATACTACCAGTTACGATTATGATGCGCCCATCAGCGAGGCCGGTTGGGTGACTGATAAATTCACCAAGACCCGCGATCTCATGTCGAAGTACCTGCTCTCCGGCGAAACGTTGCCCCAGCCACCACCGCAAAACCCGGTGATCACGGTGGACAGCTTCACGCTGACCGAAGCTGCGCCACTCTTCGACAACCTGCCCGTTCCGGCGAAGGAAGTTCAACCCAAGACAATGGAGCAATACGATCAGGGCCACGGCTGCATTCTCTACCGCGTCACCGTGCCTGCTGGTCCGGCAGCGACACTGTCGGTCGGGGAAGTCCACGATTATGCCTGGATCTTTCTGGATGGGAAACAAGCCGGCGTGATGGACCGCCGTCGGCACAGCTATTCCGTTCAACTTCCAGCGCGCACCAGTCCCGGCCAGCTCGATATTTTGGTCGAGGCGGTCGGTCGCGTGAACTTTGGTCCCGGCATCGTTGACCGCAAGGGCCTGCACGGCCCGGTGCAACTCGCGGGCCGGCCCGCGACGTTGACAGACTGGCAGGTCTATTCCTTGCCGCTTGATGATGCCGAATTGGCCGCCCTCCATTATCAATCCGCTCATGTCAGCGGCCCCGCCTTTTGGCGCGGTGGCTTCGACCTGAAAGAAACTGGCGATACTTTCCTGGACATGCGGGGCTGGGGCAAGGGCGTCGTGTGGGTCAATGGCCATTGCCTCGGGCGTTTCTGGGACATCGGCCCCACCCAGACCATGTACACCCCCGGCCCATGGTTGAAGAAAGGGCATAACGACATTGTCGTGCTTGATCTCCTCGGGCCGCGTGAACCGAAACTGGCCGGACTGGCCCAACCCATTCTGAATGAAGTCCATCCTGAACTCGATTTCGCCCGCAAGGCACGTGCGACCGGTGCCTTCAACGTGGCCAACCTGACGCCTGCCCAGGAAGGAAGTTTCACCGCCGACATCCAAGCTCAGGAAGTCCATTTTGCCGCTCCTGTCACTGGTCAATACCTCTGCCTGCAAGCAGTCAATGCCCTCGACGGCAAGCCGCTCGCTAGTATCGCGGAATTGGAGGCCTTCGACGCTTCCGGCCAGCTTCTCCCGCGCACGAACTGGAAACTCCTCTGGGTCGATAGCGAAGAGGCCGGAAGGGAAGGGGAGAATGCGCTCGATGGCCAGTCGTCGTCGCAATGGGACACCGCACATTCGGGCGCGTTTTTCCCCCACGCCATGGTCGTCGATCTGGGTCAAAGCGCGGCGATTGGGGGCATTCGCTATCTGCCCTCCAGCGATCCCAAGAATCCCGGACATATCAAGGACTACCGTGTTTACATCAGCGATCAACCTTTCGGTCTTGTCCCGCCTCCGTAAACTCAATTCACCTCTCGACCCGCCTTCATCCGGCCCGGACTATGAAACATTTTAAAATCACGCCATCTCTTTTTGTGCTCTTGGTAGTGTCCTCGATCATGGCGCCGGGGCGTGCTGCTCCAGATCAGGCCTTCGTTCATCCCGGCGGCTTGCATACGCAGGTCGACCTCGACCGGATGAAGGCCCAGGTGGCCGCAGGGGCTCATCCGTGGATCGATGACTGGAAGCGGCTGATCACAGACCCCAAGGCGCAGAACACCTATACAGCATCACCCGACGCGGACATGGGCGCGAATCGCCAGCGTGCGGATGCCGACGCCCACGCCGCGTACCTGAATGCCATTCGCTGGTACATCTCGGGGGACGCTAGTTACGCGGACTGCGCTGTGCGGATCTGCAATGCCTGGTCCGCGAAGGTGAATACCGTCCCGTCCAGCACGGGACTGGTCGGTATCCCCATCTTCGACTTCGCGCTGGCTGCGGAAGTCTTGCGGGCTTATCCGGGATGGGCCCCCGCGGATTTTGCCCGGTTCCAAAGCATGATGGAGATGTACCTCTATCCCTCCTCCCACGATTTCCTGACCAAGCACAACGGCGATTGTATCACCGCTTATTGGGCGAACTGGGACGCCTGTAACATTGGCGCCCTAATCACCATAGGCGTGCTTTGCGATGACCGCGCAAAATTCAACGAAGGAGTGACCTACTTCAAAAGCGGAGATGGCACCGGCTGCATCATGAATGCGGTCTATTATTTGCACACATCTCGACTCGGACAATGGCAGGAGAGCGGTCGGGACCAGGAACACGCCCAACTTGGCATCGGCCTGCTGGGCTCGGCTTGCCAGGTGGCCTGGAATCAGGGAGTGGATCTTTTTGGTTACTCCCATAATCGCCTGTTGGCCGGAGCGGAATATGTGGCCCAGACCAATCTTTCACAACCCGTGCCCTATAAATATTACACAAACTGTCATGCGGCGAATCAGTCCTGGGTCTCTCTCAATGGCCTGGGCCGCCTGGATGATCGCCCGGTATGGGAGCTGATCTATAATCATTACGCCGTGCTCAAAGGCTTGAGCACGCCGAACAGTCAGGCTGCAGCGCAGTTGGTGCGGCCTGAACATGGCAGTGGCGATCATTTCGGCTACGGCACCCTCACCTTCACGTTGAAAGCTTCCGCTTCCCCCTTGCCGCCTTTGCCTGTTCCCTCCGCCCCGGCAGAATTGACCGCGACGGCCGGCGTTTCCGAAGTAGCGCTGAAATGGGCCCCTTCATCCAGGAGGGCAGCCCAAGGCTATAGCGTGCTCCGTGCCACCACCAGCGGCGGCCCCTATACGGCCATCGGCTCATGGTCCGACAACACCAGTCCTAACTACATCGACGCCACAGTGAAGAACGGTACGACCTATTATTACATCGTGGTCGCCATCAACCAATCCGGAACGAGTACGAATTCCCGGCCAGCTAGCGCCACACCCGCCGAGGCCGGCGCGCTTCCGTCTGGTTGGACGAATCAGGATATCGGTGTCATGGCAGCAAACGGCAGCGCCTCCTATGCGAATGTAGGCAAGGGCACCTTTATCGCGAAGGGATCCGGAAGTGACATTGGAGGCAGTGCGGACGGATTCAACTTCACCTATACCAGCGTGAAGGGGGATTTTACCTTTACCGCACGGATGCCCAAAGTTGACTGGAACCATGGAGGTGCGTCTCAAAAAGTAGGCATCATGCTGCGCGAGAACCTGGAGCCCGGTTCGCCCGCGGCGGTCATGACGCTCGGCGATGTTGGAACACGCGAAGCAAAATTTGGAACGAGACCTTCATCCGGAACGCCCATGAATTGGATTGGCGGCAACGACTATACGGTGACTCCTGCCTGGTTCCGGCTCCAGCGCTCCGGCAACACCATCACGGCCTACGAGTCTTCCGATGGCCTGGCTTGGTTCAAGGTGGGATCAAGTTCCGTGACGATGGCCGCGACCTACTATGCCGGATTGGCGGTGTCTTCCAACGGCAAGAATATCAACACGACCACCTTCGATCACGTGAACTGAACAGATGACGGATTATCTGAAAAGCCATGGGCACCGGAATTAGGACAATGAAAATATTCAACAAAACAGTATTGGGTGTGTTGGTTGGAAGCTTGCTGGGAGCACTCGTGCTCGACGCGGATGAGGCACTGTCAGGCTCGGTCGGTACGAAGGCCACGCCTACGCCCCTTAGCTCCAGCGCCGAGCCGATGCAGACGGGACAATTTCAACCAACCTGGGATTCACTCCGGCAATATCAGGTGCCGGATTGGTACCGGGACGCCAAGTTCGGCATCTGGGCCCATTGGGGGCCGCAATGCGAAGCGGAGGATGGAGATTGGTATGCCCGTAATATGTATTCGCAGGGCAACCGCCAATATAATGACCATTTGAAGGCCTATGGACATCCATCGGTCTCGGGTTTCAAGGACATCATCCATGCCTGGAAGGCCGAGAACTGGGACCCGGAAAAACTGGTTGCGCTCTATAAGGACGCGGGCGCCAAATTTTTCGTCGCTCTGGCAAATCACCATGACAACTTCGATAATTTTGACAGCAAGTACCAGCCATGGAATTCGGTGGCCATGGGACCGCAAAAGGACCTCATCGGTGGTTGGGCCAAGGCGGCCCGCGACAATGGTTTGCCCTTTGGCATAACCGTCCATGCCGCCCATGCCTGGAGTTGGTATGAACCTGCCCAAGGCTCCGATAAAACCGGTGACAAAGCCGGGGTGCCTTACGATGGCAAGCTCACCAAGGCCGACGGAAAGGGCCAGTGGTGGGATGGCCTTGATCCACAGGACCTCTATGCTCAGGCTCACGTTCCCGGCAAAAAGCTCGTGTGGGAATGGGATGCCACGAAGGGAAGCAGTGTGCCCGATGCTGCCTATTGCGAGAAGTTCTACGACCGGACCCTCGATTTGATCAACAAATATCACCCCGACTTGCTTTACTTCGACGATACGATCCTGCCCCTCTATCCGGTGAGTGACGTCGGGCTCAAAATTGCGGCGCACTATTACAATAGCAATGCCCTTTGGCATAACGGCCAGAATCAAGGCGTGCTTCTGGGAAAGATTCTCAGCGACGAGCAGAAAAAGTGCATGGTTTGGGATGTCGAACGCGGCGCGAGCCCGAAAATTGAACCGTTGCCATGGCAATCGGAAACCTGTCTTGGGAACTGGCATTATGACCGGGGCCTTTATGATCGGCACGGCTACAAGCATGCCGATTTGGTCATCCATACCTTGGCCGACGTAGTGAGCAAGAACGGGGTCTTTCTGCTCAACGTCCCCGTGCGCGGAGATGGCACCATTGATGATGACGAGGTGGCCATCGTGAAACAGATCGGAGGATGGATGAAGGTCAACGGTGAGGCGATCTATGCCACGCGTCCATGGAAGGTCTGTGGGGAAGGTCCTTCAATTGATCATGCGCCAGCGATCAATGCCCAGGGTTTCAACGAGGGAAAAATCAAATTGGGGGTCGACGACATCCGCTACACCACGAAGGGAAACGATCTCTATGCCATCGTCCTTGGGTGGCCGACGAAACCAGTGACGCTCAAATCGCTTGGGACCAATGCTGGCTTGCTGGACCGTTCTATTCAGGCCATCGGATTGGTGGGCAGCGACGAAAAAATCGAATGGACGCAAACTCCGGATGCCGTGACGGTCCAGCCGCCCAAGACGAAACTCGCTAACGACGAGGCGACTGTCTTCAAAATCTCGTTGAAGCCGTAGATGCAGTTGCCTGGGCGGCAGCTTTGGTCCACTGGTTTCGTCAATTCTACCTGGGAGGCGGCGTCACTTGGATCGTGGCTTTCGCATCCGGAAGGCTCTCGACCGAGGCCGTCAGGGTCACAGTGCCCGTCGCTTCATTGCTCGACTTGAGCACGGCCAGGGCAAGACCGTGAAAGGCTTTGTGCTGGGAACCTTGAAACGACTCGTGATTGGTCGGGTCGCCGTTGTCGACACCAACCAGCTTGGCCGCCGTGCCATCAACGCCGAACTTGATTTCGTTGTCCGCGTTGGGACAGACATGCCCGTCCTTGTCGACTAGCGTCGCCTTGATAAAGGCCAGGTCCTGCCCGCTCCCCTCGATCTGGCTGCGGTCCACATCCAGGACGATCTTCGCAGGGTCCCCGGCGGTGTTGATCTCGTCCGTCGCGACCACCGTGCCATTCTTCTTCGCCACGGCCTTCAGGTTGCCCGGTGCATAAGGCACGCTCCAGGCAAGGTGCAGGCTCGGGGCTTGCTGGGCGGGTACGAGCGGCGATCCCGGCATGCCCTTCTTCACGGGAAGATTGACGAGCTCCACATCTTCGGAAAATTTTTTCGTGCCGAGCGATTGACCATTGAGAAACAGCTCGACGGAGTCCGCGTTCGTATAAATCCAGACCGGAATTTCCTTCCCCTCAAATCCCGTCCAATTCCAAGACGACGGCAAAATATGGACAACGGGGTCACGACTCCAGACACTCTTGTAGAGATAATACCTGTCCTTCGGAAAACCGCAGAGATCAAGGAATCCAAAATAGGAACTGCGCGACGGCCATTTGTACGGTGTGGGTTCGCCCAGGTAATCGAAACCGGTCCAGACGAATTCACCCGAAATCCACGGCGCTTTCTTCAGGTCGATCTCTTCCTGCTGTGCATCCGTGGCCCAGCCCGGAAGCCACTGGTCGTAGCAGGAGACCTGATTGGGCGTAGGCCAGGCCTCAATCATTACCTTGCCGTCTTGGCTCAATTTGAGGCCATATTCACCGCGCGAGTCGACCGTCGATGCCGTCTCGCTGCCGATCATCGTCTCCCGCGCATGCACCTCCTTGTTCTGGTACATCGTCGGCTCGTAATTGACGCCAAAAATATCGAGTGCTTTGTCGAAACTAAACTTGACCGAATTGGACGGCTGCTGACATGCCGACGTCACCGGTCGCGTCGCGTCTTCGCGATGGACGATGTCCTGCAGCCTCGTCGCGACCTTGTCGCCGCCAGCCGTGAATCCTTCCGTGACCTCATTGCCAATGCTCCACATGATGATGCTCGGATGATTGCGATCCCTCTGGATCATGCTGGTGAGGTCCTTCTCCGCCCATTCGTCGAAGAAGCGTCCATAGCCATTTTTGGTCTTATTCCGCTTCCATTCATCGAAGCACTCGTCCATGACCAGAATTCCCAACCGGTCGCACAGATCGAGCACCTGCGGCGAAGGCGGGTTGTGGCTGGTCCGAAGCGCATTGCAGCCCATCGCCTTGAGGATTTGCAGTTGCCGCTCAAAACCGCGCTCGTAAGCTGCGGAACCCAGACAGCCGAGATCATGATGGTCGCAAACGCCTTTGATCTGGACATGCTGCCCGTTGAGAAAAAATCCCTCGTCTTTCTTGAACTCGATGTGGCGGATACCAAACGGCGTCGTGTAGGAATCGACAAGCGCACCGCCCGCGCGGACTTCGCTGACCGCGCGGTAGAGCAGAGGAGTTTCCAGCGACCAAAGCTGAGCGGTCGGCAGTGAGAGTGTCTGGTTGAACAAAATGCCGGATCCGGGACTCACTTTTTGCGCGTCCTCCTTTCGAGCGACTTCCTTACCCGACGGATCAAACAGGATTGTGGTCAAAGTAGCGTCCGAAGCAGCAGCCCCGGCCTCGGCGACAACCTGCGTGACAACCTTGACCTCCGCACCCGTCGCCTCCGCCTTGGGTGTCGTGACTGTCGTCCCCCATTGTGCGATGTGAACCGGCTGGGTCACCACCAGCCAGACGTGGCGATAGAGTCCCGCACCCGAGTACCAGCGGCAACATGGCTGCACGACGTTGAGCCGCACGGAGAGCACATTCTTTTCGCCGCCGTATTTGAGCGTCGGCGTGAGGTCGTAGAAAAAACTCGTAAAACCGTACGGATGATTCCCAAGCTTCTGTCCGTTGCAAGTGACGTCTGCATCCATGTAAGCCCCGTCAAACAAAATGGAAGTGTGCTGGCCGCGTGCGGATTCCGGCAGCGTAAAAGTCTTCCGATACCAGCCGATCCCACCATTGAGATACGCGCCGCCAGCTCCAGCCGGTGACTTCGAATCAAATGGTCCGTCCATGGACGAAGGATCGGGCCCCGGTACCCCTTCGATCATCCAATCGTGCGGCAAGTCGAGCGTCCTCCAGGCTGAATCGTCATAGCCGGGTTGGTCCGCGCCCGTTGCCTCACCCTGGTGAAATTGCCAGGCCCGATCGAAGAGGATGGTCTGTCGTGGGGTATCCGCAGCAAGAGTTACGGCACCGGGCGGTTGCGCCACTGCCGATACGTGGCCTGTCAGGATGGAGAAGCTTGAAATGAAAAGAATGCGAAGAGGAAGTGTCGCGAACCCGCGGGATATTTTCATGAGAATTAAAGCGGGGTGGCAGGCAATTTAGCCAAATGGGATTATGACATTTGCGACGAGGGTATTTGCTAATCCACCACCTCATGGCCCGTATCGAGGCGCTCCAGCGCGGGCCAGAAGGCGGCGTAGAGGGCAATGAAGACGAAGCAGACCAGCGGCACGATAAAGCCGAAGCGCATGGAGAAAGCGTCGGACAGCCAACCCAAAATAGTAGGCATGATCGCACCACCGACAATAGACATGACGATGAGCGAGGAACCGAGTTTTGTGTGATCCCCCAAGCCACGGATACCAAGGGCAAAAATTGTGGGGAACATAATCGACATGAAAAAGAAACTCAGAAACATTGACACCGCTGAAATCCAGCCGAGGCCCAAGACGATCAACAACATCAACACGGTATTAACGGCGGCAAAAACCGCAAGAGTGGAATGGGCTTTGAAAACGCGCAAAAGCATACTACCGATGAATCGACCAGACAGAAAGAGAACAAAGGCGCCAGTTGACTGCAATCCGGCCGCTCCCATCTTCGTAATATAAAAATCGCCCTGGTCTTGTGTTAACCAAGAAGCAGGCAGGTGCTGAGCCAAGCTTTGGGTTAACGCGGGCATGTCGTGGCTCGTGAGATAGACTTGAAAAAAGAAAAAAATGCCAGTCTGAGCTGCCACGTAGAGAAATTGAGCAAGAATGGCCAGCATAAAATGCCAGCGCTTCCAAAGGGGCTTGCCCGATGAAGCTACGGCCTTGGCCGCCGTTATGGACTCATCTTCAGCCTGAATGTCGGGCAAGGAGGTGAAAAGGAAAACAATGAATAGAAACGCCCCGAATGCGCTGACGACAAGATAGGGTCTATAAATCGTCCCGTGTTCGTTGCCTGATGGGGAATAGGCAAGGTAGGCGGCGAGAGTGGGCCCGAGAATCCAGCCCACTCCGTTACAGGTCTGGGCTATATTGATCCGAAGCGCGCCCTTCTCTGGCGTCCCAAGAACAGTGGTATAAGGATTGGCAATCGTTTCGAGACAGGTAAGCCCCAAGGCCAGCACAAACAGCGGGGCCAAGTACCAATTAAAGGTGTCAACGTAGCTCGCCGGTAAAATGCAGAACGATCCTATAATGATCAGTCCTAATCCGATGAGTATGCCCCCCTTATATCCAAACCGCTTCGCCAGTAACCCAGCAGGAAGAGCCATCAAAAAATAGGCTGTATAATTCGCGCCCGGTACCCGGGCCGCTTCAGTATTGGTAACATGAAGAGTAGACTTAAAATACTGGCTGAGCGTATCAAGCATACCGTTGCACATGCCCCACATAAAAAAAAGCGTGCAGACCAAGGCAAAGGTGACCGCATGGCTTCTCCCGTCTGCGGTGCGGAATATGTTAAGGAAGTTCTTCATAAAATTTTGGGCAAAAGCGTTAGCTAGCTGGGTAAATGGGGCAATCTGAAGGCGTTACCCCTTTCTTGAGAAGGATATTGCCATATTTGCGAATTTCACCGGTCATCAGCACCGCATAAACGCTCCGGGCCCTTTCGTAAAAGGCAAAGCGGTCGATCCGCTCCGGGGCGGGAGCGTGGGGAGCATGGCGTCGGATGGCCTGGAGATAATCGGCCTCGACCTGCGGGTCGGGTGCATCCCCCGGCACGAGCTGCATCATGACCAAGGGAGGCGAGTAGCTATCGAGCTCGAAGACCGGGATGATGGCATCAAGCATGGTGCTGACCGATACACCGTCCGCACGTAGAACGCGTTGACCGTAGGTGTGTCCCGGAAAGTGGGCGTCCGCGAGGATGATCTCGTCGCCGTGGCCCATTTCGGCCAAAATTTTGAGAAGATCCGGACTGAGGTGAGGAGAAAGTCCTTTGAGCATAATTTATTTTTGCGAAAGTTCCTCGTCGAAACAGATGGCGACCTTGCCGCATTTTCCCGAGGCCATGAGGGCGTAGGCTTCCCCGACCTGATCGAGGGCAAAACGGTGAGTGATGAGTTCGCTTGGGTATAATTTCCAGCGCACAAGACGTTCGACCAATTCCTGCATTCGCCAGATCGAGGTGACCCAGGAACCGTAGAGTGTCTTCTGGTCGTGGATCATGTCAGGGGACGGATGGAACTCGATCTTGCCGCCTTCGCCGATCAGAACGATCCGGCCCCATTTGCGCGTGGCGCGAATCGCCGTCGCCCTTGCCGCCGGGTGGGCAGAGCAATCAACGGCCCGCTCGACGCCATGGCCGCCAGTCAATTTCCTAACGTCCTCGACATTGTCCGGGCCTGATTTGAGGGTCTCGTCGCAAAGGCCCAGGTCGCGGGCCAGCTTCATGCGGTCTTCGACGACATCAATGCCGATGATTTTTTCGGCGCCTAGTTTGCGGCACAGGGCCGCGGTGGCCAGTCCAACCGGGCCCAGTCCCGTGATCAGCACCGCATCGTTTCCACTGATGCCGATTTTTTCCAACCCTTCGTAAACCGTACCAAAACCGCAGGCGACCTGCGCACCGTCGGCATAGGAAAGTTCATCCGGCAGGGGGACAAGGTCCTTTTCCTCCGCGAGAAGATATTGCGCCATGCCGCCGTCGCGCTGCCAGCCGTAGGCGCGCCGGTATTTTTCGCTGGTGCAGGAGATCATGTAGCCACGCCGACAATCGTTGCACACGCCACAACCTGAGATGTGATAAACGATAACCCGGTCGCCCTCCTGGAACTGTCGGCAACCCGGCCCGACCTGGACGATCTGGCCGGAGGGTTCGTGACCGGCAATCATTCCGGGCTGGTATCCTTCAGGACCTTTGCCCAAGTGCTCATGGTAAATACAGCGAATATCGGAACCGCAGATAGTGGAGGCCTTCATACGGATGAGGACTTCGCCGTGTCCCGGGGAGCGGACCGAAAAACATTCAAGTTTCGTTGTGCTGTTGCCAGGGAGAATGGCGCCCTGCATCTGATCGGGGATCGTAAGTGTGGACATAATTTCGATAAGGTTTTACGTAGGTGTTATGACACCGTTGACATCCCAAAGGTCTTCCCAGGCTTGATTTTCCTTCCAACAGAAGACCTGGCCTTTGATGAGACGGCAATTGCGGTCGAGCTCGGCGATTGCTCCTATTTCAGTAGGGGTAAGTGGGTCCTGCACCACCGCGCGAAGATTCCCGAGATAGTTGCGCCGCTTGGCTGAGAACGGAATCGGCGTTTGGCCGCGCTGAACAGCCCACTTGAGGCAGATTTCGGCAGGATGGACGTCATGCGCTTTCGCGATATCCAAGATGACCGGGTCTTCGGTGGGCGATGTGTCCTCAGGCGTGCGGTCACGTTCCGGGCGGCCTGGCGACCCGAGCGGACAGTAGCCAATGGCTTCGAGGCCCTGTTCTCTTACGTACGCGAAAAGCTCCGGTTGCTGGAAATGGGGATGTAGTTCCATCTCGTTGCAGGTGGGACGGATTCGCGCATCGCGTAGTAGCAGTTCAAGTTTGGGAACCGTCATATTTGAGGTGCCGATGTGGCGGACAAGACCTTCGTCAACCAACTTTTCGAGCTGACACCAAGTCTTCATGTAATTGTCATGAATATAGGGCTTCGCGTTGGGATCATGAAAATTCACATCGCAGCCCGGCGGATGAAAATTCGGGAAAGGCCAGTGAATCAGATAGAGATCCAGATAGTCGAGTTGGAGGTCTTTGAGTGATTTGTGGAAAGAAGGAATAACGTCCTTCTCGGAATGCTTGTCGTTCCACAATTTCGAGGTGATCCAAAGATCTTCCCGCTTCACGCCATCGCCAACGAGTTTTCTGAGTGCTGACCCGATCAGATGCTCGTTGCTGTAAACCGCCGCACAATCGAAATGCCGATACCCGAGATGGCCGGCATCAAGGACCGCTTTGGCAATCGCCTCACCGCTGACGGAATCGGAGCCAAATGTGCCGAGGCCTATCGCAGGCATTCGTGCGCCGGTGGCTAACTGTCTAAAAGGAACTTGGGAAGGATCGATGACGAGGAAGTCTTGAGGCATGGGAATGAATTCAATGGGATTGCCGACAACAACTTTCAAGCAAACTAAGTTTCAGATTCCAACACGGTTCAGCCATGGGGATAGAGGGTATAAGCGCGTTTCACTGGAAACTTCAGTTCGATCGAGTACTTCGACATAGGTTACCAATGTAGATTGTCATCTTTAAAACGTTGTTTTGTCGTGGCTGTCCCCAAGTGTGATGCTTAGTCGAAATAGCGACTAAGATCATCGCTCGGTTTAAAAAAAGCGGCATGCAACTCCATAACATGAACATCACCTTCCGCCCCAATTGGCTCACCATCGTACGGCGTCTCGCCTTGATCGCCTTGATTGTAAATTCCCTGGTCACCGGTGTTAACTGCCTTGCTGCTGATGCGACGGCACCTGCCTCTCCTCAGTCGATTACAGGGCGAACTCAAGGCAGCGGAGATCCGCTCACGCTCTGGTATTCCGGCCCGTCCAAAGTTTGGTCAGACGCGCTTGCCATCGGGAACGGACGTCTCGGGGCGATGGTCTTTGGCGTTCCCGATCATGAACGGATGCAACTGAACGACATCACCGTCTGGTCCGGTGGTCCGCAGCCCGGCCAGAATCGGAAAGACGCTTATCTCGCGCTTCCCGATATCCGCTCAGCCCTTCAAAGCGGCGACTATGCGACGGCCGACAAACTTACTCATGATAAAATGAACGGTCCGGCGCCCTATAATGCCTCCTACCAGACACTCGGGGACCTTGCTTTCGATTTCACGCTCGGCACGGGCGAGATCACCGATTACTGGCGTTGGCTCGATCTCAATTCCGCAGTGACCGGGGTCGAATTCAAAGCGGGAGGCGATTCCTGGAAACGCGAGTCTTTTTCAAGTTATCCCGATCACGTCCTAGTCACCCATATCACCTGTAGCCACCCCGGTAGGGTGAGCTTTACGTTGAAGCTTTCGCGCGTTGCCAGCGCCACGACCACGCTCGTCGGCCAGGACACGCTCATCCTCAAAGGCAATACCGATTATAAAAACTTGAAGGGAAACTGCGATTATGAGGCCCAGGTCCGTGTCCTGACCCAAGGCGGTAGCGTGTCCGGTGCCAGCGATAGCTTGACAGTTAGCGGCGCGGACGAGGCGACAGTCATTCTGGCCGCAGGAACAACCTATCTCCTCGACTATGACAAAAACTATCGAGGCGATGATCCGCATGCTGTCGTCACACAACAGCTTTCCGAAGCTTCAGCCAAGTCATACGACGACCTTAAAGCCGCCCATATCGCCGATTACCGGAAACTCTTCAATCGCGTCAGCTTCAACCTTCCGCCCACCGATGTCTCGAAGGAGCCGACCGACATTCGTCTCAAGTCATACGGTGACGGCAAGAATGACCCCTCCCTGGCCGTCCTCTACTTCCAGATGGGACGTTATCTTCTTATTTCCTCCAGCCGGGAAGATAATCCGCTTCCGGCCAACTTGCAGGGCATCTGGGCTGATGGTCTCGTGCCGCCCTGGCAGTGCGATTACCATTGCAACATCAACTATCAGATGAATTACTGGCCCTCGGAAACGGCCAATCTGGGCGAGTGCCACCTCCCCGCGCTTCGCCTCAATACCAGCCTCGTCGAATCCGGAACGAAAACCGCCCAGGCTTACTGGAACGCACCCGGTTGGATGTGCGCAGTGATGACCAATGCATGGGGCTGGACCGCGCCCGGCAGCGGTTTGGGCTGGGGCACGTCGGTAGCGGCCGGCGGCTGGATCTGCCAGGACTTCTGGGAGCATTATGCCTTCACACGCGACAAGGAATCGCTTAAGCAGTCCTACCCGGTAATGAAGGGAGCCGCCCAATTTTATTTGAGCATCCTCGTGTCTGACAAGAATGGCATGTTGATTACGTCACCTTCCACCTCGCCGGAAAACAGTTTTAAAACCGATGATGGGAAAAAGGGAAAGGTTATCGACGGCTCTGCTTTCGAGCGGGAGATTATCTGGGATCTTTTCACCAACACCATCGCAGCCAGCAAGGATCTTGGCATCGACGCCGATTTCGCCAAACAGCTCCAAGACGCGAAGGACAAGATTCGCCCTCTCGAGATCGGTAAGGAGGGCCAACTGGAGGAGTGGGGCCATGATTGGGACATGAATAGCGAAGAGCTGAATCACCGCCACGTTTCGCATCTCTTCGCCGCGTATCCCGGCTGGCAAATTTCCCTGCACAAGACTCCCGAATTGGCCGGGGCCGTGAAGAAGTCGCTTGAGATCAGGGGCGATTTCGGTACGGGCTGGAGCAATGCCTGAAAAATCAACCTTTGGGCGCGTCTGGGTGATGGCGACCACGCCTTGAAAATCTTGAACCAGCAACTGCGTCTCGTTGCAGGCTCGACCACCATCATGGGAGGTGAAGGCGCGGGCGGCACTTATGCCAACCTATTCGACGCACATCCTCCGTTTCAGATCGATGGAAATTTCGGCAGCACCTCCGGCATCAATGAAATGCTCTTGCAAAGCAGCGAACGCTACGACGATCCCACTGCGGCGAACGAGGATCGATACTACATCGATTTGCTTCCCGCATTACCATCTCTCTGGCCAACCGGCTCGATCCACGGCCTGCGTGCGCGGGGTGGTTTCCAAGTCGATCTTGATTGGAAGGATGGCCAGCTTCAAACCGCCACGATTACCAGCGTGGGCGGAACCGCGACCAAGGTGCGTTACGGAGCAAAAATCGTCGATATAAACCTCAAGACCGGCGAGGTGGTCAAGCTCGACAAGAACTTGCAGGTATCCCGATGAAGATCTCCCCCTTCGAAACGACCTTTGGCGACAAAGGCAATTCTCAATATAAAATCGAGTCCTCACCAGACGGCAACAACTGGAAACTTCTGATCGATCAGACCCGGATCTCCAGCACCGAAAAACTTCGCACGGATACCCTCGGCTCCCGCCATCCCGCTAATCCCATGAATAAACACCTCCCGCTCAGTCTTCTCTTCGCGATGGCTCTCACCCTTCCCCTGCACGCTGGCAACGTGGAAGGCGTGCTCCCCCGGACCTTGCCTGCCCCACTGACACCGCTGGCGCCTTCCACGCCACGGATCAATGGACCGGCGGTCTTTGGAGTGCGTCCGGGATCCCCCGTTCTCTACAACATCCCCGCGACGGGCGATCGGCCTCTGTCGTTTGCCGCGGACGGCCTGCCCGCCACTCTCTCAATTGATGCAACTACCGGATTCATCACGGGCGTTCTCAAGGAGAAGGGAACCTACCCCGTCACCCTGCGCGCCACCAACAAGCTGGGTACGGACGAGAAGAAATTCCGGATTATCGTGGGGGATCGAATCGCCCTCACTCCGGCCATGGGATGGAGCAGTTGGAACTGCTTTGCGGAATCCGTCACGCAAGAGAAGGTCCTCACGATAGCGAAGGCCATGGTCTCCAGCGGGCTGAGCCAGCACGGATGGACCTATATTAACGTGGATGACGGCTGGCAGGGAAAGAGAACCGGCCCTGGTCATGGTCTTGAGGGGAATGAGAAGTTTCCCGACATGCCGGGCTTGGTGAAATCAATCCATCAGCTTGGGCTAAAGGCCGGCACTTATTCGACGCCGTGGGAAACATCCTATGACGGATTTACCGGAGGGAGCGCGGAAGACTCAGAGGGTACCTGGAACAAGAAGATTAAGGGCATGGGCGAGAAAGGCATGGGCAAGATCTCCTTTGCGGAAGCCGATGCGCGGGAATGGGCGGTGTGGGGAATCGACTACCTGAAATACGACTGGTGGCCGATGGACTTGGATCACGCCAAGGTCATGAGCGATGCCCTCCACTCCACCGGCAGAGACATCGTCTTCAGCCTCTCCAACAATGGCACCATTGCGAATGCAGGCGGATACGCTCAGGTCGCCGAAAGCTGGCGTACTACCGGAGACATCTATGATGTCTGGAGCGATGGGGACCAAGAATGGCACTACTCGCTCAGCGAAATCGCTTTCAGTCAGGACCGGTGGGCCTCGTTTGCCGGCCCCGGTCACTGGAACGATCCGGACATGCTCGTGGTGGGACAGGTGGGCGTGGGGAATGGGGGGAACGGCTGGACCAAGACGCATCCCTCGCGCCTGACGCCCGACCAGCAATACACCCACATCAGCATGTGGTGCCTCCTCTCGGCCCCCCTGATGATCGGGTGCGATCTGGAGAAGCTTGACCCTTTCACCACGGGGCTTCTCACCAACGACGAGGTGCTGGCCATCGACCAGGATGAACTTGGGAAAGAAGCCGTGCGTGTCGGAGCCGACGGGGTAGTGGACTTCTATATGAAGCCCCTGGCCGATGGCTCCTATGCCTTGGGAATGTTCAATCGAGGAGAGCAGACCGCCACCGTTGGTATGAATAAGATGTCAGGGATGGGGATGGATGGGAAGCTGACGGCGCGAGATCTCTGGCGCCAACAGGACATCCCTGATTTCAGTGTGATGAAGTCCAAGTTTACGATTCCCGCCTATGGTGTCGTTCTGCTGAAGCTGTCGCCGAAGAAATAGCGGTTTAATGGGAGCTGATACGAAATTCGATGCCCCGCCCTACTTTATTTACCCGTATGCGGCTCGAAAGTCCGCTTCCACGGAGACGTGCAATGACATCTCCGGCCGCGCCATGCAAAAAGTGAACCCTCTCTCTCGAATGAAAACACATCCGTCTCATTTCCACGCCCGCAGGCCGACTTTCTGGATGCGCACCCTGCCTGCCTGCGCGGCCATTGCGCTGAGCTGCGTGAGTCTCCTGGCCCAGACGCCTTCCAGCACGGTGAAGCATTTCGCGAAACCGGACCGCATCCGCTACGACGGGCACTGTCTCACGATTGACGGCAAGAACGTGTTCATCCGTAGCGCGGAGTTTCATTATTTCCGCACGCCGCCGGAGTTGTGGCGCGACCGCTTTCAGAAAATCAAGGAGGCCGGATTCAACACAGTTGACACGTACGTGCCGTGGAACTGGCATGAACGCGAAATGCCCGCCGGGTTGAATGATTTTTCCAAAGTAGACCTTTCCGAATTCAAAGCATGGCTGGATATGGCCCAAAACGAATTCGGGTTCTACATCATCGTCCGCCCCGGGCCGTTCATCTGCGCGGAGTGGGCGGGGGGTGGTTATCCGCGCTGGCTTGCGAAATTCGCGCCGGGCACGGGCAAGGATTTCTGGCTGCGCAGCGCCAACGACTCGGATATTGCTTGGAGCGTCCATTGGTATGACGCCGTGTGTAAGGTAATCGCCCAGGAACAGATCACCCGCAAGCCGATAGGCGGCAAGGGTATCATCCTGATGCAGATTGAAAACGAATACGACGCTTTCAAATGTCCCGACAAGCCAAAGCTGCTACGTGCCTTGTTCGAGAGGACGAGAAAATCCGGCGTCGAAATTCCCATTTTCACCTGCCTCACGCACGAATGCCGCGAGAGCAGTGATCCGGTGCTTTCACAGGTATTCGATTGCGATAATTATTACGTCGGCCTCACCGCCGCGCCGAGTTGCGCGCAACGCATGATGTCGTTGCGCGCCCGGCAACCGGACGCGCCGGGCTTCGTCACAGAATTGCAGGGCGGCTGGTTCGCGCTCGTGGGTGATCGGTTGAGCGAGGACAATTATTCTGACGCGCGCCATTACAATGCCATCAGTTTGATGTCGCTACTCGGCGGCGCGACGGGGCTGAACACCTACATGTTCGTTGGCGGCACGCATTTCGGCGGCTGGCAGGCGCGCGGCCAGACCACGACCTACGATTACAACGCGCCGATCCGCGAGTGGGGCGCGCGGGGTGAGAAATACGCTGTTGCGGAAGGCATCAATCAATTCATCCGCGAAAACGAGGCGCAGTTGCTGTGCGCCACCGGCGGACCGTGTGAACTGCAAGGAGCGCCAACGAATCTGTTCGGCGGTGTGCGCGTCGGCCCGGATGGCACGCGCTTTGTGTTTCTGGACAATACCGATCCGAAAAATCCCGTCACCGGCAAAATCACGGTTGTGCCGGGAAAAATCGTGAGGCCGAGCGGGCCGATTTACAACATTGACCAGGATGGCAATCGCGTGCTGATCAAGACGGATGACGCCGTTGCAAAGTCCGCGACGATTCCACCTTTTGAAGTGGATTACGACCTTGCGCCGCTCGGCGCAAAAGTGCTGGTCATCCCGCCCGGAAAAACACCGGCGGAAGGCGTCTGGTATCCCAAGCCACAAAACTCAATTGCGCGTGCGGCCATGTTACCAGCGCCGATGCGAATCGCCGCCGCGCTCAAGCGCAACGATCCGATCGACGGTCCGTGGCAACCGTTGTCCACCGGCCAATCGCTGCCGGAAATCGGAGTGAACGATCAGCGCTACGTTGTCTATCACTCCCAATTTTCTTTGACCGGGAATGACGCCGCCAATCTTTCCAAGCTATTAATCAATACGTTCACTCGCGACATTGTTTCCGCGCAAGTGAACGGCCAAATCGCCAAGCGACTTTATCCCAGCGATGCCTACGTTGCCGCCGCGACGCGGAACACAAAAAAATCTTTCACCCGCATCGGCCCGGATGAGTTCGACAATCGCTTTGATGTGGGAAATTTATTGCATGCCGGGACTAATGAGATCGTCCTGCTCTATGAAAACATCGGATTCGAGCATGGCTATTTTCCGATGGAGGAATTGAGCGGCATTCGGCAGGCGGGGCTTTCCGAGACCGAGCAGGCCATCACCAAACCGCTCGACTGGCATGTCGCCACGAATCTCGGCGGCGTCACCGCTGGCTGGACGCAGCCCGATTTCACCGCGAACGACTGGAACAAGGTTGCACTCGACACCAATACTCCAATTGCGCGCAAGGGCAACGGCATCCAGCCCAAGGACCATCAGGACGCGCTGCTCACGTGGTATCGGATGGAGTTCGAGGTGCCGGACAGCCCGGAGGCCAGATCGGTCCCGTGGCGATTGCTGATTAAGGCGTCCGGAAACGGCTTCATGTGGCTCAACGGCCACGACATTGGCCGCCATTGGGAAGCTGGCCCACAGTGCGAGTATTACCTGCCCGAATGCTGGTTGAATTTCGGCGGCAAAAACGTGCTCGTGCTCGGCCTGCGCCAGACCATCAATGGGGCGAAGATCGAGGCGGCGGAAGTGTCGCCCTATTCCCAGTTCCTCATACCCTGACCTGACAACCACCGCTGGCCAGGCATAAGAGAGCTGCTGCTTCTGGAAACGCCGCGTTTCGCGTTGGAAGGATCCGGCAGAAACCAGGAGGTCAAAGTTTAACTTCGATCCTCTTGCCGACGTAGTGAATAGTCTGTATGCGCTTGAGGGACTACGCTGGAAAATGCATGCTGCCTCAGCCGCATTGAATGTTCCGATGCAAGGGTAACAAAAGCTCCCGGAACATACCCCTTCTTCGCCTTACCCTGACCGGGTTGCTAACCGACCGGCCCGCCCCGATAGACGAAATAAAAATTCAAGGAACCCCCCTCGCAGTCTTGCGGCACAGAAACCGTAAGTAGCTGCGCAGGCGGAGAAGTACTTGCCAAGCGCATGCAAGGACGATCCGCGGAAGCGCCATCTCCTGTTTCATTCTTTCATAGACGTATTCAGAGCGGAAAAGCTCGGACCGTAAGCGCCGCGACATTGCCGTATATTGGCGTCGATTTTAGCACTTTTTAACCCTTTTGGCCTGAAATCAGGCCCAAAATCCCACTTAACCTGTTGTGACAGAGAGAAGGGGAGCGGGTGACGAGACTCGAACTCGCGACATCAACCTTGGCAAGGTTGCACTCTACCAACTGAGTTACACCCGCATTGTTGGCAAGGAGGCAAAACTAACCAAGGCCCCGGTTGGGTTCAAGCCTTTTCCTTGCAAGGGATGATACCGCCCTCTTCCGATGGTCATTTTCCTGCCTGTTCATTTGCGCAGCTTCACCGGCATTTCCGGGACAAAACTGGTTCAAGTCGTCCAAAGCGGCTGCAAATCGGGATCGCTCAGGGCGTCCTGGCGAAACCGTTTGTCGAGTCCGCAGCTCTTTTCCAAAAACTGCCGCCCCGCCGTCAGGTCGCCGAGTTGCGTTTCATAACAGGCCAGGTTGTAGTAATAGAGCGCCGTCTCGCGGATCGATTCCGGTGCGCCCAGCAAGGTCGACTTCGCCTCCCTCGTCTGCTTCAACTCGTGCTGGCAATAGGCGGTCTTGAACCAAAATTCCAGTTCATGCGGCCAGCGCTTGCAGAGCGATCTCCCCAGCTCGGTTCCTTCCTCCCATTGCTTCAGTTCCATGATCAGTTCAAGGCGTGCCAGCCAAACCAGCGCATGGTCCTTCAGTTCCTCTGGAAACTCTTCCAGCTCGCGCTCCGCTTCGTCCAACATGCCCAGTTCGATATAGCCGACGAACGGTTGCAGTAAGGCTTCAATATTGCGCATCGCGGTGATTGGGAAAAAGATTAAGGTGCGACCGCCCAGTATTTTGCGGAGTCGGCCAGCGTCGCCGCTTTCCATTCATTTTGCGCCGTCGCATCGAGACCCAGCTCCGCGCGCAGGACATCCTCGGAAACCTCCGTCAATCGGTTTGCCGCATAGGACCGGCGCAAGCCGTTGGAGATATGCGTCACCCGTGCATCGATACACGCGTTGCGCAGGAGATTCGCCACCTTCTTGTGCGCCACCACCAGCCCGTTTCGTTCCTTGAACGGCGACAGAAAGTCGATCAGGTTGCTCTTCAGCGGCACCGTCCGGGCGATCTTCGCCACCGGCGGGACGAGGCTAATCTCTTGTTTGGCAAAATCGAGATGCTTCCATTCCAGGGCTGTTGCTTCAGCGGGTCGCAATCCCGCGAACGCCCCGAGAACTACGTACATTAGAACGGATTGCGCCTTCGGCTCATCCTTGCTGTTCCATAGGACGGAGAGCAACCGCTGCAGACTTTCCGGTGCATACACTGCGGTTCCGGCAATTTCAACCTTCTCGATGGGCATAGCCGCCGATGCTGCCGCAAAGCGCGTGACAAGGCGAACGCCATCTTCGGCAAATGCGCTTTTAGCCCACCACGATGAAGAAGAGCGCGCCGTTACTGTTTTGGTGCCAGTATCCGCGTTGATGATGGTGATAGGTATAGGGGTAGTAATGACCGTTGGTTGCGCGGTACATCGTCTGGTTGTAGCCCTTGTTATTCCCGTTCCCATTACCATTGTGTGCTCCGGCTTGCAGGACGCCTGCCACAAGAAGCAAGGCAAACAGCGCGGCTACCAGCAGGGAGACTTTGCGATTGGGCCGCGAGAGAATATTTTTCATAAGCGCAATCTAGTGGTTTGGGGTCTTCCACGTAATGGGGCCTTCACCCTATAAGAATTGCGGATATCCGGGCTCGGGCGAAGGTCCTCTTGCTTTCCTTCGTCTCCAAATAATAGAAGATGGAAATCCCACCTCCAGGCCTTAAACTCTTTGGCACCCCTATGAACACCAATTCCCATCTGGACACCCTTGAGGCCACGGTTCGCGCCCTCCTCGCTCCCGGAAAAGGCCTGCTCGCCGCCGACGAAAGTTTCCCCAGCATCGAGAAGCGCTTCAAAAGCATCAGCCTTCCATCCACCGAGGAAAATCGCCGCGCCTACCGTGACATGCTTTTCACCACGCCCGAGCTCGGTCAGTTTATCAGTGGGGTCATTCTTTTCGACGAAACAATCCGCCAGAAGGTCGCCGGCGTGCTTGTCCCAGAATACCTCGTCTCCAAGGGTATGGTTCCCGGCATCAAGGTCGACCTCGGCGCCGTCGCCCTTCCAGATTTCAAGGGAGAAAAATTCACCCAGGGCCTCGACGGCCTCCGCGAGCGCCTTGCGGAATACTACAAACTTGGCGCCCGCTTCACCAAATGGCGCGCCGTTATCACCATTGGGGAGGGAATGCCCAGCACCGCCTGCATCGAGACCAACGCCAAGGCTCTCGCCGTCTACGCTGGCCTCAGTCAGGAAGCTGGACTCGTCCCCATCGTCGAGCCTGAGGTCATCATGAACGGACCCCACACCCTCGCCCGTTGCGAGGATACGATCCATCTTACGCTCAAGTCGGTTTTCGACTCTCTTATCGTCAACTGTGTCACGCTGGAACAAATGATCCTAAAGAGCGGCATGGTCCTCTCCGGCACCACTTGTCCGCAGCAGGCCTCGTTGGATGAAATCGCCTGGGCGACAATCCGGGTTTTCCGCCGTACCGTCCCCGCCGCGGTTCCCGGCATTGTCTTCCTCTCCGGTGGCCAAAGCGACGAACTCGCCACCGAACGGCTCAACGCCATCGCCAAACTGGGCCCTGCTCCCTGGGCCATCACTTACTCCTATGGCCGTGCCCTTCAGGCTCCAGCCCTCGCTGCGTGGCAGGGAAAGTCCGCCAATGTCGCCGATGGTCAGAAGGCTCTCCACAAGCGCGCCAAGTGCAACAGCCTTGCCGCCCTTGGCCAATATACCGCTGACATGGAAAAAGCCTGATCTTTTTTGGATGGAGCGCGAGTGCAGTGTCAGGAATCCAGCCGGAGCGGGAAAGATGCCTGCTCCAACTTCAACAGGAATGCTTTCGTCTCCAGCCCTCCGGCAAAGCCGGTTAGTTTTCCGGATGCCCCGATCGCGCGATGACAAGGCACCATGATCGAGATCGGGTTCTTTCCATTCGCTGCGCCGACTGCGCGTGAGGCTTGGGCATTTCCCACCCGCTTCGCCAGTTGCCCATAACTGCGGGTCTCGCTGAAGGGAATTTCCAGCAGTGCTTCCCAGACTTTGCATTGGAAAGGCGTTCCGCGCGGGTCGAGTTTGACTGAGAAGTTTCTCCGCTTGCCGGCGAAATATTCGTTCAATTGGGTTTCCGCTTCTACTAATACAGGATGCTTTTTGTCCTCGGTCAGCGCATCGAATCGCACCCGATTCGGTTTGTCCTTTTCCCAGAGAATCGCCGCGAGTCCCTTTTCGCTGGCGACCAGTTTCAGCTTTCCCACCGGGGATTCCATCCATTTGTAGTAATTCATTTTTATTTCAGGTTGTGATTTCAGGCTCATCTCGACATCGACAATCTAGTCGTCCTCCTGATCTCCTGCTCGCCGTTTTCGGAAGTTAAATTAAGAGGAAAATTCGACTTCCGAAAACGGCGAGTCATCATTGGTGTTCAGATATAGCGTGTCACGATGGACCTAAATCCCGATCAATGTTATCAGGCGATGCTTACGCGCGATGCCCGTTTCGACGGGCGTTTTTTCGTTGCAGTCAGGACCACTCGCATCTACTGCCGCCCGGTTTGCAGGGTCAAGACACCCCTGCAAAAGAACTGCCGCTTCTACAGTCACGCCGCCGCGGCCGAGGCCGCCGGGTATCGCCCCTGCAAGAGGTGTCGCCCTGAAATCGCCCCCGGTATTAGTCCGATGGACATCAGCAGCCAACTTGCCCGTCAGACCGCAGCCCTCATCAGCCAGGATTTTCTGGCGGAACACTCCCTCAACGATTTGGCCGCCTCTCTTGGCGTTACCGATCGCCAGATGCGCCGCGTTTTTCACGCCGAGTTCGGCGTCTCTCCCATCGAATTCTGGCAGACCCAGCGTCTCCTTCTGGCCAAACAGCTTCTCACCGACACCGCCATGTCCATTACGGCTGTTGCCATGGCCAGCGGCTTTCAGAGCCTTCGCCGCTTCAACGCCCTCGTCAAGGAACGCTACCGGATGGCTCCCACCGAATTTCGCAAGCAGCAGCAAACCGTCGCTGCCCGGACCGCCTCTGATCTATCTCTTTGCCTTGGCTACCGGCCACCCTTCGATTGGGCCGGCCTCCTTACCTTTTTCGAGCAACGCGCCGTTCCACAGGTCGAAACCGTCCACGAGGGGGCCTACTGTCGCACCGTCAGCCTCCATCGTCATGATCGCGTCTTGAGCGGCACCATTCAGGTGCGACATGACGAAGCCCGGAAGGTCCTTTCCATCCGCGTTTCCAGCGAATTACTTCCCGTCTGCGCTCTCGTGCTGGAGCGCGTGAAGCAGCTTTTTGATCTTCAGGCCGACCCTGTCGTAATCAACAAGGCTCTGGGGCCTCTTGCAACAAAGCGCCCCGGCCTTCGCGTTCCCGGCAGCTTTGACGGCTTCGAAATCGCGGTGCGTGCCATCCTCGGCCAGCAAATTTCTGTCGGAGCCGCGCGTACCTTGGCTGGACGTCTTACCCTTCGCTTCGGCTCAAAGCTCGCGACAACGATCCCCGGTTTGACGCACCTCTTTCCCACCTCGCAACGGGTCGCCCGCGCTACGGTCTGTGAGATTGGAAAGCTTGGTATCATTGGGACGCGGGCCCGAACACTCATTGCTCTCGCCCGGGCGGTGGCCAGTGGAGATTTGCTTCTCGGTCCCGGTCGCCGCGTCGAGGCCGTCCTGCATCAACTGCGCGAACTGCCCGGCATAGGCGAGTGGACCGCTCAATATATAGCCCTGCGCGCCCTCGCCTGGCCCGATGCTTTTCCCCACAGTGATCTCGGTCTCCGCAAGGCCCTGGGCGGGGCGAGTCCAACGCAAGTCCTTGCCCAAGCCGAAAAATGGCGTCCCTGGCGCTCCTACGCTGCCCTGCATCTCTGGGCCAGTCTCGCAGACCGACCCTAGGTATCTTCGATTAGAATCCGATGCGGAAACCGCCGTCGACCGTATGCGAGATGTAGTTGGCTTGCCCCACCTGCGCATCATAGTTGAGGAACAAGGTGAGATGATCGTTCATCTCGCTCGGCATGACACTTATGCCGCAACCAAGGAGGGCAAAGTCGCGGCCCGCCGGCGTCGTAGTGACGAGGAAAGTGCCCAGCGCAGGTGCCCCGGGAACACTGGTGCTGACACCGTTGGTGTTGTCGAGGCACTCGTGGTACCAACTCGCGTGCAACTCGGGCGAGAACTTCATGCCGTCCCACTTGAAAAGATTGGAGACATGAAAGCCGAGCTTCGTACGGAATGAATTGACGTCCTGCTGCCCGACATTGAGGTTGAAAGCGCCGGCGCCCGTCTCTGAAAAGCCGTCTTTTTCAAGGTACGTGTAATTCACGCCCGCTTCCGGGCTGACCAGCCAGCTGCCAATCTTGATGTCGTAGCCACCGGAGACATTGGCCATTACTTCGCTGCCATCAGGTGAGGCCGTGGCGGTGGTGCCCAGCGTCTTGCGCGTTTGGTCGTAGCTGCTGAACCCGCCCGCGACGAGGCTGTTGATGAACCAATGATCATGCGACCAGTCGGCGTACCCGCCAAAAAGGACGGTGTCGCCGTTGAGCTGGCTGCCGTCACCGAAGTAAGCGCCACTCGTCGTGTAGTTGACGAGACCGCCGACCACGAATTCGGGGAAGAGGTGATAGTCGAAACCAATAGTGGGGCTGCCTATGGTGGTGTGATAGGACGGATCGCTGAACGAACCGCTGTTATTGCCGATGGTGACCGCACCGGAGGCCCACACGCCCCAGGGTAGATCGGAGGAGGAGCGCGTGAACATCGCCTCCCGGGAGTCGCTCATCCTGTTGGCCGCGAGGCTCGCGATGCTGAGATTCGTGAGGACGTTCTGCACATCGCCCAGACTGGCGATCATTGAGCTGGAATTGACGTTGAGCCCGCTCAGGTCGATGCCGGTTGCCCCGGAGCGAATTGAGAACGCGCGCTCATCCGCCAGCGCCGAAAGCGTTGTTGCGGTGCTCAAGCCTACCTGGCTGAACGCGTTCAGGAACTCCCGACCGGAGAAATTATTCAACGTTCCCTCAGGATCGACGAGGGCGGCAAGATAAAGCGGATCGTACGCAAACGACAGGCTTTGGTTCGCATTGTCGATGCGGGTAGCGAGATCCTGAAGGCCGGGATCCACCACTTGCTGCAGGGAAATCGCATGGGCGTTGAGCTTGAAGTTCGTCCATTTGTACTCATGCGTGCCGATGAAGATATCGCCGCTGGTTGCGCCAGCCATCGCGTTGATCGCGGCGGCTTGCGCGGGGGACATTCCCACCAGACTCAAATTCAGGATGCCGGTTGTTCCGGCGGAGGTGATGCCCCCGACGATGAGCGAGCGGCCTTGCACCGTGACGGTACTTTGCTTGCCGCCGTACAGATTGGTCAGGATCGCGTCCGAGGGGGCTAGGGGGGTGCCAGTCACACCAGAAACTCCGCCGTTCTGCAGGAGGACGGTACCTTGTTTGTTAAACAAAATGCCGTTGCCGGTCGTTCCCCCGATCAACCCGGAATTGATCACGGTGCCCGAGGAAATGAAGTTGATGCCGTCCACGCCGCCAAGGATCGATCCCTTGGATGAGTTCGTCACCGTACCCTTGTTGATCACGATGCCCTCGCCGCAACTTGATTGGATCAACCCGGAATTCGTGATGGTGCCGTTGCTGCTGGCGAAGAGAACACCTACCGTTGATCCGGAAATCATGCCGCTATTGCTCAACGTCCCGCCCTTGCCCAGGAAAAGGCCATAGATCTGGCCGTCGATCACACCGGAATTCTGGACCGTCCCCTTTTTGGTGATTAACGCAGCGTACAAGCCGCCATCTATTGTTCCGGAATTGATCAACGTGCCCTTTATCATGATGACTCCCCCGTCTCCGCCTGAGATCGTTCCCGTATTGGTCACGGTCCCCTTCTTCATTAAAATTCCCTCGGTGGCCCCATTGATCGTGCCCGAGTTGATTACCGTGCCCGACTTCTGGATCCAGATGCCCTGGTCACCGGAGTCGATGACGCCGGTATTGGTGATCATCGCGTTCTTCTTCGCGACGACGCCGGTGGAGCACGTGATGATGCTGCCCGAGTTGGTGAAGACCAGGTCCTTCTTCCCGGCTACGCCGACGTATCCGCCCAGCGTGCCTGTATTGACGATGGTCGTTGCCTTGGTCGCGAGGATGTCCGGTCCATTGTCGGAGGCGATGTACCCGGCATTGGTGACCTTCCCGCTGTTGACCTGGATACCGTAGGTATCGGAGGCGAGGATGGTGCCCAAATTGTTCACAGTACCATTTCCGGTGATATTGATGCCGTTGGCGCCGGTGATGGTGACGCCGTTGCCAATGTCGACCGAGCCGTCGCCCTTGATCTTGATCACGGGCGGGTGGTTCTTGGTGGACTGCAAGGTGGTCAACCCGTTGATGGTAATGGTGCTGCCGCTGCCCACGTCGATGACGCTGTCGGGATTCTTCAGGGTCATCGACTGGCCGGAGATCGGCTCGACCACAACGGTGTAGGCGGAGAAGGGCTCGGTGAAATTGGAGTGCGTGTAGTTACCCGATGCATTCGGCGTGGTCACGTTCGAGCCATTGAGGACAAACGGCGGAGTCCCGGTGACGGGGGTGGCCTGAAGCGACGGGAAGGTCAGCCAGACGAGTGTTATCGACAAGACATGGACATAAGTGCTTTTCATTTCATTCTCTCCCTTAAGGCAATACATAATTAACTTATGCCCCCTTGCCTGTGTCCTAGAATTAAGGCGGATCGATTCAGCGTCAAGCGTGCTATCTACTTTTGGTTGAAAGGTTTTTAAACAAAAATAGTAAAAAGTGTCGCTTACTTTCAGGGAGCCGCAGCGGTCCCTCGCGGCGGATGTTCCTGCGTCGAACGTGGGCGGTCGCCAAAACGAGTCCGCCGAGAAGGAGCAGCCAGCAGGTGCCTGGCTCCGGGACGATGCTTATTTCGAAGACGGTTCCGTTTCCGAATGCGCGGCCGCTCGGCGAGACAACTCCTCTCCGGTGAGCATACCTAAAAGGAACCGTCAGCCAACGAAGGTAGTATTGGGACGTTCCCGGTTTCCGGGGTTTAGTGATTCGACAAACAACGGTCGCCAACACGGCGACGCTTTAACCCAAACGGAAAGAACCCATGCAAACCCCAGCCAAGAATCTCACCCAGGAAGCCCCCAGCAGTCCCCGCGTTCGCGTCGGCGGTTACGCCCTTCTCGCCCGAATGGCCGACAAAGGGCGCGCCTCGCTCAACGGAAACACCGGCGAATATCACTTCGATTGTCCCCTCGACAACTACCTCTTCGGTTTCAAGGGCGTCAAAGGCTCCGATGTGAAAGACCTCCTCGCCACCGGCGCCAGCAATGAAGACGTCGCCAAGTGGCTCGACACTCACGGCACGCCCAAGACGGCCGCGGAAATCACCGCCTGGTCGGATTCGGTCGAAGCGGCGAATCCCTACGAAATTCCGGACAAGAAGGAATGGTTCGCGGGCGAGTGCGCCAAGGTCGGCCTCGATCCGAAGACCACGACGCTCTTCACCTTCCTGGAAACGGACGATCGCCTGACCTTCAAGGCCTAATTCGGTCTGTCCTCGGCGGTCATAGACCGCCGCTACAGGAGAACCCGGAAGGGCGGGCGCCAAGCCGTTCGCTTGAGCCGCCCGCCCTTTCGCCTAACATCAATTATCATGCAAATCGGAATCGACAGTTTCGCGGCAGCTTCTGCCGACGTGAATGGCAAGACCATCGCGCCGGTGGACCGGCTGCGCGACCTGCTGGAGGAAATCGAGCTGGCCGACCAGGTGGGCCTGGATGCCTTCGGGATTGGCGAGCATCACCGCGCCGAGTACCTCGACTCCGCGCCCACGATCATCCTCGCCGCCGCCGCGGCGCGGACGAAGCAGATCCGCCTGACCAGCGCGGTCACGGTGCTCAGCGCGGCGGACCCCGTGCGCGTCTTCCAGGAATTTGCGACGCTCGACCTCATCTCCAAGGGCCGCGCGGAGATTGTGGCGGGCCGGGGCTCCTTCACGGAGGCCTATCCGCTCTTCGGTCTCGACCTGGAGGACTACGATTCGCTCTTCGCGGAAAAGCTCGATCTCCTGCTCAGACTGCGCGAGCAGACCCACGTCAAATGGTCGGGGAAACACCGGCCCGCGCTCACCGGGCAGGGGGTCTATCCGCGTCCTTTGCAGAATCCGCTCCCGGTCTGGCTCGGCGTCGGGGGAAGCCCGGAGTCAGTCGTGCGCGCCGGCATGCTTGGTCTGCCCCTGATGATCGCGATCATCGGCGGCCAGCCCATCCGGTTCCGTCCCCTCGTCGATCTCTATTACCAGGCCGGTGTCGAGGCCGGACATCCCCCGGGAAAACTCAAGGTCGGGCTGCACATGATCGGCTTCCTCGGCGACACGACGAAACAGGCGGCCGACGATTTCTATCCCGGCTACGCCCACGCCTTCACGAAGATCGGCAAGGAACGGGGCTGGCCACCCACCACCCGTGCCCACTACGACGCCGTGCGGGGCCCGACCGGCGCGCTGCTCATCGGCGATGCCGAAACTGTCGCGGAAAAAATCCTTCGCGTGAATGAAGACCTTGGCGGCCTCGCCCGCCTCAATTTCCAAATGACCGTCGCCACCCTTCCCCACGACAAGATGATGCACGCCATCGAAATCCTCGGCACCCAGGTGGCGCCGCTTATCAGGAAGGAGCTTGGTAAAATCACAGTTTGATAGACATGATACGGGCGATTGGAATCGAAAGGTGCCTATCCCATTTCCCCTTATCACCTTTCTGGTCCATAAATTCTCGAATTAGGCGTGCATTATTGAATCCTCACGATACAAAATGATGTCAGCACTTTAATCAGTATGAAGCCATTGATTCGGTGGGCTGGCAGCAAGAGGAAGCTGCTGCCTTACTTAAAAACTTTTTGGAACGGCACATTTACACGATATGTAGAGCCATTTGCAGGATCGGCGTGTCTCTTTTTTGATCTTGAACCCGATGTGGCCATGCTTGGGGATACCAACCGCGAACTAGTTGCAACCTATAAAGCAATTAGAAGTGATCCCGAAGCAGTATATGACATATTAAGGCAGATTCCATCAAATAAGAGTTCATACTACGCTTTTCGTGAACAAGCGCCTACGGATAAGCATGGGTTTCTGGCGGCAGCGAGATTTATATATCTAAATCGATTTTGCTTTAACGGCATTTATAGAACAAATATGGCGGGCAAATTTAATGTTCCTTTTAGTGGAGAAGGAACTGGCGCGATTCCAGATCTGAAGCATTTGCAGAACGTAAGTCGACAACTTCAAAAGGCAAAAATATATGGATCGGATTTTGAAAATATATTAGATAAGACAGTTGAAGGAGATTTTGTCTATCTAGATCCGCCCTACTCGGTCGAAAATCGGCGAGTATTCAAGCAGTACGGTCCTTCTATCTTTGGCCTGGAAGACCTCGATCGTCTTAGTAAGCAATTGTTTGCTTTAGACAAAAAAAGGGTAAAATTTGTTGTTAGTTATGCATATTGCCGAGAAGCGCTAGAAAAGTTTGGGTCTTGGATGGTTACACGTAAGCTCACCACACGTAATATCTCTGGATTCGCGGAACATAGAAAAAAGGCCGTCGAGCTAATGTTTACAAATATCCTTACTTAATTATGGCAGAACAAGTCAAATTACTGAGTCCGAACGAGCTATTGCGGAACAAAGAAAATCCGCGTCTTATTTTTCGTGAGGAAGAATTGAAGGCGCTTGAGGAGAGCATTGCGCATCAAGGAATTCTGGTTCCTTTAACTGTATACGCGGATGGAGACAAATATTTTATATTGGACGGTGAACGTCGTTGGAGATGTGCAACAAGTCTAGCCCTTTCTAAAGTACCTGTTATTATCCAGCCGAAGCCGGACAAACTGCAAAATCTAATGATGATGTTTGCGATCCACAATGCTCGCAAAGATTGGGATCCATTGCCTACGGCGCTAAAATTGGAGGAACTAGAAAAAGAATTTAGAAGACGACATGGAAGACTTCCAAATGAATCCGAACTCGGAGGCATTGCTTCCCTGCGAAGAGGTGAGGTTCGGCGGCTGAAAAAGCTTTTGGCGTTGCCTTTGTCCTACCGCGATGAACTCCTACAGGAATTGGAGAAGCCACGGTCTCAGCAAATCATAACGGTTGATCACGTCATCGAAACTACAAAAGGTGCAGAGTCGCTCCGAAAACTGAATATTATCAACGTTGACGAGGAAGAAACCTTGAGGCGATCGATATTGTCTAAATTTCGCACAAAAATAATAAACAATACTGTTTCGCCTCGAAAACTTGTAAAGCTATCTCAGGCCGTCAAACGAGGCGAGGTTTCGGTTCGTACTGCTAAGAGTGTCGCACATCGTTTGATGGCCAATTCAGGATACAGTATAGATGATGCTTATGAGGAATCAGTGGAGCGCGTGGATTTTGAACACTCTGTTGACCAGCTTGCTCAAAGATTAATCGTTAAGCTGGAAGATTTCGGGCGTCGAGGCTACGAGGTCAGCGACCAAACTAAGGCATTACTTTCGAGAATAAGTGCTCTCGTTAGGCAAATTAAATAGGGATATGGCTTCCCGCTCGTTTGGATTTCTTCCGGACAGTCTTACGGAGGACGCAAATAAGGTCGCTGAGTACTATTTGAATCTTGGATATACTGTAAAGTCCGATCATGCACTCCCCGCTGCTCCAGCTGTGCCTACGCTTTATGCAAAGCGCAATAATACACAAATTGTAATTCCTGTCGTCTCTAAGCTTGATTTAGAATTAATCGCGAATTGGGGCTCGTATGCAAAATCAACAGGTAAGGATTTTAGAATTTGTTGTGTGTTGAATCAAAGACATCTAGTAGATCCGACTGTGAAAGAATTCTTTCGGGCTTCTGGGTTTGGCATAGTATATGTATCAGAGGGTAGAGTCTGCGAAGAGCTCGTTGCGAAAGATTTAGCTGTCGCAGTTAATCTACCTACCATAGCTAGCTTACCAAAAGCATCACAAAAACACCTTGGTCAAGCCTACGAGCAATTCGAACGTTCCCAGTGGCGCGAGGGCTTTGAAGATGCGTGTCAGTCTTTAGAAAATCTTGCTAGAGCATACCTTGTTGCGGAAATTAAGAAAGGTAGAGTCACGCAGTTCATTCGAAAAAAGGGCCCTGTATCAGCAGAGATATCTGAAGTAAAGAGAATGACTTTGGGTGCATTGATACATGCTTTTCAACAGATTCCAAACCAAACATGGCTTGACGCTCAAATAGCTCAAATCATTGGCAAACTAAATAAAGATCGCATTGGAATTGTGCATCACAAAAATAAGACTAGCACTGAAAAGCGTCTTAGAAAAAACGTGGGAATGCATATGTGGTCTATCATCAATGGAATACGACTTTTGACCAAATAGTGCCAGGTGTTTATGTGATCCGAGATTAATAAAGAAGATAAGCATCATTTCGGATCTTATCTTTTCTCGCCTTACCCCTTCGGCGGCCACTCCGTTCCACTCAGTTCTTGGGGCAATTGCATCGGGTCCACTGGATAGCAGAAATTGGAGTCCTTGGTTTCGCCGGGCTCGAATTCGGTTTCGGGGGCGCCGATGATGAGCCAGAGGAGGTCGTGGGGCGTGTCGTTGAAGACTTGGCGTAGTTGTTCCGGGCCGACATGGACGGCGCCGTGTTTGGGGATGGTGAGTATTATGGAGAATTGTCCAGGTACTGGCCGATGCCCAGAATGTAGCCGTCATGGTCCTGGACTTCGAAATCGCGCAGTCCGTAGGGGGCGTTTTCCGGGGGCCGCAAAACTTTGGCTCCTCTCCGGCAAAAATCGGCGTGGACGTTGTCGACGTCGGTGACGCACAGATAGGCATCCCAGGCGAGATCGGGATGGAGCAGATGATTCGGTTTGGCGGCTTTGATTTCCGGCAGGGTCTTGAGCATAAGGCATGCTCCCAAGCCCTGAAGGACGGCAAAGTTGGGAGGTTCGCCGTCCAAGACCGCTATGGTAAAGCCCAAGCGATCGCGGTAATAGGCCAGTGATGCGTCAAGATCGGGGACAATGAAGTTGGGAGCGATGTTAAATTGAATTTTCATGGAGGTGTCCTCGGATTGATTAGGAGTAGTGCGGCGAAGCCAGGTCGCGGCTGGCGGTTTCGGTTATGCCGCCGTCAAAGACCCGGGTCGTGAAGGCGGCGCCCAGTTTGCGCGCTTCTTCCGGAAAGTAGACATGGGCAAAGTGCCGGGCGTTTTCCATGGAATCGAAGGCATAAAAACCACCCAGCGATTGATTGTGGTCTCCGCTGAGCCAGGTCTTGTTCAGCAGGCCGGGCTGGGTCCGGAGCAAATCATTGATTTCGCGCCAGGGGGCCTGGTGGAAGGGAACGGAAATTTGGACTTCGGTGTAGACGAATGCTTGGGGGGACATGATGGCTCCGGGTTGGGTTGTAGGATAACTAACGTTATGTAACGAACGTGATCTTAAATAGGAAAGGGCGGGAGACTTGTCAAAATAAAAGAACGAGCGTTATTTAAACCATGCGCTACAAACCGGACCATCGAGAGAAGAGCCGTGCCAAAATCCTGACTGCGGCCGGCAGGACCTTCCGGGCCCATGGTTACGGGGGGATCGGCATTGATGGCCTGGCCCGGGCCGCGGAGGTCACTTCCGGTGCTTTTTATGGCCATTTCGCCTCCAAGTCGGAGGCGTTCAAGGCTGCGGTCGTGGCCGGTCTGCAGGAATTGAGGGCGGGTCTCGAGTTCCTGCAGCGTGAGCACCCGGAGGACTGGTTGGAGATGTTTGCGAAGTTCTATCTGGGGACCAAGCGCACCTGCGACATTTCCCAAACGTGTGCCCTGCCGAATCTCAGCCCGGAGGTTGAGAGAGCCGCGAATGCCACCCGGGTGGCCTACGAAGCTGAGCTCCAAGAGGTCGTGGGCGTCCTGGCGAAGGGACTGCCCGGCGGCACGACTTCCGCGCGGCGCGCCAAGGCGTGGGCCATCCTGGGACTGCTCGCCGGAGGACTGGCGATGAGTCGTGCCGTGCCGGGGAAAAGAACCAGCGATGAAATCGCTTCGGCGATAGTGAAAGCCGTCCTGGCCAGCGTCAGTTAATGGCTTTCGTTCGTGCCTGAGAGGCTTCGCGCCACGATGCAACGCAAGCGCGGTGCGGGCGGAGCCGCGTCCTCCAAGGAAAGGGAGTCGTGGAGTCGTCTCTTGCTTCCCCTTGACTTAGCTTGTTAATGAACGAGAATATTACACGAACACTAAGATGCACGAGGAAGAGGCCACCCGCTGGTCCAAGGGTTTCATCATGATGATTGGAATTTTGTGGGTCTCGCTGCTGGGGGCAGGTTTTACACTTCTGGAACGGGAAGAATTTACCCCCGTCGCGGACACGCAGCCCCTCGCAAGTTTTCCGGTTCATTCCGCCATTCCACTGGCCCAGGACAAACCTACGCTCGTGCTTTTTATGCATCCTTATTGCCCCTGTAGCCGCGCAAGCTTGCACGAGCTTGACCAGCTGCTGGCCGAAACGCCAAACAAACTTTCCGTCAACCTCGTTTTTACCATTCCCAAGGGCATGCCACCCGGTTGGGAGCAGGAGGACTTGTGGAAATCAGCCACAAAAATGTCCGGGGTCAGGATCATGCGCGATCAGGAAGGGGTGGAGGCCCAGCAATTTGGGGTGAAGGGTTCCGGTCACGCCCTTTTGTATGATCCTTCCGGCAAATTGCTCTTTAGTGGCGGGATTACGCCGTCCCGCGGTCACGAAGGCGACAATCCCGGTCGCTCGGCGATAGTGAGCTTCGTCCTTCATGGACACGCGCTCGTCACTCACACGCCTGTTTTTGGTTGTTCTCTCCTCTAATCACCGTTTTTTAACCGCTTGTTCTTAAAATGATCTCCCTTGCCAAAACCTTTCTTGAGTTTCCAACCAGCGAAGAAAAGGCGGAACCTGCGCATCTTGCCGAACTTGCGGAAGAACACTTTCAAGACCATTGCCAGCGGGTGTGGCGACGGACCGATCGTATTTTTGCCGGCTTGATGGCGCTGCAGTGGTTGGCCGGTATCGGCGTGGCCCTTTGGGTCACTCCCCGCACCTGGATCGGGGCGACCAGTTCCCTCCATCTGCATGTCCTGGCGGCTATTTTCCTGGGTGGAGCGATTGCGGCGTTTCCCATTTTGCTCGTTTTTCTGCGACCAGGCCAGGCGATCACCCGTCATGTCATTGCGGTTTCCCAGATCCTCACTTCCGCTTTGCTCATCCATTTGACGGGCGGCCGGATTGAAACTCATTTCCACGTTTTCGGTTCACTGGCTTTCCTGGCGTTTTATCGCGACTGGCGGGTCCTTGTCACCGCGACGGTGGTCGTGGCGCTCGATCATTTCCTGCGGGGCGAGTTTTGGCCGCAATCGGTATTTGGCTCCGTAACGCCGGATTCATTCCGCTGGATGGAACATGCGGCGTGGGTCGTGTTTGAAGATATTTTCCTCTGGATCATGTGCCGCCAAAGCATCCTGGAAATGCGGGACATTGCCCGGCGCCAGGCCGAGATGGAGCTGACCAACGAAAGAATTGAACTGGCGGTCGAGCAACGCACGGGCGAGTTGGACCGTGCCAATCAAGACCTCCAGAAGGCCAAAGAAATGGCGGATGCCGCGAATATCGCGAAGTCGTCCTTCCTCGCCAACATGAGCCACGAGATCCGGACGCCGATGAACGGCGTCATCGGCATGACGGGGCTGCTGCTCGATACCAAGCTCAATGGCGAACAGATTGGTTTCGTTGAAATCATCCGCCAGAGCGGGGACAACCTCCTGACCATCATCAACGAGATTCTTGATTTCTCCAAAATCGAGTCCGGCGTCCTGGAGCTAGAACATCTCCCTTTCGACCTGATTCCCAGCCTGGAAGAAGTGCTGGATCTTTTTGGCGTGCGCTCGGCCGAGAAGGACATCGACCTCGCCTACCTCTACGATTCCGGCACGCCGACGGCCATTGTCGGTGACCCCACCCGCCTGCGTCAGATCCTGATCAATCTCGTGGGCAACGCCCTCAAATTCACGGAAAAGGGTGAAGTCGTGGTCGAGGTATTTTGCGATCCTGTTTCCGCTCAGAATGTTCCTCAGGACAACGCGTACCTTCAGCTCATGGACAAGGACGAGTTCAAGCAGGAGAAGTGGGTCCTCCTCAAATTTCAAGTCCGCGATAGCGGTGCCGGTATTCCCGCCGATCGGATGAATCGTCTTTTCCAGCCCTTCAGCCAGGTCGATGCTTCCATCACGCGGCGGCATGGCGGCACGGGGCTGGGCCTCGTTATTTCGAAACGTCTCGTGGAATCCATGGGGGGAAAAATTTGGGCCGAGAGCACGCCTGGCGTGGGAACCTCCTTCTTTTTCACTCTTTTTGCCAAGGCGACTCATTCGCGTCGCCGGGTCAATTTTGTCACCTCGACTTCCATGCTCAAAGACCGGCGGGTGCTGATCGTGGATGACGGCGAAATCAATCGCCGTATTCTCCAGATTCAAGCCGAACGCTGGGCGATGATTCCCCATGTCTTCGAGAAACCGGACGATGCCCTTGCGTGGCTCCGGGAAAATCCGCCGGTGGATGTGGCTATCCTTGATCTGCAAATGCCGCACAAGGACGGCTGCCAGCTTGCGCATGAAATCCATTTGCTGGAGAGCCACAAGACACTTCCTCTCATCCTTCTCAGTTCCTCCCTTCCGGCCCAAAGCATGGGGGTTTCTTCCACCGAAGAATTTGCCGTACGGCTTATGAAACCGATCAAGCAGGCCGATCTCTTCAATGCGCTGACGACGGCTTTGGGAAACATCAAGACCATTACGAAATCGCTGCGCCGCGCGCCGGCTTTCGATCACGACCTGGCCCTGCGCCTGCCTCTGAAAATCCTGGTGGTCGAAGACAATGCCATTAACCAGAAAGTAGCGATGCGCGTTTTGCTCCAGTTTGGTTATCAAACCGATTTGGCATCCAACGGACAGGAAGCGCTGGATGCCGTGGAGCGGAAAAAGTACGACCTCCTTTTCATGGACGTGCAAATGTCCGTCATGGATGGCCTTGAGGCGACCCGCCGCATTTGCGCCAGCGTCCCCCGGGCTGACCGCCCCTACATTATCGCCATGACGGCCAACGCGATGAAGGAAGATCGGGAAAGTTGTCTGGCGGCCGGCATGGATGATTATCTCAGCAAACCCATCCGGCCTGCAGAAATCAAAGCTGCTCTGGTTCGTGTCGCCCAATACTTGGGTCGTAACCTCGAAGAAATAGAGAAGACTTAGGAAAAGAGTGGGTCACGCACAAGCGGCAGACCAGAAGCAGAAGTCCCTGCGCCGGGGTGGTGGTGATCAACGTTGAAAAGGGAACGGGCACCCTCTCAGATCTCCCAACGGTTCGGCGGCCATTTACCCACCTTACGCCGCGACGACTGCTGGCGCCAGACGCAGGGCCGGCGCGGTGGGTGTCTCCGAGAAAAGACGCCCACCGGTTACTTCGCAACGCCTTACCTCAGATAGACCCGGCTGTAGTTCCACTCGTAGTACGTTCCGGCCAACGATGATGCGGGCAGCGAGTGATTGACGCTGGGTACGGTCGAATTTCCCCATGTGCCGTCGAAGAGGAAGTTCATGTTGACGGGCGTTCCGGTGGAGGTTGCGCCCAAGGTCCAGTTATAGTTGGAGCCATATTGGACGCGGGTGCCATCGACATAGAACGCGAAGCTATTGTCCTTATAGTAGGCGAGCGTCCAGATGTGATACTGCGTGGCGTCGAACGTGTTGATGCCCACCGAGGACATGCCGCCGGGCCAGTTACTGTAATTGACCTGATCGTGATTGGTCGTGGCGACGGAATTCGAATGCCAGTAGCGGCCGACATAATTCGTACTCCCGCCGCCATTGTCGTAGCCGAAGCTCTCGATCAAATCCATTTCCGCGCCGTGGTTCCACTGGTTGCCCGCATTCCAGATCGCGAACCAGAAATAAGGCGGCGTCACGTAACGCACGCGCGTTTCCCAGATGATGTCCTGCCCCTGCAACGATCCGCCATGGGGCAGGGTCCACTTCGCCTGGAACGAGCCACTCCCCGCGTTATGAGAGGAGACCGTCACCGTGGTCGCTCCATTCAAGGGCACCAGGTAGGTCCGCAGATAATCGGCGAAGAACGTGCGTACCGGCGCGCCGCCGGTGTTCGTCCCCTCGATCGGCTGGCCGGCCAGGGCATTTGCGGTATCGGGCGCCACGCTGACCGCCCCATAGCCGATCGCGCTCCCGATTCCGTTGAACTGATCATGATATTGGAAGTTCGCATTCATGTCCGCGATGTTCCGGATCGTGCCGTTGGTGCCAAAGTTCCAGTTCTTCACCAGCGTGAAGCCGGTTCCCCCGATGCCATACGACGGTTGCGGGCCCACCGCCGGGCTCGAGATCGATCCCCCTCCCACCGTTTCCGCCGCGCCGAGATCGTAGGGCGTGAGGGCTTTGTTAAAGACCGAAACCTCATCGAGAATGCCATTCACAAAATTAACCGTATTGCCCGTGGCGATCTTGGATGAAGCCGTCGTGTAGGCCATGGTCCCGCCCGTTCCGCTGTAGGTCCCGCCGTCGTCCACGCCATTCACATAGACCTGCATGTTCGTCGGTCCCTGGATGACCGCCGAGATGTAGTACCAGGTTCCCGGCATCAAGACCGTGGTCCCTGTCTTGGTCCGCCGATGCGGGCCAAACGGCCCGGCCGCGTCGCCATACTCGCATGCCGGAACGCCGGAATTGATCGACAGATCGTATCCCGCAATGATCGTCGTGTTGTCCGAATTATCGCTGGAGAAGACCCGCTGCACGCCGGTCGTGCTGGAGAGCTTCACCCACGCGCCCATCGTGATGGGCAGGTTGGATTTGAGCGGGTTGACCGTGGTATTGTTATTGAGATTCACATAGCTGCTTGTGCCGTTGAACGTCAAGGCATCGCCGAACAGGCCCGCGGTCCAGAGCGGCGAGTTGGCCAGGGTGCCGGTGAGTGCGTCACCCGTCAGATCCGCTGTCGTTGTTCCCGTGGCTTCGTCGAAGGCCCAATAGCCCAGTCCGCCCCGTGCGATCAGCCCAATCTGGTCGGGGGTGAGGGCGGCATGGTAGATCCGCACATCGTCGATATTGCCGTTAAAGAAATTGGCGGCGTTGCCCGTGCCGATTTTCGAGGTGGCCGTCGTATAGCCAAGCGCGCCACCGGTGCCGCTGTAGTTGCCGTTGATGGGCAGGCCATTCACGTAGAGCTGCATGTTCGTGGCCCCCTGGATGACCGCCGCGAGATGGTACCACTGGCCGGTCGACAAGAGTGCGGATCCCGTCAGGGAACGCCGGTGGGTCGGGCCGGCGGCCACGCCATCCCCATAGTCGCAGCAGGGGTTGCCCGAGGCAATCGAGAGATCGCACCCGGCATAGACCGTGGAATTGTCGCTGTTATCGGTCGAAACAATCCGTTGCACGCCGGTGGTGTCATTCACATAAACCCACGCCGTGATCGTCACCGGCAAGGCCGGCTTCAGCGGCCCCGTCGTGGCGGGATTATTCAGGTCCACATACGAGCTGGTCCCGTTGAAAATCCCTGCCTGGCCTCCGATGACGCCGCCCGTGTATGTGACCGAATGGTTCACGCCATGGTGCGCATTTCCGCTTGTATCGAGCACATTGCCCTCGAACCCATACTGCGCGAGTTGCTGCGCTCCGCCGGAAACGACAGCGGCGAAATAGCACAGGAAACAGATCATCAGAATCCCCATCTTACGCAGTTTAAAAAACCGGGAAGACGAGGTGGAATCGAAGGTTGGCCGGGTATTTTTCATAGTTTGGGAAGGGTTGGAGGTTGCTGCACGGTTAACCTGCTAGACCGTTAACCATGACAGTGTGCTTATATCAATTGCCATTTAAGCGGCGATTCGTTTGTTGGTGGACAGTCCAACGAATCCGGCCAAAGCCGCTGTGCTTTTCAGAGGTAATAGCGTGAGGAAAAGAGACAGATTTCTTCTCTACGCAGCAGTATATCGGTGCCTCGTTTGAAGGGGCCGAATATCTTAATGAACCGCTTCCGACTCGGCTGTTTCTCCCAGCAGTTGGCTTGGGGAGATCACGTTGATTCTCTCCGGGGCGATCTTCGCGCCAGCAGGCAGAGGGAAGAAAAGGGAGAAGGCGGAACCTTCGCCGGGCTTGGAGTGGAGATCGATAAATCCCCGGTGAGCTTCCATCAAGCCGAAGACGACGGAGAGTCCAAGGCCGGTGCCTTTACCGACGGGCTTGGTGGTGAAGAACGGCTCGAAAATGCGGGTCTGGGTGGCCTCGTCCATGCCCATGCCGGTATCGGAAATCCTTATACGGAGATAAGGCGTGTCCTTGATTTGCCAGGATTTCCCAGAGATGTCGTCGAAGCGAATGACGTCCGTGGAAATCGTGAGATCTCCGCCCTCGGGCATGGCATCGCGGGCGTTCATCATAAGATTGGTCAGGATGCGGTCGACTTGGCCGGCATCGGCCCAGACGAGAGGCAGATTTTTCTCCAGGTGAAGTGAGAGATTGACGTTGGCGGGGAGGGTGGCCCGGACCATCTGCACAGTTTCCTGGATGCGCCCGGCCATGTTGACCTGGGCGAGATTGGCCTCGGTTTTCCGGGCGAAAAGCAGAAGCTCCTCAACCATACTGCCACCGCGGGAGGCGGCCTTTTCCAGTTGCTCGGCAATCTGGTTGATTTGGGTGGGATTGTTGGAGTTGAGCGAAAGAAGCTCGATGTTGAGTTTGAGGACCTGGAGCACATTCCGGAAGTCGTGGGCGAGGCCTCCTGCCAGTGTGCCGATGGTTTCCAGTTTCCGTGCCTGCCGCAATTGGGATTCCATCATGGCGCGGGCCGCGCGGTCCTCGGCTTCGGTGAGGGCGCGGCGCACGGCGGGGATAAGCCGCGACAGGCGATGCTTGAGCACGTAGTCGGTGGCGCCATCCTGGAGCGACTTGATGGCGGTCTCCTCACCGATGGTGCCGGAGATGAAAATGAAAGGGATATTGGGCGTGGTGGCGTGGGCCACTTGCAGGGCTTCCAGACCGTGAAACTGCGGGAGGGTGCAATCGGACAGGATGAGATCGCACTTGGTCTGTTTCAGGGCATCGACCAATTCCTGGCGGGTCTCGACGCGTTGAATTTCGCATTCAAACCCGGCCTCGGCCAAGAGATGCTCCACCAACGCAGAATCTGCGAGGGAATCCTCGACGTGGATGACCTGTAAAGGTTGCTTCATTGGGAAGCCTCCGAGCGGACGAGTCGTTAATACATCTTTTTATCTTTAGGAACCATAACTCTTGTGCCCCTTAACGCAAATGAAAATTTGATAAAAATCTCGAAGCCAGCGACTTCGCGTCGACTGGGGTGTTGACCCTATTGGTGGACGGCAAAACCGGGCGTAAGTTAGGACATGAAATTACTCTACTTACTTGCGCTGGGTCTTCCCATTTTGCTGACCGGTTGTGCCACGGATGTCTCCTACTCGGAAGGCGGCGGCTACAATTCCTATCCCGGCTACTATTCCAACAATTCGTACGGCCATAACTACAACCGCGATGCCTACGTGCGCCACAACAGTTACAATCACGGGAATTATTATCAGTCGAACAATTATTCCCGGAACACGCCGCAGTATTCCACCAACACAACGACCCGCCGGACCACGACTTCAAACGCTACGAGTCAGACCCATACGGGAAGTGGCACTCATTCGACGAATCAGGCGCAGCATAAGGGAAACGGGAACAAGTCCGGGGCCAAGTCATCGTCGAATAACAACATCCAGACTCACTAGTTCGAACGATGAAACCAGGACTTTATGAATAAACTCACTGTCTCCCAAAAGGCGCTTCACGAAAAAGAGCGCAAGGCCAAGGAAGCGCTCCCCGTCGTTAAGGCGAAAAAACGCGAGAACACGTTCTCAAAGTCGCGCGATCTCCGTGAAGACCGAGACACTCGTCAAACCAAGACGGACCAGCCGAAGACGTTCCGTCCGGCAACCTGAATACGTTTATGAAAACAGATCCAATCAAAGAGGGCGTCCTGATTATCAACTCAGTGGGCGTGGGGACGGTGACGCGGGAAATGGTACGGAAACGGGCAATGGAACTGGCGATCATCAATGGCCGCGCCGGGCAGGATGCCAGCGGTAGCGATTGGGAGCAGGCCAAGCGCGAGTTGACTGGCGGTGCTGAAATGGACCCGAATGAGGCTGTGCTGGAGTCGGCGCCGGAATCGGAGCGTTGGGATCCGCTGCCTGGAACGCCAGGGCACACTGTGCCGGTCACGTCCGAAGATGGGGAGGATGCAGAGGGTCGCAGCGTGGGCGAGCGTCTCATCGACCAAGGTGTCCTGGAGGCGGAACATGATCAAATGCTCAAGGCTTCCCGAAACGCTGAAAAAAAAGAGCGCGAGGAACCCTAGGATCTATTAGCGCACGCAGTGAGCACTCGTGGGTCGAACGCGAGTGCTGGGGAGAGGAGCCTCTTTCAAGCGACGGGTGATCCCGATGCTGCCACGCGGTCCTTCAGCATGGTGCCGAGGAGCGCATCGACGAGGCCCGAGCCGGTGGCCCCGCCGGTGACGTTGACGTCGGGCACGATGCGCACGCCGCGTTCGCCGACGACCTGCATGAGTTGCAGCGAGGCGTAGCTTTGCGGGCCGAGGGCCTCGACGCCGGCACGATACGCTTCCGCCTGCGCAAGGCCCGTGGCACGGATCGCTTCCGCCTGGCCGAGGGCGCGCAGCCGGGTCGATTCCGCATCGCCGGTGGCGCACTTCACGGTCGCGTTGGCGTTCAGTTCGGCGATCATCACGCCCTGTTCACTCGCGACGACCTGCTGCTGGATGTTCGCCAGCGCTGTTTCGCGCACGAGGAGCTGACGCTGTTTCTGCGCGGCTTCCTGGATCTCGTAGGTCTTCTTTTCTTCCTCGGCGATCTTGCGGTCGGTCTGCGTTTTCATTAGTTCCGCCGGCGGCGTGATGTCGCCGATCAATGTATCGACAGCCTGCACGTCGTAGGCCGCCAGCGCACTGCGGATGAACTCCGCCGCCTCGGTCTGGCGCGCCGTCCTTCCGCCCAGGAAATCGAGCACGGAATAATCCTGCGCCGAGTTCCGGAAGTAGTTGCCCACAGTCGGTTGCAGCACATGATCCACCAGGTTCTGCATGGACCCAACGCGCGAGATCACCTTGGGCGCATCGAGCGCGCCGACATGGATGATTTGTGCGACGTCGAGGTTGAACGCGAATCCGTCATGCGAGCGCACGGTGATGCTGGACAATTTCTGGTCGAACTTGTGCGACTCGGTCCGGTTCGCCCAATTGAGCACAATATTCGTCGTGGGGACCAACTCGACCTTCATCACGCGCGGATTGACCGGATGCTTGCCGGGAAAGAGCGGCTCGACCCACACGCCTTTGTGCCCGGTCAGCACCAGGTCGCCATGACGGAAGTCGGTTCCGCTCACGTCGACATGTGCCTGTCCGACGAACGAAATGACCACGCCGACATGGCCGATAGGGATTTCGAGCATGCTGACCTGCTCCACGCTGGCGAACCACGGGTTCAGGTTCCACGTGCCGGAAAGGAGAATTTGCTCCTGCAGGCCGCGGCGTCCGCCATTGTCCAGGAACGCCTGCGCGTTCTGGAAGTTGTCATGGTCCGGTACGAGTTCACCAGCGATTTCGCCAGGGTCGATGGGACGGCCATCGAGCGTCGTGACGATTCCCACGGCATCTGACTGCACCGCGTAGACACGGAGTTGGAATGGCTCCAGTTCATAGCGCGCGGCCGTGGCGGCGGTGATGACCGTGAACAGCGCGGTGTTGATCCGGTACGTACCTGCCGTGAGGAGGGCGAGTTGGCGTCCCTTCTCGCCGCCGTTGCGCAGGAACGCCCGCGCGTCCTGGAAGTTGTCGCAGGCCACCGCTTTCGCGAGGATACGCTCGGAGAGGATGGGCGCGCCGGCATTTGCCAGCACGAGCCCGATCTCGCCCGCGGGAATGCGCACCATCGGCACCTTCTGCACGCGGTACTGGAAGAACCAGTAACCGAAATGGAGTCCCGGCGCGAGGGTGTCCGCCTGGTAACCCGCCTCGCCGTTAAGCGCGATGAGTTGGCCCGGGGGCAGTTTGGTGGAGCCGAATTTCTTCACCACGACGCCGACCTCCTTTTCGTCGATCAGCACCGCGCCGGTCAACGTGGGGAGGAGGATCACCAGCACCATCAACTCGATGATGAGGACGATCCAATTGAAGTGGGCACCCGGCCAAGGCCAGATGGGCGGTAGACCGCCATTGGCTGCACTATCGATGACTTGAGCAAACATAACTGACTCCGATGTGCGGCGGCCCCGGCACCGGTATTCCCGGTGAAAAGACCGCGCGCGGTTTTTCGGAGCGACCATGGCGACAGGCACACGCCTGCCGTAGGGGATCGCCCTTCCACTTGCCTACGGAGTTAGCTGTCGGACTGGACCTTGGAAGTGGTCCCCGGGAACGGTTGCCCGCCCCGGTTAGCCCCGTCCTCCCGCCTGCGCGAAAGGAGTTTGGTTCCCCCGTGTGCCCGCCCAGGAAGGGGCTGGCACCTCGGCGACTGATCTGTTGGTGTTCTACATGACATCACAGTCATGCACGCCTTGCGGAAAGCAATACATCAGGGGCTAAAGCATCGGCAAGAGGCTCAGGCTGAATGAAATTCAATTGCCGATTTGGAGTGGGTGCCTCACATCGGAAATGAAATTATCACTGATCAAAAGTGAACCGGATTGTTTGAGCAGTAAATGATGATGCTGAGCAAGACAACACCAAGTGTGAGGATGTAACCGAGAAAAATGCAGCGATGACCCGGAACAAACAGGAAGATAAAGGCTATCCCGAATCCGACCAAGGGCATCAACGGATTGACAATCATCAAGACGCAACTTCCGACAAAAAGAAGAAAGCCCATGAAGGCGGACATCTTTTTGCTCAGAGGCCTTTTCTCATCATTCGTCTTGAGAGGAACGAGCCCGGGTGATTTGGTTTCCGGTCCAGGCAGTGGAGGGATGGGATCCATACCTTGAAGTTACCGGTCCTCGAATGGATGGTTGGAGCAGTAGATGATCAACCCGAGAAGGATGATGCCGATGGTCAGGATATATCCGACAAAGATGCATCGGTAGCCTGGGAAAAAGAGAGAGGCGATTGCACCGGCCAGGCCGAAGAGGCACATGGGCGGAAAGACGAACGAGAGTCCGGCGGTGACCACGAAGAGAAGCGATCCGAGGCCGGCGCAGAATTTCTTGCTCGGCGGAGTGCCAGGAATTTGAGGCGAGGCCGGAGACGGAGTTATCGGGCCGGGATCAGAGGGCGGAGTGATTTCGTTCATGAGCGGGGAGTTTCAATGCATGTTGCCGAGTTGTGAGCAGACCGAAATGCAAATGAGGACGCAAAGCCCGATGCCGATGAGCAAGGCCAGGCCGCAGCCGAGAAGGATATTCCGCGTGGTGTGCGAGCTTGCCAAAGGTGGTGGAGGAATCTTTGGTCCGGGAAAGGGTGGGGGAAGCTTGTTCGACTCTGATGGCAGCGGTGGAAGGTTATCGCTCATACAGGCACGGGCTCCATTTCAGTTTTGAGTTTCCGAAGGATATCTTCCTTGTCGTCACGGTAAAACATATTGAACGTGTCGAAGGGGATGATCCGGCCATCGGGATGGACGATGTGGATGCACGATTTCTTCACGGAGCGGACGTCGAAATTTTGCGCGTCCATGAACTGGATGATGAGGACGCGGAAGACTTTGTCGTAGGTCATCGACTCGGGTACCTGGACCATCGGCAGGCAGCAGAGCAACTGCTTGAGTGAGGTGGTGGCGGATTCGGGTGAATGCGAAGTGGAGAAGAGCTTGAAGACGTGGTCGCGCAGCCGGGGATCGCGCTCGTAGACGATGGTGTTGCCTTCACCCTGGAGCAGCACCTTGGGATCGATCATGCTGGTGAGGGGAACGACTTTGCCGCCGAGTTTGATCGCATAGCCCATCGCCAGTGCGTCGGGATGACACGGCACGGGGATGATGTCCTCCGGTTTGAAGATGTCGCATTGCGTAAGGATGTTCTGCCGGACTTCGGCAAGGGTGAGGCGGTCGCGCTTCGATTCGAAATTTTCGAGGCGACCCGCAGCCTGAATGGGCTGGAAGGTCACCCCGCGAACGCATTTTTGTTTGAGGGCGAAGTCGATGATTCTGCCCAGTTCCTGGTCGTTGGAGCCTTTCTTCACCGTGACGACGAGTGTGGTGGAGATGTTGTGTTGGTTCAGGTTTTCGAGCGCCTGCAGGCGGATGCGGCGTAGATCGGCCCCGCGCAATTCCCGGAGCGGCCCTTCCTCCAGCGAATCGAATTGAAGGTAGAGTTCGAAACCGGGCAGGTAATCCTTGAGCCGCTTGGCGAACTCGGGCTCCTGCGCGATGCGGATGCCATTGGTATTGACCATGAGATGCTTGATCGGTCGCCGTCTCGCGGCGTCGAGGATCTCAAAAAATTGCGGATGAATGGTCGGCTCGCCGCCGCTGATCTGGACAATGTCCGGCTCTTTCTCGTTGCGGACGACACAATCGAGCATGAACTCGACCTGCTCCAGCGAACGATGCGTCTGCCGGTGCGGGCCGGATTCTGCGTAACAGACCGGGCAGGTCAAATTACAGACGTCGGTGATCTCCACCAGCGTGAGGCAACTGTGCTGCTCGTGGTCGGGACAGAGGCCGCAGTCGTAAGGACAGCCGTACTTGATCGGCGTATTGAAGGTCACCGGAAGTTGGCTTGGCTTCAGGGTATTGCGGGAGCGCTTGTAGTATTCGATGTCCGTCGAAATCAGCACCTTTTCGAGTCCGTGGTGTGCGCAGCGTTTGTGCATGTAGACGCGGTCGTCCTGGAAAACGATCTTCGCTTCCACCTTGCGGTAACAGGTGGTGCAGACGCTGTTGGTGAGTTCGTAGTAGAGATAGGGACGGTCAGACATGGGAATCCTCGGTGGAGGGTTGTTCGGAAAGTTTCATCAACGAATAGGAGCAGAAGAGGAGACCGAGGAGGCACCCCCACTGGATGCCGCTCAAGCCGGCGAAAAGGACCCAGTGCGGCTTGAAGAAATCGATGAAGAGGCGAAAGGAGAGATACCCGAGCATGAACCAGCGGAATTTCATGCCGGGAACGGTGAACGACGTGCGCTTGAGCCAGAGGGCCATTCCCAAGGCGAGCAGAAAAAGAATCTCGTAGATTTGCGCCGGGTGCCGCGGGATGCCGTCGCCAAAATCGACGCCCCAAGGCAGTGGCGTGCGCACGCCGCAGGTGTCGTCGGACAGTCCGGTGAGAAAGCAGCCGATGCGTCCGATGCACATGCCGAGGATGACCGGATAGACGCAGAGATCGCCGGTTGAGCTTGTGATCCTGAGTGCTTTCTTGGCGATCTCGATCCCGATCCAGCCGCCGAGGAGCCCGCCGACAATCGTCTTGCCCCCGAACCAGAAATTCGGATCGTTCCGCAACGACCAGTAAAGGCCCGGAGCTTCCAGCCAAGCCAGAACCTTGGCGCCGATCACCGCGCCGAAAATGCAGCCGACCAGGATCCAGGCATTTTGCTCCCAGGTCAACGAGGGCCCGGGCGCACGCCTTTTGAGGTAGAGATAAAGCTGGAACCCCAGAAAGTAGGCGAGCACGTCGCAAACGGGATGAATCGGCACCCGCCAGTTGCCCAGATGCAGGACGACCGGAAACTGCCAGCCCGGTTGGATGAGGGCGAATTCGGTCATCGCTTTACCACGTTGCTCGGCGGCGCGATAAAGTCGAGCGCGTCGTCCGTGCCAGTCCTTTGTGCGACGGAGGTGTTCACAGATGTTTCTTTAAAAAGTCACCCACGCGCTTTTTGTATTCGGCTTCTGTGTAGGAAAGGAGATCGGCATGCCTCGCTCCCTCGATCATCCATAGATTTTTTTCACTGGTGGCCGCTTCGAAGAGCTGATGCGTACCTGCCGGAGGAGCCATTTTGTCGGACGTACCGCCAATGATGAAGAGTGGGGCTTGGAGTTTCGGAATTTCGTGCAAAGGCGAAACCTCAGCCACCTTCAGGTCAAGTTTTGCTTCCGAGAAGGGGACGACCAACATGCCAAAGAAACAACCAGGAAGAGCAGTGTGTGCGCGAAAATGATCATCAATCGTATTTTGCAGAGTCGCATAAGACGCCTCCGCGACTACTGCATGTACGCTTGGAGGCAATTGTCCAGAGGCGAGTAAAATGGTGGCCGCACCCTGTGAACAGCCAAGGCAACCAATCCGGGTCATTCCCCGGTCTTGCAGCCAATGGAGCGCGCCAATCAAATCGCGTGTCTCATAGTGACCGAATGAATGCAGCGCCGGAGCGCTTTCTCCGCAACCACGCGCATCGTAGAGCAGGACATTATAACCCAGAGAATGGAGCCAAAGTGCACGAGGTAAGACCTGTTCGCGATTCGCGCGCACACCATGCAATAGGACAATGGCTTTGGTGGAATCGGTCTGCGGCAGAAACCATCCTTTAAGGTTAAGGCCATCGCTGGCGGGAAAGGTCACATTCTCGGGTGAATAGTCTGCGGTGATGGGCCAAGTTACTTTGCTGGTAGATGAGCCAATCAGCAGATAGGTCACGATGAGTGAACTTACGACGAAGCCGAGGCCCGCAAAAAGAACGACCATCAACATGAAATGCAGTCTCTTTTTCATAGTCTACAGCCACTCCTTCAGCCGATCGGCGAATTTATAGTAGAGGAAACTCAGGCCGAGGCAGATCACCGTGAGGACGAGGAACGTCATGAAGCGGTAGAAGTCGGTGTAGCCCCAGAAATCGTAGACGCCAACGCGAATGATCGAGGCGACCAGGAGGGCCAGTCCGCACCAGCGTTGACGCCGTTCGTTCGCGATGAAGCCGATCACGGTCAGGGTGAGGGCGTAGCTGGCCCAGGCCAGCGTCAGGTTGTTCGAACCGATCGCGGCGATGTAACGCGACACGAAGAGCCAGCCGATGCCGGTGGAAATGAGAATCACGGTCCAGCTTTCCGCCTTGGTCACCAACTCGCGGCCCCAGCGCCGCAGAATGGCGGGCTGCGCGAGGAAGAGCGTGACGGCGATGGTATCGGCCCAGGTAAAACCGATGACCGCGGGTGGTGCTTCGGAACAAAGATAATTCGTCGCCCCGACAAGACTGACGACAAGGCCCGCCCGGACACCAAAGGAACTTGGGCGGAAGACATTCCAGGCGATCAGGGCCGAAGCGAAAAGGAAAAGATAGAGCGTGGTTTCATCGATGGCGGTAGCCCCGAAGATCCAACGGATGACCAAGCCGAGCGACAAGACTTGATAGACCCGGGCGGCGACAGCCAGGTTTTGGCGTTCGCTTTCCGACAAGGCCAAGGCCCCGGGGAGCCACCAACGTACAGCCCAACCGGTCAGGAAGACCGCGCCTGGCGGCACCGCAGCGGCCCACCAAGTCCACGGAAAAGCGTCGCCTTCCAGAGGAGGGTTGAGATAAGTCCAGACCGCCATCGCGAGAAAAATTTGACCGGAAAGGATGAACTGCCACGTCCGAGACCACGCGCCGTAGGCCAGAAAAACGAGCGAGAGAAGGCTCGCGGCGATCATCCAACCCTGCGGCTCGCAATGAGGATGCACGGCATTGAAGGCGAAGCAGGCCATCGCCAGCGCATAAAGCAGGACCAGCGGGGGCAGCCATGCACCGATGCGGACAAGCTTTTGCCGCGGCCACCAGGTCACGAGAACCATGGTGACAAAGGCGACGAAATACTGGCTCCACCAAAGATGCGCGAGCGAAAAAAGATCCATCGAATAAGCGGGATCGCTCTTCGTCGCCGAGGTCTCGCTGCGATCCAGCGGGAGAAAGGCGATGAGTTGGGCGAGGACGAGCAGTCCTTGGCTCAGAAGCGGCAGTTCAAATAGCGGGACCAGATAGACCGCGAACGTCAGGGCCAGAGCCGCGAGGGCGAGATCGATGGCTGCCCAGGCATCGTACTCATGGAGCGTGAAGATGCCGGCGACGAGCAGCCCCATCGCCAGTACGATCTGGAAAGCCGAGGCGAAAACGAAACGGGCGTCGGCGATTTCCCGGGATTCCTTCCAGTATTCGCGGCGAGCCAGCCAGGCGTTGGCCAGCATCGCGAGGGCGCCTCCATAGGGCAGCACGGAGGAGACATGGTTGCTCAGGACGATTTCGCCGAGCAGATAGCCGGTGCCCAGCAAGGCGCTGAGGTGGCCGGCAATCTTAAGAATGGTATTGCGGGAATAGGCCCCCGCCGCCATGAGGAACACCGATTCGATCGTGATGAGCAGGCCGCGTGTGACGCCGCTGTAGGCGATGGCGATGCCGCCCGTGGCCACGGCAAGTCCCTGCGCCAAGTAGGCCCCGGCAACGTCGCTGGCCTCCGGGAGAAGGTGACGGGACGCATACCAAGCGGCGATGAAGACGGCACCCGCGAGACAGAGAGTGCCACCCATGTGCCCGAAGTGGGAAAGATCGACCGCGAGCATGAGGAGTCCGACAAACGCGCCATTGTTCAAGCAAAGGAACGCCATCCGTTTACCTGCGACGAAGGCGGGCGTGTTGGCGAGGAAGATGCCAGCGGTATAGATCACCCACGCCCCAGAGAGGTAGATTACCGCCGGCCAGAAAGCGATGTCGTGAGAGATTTCGAACCAGGAATTAAAGGTGCCATCGTAAGCCATGAACTCTCGCAGCAACCCGGCATAGGTGCCGACGAGGCAGAGATAGGAAAGACCGGTCCAGGCGTTGCGGATGAGAAAGATCACCGCCGTCAGCGACAAGATCAGGTCCGCCACCATGGTGAAGTTGCCCACGGGCGTGATGGCGGAGCTGAAATAGGCCAGGGCAATGGCGAAAACGGAGAGCAATTCCGATTTCTTTTTCTCCGCAAGATAGAGCACGTAAGCCGACCACCCAAGGAGCAGAAGGCCGCCGAGAAACTGGCTGTGAATCACCTGCAGCGGCGTGACATAAGTCGCGGCATAGAGTGTGTAGTAGAGACAGGCGAGCCCTCCGCCAGCAAGCGTTCGCCCGTAGACGGTCAGATTGTTGGCGCGGCGGTCCATGCGCAAGCCAGCAGCGACGAGTCCCACACTGATCGCGGCCAGCACGCTCAGCCGGCTCCACGGACCCATCAGATGATGAAAATGTTTGTAGGCCAGCGTGCTGAACGAGATCACCGTGATCAGCGCGAAGACGACACCGATCCTTGCCAGCCAGCGGCCGAACTGGAATTCGAGACTGCCTTGAGCTTCCTCCGTGGATGTCTTTTCGGGTGCATCGACCTGGATTTTGGGCAGGGCAGGCAAGGCTGTTGGAATCTCCGGCGCGGCTGGTGGAACCTGGAGTTCGGTCTTGTTCGACGGAAGATCCGGCAGAGGAGGAGGCGTGGTCGCTACCGGCGCAGGGATGGGCACGGGAGGAATTGTCGTACTGGATTCAACCAACTGCGCCTGCCGTTCCCATGCCTTGAAATCGGCACGTAACAGGGTCACCGCTTCTTCGAGTTGCGCCTGCCGCAAGGCCAGGGCCTGAAGTTGTTCGCGATCTTGTGAGGTCATGGATTTTTACCGTGTTGGATAAACTTCGTGAAGTTGTGACGCGTGGGCCAGCGAGGCTGGAGTGATCATGGTCCGGTCCAGTGGCAGGGCGCCGCCTTGCTCGGACTTGATAAAGGCTTCGTATGGTTTCCAGTCGAGGTCGCCGAGTTTTTCCAACGTACCCAGTTTCTCCCCTGAGGCTTGGGCAAAGGCGAGATAGACGAGACTTGAGCAATAGACCCCCTGGCCCTTGCTCATGTCGTAATCGAAATCGTACGGCTGCCCTGCATAGGCAAGGAGTTTTGCTTTGAATGCCGGCAACAGAGGAGAAAATTTGGGATCGAGCCGGTAGACGGCAAAGTTCCCATCACGGCAGCGGAGCATCCAAGAAAGGAGGGAAACTGCGTGGACATTTTGGATCGACTCGATGACTACCCACTGGTCACGGTCGTTGCGTAGAACGACGCCGCAGTGGGACCAAGGCGAATGGGTAATGCCTTCGATGGCATCGACCAGGTCATTATGAGGTAGCGATTGAAAGACGACATCGCCTTCCTGGGGCGAGTAACTTGCATAGGCGTAAAGAAGTGGCAAGCGGGTGATCAGGAAGACGCTTTGCGCTCGGGTGAAGTAGGCGAGCAGCGCAAAGGTAAAGACGAGCGCGAAAAGCCTCCAGCGCGACGCGGGCTTGGTTGGGAGGATTTTCATCAGGCCATCTCCTTCATCTTTGAAAACAGCGACTCCCATCGAGCATTGGAACTGACACCTTCTTCGGCGTGGAAAGCGTCATGCAACGTTTTCAGGTCCTTGAGGAACGCCTCCCGGCGGTTGGCGGGCAGGGCGCCGAAGATTTTCTCCACGCCAGCCTCGTAACTGGGTGAGATCTTCTGCCAGAGCTTTCGGCCCTTCGCGGTGAGAACGAGGACGACCTGGCGGCGGTCCCTGGGATGTTCACCGCGTTGCACGAGGCCGTCGCGGACCATGCGGTTAAGCACGATCGAAATGCTCGATTTACCGACGAGAAGCAGTTCGACCAGCGCCGCCTGGTCCATTTTACCCTCATGGTAGGCGAGGAGGTTGAGGATGTTGAATTGCGCCCCCGTCAGCCCAAAAGGCTGGAAGAAGGCCTCGCTGCGGCGTTCGAGTTGGCTTTGCACAAGGAGGAGGGCGACCAGAAGGTCATGCGGTTCGGGCTTGCATTCCATGGCGATATCATTATATAAAACAGTACGATGTCAAACTATATTTTGATGAGGCCGGATTTTCACCTCTATCCCATCAAGGGCTGGCACGGGTTTTTTCATCTTCTTTACGACGGTTCCCGGAGCGAAGCGGTGTTGATTGACACCGGGTTGGTGGGAGAAATGCGACGCGTGGAAGAAATCCTGCGTGAATTGGGACTGGGCTGGCCGGACATCAAGGCGCTGCTCCTGACTCATGGTCACCTGGATCACACCGGAAACCTGGCCCGATTGAAGGACCTCACCGGCGCTCCCGTGTTGGCGCATCCACTCGAGCAACGGCATATCGACGGACAATACCCTTACCGGGGCGCGGCCAGGCTTTGTGGCCAGATGGAAGCGGCTGGCAGGTATACTTTCCATTATCGCGCCGTTTCCATCGATCAGCCGCTCATTCCGGACGCGGAACTGCCATGGTGGGGTGGACTGCGGGTCATCCACCTTCCGGGACATACGGAAGGGCATTGCGGCTTTTACAGCGAGCGATTCAATCTACTGTTTTCGGGCGACCTCTTTGCCAGTTACTGGTTCAGCACGCATCTGCCACCGTTCTTCCTTAATAGTTGTCCGGAGAAATTTACAAGCAGTCTGCGCAAGGTGCAGGAACTGGCGCCTCGTTACCTCGTGCCCAATCACTACAGTGGCCAGGACATGGAAGTGCACCGCAGGAAGTTTGCTTCCCTGGCGGCAACCCGTTTACGATGAACCAATGACTGCCCACGATCCCCGCAACCTGGAATGGCAGAGGCGTTATGAAGAGAAGGATACGCCTTGGGACAAAGGCATGGCTGCTCCGCCGCTGGTCCATTATTTGCGAGAGAACACCATCGCGGGCCACGTGCTCGTTCCCGGATGTGGCCGTGGTCATGATGTTCGCGCTCTGGCGCGGCAACCTGGCTGTTCGGTGGTGGGACTTGATCTTGCGCCAGCGGCTGTTGCTGAGGCCAGCCGGTTGGACGCCACGCTTGGGGTTGGCAGCGCAATCGATTTCATAACGGGCGACTTTTTCAAACTGTCTGGGGACCTGAAAGGTTCGTTCAACTGGATCGTCGAGCACACCTGCTTTTGCGCCATTGATCCTTCCCTGCGACCGGATTATGTCGCCGCCGCCGCGAGCGCCTTGCAGCCGGGAGGAAAATTCTTCGGCATTTTTTATCTGACGCCGGATGTGGAAAGCGGACCGCCCTTCGCCGTGTCGCGGGAAGAACTTTCGGCTCTCTTTGATCGTCATTTCACGTTGTTGAACCAATGGGTACCCAAGGAATGCTTTCCTGGCCGCGAAGGCCGCGAGCTTGTCCGCATCCTGCAAAAGCATTGATTCCTATGTCCACCTTGACCCCGAACCTGACTTATTTTCACGCTGGCGCTCTTTTCAATCTCAAGGAGTTGGCGGGAAACCTGATGATGGCTCGGGCGATAACGGAGGAGTCAAAAGGCCGTTATCGGGCGATTCTGCCGCAGGACTTGGAAGTGGACCTCACGCGGACTGCGGCCATCCGCGATGCCGATTTGCAGGCGCTGCTCAGCGCCGATGTCGCGCTATTTCATTTCGATGGCACGGAACTCGATTCGGGCACGGTGGTCGAGTTCATGGTGGCGAAGTTCGCCGACATTCCGGCCGTCCTGCTTCGGACCGATTTTCGTCGTGCCGGGGACAACCACGCGGATGCATGGAACCTGATGCTGAGCGATTATCCCCGCACCAAGCAGGTAATCGTCCACGCTATGGAGCTCTATCAACAAAAAAGAAATCCGGCGCTGGCTTCGGACAACGCAGCAGAATTGGCGACGCATGAGACTGCCCGTCAGGTGATCGCCGCGTTTGACGAGGTCTGTACAATGCCGCCGGTCCTGCCCCCGGACTTGCGCAAGGCTGTTTATCGCTGGATCGCTCTCTTTCCCACCTTTGGGTTTTCGGCAAAGGAAATGGAGGAAAAATTGCGGACCATCCTGCAGACGAAGATCGAGAAAAAGTTGCTCTAAAAAGACCGCAAACATCTTATTCCCGAGCCATGTCAGCCAGTTTGGTGACTGTGTTCATATTGCGTGCCGTGCCCTCTTTGGCGGCGGGAATCCGCAATTTCGAATGCCCCATGCCGTCGCCGTAACGGACAAAAATCTCCCGTTTGCCCAGACGGACCTCTTCTTCGGACGACTGACCGGTCACGCCTTTCAACGCATCCGCCGGGACGGCATGGTCCAGAAAAATTGCGACGACCCGATTGCCGGGTGCGGAGGAAAAAGGATTATCGGCGGCGACTTTTGCCATCTCGGCTGCCGTCCGCACCATGACTCCAACCGGCTTGCCAATCAGTTTGTGCAGACGCGCTTCCAGGGCAGCCTTGATTTGGCGTTCGCTTTGCTTCGACTTGAAGACGAGATTTCCGCTGGCGATATAGGTGCGAACCGCTTCGCCGCCGGCCGCCTCGCAAAGAGTCTTGAGGTCGGACATCGCAATCTTCCCCGTTCCGCCCACATTCACGGCGCGCAGGAGTGCCACGTACGATTTCATCAGGGACATCTTAGCGTGAATGGATTCGGTCGCGCGATTCCTTTAATGCGCCGCTTCCTTGGCTGCTGCAGATGCCGGAGCCGTCGGCCGGAGGAGTGGAACAAAAATCAACGAACAGAGGAAAAGCAGCGCCATGAGATGAAAGACATCCGCGAACGCCATCGTGACCGCCTCTTTGCGGGTCGTCTGGGCCAGCACCAGGAGGGCACGGTGGCTGAGCGCGACCGGATCGGCGATCGATCCGCTCAGTTGGGTCGTTACATTAGCGAGCCATCCTTGCGCCTGGGGATTGGCCGTGGTCAGGTGTTCGGTCAGGCGGTGCCAGTGGAGATTGGTCCGGGCATTGAGCCAGGTATTGATGCACGCAATCCCGATCGCTCCGCCAAGATTCCGCATTGTGTTAAAGAGCGCGCTCGACATCTTCAGCTGCGCGGGAGGCAGTGCCCCCAGCGCCATGTTTGTGGCTGGGACGATGCAAAGCAGGAGGGCGAAACCGCGGACAATTTGCGGCCAGAAAAATTCACCGCCCGCCCATTCAGACGTGACTTGGGTGCTCAACCACAAACTGAACGCAAACAGAGAGAAACCACCCACCAGCATCACGCGGGGATCCATTTTCTGCGAGAACTTCGCGACCAGTGGCGCGATCATGATTTGCGAAAGCCCGGCGACAAAAACCGCTTCGCCAATCTGGCGCGCATCGTAACCGGCCACGCGGGCCAGGAAGAGCGGCAGGACAAAAACCGCGCCGAACAGGCCGAAGCCGGTGATGAAGATGAACAGGCACGCCACCGCAAACGTGCGATTCTGCAATGACCGTAAATCGACAATCGGGCTCGCATAAGTGAGCGAGCGCCAGACGAAAAGGAGCCCGGTGACACCCGCAAGCCACGAGAAATTCCGGATCGTCGGGTCTTCCAGCCAGTCCCAGCGATAACCCTCCTCCAGAACATATTCAAAACTGCCCAGCGACAGCGCGAGAAGCGCCAGTCCCAGCCAGTCGAATTGGCGCAGGAGCGAAAAATCAGGCTCATCGATTGATTCAAGGAACGGAATCGTGAACGTGATGATCAGGCCGGGTACAATGTTGACAAAGAAAAGCCAGTGCCATGAAAGGGTGTCGGTGATCCAGCCGCCCAGGGTCGGACCGATGGTGGGCGCCAGGCTGCTCAGCAATCCCAGGATCGCCGGGATCAGTGCCCGTTGTTTGCCGGAGAAAAGGGCGTAACCGGTCGCGAAGACTGTCGGGATCATCGCCCCGCCGACAAAGCCTTGCACCGCGCGCGCCACAATCATCGACTGGATGTTCCACGCGCAGCCGCAGGCGATACTGGCAAGAGTAAAGCTGGCCGCCGATACGGTGAAAAGCCAACGGGTCGAGAACGCCCGCGACAGCCAGCCCGAAAGCGGGATCATCACGATCTCCGCCATCAGGTAGGCAGTCTGCACCCATGAACTCTCGTCCGGTGCCGCCGCCAGGCCTGCCTGAATGTCGGAAATCGAGGCCGCGACAATCTGTGTGTCGAGCAGCGCCATGAACTGTCCGACCGCCATCAACGAGAAGAGGATGAACTTCCGCTTCGTCGGCATGGAATCCAAGGCGGATTGGCTCATAAAAGTCCCGGAAAAATTGTTGAAAAATCTTGTTGTATGATGGTCATAATATCATATGATAGTTGTAATACAAAAGAAATTCACTTTCACCCTCAGACCCGAAATCCACCATGCGCTACGAAAAGGGACACAAAGAGTCGACCCGCCGCCGGATCGTTGAAACCGCCGCTGCCCGTTTCCGCAAGGACGGCATTGAAGGGGTAGGCGTGGCCGATCTCATGGCCGAGGCTGGCCTGACCCATGGCGGTTTTTACAGCCACTTCTCATCCAAGGAAGAGTTGGTTAAAGCCGCGATTGATGAAGCTTCCGCCGTCTCCGCCATCCGGTTTGACAAGCGAGTTGAGGAAGGCGGCCTGGAGGCCTGGATTCGCGCCTATATGCGCGGAGAGCATCGTGATCATCCGGAAAAAGGATGTGTCGTTGCGGCACTCGCGTCGGAACTGGCTCGTCGTCCCAAAGAGGTTCGCAAGGGCTTCTCGGTGAGGTTGGCGAAAGTGACGGCCTCCATCGAAACGTATTTGCCGGCCACGCTGGCCGCAGCGCACAAACGGAAGGTTGCGACAGGAATTTTCGCGACGCTCGTCGGGGCGCTGCAAATGGCGCGGGCGGTGGATGATCCGAAGACTTCCGATGAAATTCTTGAAGCGGGAATCGCTTCGGCGCTGGTTCTCGCGCAGACCAAGAATCTTGCTTCATAACGAAGCCAATAAGAAAGGAACACCCATGTCGACCTTACCTTCTGAAAAAGCGATGAAAGCCATTGCCGAGACCCAATTAAAAACGGAAAACGCTTCGGTAAAGAATGCCTTCATCAAGACGAATAAAACGCTCTTGGGTATTGCGACCGGCCTCTTACTGGCGGTAGGGCTGACAGGTTATCTCACCCATGCCTCCTATCACGAGACAACGGATGACGCCTACACCACTGGCAACGTTCACAACATCAGTTCGCGCGTGGCTGGGACCGTGATCGCCGTTACCGTGGACGACAATCAATTCGTGAAGAAGGGGCAAGTCCTCGCTCAACTCGATCCGCGCGATTTCCAGGTGCAGATCGACAAGGCCCAGGCCGATTATAAGCGTGCGCAAGCCGATTTCGAACGCCTCGATGCCCTGCGCAACTCGCCGACGGGTGGCGGTGCCATCTCCAAGCAAGAGTACGATCGGGTCGCAGCCAGCCTCAGCATTGCCAAAGCCGCATTCGATGATGCCCGCAACCAACTCGACTATTGCACCATCATTGCACCGGAGGACGGCTACGTTGGTAACAAGACCGTGCAAACGGGTAATCGGGTCGCTGTTGGAACGGTCCTGATGTCCGTTGTACAAGATCTCTGGATCGTGGCTAACTACAAGGAGACTCAGGTTGGAAAAATGGAAAAAGGACAGAAGGTGCAAGTCCAGGTCGACGAAATCTCCGGGCATACCTTCACTGGTCGCGTTGACAGCTTCTCTCCCGGATCGGGCGCGGTCTTCGCCCTGCTGCCACCTGAGAACGCCACCGGGAACTTCACCAAAATCGTCCAGCGTGTACCTGTAAAAATCCTACTCGATCGCGAAAGTGTCCATGGCTACGAAACCCGTCTCGTGCCCGGACTATCGGTGGAAACGGATGTGAGTCTTTCGCGGGGAAGCAGGAATCTTGCAGACGAAAATGGCGCAATCATTGCTCAACAACAGGCACAGATTAGAGCAAACTGACTTTTGCCGTTACGTTGAAACGGGACTGGGCAAGGCTCTCGTGCCCTGGGTGTCGATTATGCCGTTTGCGGAAATCGCCACAGTAAGTTTGCTCGACATCGGTTGACGCCAATTGTTAGCGTCTACCGCTTCTGATTTCGTGGGCATCAGGTCTTCAGCACCGGACAGGCGCACGAGCACGTGAAGGCTTTAATGAACACCCAGAGTTACGGTACGAGGCTGCCAAAAACATGACAACGGGTTCAGAGATTACCTTTCGCGTGCCTGTTTTGCGACTGGTTGTTTGTGTTTATCTGGCATCGGTGCTTTCAAGTCTGGTGACGTTGGCCTTCGAAGTGGCGCTTCTTTTCAAATTGGTGGCTTTCAATGTCGATGCCATCAATTGGAACCAGGCCCAATTGGGCAGTCTTCTGGCAAACAAGCCACTGGAGATGACCCAATATTTACTTGGATCAGCCTTTCTTTGTCTCTTTTCCGTCTACGCATACGATCTTCTCACTACAGATAGATGGAAAACCCTGCTGAAGCTGGACCAGAATCTCTTCCCCGCCGCCGACACTTATCATCAGATCGGAAGAATCTGCCTCCTGATTTCCGCGAATTTTATTTTTGCCTCGGAAATCTCCCCGTCCTCCTTCAATCAACTTCTGGTCCATATCCTTTTATGGATAGGCATGTTCCAATTTCCTAATCTGTTCAACAAATCGGTTTCGCCATTGATGGTAGAGGTGAGGAAACTTTGCTACAATATTCAAACAAATAGTTCGGTGCGTTCAAATCCCAAGTGGAAAATCATTCCATGGTTTCTTTTTGGCTTTGCATTGCTCGAGGTATTTACATTCTTTAAGCCGTTTCTGGAGCGTCCTAAAATCATTAATGATTTTCTAAATATTTCCGAAACCACGTTGGTTAAAGGAACAGAAGTCGATAACTTGAAGTTTATCGAATCGAACCATCTGATGAGCCTTAATCAGCGATACGATCCGAGGCGCGACGGTGAAAATTCTCCGTCGCTGAAGGTGTCTGACTTTGTCAGGCTGGGAACGGGTGGCGCACGCTTTACGGATCTCTTTAAAGAGCCAGGAGATCAAGTGCTGGCGGGTTTCGCTTTTCAGGATGCCCAGGTCGGTGACGCGTGGCTGCAAGATACTCGGCAAGTCGAAATCCAGCTTTTGGACCGTGGACCCAGCAGCGAAGCCGCTGATTTTTGGGAAAATAACAGGGAAGAGATTCATTGGCAGATCCTTCATGCCGGCATGTTTCATCATCAAAGCCATGTCTACGGTCCGGTGAACGAATATAATTTAGGACGTCCAACGATCGATATTTTCAGCCAGTATGGACGTTTTGCCATCTATCTGACCTACGCCTTGATGTGCTTACTGGGAGGAATAACCATTGCCAATCTATATATCACATCGGCCTTTTACTATATCAGTTACTATTTCATGGCCGTACTGGCCATCTGGTACATAGGCAAGAGGTGGGAATATGCCGCCCTGATGGCGTATATAGCAGCCTGGTGTTGTCGCGGAGTCGGTTTTAAAATGGCCTATTTGGCCCCGGGATTTGGCCCGGTCCGGCATTACCTGGACATCGTCGTGCTGGTCCTTGTTTACCAATTTCTGAAGTCGCCACGATGGCTGTCTCTCGTGGGAGTTTGGATCGCATCTTGGATGGCTATTCTGAACAGCAATGTCTGGGGATTAATGTTGATCGGCCCATTTGGCATGGCCTGCATTTGTCTGGCGGTGAAGCAAGGTCTGTTGAAAATCGATAAAATCTTCCTCGCTGCAATAGGTGGCAGCATAAGTCTGAGCATCTTTGCTCTCAACTACCATGCGGGTCCCGACGTTTCTGATTACTTTTTCATGGGGCTGAATGCGAATTACGCGCCAGCTGGTGCCATGTACAACCTTCTCTTCGGCTTGGGTTGTGTACTGATCATTCTCCTGAGCCTCACAAACATCTGCGCCTCTCCCTTGGGCTACACGGTGGCTTTTTGGAGCCTCTATTCCCTGGGGGCAATGCTTTATCCCGTATGGGCCTCCAGATGGACGCATTTTTGGAGCGTTTGTCCCGTGTTCGGAGTTTTGGGAATATTGATGGTACGACTCATTTATGAAAACAGAAGGAAACTGGCACTCAGCATGGAGATCGTCAGTCTAAGATGGCTCTTGGGCTGGCTCTTCCTCATCGTCTTCTTTAATTATTTCGGGATCCTTGAAGAACAGAAGACATATGAAGAAATATTCAAAAATCACAAGACCTACATTTGGCCTTACAAGATGGCCCGGGTGGAATCAACGGTTGACCCTGCATACTTTAATGACTCAGTTGATTTGATTAAAAAATACGGACAAGGCAACGGCGTCTATATCATATCGCAATACGATTACCTTTTACCGTTTCTGGCGGGCAAATATAGCTCGATGCCGTTTCAGGATATGGCGCATTTTCTTATTACCAGGGAAGATAATCTAAAAACGGTGGATGTTCTTAAGAGAGACAAGCCGGAATGGCTGTTCGTCGATCGCGATGCCAAACGGGTAATGGCCGTCGACATTCTCAACCCCACCTCATGGGCCGCCCGGCTGGGAATGCACGAGCCGGAAAATCCCGTTTTGCCCAATATTGCTGATTCCCAGTGGAATTTTATGTACGACCGGTCCATTGACCGGGCCTTTTGCCTGTACAACCTTCACTCCATCTTTACCGCAGTCCAGGCGGATTATAAGCCTGTGGAATCGTCATTGTTGCTGACTGTCTACCGAAGAAAGAATCAGCAATAATTTACTGCGCGGGAACGGAAAGATGCGCCATATTCTGATTGAGTACGGCGATCAAATCGATCTGCCACTGTCGTTGATCGGCAACGTTGACGAGGAGCCAGGCATTGCGAGGCATGGCCGTCGGCTCATTGGCATAAACTTGCTGGCATAATTTTGCCCAGCGGAGCGAGTAACGGGGCTTCGGCCAGAAAGAGTCCAGGATTTTCCGCGCCTTGGTCAGTTCTCCTGCCCGGAGAAACGCATGGGCCCGGAGCATATCCAGATCCTGATAGCCCATGTTCAGGAGTCCGGGGTGCCATTGCTCTGCGATTTCGGCAGCCAGTTGATATTGCTGCAATCGCAAAAGCAGCAGGATGCGAAGTCCGGCGGAAGGATTGTCCAGTTGGGGGCCCATCCTTTTGAGCGTTTCCATCACGAGACTGTCGGGTACGCGACTCAGCCAGTCCTGCAAATAGACCACTTGCGGGTCTTCCATCCACATGACATCCGAACTCGCCTGCAACATCCTGAGTGACTTGGCATCCGGACGGAACTTGAGGCCACGAAGGATCCTCTCGCTTGAGTATTCAATGGGGGCGGCGTCAACATGCTCCCGGGATTCCTTTTCCAGCATTTCCTTTTCCCATTTCAAAAACAGGGACTGACCGGAGCCTGTGGTTGAATCGGCCTTGCGCAGGTAGAGCTGGGAATCATTCTCAATCTGGGCCAATTGCCAGTCGGGATCCATATTGAGAATGGAAGCCCAATAGATATTCGATCCGTTGATGGTCACAGCGTTCACCTGGAGCTTCGCCAGAATGTCGCGGAATATTTCCGGTGAAAAAAGCGCATAGTAATAAAGTTGGTTGGTACGATCGCTATAACGGTGGCTCCCGGAATCGATCAGGGGGTGAATTCCCCTGGTCCCGGGCATTTGTGACCATGATCCCGCCGCCAGGTTCGAGAGCAGGTTGTAATCATGGGCGGGATGTTCGCGCAGCCAGGCGAAGGATGATGTGGTGACAATCTTGCTCTTGGGATAGACAAGGGTCGTGTAGTCATGGAGCATGAACGCCTTCGCATGGATCAGTGAATAATTAAGGCTGACATAGGCGATCACGAGACAGAGATAAAGGCCGAGTCGGGCCGTGGCAAACGCCAGCGGAAAGATCGGCGGCGAAAACGGTTCGCGCGGGTGCATCAATCCGTCCCATGTCACCACAAGAATGGTCAAACCGATGAACATGTTGTACCGGATGCTGCAAAAGGTCAGATACTGCAGGAGAAAAAACATGGCGATCATCCAATAGAACTTGCGGTCGCGGATCCGCATCGCCAGGGCGAGGACTGCGGCGGTTGTCCAGGTCAGTGGTAATAAAGCCACGCCGGATGTTATCGGCCACATCTCCAGTGAGGTTGCCTGTCCCCAAAGCAGACTGTGCAGTTCAAAGGGTTGGATGAACCGGTAAAACCCAAAGGGGTTCAAGGCGCATCCGATTACGGCGGCGAGACCCGGTCGCAGCCACTTGAAGTTTCCCGTGAAGAGCAGTTCTTTCCATTGGAAAAGAAACAGTTGTGCGTACCACAGGCCCAACATGGCCCCCCCAAGCAGGAAGCTGCCGTGAGCATTTGACCACAGGAAGAAGACTAAGCCGAAGGCCAGGGTCTGGCGCAGGTTCCAGGAGCGTCCCGGCCAGCGCATCAGCATGATGCCTGTCAGAACGTAGCAGACGTCTGCGACCAACTCGGGCCTGGCCGCGAGACGCATGTTGATCAAAAACTGCGCCAGCATGAAGAGACAGACATCGATCAGGGCGAAGCGTGACCTTGATCGATAGAAAGCCAGCAGGCAGGGCAGATATATAGAAAAGCAAAGTAGTCCAAAAAATATACATAACCCGGTCCAGCCGGTGAGATGATTGACGCCAGCGATCAGCGCTTCATAGAGAATATATTCGTTCTCAAAATTCGGGGAGATTTCCCCGTAGGCCTGCAAGACGGACAACGGCGGACGGCTGTGCGTCAGGATGTAGTCGCCTTCGGCCAGTTGCCATGGAAAATCAAAGGACCCGCCGATATTTACGCAGGTCAGAAAAACTTCCAGGATGAGGAGCAGGACGAAGAAAAATTTCAGCCATTTCACCACGTGGGACGAGGCGGCAATTAGTCCTTGATTTTCAATCTTTGGCCTGAGATGTTCCACGTCAAATTAACTTATCCTTTCTGTCTGTGCGCTTACAACCTTGTTTATGTCCCAGTTGAATCCGGTGCCGGAGGTAAGCGTCGCCATGATCACCATGAACGAGGAGGGTGCGGTGGCCCTGGTGATCGAACAAATCCGGAAATCCGTGCCGCTGGCCGAAATCCTGATCGTCGACTCCAGCAAGGACCGCACCGCCGAGATCGCGGAATCCCTCGGCGCCCGCGTCATTAAGCAATTTCCACCGCGCGGTTACGGTCGCGCCATGGAGCTCGCGCTACGCTCCGCTGCAGGCAAGGTGGTCGTTACGCTCGATTGCGACAACACCTATCCGGCGGAAATCATCCCCGAACTTGTCCGGGAAGTCCTCGAGGGCAAACAGGACATCATTGATGCCTCCCGGCTCAAATCGAAGCCCGCTTCCATGCCGTGGCTCAACTATCTGGCCAATGCTGGCTTCGCCCTAATGGCCTCCGTTTTATTTGGCAGACATTTGACCGACCTGCATAGTGGCATGCGCGCCTATCGCAAGACCATGATCGATGAGCTGAAATTTGACGCCAGTGGTCCCGCCCTGCCGGTCGATCTTCTTCTCATTCCCATCAAGCTCGGTTACAAGGTTGGTAACCGCTTTATTTCCTACCGCGACCGCATCGGCGAATCGACCATGAGCCCGCTTCCTAGTGCCTGGTGGACGTTGAAACGAATCGTTCGCACCCGGTTCACGCCCAAAGCTGGTTTAAGGACTGCCACTTCATGAGATCGCTGATCGTCGGCGGAGCAGGGTTCATCGGTTCGCAAATGGCGGCCCGGTTGCTGCGGGAAGAGGGCCACCATGTCGTTATCTTTGACAACTTCAGCTCCGGGACCGATCGGCATCTCCAGTCCATTCGCAAACATCAAAATCTTGAGGTCATTCACAAAGATGTCAAAGACCTCCCCGAATTGACCAAGGCCGCCGCCAACGCCGACGTCATCTATCACTTCGCCTCCAACCCTGATATCAGCAAGGCGATCACGCAGCCTGATATCGATTTCTGGGAAGGCACCTATCTTACCAATAACGTGGCCGAGGCCGCTCGCCAGGCCGGAGTGAAGAGGATCATCTATGCCTCCGGCAGCGGTGTTTATGGCGACACCGGCACCCTCGTCGTCGATGAGAATTTCTCGCCCCTTCGCCCCATTTCCACCTACGGCGCCAGCAAGCTCGCGGGAGAGGCGCTGCTCTGTTCTTACTGCGAGATGTTCGATCTGCAGGCCTCCGGCTTTCGCTTCGCCAACGTTGTCGGTCCCAGGCAGACGCACGGGGTCGGGTACGATTTCATCCGTAAACTGCGCGAGAATCCACGCGAGCTCGCCATCCTGGGCGACGGCTCCCAGAGCAAATCCTATCTCCATGTCGACGATGTTCTCAATGCCTTGGGAGCCGTCCTCGACAGCAACCTTCCCGGTTTTACCACTTTCAATGTCGCGACTGAAGACGCCATCACGGTGACGGAGATCGCTGACATGGTCTGCGCCAAGATGAACCTCCAGAACGTACAGTACCGTTACGGCGGCGGTAAACGCGGCTGGAAGGGCGACGTACCGGTCATTCGCCTCGATTCACAGGCCATTCGCAAATTGGGCTGGAGTCCACGCTACAACAGCGCCGAGGCCATTTCCGCCTCGCTCGACGCCATGTTGGCGGAACAACCTTAATATTTTACGATGAGCGCCCCCATTCCTTACGGCATTCTCGGCGGCGGGCCGGCAGGTCTCACACTCGCGCAGTTTCTAAGAGAGCCCAGCGAGGTCCTCGAAGCCGAAAACCATCCCGGTGGTCACGCTTCTTCTTTTGTTGTCGACGGTTTCACTTTCGATTACGGCCCGCACATCATGTTCTCGAAACACAAGGACATCCTTGCGTTCATGATCGAATCGCTCGAAGGCAACGTCCAGGAATGCCGCCGCAACAACAAGATCTCCTTTAAGGGCCGCCTGACAAAGTATCCCTTCGAAAACGGTCTCGCCGGACTCCCCACTGAAGACAACTTCGCTTGCGCCCGCGATTTCTTTATTAACCCCTACAAGGAACAATATCCTTCCCCGAAAAACCTGCGGGAATGGTTGCTGGCCAAATTCGGCCTCGGCATCTGTGAGCGTTATCTTTTTCCCTATAATGAGAAAGTCTGGAACATCCCTGTTGAGGAGTTGTCCATGCTCTGGGCTGACCGCATCCCGAATCCTGCGCCCGAGGATATCCTGAAATCGGCCATGGGCATCGCCACCGAAGGCTATCTTCACCAGCTTTATTATCATTACCCCCGTACTGGCGGATACCAGGAACTCTCCAACCAGTGGAGCAAGCACGCGAAAGTTATCTATAATTTCAAGGTCGCCCGGATTGAAAAGCGCGACGGCCTTTTCCATGTCAGTGATGGCAAGGAGACCCGCATTTACCGGCAACTGGTTTCCACCCTTCCCGTGCAGCAACTCGCGAAAATGACCAACCTCGAAATTCCCGGCGAAGTTCTACGCGCCATCGACGGGCTGATCGTCAATCCGATGTGGATCATCTCGATCGGGATCCGTGGCGCGGATGCCGAGCAAATGACCGCCGTCTATTTCCCTGAGGCTGATTACCTTGTCAACCGCGTCAGCTTCCCCGCAACTTTCTCCGCGGAGAATGCGCCCGCTGGTTGTTACAGCCTCCAGGCCGAGATCACCTGCCGGCCTGATTCGCCCACTTGGGCCATGGGTGACAACGAAATCTACAAGCATGTCGTCGATGGTTTGATCCAGCGCGGTCTCATCCGTTCTTATGGCGACATCGTCTGCCGGAGTGTCGTCCGCAAGACCTACTCCTACGTTGTCTACGACCACGATTACGAAAAAAACACCGCCATCATCCGAGAGTGGTTCTCTGCGCAGAATCTCCATCTCGGCGGACGTTTTGGCTTCTTCGAATACGCCAACGTCGACGGCATCATCTGGCGCAATCTCCAGCTTGCGGAGAAATTCAACGGCGCTCCCGTCAAGCTCTCCGGCAAACAAATTCTCAAGTAGTCCTGCTCCTTAGTCTGGCCAAGCGCAATGCGATTACGATAATCTATGTCATGCTTCTGACCCGTTCTCCTCTTCGGATCTCGCTTGGTGGGGGAGGGACGGATCTCCCTTCCTATTACCGCAAGCACGGCGGATTCCTCATTGCGGCGGCGATTAACAAATACGTCTACATCGCTTTGCAGCACACATACGTAGAGCAGTTGATTATCCGTTATTCAAAGTACGAAAACGTTGCGACGGCGGACGAAGTCAAACACCCCATCATCCGCGAAGCTCTCAAGATGCTCGATATGGATGGGCGCTTCCTCGAAATCACATCCATGGCCGACATCGCCTCCGGTACAGGTCTTGGCTCGTCAGGAAGTTTTTCCACGGCCCTTCTCAAGGCGCTTCATGCCTGGAAGCACCAACTCACACCTGCCGATCAGATCGCCGCCCAGGCCTGCGAAATCGAGATTGACCGGCTCAAGGAGCCTGTCGGCAAGCAGGACCAATACATTTCGGCTCTTGGTGGGATCAATTGTTTTGAGTTTCTCCCCGATGATACGGTCAAGGCATGGCCTTTAGCCCTGAGCCGGGACACCAGTGAGGAGTTGGAAGACAATCTCATGCTCTTCTTCACCGGCTATTCCCGATCCGCCTCAGCCATCCTCAAGGAGCAGGACCAAAAAAGCAAAGAGGGCGACACGGAAATGTTCCAGAATCTCCATTTCGTCAAAGATCTGGGCCTTCGCAGCAAGGCCGCGCTGGAAAGTGGCGATCTCAATGAGTTCGGGCGCATCATGAATGAACACTGGCAATGGAAGCGCAAGCGTAGCCAGGGCATGAGCAACGCCGTCATCGACGATCTTTACGATACCGCGCTCGCCTCGGGTGCCGTCGGCGGCAAACTCATTGGGGCGGGGGGCGGTGGTTTTCTCCTTTTTTATGCCTCCGACAAGCCACGTCTTCTCCGTTCGATGCGGGCCAAGGGGTTGAGCGAGGTCCGCTTCCGTTTTGATTTTAACGGTACGTCCATCGTGTTCCGTGACTAAGCCTGCGGAAAAGGCGCCACATCCATGAGCAATCTCCCGGTCGCTATCTTGGCGGGAGGCCTCGCCACCCGGTTGCGGCCCATCACCCACACCATACCCAAGGCCCTCGTGCCTGTCGCCGGGAAGCCATTTCTGGCGCATCAACTCAAACTTCTCGCGGGGCACGATTTTCACCGCATCGTTCTTTGCATCGGTCATCTAGGCGAACAAATCGAGACCACGTTTGGCGATGGCAGTGCCCATGGCGTCCAACTTCATTATTCCTACGACGGTCCCAACTTGCGCGGAACCGCTGGAGCCCTCCGCCAGGCATTGCCTCTGCTTGGTGAGGCCTTTCTCGTTCTCTACGGTGATTCGTATTTGGAAATCGATTATCTCGCGGTGCAGCGGAAATTTCTCGACAGTCATGCGCCCGCCCTCATGACCGTCATGGAGAACTCCTTTGGCACAGAGCCCAGCAATGTCTGGTTTGAAAATCAGCAGGTCCTCGTTTATAATAAAAAGCAATCGCGACCGGAAATGCGGTACATCGATTACGGTCTCTCCGCCTATCGCGCGGATTGCCTCGCGAAATATTCAGGCGGTGATCTGTCGGACCTCCAGTCCGCGCTCGCGGAGCAGGGAGAATTGGCAGGGTTCGAAATCGACATTCCCTACCACGAAATTGGCTCCCCTAGTGGCTTGAAAGCCATGGAGGACCACTTGCTCAAGCAACAATCTCGACTTTGACTCTGAAACTGCTTGGATAAGATTGGCCCGTTACGACGATTGACCGTAAATTTCCAAGGCAAAGCCACATCCCCTTTCCATGAATCCCATCGACTTATATCTCCAGGAAGTGTGCGAAATCAGTCAAAAACTTGACCGTGCCATCATCGAGAAACTTGTGGAACAACTCGTGCAGGTTCGCGCGCGCAAAGGCCGGCTTTTTCTTCTTGGCGTCGGCGGCAGCGCGGCCAATGCCTCCCATGCAGTGAACGACTTCCGCAAGATCGCCGGCATCGAATGTTACGCGCCCACCGATAACGTCTCTGAGCTCACCGCCCGGACCAACGACGAGGGCTGGCCCACCGTCTTTTCCGCGTGGCTCGAAATCAGCCAACTTTCCGACCGCGATGCTCTTTTCATTTTTTCCGTCGGTGGGGGCAATCTGGAAAAGAACATCAGTCCCAATCTTGTTGAAGCGGTCAAACTGGCCAAGAACCGTGGTGCCGCCGTTCTCGGAATCGTTGGCCGCGACGGTGGCTATACTGCAAAGGTCGGCGATGCCGTGGTCATTGTTCCCACCGTTTCGCCGGACCGCATTACGCCGCATTCCGAAGCCTTTCAGGCGGTTGTCTGGCACCTGCTTGTCTCGCATCCGAAGATCAGCCAGGCCCAGACCAAGTGGGAAAGTGCCACCGCGAAATCATGAACCGGGCCGTCTTTCTCGACCGCGATGGCGTTCTCAATCCGCCCGTCGTTCGTGAAGGAAAGCCCTATCCGCCGCAAACGGTGGAAGAATTTCAACTCTATCCGGAAGCATCCGAAGCGTGTGCGCTTCTCCGGCAAGGCGGCTTCAAGCTCGTGGTGGTGACCAATCAGCCTGATGTTGGCCGAGGCACCCAGACTCTCGAAGTCGTCGAAGCCATGCATGAATACCTGCGCCAGGCCATCCCGCTCGATCGGATCGAAGTTTGCACTGCGGCCAATGACACGGCTCCCGATGCCCGCCGCCGCAAGCCCGCGCCCGGCATGGTCCTCGATGCCGCTGAGGCCCTGCAAATTGATCTCGCCCGCAGCCATCTCGTGGGTGATCGCTGGCGCGACATTGAATGCGGCCACGCCGCCGGCTGCACGACTATTTTCATCGAACGCAGTTACCAGGAAGAATTGCGTCGGCCACCCCATCATTACGTGACCAACCTGCTCGAAGCCGCACGGCTCATTCTTTCACTCGAAAAACCACCCGCCTTATGAAAACTCTCGCTGATCTCTCCATCAAGATTTTCGCCGACGGCGCCGACCGTGATGGTATGTTCAAACTCTACCGCGACCCGCTCATCCAGGGCATGACCACCAATCCCACGCTCATGCGCAAGGCCGGCATCAGCGATTACGAAAAATTCGCCCGCGAAATCCTCGAGACGGTGAAGTCCAAGCCAATCTCCTTCGAAGTCTTTTCCGATGATTTTACGGACATGCGCCGCCAGGCGCTAAAAATCGCCCAATGGCAGGAAAACGTTTACGTCAAGATTCCCATCACCAACACCAAGGGTGAAAGCGCCTTGCCTCTCGTGAGTGACCTCGCGAAAAGCGGCGTCCGACTCAACGTCACTGCGCTCCTCACTCTCGAACAGGTGGAAGGCGTGGCGAGCCATCTGCAACGCGATGTGCCTGCCGTGGTCTCGGTCTTTGCCGGTCGTATCGCCGATACGGGTGTCGACCCAGTGCCGCTCATGCGCAAGAGCCTCGAGATCCTCCGCCCTCTCCCCCAGGCTGAACTCCTCTGGGCGAGCGTGCGCGAAGTCCTCAATATCTTTCAGGCCGCCGACAGCGGTGCCCACATCGTCACGGCCACTCACGACATCCTGGCCAAGGCCCAAAAAATGGCTGGCATGGATCTCGCCGCCCTCTCGCTCGACACCGTGAAGATGTTCTACAACGATGCCCAGGCCGCCGGGTACACGTTGTAGCAGGCAGGGATGGCACTCCGCTGCCGTCCGTAGAACGGCGTTCCGATCCGCAGGAGCTACCGTGCTGCCCACAGCAACCCACGCTTCGTCATCTCCCGCACTTGCGGAATCTCCAGCTCCTTCACCGAGTGCCCGATCGACTGGTAAAAGACCCGCCCCGCGCCAAATTGCCGTTTCCATGCCACCGGCATCACCGTCCCATTCACCCACGGCGCACTCGACGTCTGGAACGTGGTCGTCGCCAGCACCTCGTTTGATGGGTCGACGTGCATATAGTATTGCTCGGAGTGGATCGTGAAGTCCTTCAGCCCCGCCACAATTGGGTCTGCGGTTTTCGCAAAATTCACCACATAATCCTTGTGATTGTCGGGATGGGAAACGAACTGGCCGCCGACGACGAACTGGTAATTCGTCTGGTTGCGAAAGGCATCGCCCATTCCGCCATGGATTCCGCCGAGGCCCACACCATTCTCCACGGCGGCAATCAACGCCTTCTCTTGTTCGCCTGTTAACTGGCCCATCGTCCAGTGGGGCACGATCAAGTCAAGCGTCTTCAGCCGCGCCTCATCCAGCAGCGAGTCGAGCGTATCGGACAGCTCGACTTCAAACCCAGCCACCGACAGGTCGCTGCCCATCAGAGCAGCCGTTTCCTTCGGTTGATGACCGTCCCAACCGCCGTGAACGATAAGTGCCTTCTTGGCCATGATGATGTTGGAAGAAAAGACTAGCTCAATTTACCCAGCGCGAGCCCCGCGGGCATCGCTTCAGGCTGTTTGATCTTCGATTTAATGGCGATTTTCTTTCCGGCCTTCGAAGCGGCATGGAACGATTCCATTACCTCAACGACATGCAGCCCCAGTTCGCCGCTGGCCCGGTGCGGACGCTTCTTTTGGATGCCGTACGCCATATCCGCCAGTCCGAGAGCCCGGCCTGTCTCGCCATTGTGAGTGAGGGGAATCTTTTCCCATGCGCTCGTCTTCTTCGTCCAGAGCATGACATCACCGTTGAAATTGTTCGGGTCGGGACACTGGATGGAACCTTCCGTCCCATAAACTTCCAGGCGGGGACATCCATGCGCCCAAATATCGAAGCTCATCGTCACCGTCGCCACCGCACCTCCGGCGAATTCCAGCACGCCGCTATTGTGTGTCGGAGTGTTGACTTTGATCTTCTTGCCCTTGAAGGGTTGGCTGCCGATTTCCCGTTCCTTGAACGAAGTCGCTGCGATCGCCGACACGCTCTTCACTGGCCCCAGCATTGTGACGAGCGAGGTCAAATAGTATGGTCCCATGTCGAACAGTGGCCCTGCACCTGGCTGATAAAAAAACATGGGATTCGGGTGCCAGCCCTCGGGCCCGTGGCTCATCATGTTCGCCATCGCCGCAATCGGCTTTCCGATTGCGCCGTCATCGATCAATTTCCGGCAGGTCTGGATGCCGCCACCCAGGACGGTGTCCGGAGCGCAACCTAGGCGAAGTTTCCGTTTCTGTGCTTCCTTCAGAATGGCCACACCTTGCTTGTAAGTGAACGAGAACGGTTTTTCCGTGTAAGCATGCTTCCCGGCCTTCAACGCCTGGAGATTCACCTCGGCGTGCACGGCGGGAATCGTGAGGTTCAGCACGATGTCGACTTCGGGATCGGCTAGCAATTCCTTCACCGTGTAGCCCTTGCTCAGGCCATGCTCGGCTGCTTTCGCCTTGGCGCGCGAGACGTCGATGTCGGCGCAGGAGACAAACTTGATATACTCCGCCAGTGGTTTGGCGTGGTGAAAGTATGCGTTGCTGATATTTCCGCAGCCGATGACGCCGACGCCAAGCGGAAGAGAAGACGATTTTTTAGCCATGGGGGAGGGTACTCAATGCAGGTTGTGTCCACGGCGCGGGCCGGGACGGGTGTCCGCTTGATATAAGAGATCGCGGCCAAGAAACAATCTCAATTTGGAGAGGATCGACAATGTGGGAAAATTGTAATCCTTTCCCCCTTCCTAAATTGGCGCTGAGAAGGCCCTTATCCGCGAAGCCAGGCTTTCCCGGATTATTTAGTGACACGTTTTCGCCTCCAGATCGATGGACTCTTCCCATGCGCCCGCTGAAATGCTCTCATCAAATGCCGCGCCGAATAAAACCCGGAGCGCAACGCCACCTCGCTTAACGGCAGTCGAGTCTGGCGCAACAGGGCCTCCGCTTCACGCAACCGCAAATGACGTAAAAATGCCGCCGGGGTCTCTTTCATCCTGGCGGCAAACATCCGTGAAAAGTGTTCCCGGCTCAGGCCCGATTCCGCGGCAATCTCCTTCACTCCCAGCGGCTCACGGAAATGCTCCCGACAAAACCGGATCGCCCAGTCGAGGCCCTGCTCCGAGCCCTTGTCCGGTTCGGCGGCCTCCCGCCACCATTCCAAAATAAATGCATAAGCTTGCAGGCTCAATTGACGACGGTCCGTCTGTTCCGTCCGTGCGGTTAGCATTTCAAGCCGTCGCAGGGCCGCCGCCGCCGCGCCATGGGAGGCAAGGAAGACCACCGGGCCAAATTCGTCCTGAAAGGCCCGGAATAATGTGCAGGCCAGCGTCCCCGAAAAGTTCATCCAGGTGAATGCCCATGGCTCCCGGCCCTCGGGTGGATAGTAATAAGTCGAGTTCTCCGGCACTACCGCGATGAAGGCATGATCCACCGGCACAGGCCAGCGCTCCCGCTCATTTTCATAAACTCCTTCGCCTGAGCGCGTCCGTTGCAAGATCACAAATGGAGTCTCGCCGCGATGCCGTGAATCCCAACGATAGCGGGACCGCGTGGTGACCTCCTGCTCTACGGTTGGAGTTGAAAAAATCAGCGCATTATCCGCCAGGACGTTTCTCATCGGCTGTTAGATCACAAAAAAGCACTTAATTGTCACGGCTTTTAGTTGGTGTCCCGGCTCAAAAGCCCGCAAGGTTTCAATCCACCCCACACCTTGCATGACTGCCAAAAAAACAGCTAAAAAATCGCTCGGCCACGCCGAACACACCAAGTCCTCCGATACTCTTTCGCTCCCGGGAGCCATGCTTCGCCCGATCAAGATCACCATGATGGGCGCGGGCAGCGGCTTCACGCCCCGTCTCATCACCGACGTCATCAGCATCGCCGGCAATCGGGGCGGCACTTTCGCTCTTGTCGATATCGACCGCCATCGCCTCAGCACAATGCAGCAGCTCATCAAGAAGCTTTTCGCCGAGCGCGGGGCCACCCAGTGGAACGTCATCGCCTCGACCGACCGCACCCAGATGCTTCCCGGCAGTCACTACATCGTGAACTGCATCGAAGTCTCCGGCCTCGAGTGCGTTCGCCACGACAACGACATCCCTGCGAAGTATGGCGTCGATCAATGCATCGGCGATACCATCGGGCCAGGAGGCCTCTTCAAGGCCCTTCGCACCATCCCGGTCTGGCTCGCCGTCCTCAAGGACGCCGAACGTCTTTGCCCCGAGGCCATCGTCCTCAATTACACCAACCCGATGAACATGATGTGCGTCGCTGCAGCGCGTACCTCCTTCATGCCCGTCGTCGGCCTTTGCCATTCCGTGCAGGGTACCAGCCATCTCATGGCCAAGAGAGCAGGTATCCCGTATGAGGAAATGGAATGGGAATGCGCTGGCATTAATCACCTCGCCTGGTTCACCAAGCTTCGCCACAAGGGCAGGGATCTCTATCCCATCCTCAAGAAAAAGGCCGAGCAGGACTTGGCGGGCAAACCCTCTGATCCGGATGACAAGAACGACCTCATTCGCAAGGACATGATGCTCCATTTCGGTGCCTTCATCACCGAGTCGAGCGGCCATCTCTCCGAGTACCTCCCTTATTACCGTAAGCGCAAGGATCTGCTCAAAAAATACGCTCGTCCCCGTTACTGTGGGGAAACCAGCTTCTACGCCAACAACTGGCCCACATGGCGCGCTGATGCCGACAAATGGCGGATGGAGCTCCTCGCCGGTACCAAGCCCATGGATTGGAAGCGCAGTTGGGAATACGCCAGCTGGATTATCGAGGCCCGCGAAAAAGATTCACCCTTCCGCATCCACGGTAACGTGATGAACTCCACCGCCAACCTCGGCACCCTCATCACCAATCTGCCCGCCAACGGTTGCGTCGAGGTTTCTACCATGATCGACCGCAACGGACTCAACCCGACCCGCTACGGCGCACTGCCTCCGCAAATGGCGGCGCTCTGTGCTTCCAACATGGCCATGTTCGAACTCGGCGCCACTGCTGCTGTCGAACGCAGCAAGGAAGCCGCGATCCACGCTTTGCTGCTCGATCCTCACACGGCCTCAGTCTGCTCGCCGGCGGAGATCAAGAAAATGACCCTCGAACTCTTCGCCGCCGAAAAGAAGTTTCTTTCTGGTTATAAATAAACCATCACCGGTGGCCGCCGCTTCTCCGCATAGTCACGCGCGTAAGCGCGTGGACGAGGCGATGTCCGATCAACCGCTTAAGGGCGGTGGCTACTTCTACTTCGTTGGCACAAACAAGACACAAACCGGTACGCCCACCTCGGCTGACTGGTCCGCCGCCGTCAGCTCTCCCGTATTGGGGTCGATCTTCAACACCGCAATCTGGTTACCTTTCTGTCCTGCCGCGATCATCCACTTCCCGGACGGATCGATCGCAAAACTTCGCGGAAAACTCACTACCGAGGGAGCATCCTGCTTCAGTGTCAGTTTTCCATCGGCCCCAATGTCAAACACCGCAATCGTATCGCAGCCGCGGTTCGAAATGTAGAGCCATTTCCCCGAGGGATGACACGCCACCTCCGCCACTGTCACGCCCTTGTCGTCCGTTCCCGGGGCCAATGTCGAAATATTCTGGATTGAAGTCAGGCGCGCTGTCGCCGCGTCGCGGGAAAACACTTCAACCGTGTGCCCCATTTCATTCGCGACATAAACGAACTTCCCACCCGGACCAAACGCCAGGTGCCGCGGGCCGCTTCCCGGAGAAACTTTCGCCGCGGGTGGGTCTGTCGGCACGAGCGTCCCGTCCTTCGCATTGAACTTGAACGTCCACACACTGTCGCTGCCGAGGTCGCACGAATAAAGAAACTTGTTCTCCGGATCGGTATAAACCGAATGCGCGTATGGCTTCTTTTGCCGGTACGGATACGGCCCCGAGCCTGTGAAAGCCTGAAACGCCGTCCGCTGGTCCAGTGAGCCATCCGGCTTGAGGCTGAAGCACGCAATGTCTCCTCCGCCATAATTAGCCACGAACACATTTCGCCCGGTCGCATCAACGGAGACATGACACGAATCGTCGCCGCCCGAAGGTCGTTCATTCAGCAATTTGAGCGAACCGTCCGGTTGCAGCGCGAATGCATTCACTGCGTTGCCGCCATGCGTGCAGATCGCAGCATAGAGAAATTTCCGGTCCGGCGACAACGCCAGGAAGTTCGGGTTCTTGACCTCCACGGCCAACTTCAAAGCGCCAAGTTTTCCCGTCTCGGGATCCAGGCTGCCCATATAAATGCCCTTGCTCGACGATTGGTCCGTCAGGGTTCCGATATAAAAACGCTCGTCCGACATGGCCAAATTCTGTCCTAGCAGGAGAAGCAGGGTGAGCGTGAGGAAATTTTTCATTTGAGTGTCGCCAACAAGTCGCGCGCAACCGGCAGTTGGTCCGCATGACCCAGAAGAAGGACCCGGTCGCCCGCGAGCAACACCTCATGCGGGCCTGGGTTGATCAAGCGCTGCCCCGACCGTTCAATGGCCACAATGCTCGTCCCCGTCTGCGTGCGCAGCGGGATGTCCCGCAGCATCTGGTCGATGAAGGGAGAGCCGACCGGGATTTCGATCGTCTCCAGTTCCGCCTCTCGCAACAGATCGGGCAGGGGCTTCGGTTCCTCCCGATGCATCGTAGGCAGCTCGACGAGCGTCTCGTGCAACGCCAGTTCGGCGCGGCTGTAAACACGCACGAGCATGCTCCGGAAAAGCAGCGCCAGCATCGTCACCAGCAGCAGCAATGGCACCATGGCCGTGAAGGATCCCAGGATCGACGTGCTCAGCAGCACAGTCAGGAACGTCATCACCGTGAAAGAGGCGAGGACGAAGACCTGCGCGATGACGCTCCGTACCGAGGAGACCCGCCCGCTCGTCCGTTCATGGGGCACGCAAATTTCCGCGACCAGCATGCTCATCGCCTGGATTTTCCGCGCGCTGGCCAGGTAAATGGGGGAGGTCAAGATGACTGCCCCGAACCAGCAGATGATGTCCTGGATCACATCCGAGCGGATCGGTGCCGGCAGGAATGTGTTTGGCAACGCGCCGACCCACGCCCACAGGCCGAAGACACCCACCGTCAGCAGCAGGTTGATCAGGAGCTGCCAACCCATGCGTCGGACCAGCAACACACTCGGGCTCGATTGTCCCTTACCCAACGAGCCAACCCACGCCGTATAGACCGACAGCACCTGCAACAGCGGCTTGGGCAAACTCCTCTCGAGAAACCCGACTGTCGGGCCGGTTCCTCGAATCAAATAGGGCGTGACCAGGGTAGTGATCACTGAGACGGCCACTGCGATCGGATAGAGAAAACTGCTCGTCACGTCCAGCGTCACGCCGAGAGTTGCGATAATGAAGGAAAACTCGCCGATCTGCGCCAGTCCCATTCCGACGCACAGAGAGGTATGCAGATCCTTGCCGCCGACAAACGCGCCAAAGCTGCATGTGACCACTTTCCCCACGATGACCAGGAGTGACAGGATCAGGATCGGCCACAAATGCTCCCAGAGCATGTGCGGCACAATGAGCATCCCGATAGTGACAAAGAAAATCGCGCTGAACATGTCACGCACCGGAGCGATCAGGCCTTCGATCTTGTGCAGTTGCCGCGATTCCGCGATCACCGCGCCGATCAAAAACGCCCCCAACGCCACCGAGTAATCAAGCATCGTCGCCACCAGCGCGATGCCGAAACAAAGTCCCAAGGCTGTGATCAAAAGCATCTCGTCGCTCTTGAACTTGGAAATGTAATCGAAGAGCCGCGGCACGCCGATGAAACCGGGAATCAGGATGACGACGAAAAAGACGGCCAGCTTGAAGACCTCCCAGCCGACCAAGCCCGGGCTGACCGTTCCATTTTGCGCAAAACCCGAGAGCAGGGCGAGGAGAACAATGGCCAGCATGTCCTCAATCACCAGGATGCCAAAGATGATCTCAGCGAACGGTTCCTTCGTCTTGCCCAATTCCGCCAGTGCCTTGACGATGATCGTGGTCGATGAAATCGAGAGCATCGCTCCCAGAAAGACGCTATCCATCACGTTCCAGCCAAAGAGCTGCCCCGCTTCGTAGCCCAGCCACATCATCAGGACGATTTCCAGCAGCGCGGCGACAAAGGCCGCCATCCCGACTTTCGTCAGCTTGCGCAGGCTGAATTCCAGCCCCAGGGAAAACATCAACATCACCACGCCCATTTCACCCAGTGTCTTCACCGATTCCTCATCGTGCACCAGCTCGGGACCGGTGTGGGGACCGATGATGAAACCTGCCAGGATGTAGCCCAACGCCACCGGTTGCTTGAACCGATGACACAGGATCGTCACCACGCCCGCTATGAGCATGACTATGGCCAGATCGTGGAGCAGTGCAGTGTGTTCCATGTTGCTAAGAGATCAAAAATCGAAAGGTAGGCCGTCTCGTCCCACTAGCCAAGCCCAACGACTTGTTTTTCTCATCCGGCCTACCGGCGCTATAAAGGACCAATTCGTCAGCTAACGGCGCTTCGCAACCGCAGACTATTCCCAATCACCGAAACACTGCTCAACGCCATCGCTGCGCTTGCTACCATCGGACTCAGCGTTAGCCCCAGGATCGGATAGAAAACTCCCGCTGCAACCGTCAGTCCAACGCCATTGTAGACGAACGCAAAAAACAGATTCAGCCGGATATTCTTCATCGTCGCCCTGCTCAACTTGATCGCCCGCACTAACCCGCCCAAGTCGCCCTTTACCAGCGTCACTCCTGCGCTTTCCATCGCGACATCGGTTCCGGTCCCCATCGCGATTCCCACATCTGCCGCCGCCAGCGCCGGGGCATCATTCACTCCATCGCCCGCCATCGCGACCTGTGCGCCGCCCTCTTTGAGTTTCGCAATCACGTCCCGCTTCCGTTCCGGCGTCACTTCCGCTTCGATTTGGTCGATCCCCAACGGTTCCGCCACCCGTCGCGCCGTCTCGGCATGGTCTCCAGTCAACATCACAATCTTGATGCCCAACTCGTGCAGCGCCGCAATCGCCGTTGGCGTCGTCGTCTTCACCGGATCCGTCACTCCCAACAGACCAGCCACTGCTCCATCCACTTCGACAAAAAAGACCGTGTGTCCCTCTTTGCGCAAAGCCTCCGCGCGTGTCGCCAACAAATCCGGCACAAGGGCATTGGCGCGACCCACGAACACCTGGCGTCCACCCACCTTGCCGCAGACCCCTCGCCCTGTCATCGATTCGAATCCCTCCACGGCGGTCAGGGCAACCTTTCGCTTTTCCGCTCCGGTAACCATCGCCGTGGCGAGGGGATGCTCGCTGTTCGATTCCACCGAAGCCGCCCACCGCAGTAAATCGTCTTCATTTGTCCCGGGCACCACCACGACTTCCGTCAGCGTTGGTTTTCCCTCGGTCAGTGTCCCCGTCTTGTCGATCGCCAGCGTATCGATTTTCTCCAGCCGTTCCAACGCCTCGGCATCCTTTACCAGCACGCCGAGTTGCGCGCCGCGCCCCACCGCCACCATGATCGCCATCGGTGTTGCCAGCCCGAGTGCGCAGGGACACGCGATGATCAGCACCGCCACCGCGCTCACCAGTGCATGCGCGAGCCGCGGTTCCGGCCCAACCAACGCCCACACCATGAAAGTCACTACCGCGCAAATCACCACCGTCGGGACAAAATAACCCGCCACTGTGTCGGCCACGCGCTGCACCGGCGCCCGGCTCCGTTGCGCTGCCCCCACCATCTCCACAATTCGCGCCAGCAGAGTGTCGCTCCCGATCTTCTCCGCCTTCATCATCAGCATTCCCGTCCCGTTGATCGTTCCTCCTGTGACGCCGCTTCCTTTTTCCTTCGTTACCGGCACCGGCTCGCCCGTGATCATCGCCTCATCCACGGCGCTTTGTCCTTCCAGTACGATTCCATCGACGGGTACCTTCTCCCCGGGGCGCAACCGCAATCGGTCGCCCACCCGCACCTCATCCAGCGGAACATCCATCTCGTTCCCATCATTGCCGATACGCCGCGCTGTCTTCGGCGCCAGTCCCAGCAACGCCCGGATCGCCGTTCCCGTTGCTGCCCGTGCCTTCAGTTCGAGCACCTGCCCCAGCAAAACGAGCACCGTAATCACCGCCGCCGATTCAAAATAAACCTCCACTGCGTCATCCACGCGCATCGACTCCGGAAACCAAAACGGAACAACCGTAGCCACCACGCTGTAGACGTAAGCCACACCCGTCCCCAGCGCAATTAACGTGAACATATTGAGATGCCGGGTCACCAGAGACCGCGCGCCCCGCTCAAAAAAGGGCCATCCGCACCACAGCACCACTGGCGTGCTCAATGCCAATTCCACCCACGCAATCGTCCCGTGTTCCAGTGAATGTAAAATTGCGCTCAGTCCCGGGACCATCATTCCCATTGAAAGCAAGAGCACCGGAATCGTCAGGACCAGCCCAATCCAGAACCGCCGCAACATATCCTGGAGTTCCGCGTTTTCCTCGGGACCTTCCGCCGCCACCGGCTCCAGCGCCATCCCGCAAATCGGACATTCTCCAGGATGATCCTGCCGTATCTCCGGATGCATCGGGCACGTATAATCCTTCGCGGTCACATAGGCTGGATTCTTTTCGAGTGCCATTCCGCACATCGGACACGCTCCCGGTTTGTCGCTCACCACACCGTCGCACATCGGACAAAAATACTTTGCCGTCGTCGTTGGAGAAACCGTGCCCTGGCCATGTTCATGCTCATGGTGATCATGATCGTGACAACACATGGAAGTGCTGTCGGTTTCTGGTTTCTTCGAGTGCTCCACCCTTGAATCCTATCCGTATTCTCCTTAACAGCAAATGGCTTTGGAGTTATGAGAGGCCCGAGTTAAGAGCAAATAAAGGCAACCATCCGCCAAGCCAACGCCAGAGGAATCGGTGAAAATGGGTAAGTTTTGTTGTGGCGGACACAACCCTCCGCCCTCCAATAAGTATGAAACTAAAAGTCCTGTCAGTCGTAGTCGCCAGCCTGGCGCTGGTCACCGTCGTCTTGGCAGACACCACGCCGGTCTATAACAGCAAAGCCTCGACCGGCACCGTTCCCAGGACGGCCAAATGTTCCATGGCTTCCGGTATGAAAATGGACCAATCCATGCCCATGAATCATTCCATGAAAACGGATGGGACCATGTCATCCGGCAAGCCCATGGCCATGTTAGCCTGCAAGGCCCACTGCGGAATGTAGAAACTCAGCGGCATTGCTGAAGTAAGAGTCGGCCCGGTTTACCGGGTCGGCTCCCTTTTACCCGTCTTGTCTTTCCCCACGAAATGATCGTGCAACTCGCCTGGCTTGACGGTATCCCTTGCTCTCCCTTGATGAAGACCAAAGGATATCTGAGGCTAAGAACCGGTCTTGCCCTTGTGCTTGCCTTTCTGTTCTCGCTCTCTTCCCGCGCCGCCGAGTGGAAAAGCCTTGAGATGGTCAAAGACAACATCGTGTGTCTCCGCTTCGATGATCTCGTCTCCATTGACTGGGGCAAAATCGGCGGCACCGGCTACGACGACCAGCTCATCACCGCTCCGCTCGATGTTGACCTCGCCTCGAAGCCGGACACCTACCAACTCCACGGCGGCCATGTCACCCAAGTCGGACGCAAGACCCGCCCGCATACCTTTACCCATACGCCACAGGGCGTGAAGCACGCGCTCGATCACCGCATCTATCTTGTCTTGGAGCACCCCCTCAAGCCTGGGGACGTCCTCACCGTCTCCGTGCCCAAAAGCCTGGTCACCTCCGGCCCGACATCCATGTCCTTGACCTACGATCCTGCGAAGTCCCGCAGCGATGCCGTTCAGGTCAACCAGCTCAGCTATCTCCCCGACGCTGCGAAATTCGGCTACGTCTCCGCGTGGCTCGGCGATCTCGGCGCGCAGACTTTTACCGAAGGGACGTCCTTCGCCGTCCTCGACGCGCAATCGCGCAAACCCATTTTCACGGGCCAACTCAAGCTCCGCAAGCCCGCCGATCAGGTCGATGACGGAGTGGCCAACGACGGCAACTTCTACCATGCCAATCTCTACGAATGCGATTTCTCCGGCCTCAGTGCTCCCGGGACCTATGTCCTCAGCGTGAACAACATTGGCAGTTCCTTTCCCTTTCAGATCAATGCCGACGGCTATCGCCAGCCCTATGTCACCATGATGCGTGGTATCTACCATCAGCGTTGCGGCACCGCCCTGACAGAACCCTACACCGAATGGACTCATCCCGTTTGCCACGATGGCCCGCTGATCCAGACCGATCACCGTTACATGGATCAAGCCTTCGGTGATGGCCCCCCGGACGGCGCCACTTTTAAGGAAACAGGCGAGACCCGCACCAATATCGGTGGCGGCTGGCATGACGCCAGCGATTGGGACCGCGAGAAGGGGCATCCCGACATCCCCTCCTACCTTCTCCTCGCTTATGAACTAACCCCGGACCACTACGCCGACAAGGAACTCAATATTCCCGAGTCCGGTAACGGCCTCCCCGACATCGTCGACGAGGCCCACTGGGGTGTCGACTACTACTGCCGTCTTCAGCGCTCGAACGGCGGCGTCTCCATGGGCATGTTTGAAAGCCGCTGGCCCAAGGAAGGCGAAGTCTCCTGGACCGACACGCTCAAAAAATACTGTTACGCGGAGGAACCCATCGTCACTTATAAGCAGGCCGCCGCCTCCGCACATCTTGCTCTCACGTTGATTAAGCTCGGCCATCCAGATGAAGCCAAGTCCTATACTGATTCCGCCCTCCGCGCCTGGACTTGGGCTGGCGACAAAAGCAACCTCCGTCCCGGAGACGAGGAAAAGTCGAAGGACGATCGTCTTCACGCCGCCGCCGCTCTCTATCGCCTCACGCGCGATCCCAAGTTTCAGGATTCCTTCAAGCGCGATCTCGCCGTCCGTTCGCCCAACGACATGCTTTTCATCTGGCCGAACCAGGACCAGCAACTCGCTGTCTGGACCTACGTCTTTTCCGAGGACGACCTGCCCGGCCTCGACAAATCCCTCCGCGACCAACTTCGCCAGGCCTCCATCCATTTCGCCGACGTGAAGAACATCGAAACTAGCGCCAAGCGCGGTGACCGACGCGGCTACGACTGGTACTGGCCCATCATGTGGGGCCACGGCAACCTTACCGACAACTACCCCCTCATGGTCGCCCACAAACTCACCCAGGACAAAAAGTATCTCGACGTCATGACTGCCAACTGCGACCTCACGCTCGGTAACAACCCGCTCAACCTCGTCTGGATCACTGGCCTCGGAGCGCAGTCGCCCAGGCAGCTTCTGCACGCCAATACCTGGCACAACCCCAAGGGCCCCAGCCCGGGCATTCCGGTCATGGGCCCCTCCGCCTACGATCCCAAGCTCCCCCCTGCCAAGGGCGAATGGGAGGTCCAGTACGCATGGCAGTTCATCTACCCCGCCGCCAAGGAATGGCCCCCGCTTGAACTCTGGTTCGAAGACCGTTTCTGCGCCCAGACCAACGAATTCATCGTCCTCAACCAGGCCCTCCTCGCCGGTTCCTTCGGCTACCTCACTCAGCCCGCTAAGCCCGCACCTTCCAAATAGCTGTGGTTGCGCGAAATGAAAATGATCGCCCAAAAAACGTTGGTCTGTGGCATCCTTTTTCTTACAGGTTCATTCTGGCTTTCTCCCTTCGTTTATTGGTTCTCGGAACAGGTGTGGAAGAGTCGAGGTGCGGTCCGCAAAACCCATTACGATTACTTCCACGCCGCCGTGCAATCCGAACTAACGATTTATTCGCTCGGAATTTTCATCACCTGTTTGGCGGGGGTGCTTCTGGCTTTCAATCGATATCAACATGACCCCCGGGAATTCATAACCACCAACTATCGACAATGGAAAACGCCGACATTTGTGGCCCAGAGACTTCTGGCTGTGGGAGTGCTTTTTCTCATGGCTCCAGCTTGGTGTTTTCCCTTTATTAACGATATGGCGATTTCCATCGCCGGTACGAAAGTCGGATATCAGTCTTTTCTGATTTTTGACACCAACTGCATCATGCTCCAATACGAGACTTTTAGAATCCTCTACAACACCGGGGTAGTCGTGACTTGTTTGGCCGTATTTTTATTTGTGTGGGCGCAAGTTAGGGCCCAAAGAAAAGCTGCACTTGCGGCCAAATTGACGAAGTAGCCAGGGGTTCAAACCGGCAGCCGCAACGTATTGATCGATTGCGCAGGCAGTTTGACCCGCCACATCTTTTTGTCAGGAGTTTCCACCGTTACCGTCCGCTCCCGTGTGAACGGATTTCTCACCACCACTGTCGTCGCATCGGGTGCCGTTATGCTTTTGAAGGCCACTGCATTCGTTGCCCAGGGCCGTTGGCAGACCAGCCGCCGGTCGCCCCGCCGAATAAACGCGCTGTAATGCCGCATAATATAATACTCGGGATTCACCGTCAGCGTTCCGGTCACCGGATCCGCCGTGTAGAGACTGTTTTGCTTCCATCCCCACGTACTGATGCCCTTCGGTTCCAAAATCATGTTCCAATAGACATAGGCGCAAACATCCTGGGCGAGATAATGGTGCAGTAGGTCCGCCACATACCAGGCATACGACCATGTGTTTTGCCCGTCGCCGCATTCATTTTCGCTCTGGATCAACGGCAACTCGGGGTAGCCCAGCCGCGTGCGCCAGACAGCATACTTGCCCGCCCACTGGTAGCTGATGCCCTTCACATACTTCCCGGCTTCGACGTCTTCCATCACGCTAAAAGCGTAATCATTGACGCTACTCCACGATTTTCTCTCGTCCGTTTCCGGGCCATTGATGGTGCCCAGCCAGATTTCCGCCGAGCACTTCTCGCGCTCAAAAAGCGGCCCCAGATATTTCCCAATGAAAAGCGCAAATTCCTCCCCAGTGATGACGCACGACGGAAATTTTTGCGACGACACCGGTTCGTTCTGCACATGGATCTGCTGCACCGTCACGCCTGCCTCCGCATAGGCCCGGACATATTTGAGAAAATAGCGGGCGTAAGCTTCCAGATAACGTGGCTTCAGGATCAATTTGCCAAAATTAAACACGGCCGGTCGCTTCAGCCATGTCGGCGGACTCCACGGAGAGGCGAACAGGGTCAGCTCCGGCTGTCGCCGCAAGGCCTCCTTGATAAACGGAAGCAGGTGCCGCCGGTCCCGCTCGATGCTGAAATGCTGGAGCTCAAAATCGTCCGCCACCTCCGCCAGGGAATACCAATCTTCCGAATAATCATTGGCCCCGATCGGCGTCCGACAAAATTCAAATCGCAGTTCGCCATCCGGGGAAAAAAGATCATCGAGCACTCGCGTGCGGTCTTTCGGCGAAAGATGCTTCAGTGCGCGCGAGCCCAATTCATTGAAGCATCCGCCAAACCCCTGCCAGGATATTGTCTCCTCGGCCGTGACCCGCAAATCCGGCGTGTCGGCAGAAGAGGCCGGCAAAAGCTCCGGTGCTGTGCCGGAGACCCAAGAGGCCTTTTCAGTGGTGGAAAGATGGATGGCTTTAGTCATGAAGATTTAGGAAATGGGAATGTAATTGGAAAGAAGGAGAGACGCTTATTGGTGTTTCTCTTGGAAAAGAGATCAATGCATATGCGCCCAATTTTAGCTTTGAACACGCATCGAGCGATATGCTGCAGCTGAGAATGCCGCCCAGTCTGGCGGCGGCATTCTTTCGTTTCGTCGCCTATTGTTTCGTCAGGCGTACGTTATCAATACCGATGAAGCCGTACAGCGGATAGCCGTGCGGCGTTGCGATCACGATGGTCAAATCACCCGACACTGTGCTGCCCGTCGTGAACGTCAACGTCAGGTCCTTGAAGTTATTGGCATAATTGGTGAACCCAAGCGTACTCATGTTGGCGGTCTGCAACACCGTCCCGCTCGGGTTGGTGCCGTTCACGAGGGAGATATACCCGTTGTTTGGCGAGCTGTATCTTCCTACGCCGACTGCCACGGTCAGCTTGTAGGTTGTATTCGGCTGCAGCGGCTGGTTCCCCAGACCATTCAGTGTCACATCCTGGTAGATAACTTCCGCCGGGTTTCCTTCATAGCCCGTGACTGCCGCATAGTACGTTCCCTGCGCCGTTCCCGGAAGAGGATTAGAGAAATTCGGGTACGTGCTCAGTTGGTCGGAGACATTGTTGACTGCGATCGCACCCGAGCCATAGCCCCCGCTCGCCACAATCGACCATCCGGTCAGACCGCCCGATTCAAACCCCTGATTGGCCACGGCAATCGGTGTGGGTCCGCTCGCGGGCGTGCCGAAGACGGCAAACTCAAAGAGCGAATAGCCCCAGGCTGTGCCGCGTTGGGTGCCATACATGCGCACATAGCGACCCGTTCCGGTGAGACCGGTCAGGACCTCCGTTCCGCCTCCGCCTGTCGTGGTGGAGTAAATTGGCGTCCAAGTCGAGCCATCATTGGAGACCTGGATCTGATAGGACTTGCCATAAGCCGCTTCCCAGTTGAGGGTGACTCCGGTGATATTGTAGGTACTGCCCAGGTCAACCGAGATCCATTGCGGATCACTGAACGCGCTGGACCACCGCGTCGTAAGGCTGCCATCCACGGCCTTGGTGGCCTCATAACCGGTCGTCTCGATCGAGGAAGCCGTCGCCGTCTTGCCTTGGGACACATTGGTGGCGGTGCCGCCCGCTCCCGTGTCGCCCGTGACGACGATGTTATCAAACACCGCCGTGGTCAGGGCCCCTCCCATATGCGATGTCGCCGTCATGCCGATATAAACCGTGGGCCCCATCACTGCGGTGTACGATCCCAGCGAGGCACTCCAGGTGACCCCGTCCGTCGAGGTATAGCCCGTAAAAACATTTCCGGTCCGGACCAACTTTAACCAGATCGGGAAGTGGCCATAGAACGTATCATAGATCCCGGTAGGATTGGTGTTTTCCGTTCCCCGCGCGCCAAAGGAGAGGTTTCCGTACTGGACGGAGAGGTTGAGGTAGGCATCCTTCGACGCGGCATCCATCGTATCGCGGATCATCAAACCGGCATTGGCTGCCCCATTGCCGACATTGTCCAGTCGCGAAACTCTCGCCACGATGGATCCGTCGCCGACCAGCGACCGAAACGCATACCGGAAATCATCCTGCGTCGTCCAGTCCCACGCGCCTTCCGCCTGGATGGTGCAGGTCGTTCCCGTCACCGTGGAGTTTCCTTGCATGATGGTGGCATTCGAGATGTCCCGGCCCATCCAGGCGGCCGTGACCGGCTTGATCGTCGTCGGCGTGCCCGTGTAGACATGCACCCAGTCGATCTTCATCAAGCTCGGCAGTCCCGCGTCCATGTCGCTCTGGCTGATGTTGGTGCCCGACCAGTCATTGAGCGAAGCCGCGCAGTTCAAAAGCATGTATTCCGGACAGCCCGGCGCATTGGGACTGGCCCAATAATTCACCAACTGATCATCAATGTAGGTCGCAACGATGCCGGGCGCCCAGTAAAGCCCGTAGACATGCCAGGTCGTATCGGGATTGGGAATCGACAGGTAGTCGCCTAATCCAGCTACGCGGTCGTAATCAGCCAGGGCACCATTGGAGTAGTCCCAGATAAAGCCGCTGTGCGCCTTTGCCGTATTGTCGGCCTTCTTCCAACTGCCGAAACTTTCCAGCACGTCGATTTCCGCGCCATTCGGCTGGCCGGCGACGGTAAAGAAGCTACGCGATCCCGTGTTGTCGACAAACGCACCTCCATAACCAGCTCCGCGATCGGGAAGAAGCCAAAAGGCAGGCCATGCCGCCTTGTCGGTCGGTGTCTGGATCCGCGCTTCAAAATAACCGTAGGCTTGGGTGAACTTATTGAAGGTCGTAATGCAGCCGGAGGCATAGTGGCTGCCGCTGGCATATTCATACTGGCCTTGAAAAGACTGGTTATTGCAGTCCCGCTTTTCGAGTTTGATCGTGCAGACGCCGCCGCCCACCGTCACATTTTCCGGGCGCATGCCTTCCATTTCATTATTGATGACGCCCGACCAGAGATAACCCGTCGACCACTTGGTAGCATCTAAAGTTGTGCCGTTGAAATCGTCGCTAAAGGTCTGGGTCCAGTTGCCAGGCGGCACCGCCCATGCAGCCACACTGCTTAAGGCAAGGAACACAGTGGCGGCGAATAAGTGAATATATTTCATGGGTATCTCCGATAAGTGCAGTTACGACGAGGGTTGGGATTGCTACCGTTGATTTTTTGGCTGTCTCGTGGCCGGAACGTAGTTCAAGGGACTTGTCGGCGACAAGTAGTACGATGTGCAACAGTTGCGCTATTGATCAAAAATGCTTTCCTTGGAAAAAAGAAGAAAATCACCTCTGAAAATGCAGTGATTTTTGTCGTTTTAAGCGAATTTTCTGCAGCGGCTCACGACAGCCCTCAAAATCATTCACCCTCTGCAGGGAAATTTTTTTCTCTCCACTTCCTTCGCCGGAATATTCGTAAATGCAATTCGCGCCGGCCCCGCCGCCACCTCCGGCTGCGCCCCGCCAAAATAAACCGTGTTGCGCCCATAGGCTTGATTCAACCGGTCCATCGCCTGGTCCAGTGCCAGCCGTGACGACTCCATCGCGGGCAAATGCCGCGTCACATTATGCACCGCCGTCAGGTGAAAAAACGTCACCCCCACCTGCACCGGCTGCAGCATACGGACCGGATACCGCTGCCACAGCAAATCGAAAATGCGGATGAACTCCAGCGTATCCTGCGTTTCCAGAAAATTCATCTCATCGCCCCAGCGTTTGTCACCCAAAAACTTCACACTCACGGAAAGCCCCGCCGCGAGATAACCCAGGCTCCGCAGTCGCGCCGCCGCCTTTTGCAGTAATCGATGCAGAGTCGCCTCCGCCAGCGGCTTCGTCCGGCACTTCGGTTCCAGAACATGTGAATGCCCCACCGTGCACCGGTCGCTAGTCGCGCGTTCCACCTCTTCGCCCCGCAGCAGCGCAAACATCCGGTCGCCTTCAATCCCGTTCCACGCCCGGTGCAGCGTCTCTTTCGGCGCAAGACAAAGTTCCTTCACGGTGCGAATCCCGCACGCATGCAATCGCGCCTCGCGCGACCTTCCGATTCCGCAAAAATCCCGCAACGCCAGCCGGAACAAACACTCCGGTAAGTCCTCCTCCTCGATCACCACCAGCCCATCCGGCTTCTGCATGTCCGACGCCGTCTTCGCCAGGAACGGATTTGGTGCAATTCCAATGGAACTCTTCATGAACGGAAATGTCGCCGAAATCCGCGCCTTGATCTCCCGCGCCAGCCCGACTGCCGTTTCGCGCTCCCGCCATTTTCCCCGTAACACGCAGCACATCTCATCAATCGAACGCACGTCCGTCACCGGCAGGCACGAATCGACCATCGCGATAAGCTTGTGATGATATTCCACGTAAAGGCCGGGCCTCGCCTCCACCACCACCAGCGCCGGACACCGTTTCCGCGCCTCGCCCACATTCGTTCCCGTCTTGATACCAAACTTTTTCGCCTCATAACTCGCCGCGATGCAGCATGTACTGTCCGTCATCACCGGTGCCACCGCCACCGGCCTCCCCCGCAAATGCGGCAACTCCTGTTGCTCCACGGAGGAGAAATAGGAATTGAAATCAACAAAGAGGGCCCGCAACGCCATCCCCCACTTTCCCGCACTCGAAAATCCCGTGCAAGTAAATTATACAAACGTATTATTGCCTACTCAGACTTCTTAATCCCGAGCGTAGCGCGCATTGCTTCATACGCCGACTGCTGTTCCGTCGACCAAGGTCCGGTCTCATCGACAAACCAATGCTTGGCCAGCACCTTCGCGCCGATCGTCGTCTTCCCGCACCGTTTATCGATGGCATCATAACAGCGGTTGCCCATGGCTTCCTTGGACTCCTTCGCCCAAGTTCCCGCCGTATTTAACAGGTCGGCGAGTTCTTCCGTGTTGTCCTCCATCAAGGCCGCAGCCTTTAGCGCCAACGCCGCCGCGATCACCCGGTAATGATAACGCACATCCGGACTGGGTTTGTTCTTTTCCATCAATTTCAACTCGCCTGCCGGGAGGGGCATGGCATTTGCCACCATGACGTTCTTATCCTGGCCATCGACCGTTTTGTTTTCCTTATGCTTGCCCAAGACAAACTCCTGCGCCATGTCCGTGTTGGGAAAATCGCCGCCGGAAACAAAACCATCGGGCGCCACTTCGGTTCCCATCAATTCCATGCCGTCATAACGCGCCAGCCAAGCTGCGGTGGACCACGCCTCGGCGCGTTGTTTTTTCGGCAGCTTCGCATTGGCCCCATCTTTCAGCGCCTGGGCATATTTTTGCACGATCTTGTCATAAGGTGAGGGGAGATAAGCCGCCGCCTCCGTATACCGGTCCTCCCGCACCAGACGGCGTCCCAGCAGGTATCTCAATTGGGCCGGTTCATTATTGGCCGCATCGGTATCGCCATCATTCTCCTCGACGGTCGTCGTCGGGGTGCCCTCCTTCGCGGGCTTGGCCTCCGTCCGGGAGGGCATCTTGTCCACATACGCCTTCAATTCATCCGCGGTCAGGATGCGCTCGGCCACAAACGCGGCGTCCTCCCAGAGTTCTCCCTTGAGCAAAATATCCAGCGCCTGGATCGCATCTCCGCGTTCCAGATGCAATCCGCCCAAGTCACCACTGGCTGATTCCGCCATCGACCAGCTCTCGCCGTCACTCCCGTAAACGTAGAGCGATTCGTTCGCCGTCTCGTCCTTCCCGGCCTTCCATCCCGTGTAAAGGGCTGGATCCCTCAGCGTCTCGATCGCCTTGCCCAAGCTCTGCACGGCGTCCGGGATCTTCCCCGCCCGCAATTGCAATTTTGCGCGCAGCCATTCCGCCGCCGGCGATCCAGGCTTGGCCAGTTCCAGCCAACGGGAGGCTTCCTTGTAGTCCCCGTTGATATAGGCGAGCCACCCGAGATATTCGGCGTCCTCCAAGGGCCCGGGCTTGGTTGCACTCACGACCTTCAACCAGCGCTCGCTGCGCGGATCGCTTTCGCCGGGCCGGCTCCATTCCTGCCCGCTGCTTCCCGTGGCGAGAATATGCGCGGTCACCAACCGTCTCAATAAGGGATCGGCTGCCGCCGCTTTCAGCCCCTCCGCCGCGGTTTTCTCCGCCGCCTGCTTCGTGGCCGTGTCTTGCTTTTCCAAGTCCTCCAACTCAGGGCCATAGTTCAACATTCCATCCACCGGCGACCGATCCGGCACCAGCGCCTTCAGCGAAACGATCGCGCTCTCATCGCCCAACGCCAGTTGGTTGAGGTAAAGCGGCGCCGCTTTTTCGGGGTGATTCTGCTTCCACTCACTGCGTCCTTCCCACCCATAGCTGTCCGCGGCCATGCCCAGCGAATCCGCGAAACCCTTCTTCGCATCCTCGCGTGTTTTCTCGAACCACTTCACCGCCGCGGCATAATCACCGCTCTTCATTCCCAGTTTGCCCAGCATAAAGTCAGCCCACACCGTCCGGTAATGTCGTTCGTTCGCGGGACGTTTCAGCAAAGTTTCCCACGCCTTCTTCGCTTCGTCCCAATGCTCCTTGCCTTGGCGATAGGCATAAGCGCCGCGGTGATAGTCGGCAAATTCCGAGTCAGCCTCCGCGGGCAGCGGCCCGGTCGTCGTGGCGTCCGCCGCCGCGATGAACTTCCTCGCATCGTCCTGTTGTTGGGTCGCTTTTGCCGTGTCGGGCGGTTTGATTGCCCCGGCTTTTAACGCCTCGGCAAAATCCTGGTCATCGGCGTCGGCCGTCGCCTTGATCATCGGGGCTTGGGCGGCCACCCCGGTTTCATTCGGGTCCCGTGTCACGATCATCGGTTTTTCCGTGGGATGATAATTCCGGGCGAGCCGCTTCGTCTCCAGCTCCCAATAAAATTCGGGCGAGGCCACGAGATTCTTCCCGCCGGACGCGAGATATTCCCGGGGCCCGTAAAAGCCCGTGGCGAAAGCCTGTCCCACGCAGCCGACCGCGACGACCAGCAACGCCAATTTAGTGGAGAGTGTTTTCATGCGTGATGATCTCCGTCCGTAACGCCGTCGCCTTGTCAAAGCGAAGCCATCCTAGGCTAAGTTTCTCCCCGGGTGAAAGACTTGTCCTATGCCCGGGCGTTGGGGTGAAAGTGGCCATTTCATTTTCCTGCGAGAGCGTCCATCCCGGCAAGGCGTCGGACGCCACCATGGCCGATCCGGTCCACCTGACCACCACCGCGCCATCCGGTCGTTCCTCCGCCTCGCCCGTATTGATGATCGCAAGGTCTATCGGGTTTGTTTCATCCGTTATCACTTCCATCCGGTGCGCCGGTTTGCGTCCTTCCATCACCGCCGCCAGCGTCGGCCAGCGCCAGTTCCGTACGTCCGTGCCCACAGGCAACCGGTACCAAAGCAACTCCCGCATCCCCGCCGGTCGCGTGGTCCGCCATTCCTGCACCAGCCCGGCCATCTCGTCGGCATTCGTCGAAAAATCCAGCACATGCGTCCCCGGTGGCCACGACGGCTCCACGCTGTCCATCGCCACGCCGAGCAGTTTTCCGGAAGGAGCATACCCCGCCAGGCACCGGTAAGTCGGCAGTGCCACGGAAAACGGCATACCCAGGCGCGATGCCGCCTCGGCCCATTTTCGCGCCAAAATCGGATCGCACACCGACGCCTGTCTGCTCGCTTCCTGTGTCGGCACCGAATGCACTTGCAGCACATATCCATCCGCCTCGCGCACCAGCGCGGGAAACTCCGCCTCGTCCAGCCACGACGGCAGCGTCGTGATCACCAGCCGCGTCGGATGGACCATCGGAGCCAGCATCCGCAGCCACGTGCGGTATTCTCCCAATTTTTTTTCCGCGCAGTCAAAATCGATCTGAAATTCGTTCAACACAACCTTGTGCGCCCGGGCTTCCTCCAGCAGCGATTTGACCGTATCCACAATTGCCCGCGCCGGAGCATCGTCCGTTGTAAACGGCCCCGGATAGGGCGCGATTCTCACCGCCAACGCACACGGCTTGTGTGCCTTCGCCAACGCCTCCCAGGCGATCGTCGCCCGGATCACCCGAGCGGTTTTTCCCTCCCAGACAATCTCTGCTCCCAGGACCACCGTTCCGTCCGTGTGCTTTTCTCCCTCCAACAACGCCTGCGTCACCGCTGGCGTCCAGTCTCGCTGCCAAAGATAACCCCGCTGCGGCAAGGGTCCCGTTTCTTTCGGCAACTCGTGATGACAGCCCGCCAAAGCCAGCGCGATCAACGCAATGACGACTCGTCGCATAAAACCATGACTCTATTTTACTTTATCCGGCGGAGCTTCAACCGGATGCATCTTTGCGCTGTCCGCCAACCTGATCTTTAAGGATTGTACCTTTCTTCCCTCCAGAGAAATCAACAGATCCCAGTTTACAGCGCCAAATTCAAAAGGTGTGTGAATTTCCCAATCGTCTTCTTTGAATTTGACGAGTTCTAAGTGTTTAAAGTGACTTTGGACAAAAAGAGAATCAACTGTCTTGGCATCCATATCGAGTTCCAGCATTTGGAAGCATTGCAGAACTTCTTTATGCGCTTCATCACGAGTCCAGCTGCCCTGAAAGAATATTTCGAGTAGAACGATACAAATCGCAATAATCGTGAGTATGGTTGCGCCAGTGTAAATCACCCGCCGAAGGGTTGGGAATTTGGCGTCTGCTAGGCCCATGTTTGGTAGACTATCACGGCATCATTCGCAATGCATCCCAATGCTGGACCAATAATTCTTAATTTCCGCATCCTTTCTGTAACCTTCCCCTCCAACTGGCGTCTACAGCATATATGGCAACCTCTCTCTTCCCTCTTCCGCGGGTAACTTTGCCTCTCCTTCTGCTCCTTTCCACCCTCGGTCTTACGTGGGGATCGGAATCCCCCGAAACCCCCGCCGACCGCGCCCAGGTTGTCCATGTCCTCAACCGCATCACCTTCGGGCCCCGCCCGGGCGACGTGGATATGGTCCAGAAAATGGGTCTCCATAATTATATCGAACAGCAATTGCATCCCGAGACCATCGACGATTCCGCTGTCGAACAGATCGTCGCCCAATTCGAGATCCTCCAGATGACTCCCGCGCAGCTCGCCAATCTCTACGCCGACGACCTCCAGAAAATCCTCAAACGGGCGAAAAAGAATGCCGAAAAGGAACTCGCCGCCAATCCTGCCGGCACCCCACCTCCCGCCACCGCAGCCGACATGGCCATGCAGTCTACTTCTCCTGCGACCTCCGCGCCGCCCGCCACCGCTGCCCCTCCTGTCGATAAGGACAAGTCCATGATGGCCGAAGGCCAGGACAAAATGGAAACGCAGACTGCTCCTCCACCCGAACTCGCCAAGCTCACCCCCGCCCAGCGCCTCGCTGAGGCCAGCACCTTCCGCTCCGTCGCCGCCATTGGCCAGCTCGAGCAGGCCAAGCTCGTCCGCGCCATCAATTCCCAGCGCCAGCTCCAGGAAGTCCTCGCCGATTTCTGGAACAACCATTTCAATGTTGACGTCAAAAAGAAGGCTTGCCGCGTCCTCAAGGTCGCCGATGACCGCGATGTCATCCGCCCCCATCTTTGGGGCAAGTTCCGCGATCTCCTCGAAGCCGACGCCAAGAGCCCAGCCATGCTGGTCTACCTTGACAACAATACCAACTCCCTCGCCCGCGACGTGGGGCCGATGGAGCAAATGATGATGCAGCAGATGCAGGATGCGACAGCGAAGAAAATGCTTGGGGACGCCGCCCCGCCCTCCGAACCGGTCGATCCCGCGAAGGCCAAGACCAAGAAGATGGGCGGCATCAACGAAAACTACGCCCGCGAGATCATGGAACTCCACACCCTCGGCGTCGACGGGGGCTACACCCAGCAGGATGTCCAGGAAGTCGCCCGCTGTTTCACCGGCTGGAGCGTCGACCGCCAGACCGGCGAGTTCGCCTTCCGCAAACGCCAGCACGACGATGGTGCCAAAGTCGTCCTTGGCCACAACATCCCCGCCGGCGGCGGCATGAAGGACGGCGAAATGGTCCTCGATATCCTCGCCTCTAGTCCCGCCACAGCGCATCATATCGCCTACCAACTCTCCCAGCGCTTCGTCGCCGACAATCCGCCCCCGGCTCTCGTCGATCGCGTCGCCGGCGTCTACACCGCCACCGGCGGCGATCTCCGCGCCGTCACCGAGGCCATCCTCACCAGCCCCGAGTTCGTCTCCGCTTCCAGCTACGGAAACAAGATCAAATCCCCGCTCGAGTTCACCGTCTCTGCCGTGCGTGCTTCCGGTGCAACCATCATTGCGCAGGGACCGCCGCCTTTCGACAAGGCACAGCCCGCCATTGAAGGCGGCGCCATCCTCGGCAAGGGTGCCGATAGAATGTCCCAGCGTCCGCGCCAGTCGCTTAATTTCCACCTCTACGAACTCGGTGAGCCGCTTTTCGCCTGCTCCCCGCCCACCGGTTACAAGGAGGATTCCAGCGTCTGGGTCAGCCCCGGCGCGCTGATCGAGCGCCTCAATTTCGCCATGGCCCTGACCGGCCAGAAAGTCAGCGACATCCGCTTCGATTCCTCCAAGGTCCTCGGCAACGTCGATGTCGACAAGCCCGACGCCGTCCTCGACCAGTGCCTCTCAGTCCTGCTCTCGAACAACGTCTCCGATTCCACCCGCAAGGTCCTTAAGGAGACCGCGCTCCCCGCCGCCGGGGAAGGCCAGACCGTCAATCCCAACAAGCTCATCGCCCTCATCATCGGCTCACCCGAATTTCAAAGGAAATAAATCCCATGAACGTCAATCGCCGCATCTTCCTCAAGCAAGGCGCACTCGCTTTCGCCGCCCTGGGTGCCGGTCCCTCCTGGGGCCCCAGCTTCCTTCGTAACACTGCTTTCGCCGCCGACCTCGGCAACGCCAAGAGCAACAAGATCCTCATCTGCATCTTCCAGCGCGGCGCGGTCGATGGCCTCTCCATGGTCGTTCCCTACGGCGATCCCTTCTATTACCAGAGCCGCACCGATATCAGCCTCGCTGCCCCCACCCAGGCCGCGGGCGAAAGCACCGTGCTCGATCTCGACGGCTACTTCGGTTTCAATCCCGCGCTTGCCCCGCTCCTCCCTCTCTTCAAGCAGGGACATCTTGCCGCCATCCAGGCCTGCGGCTCGCCCAACGCCACCCGCTCACATTTCGAGTCCCAGGACCTTATGGAAGCCGGCACCGACACGGACCGCAGCGTCGCCGACGGCTGGCTCAACCGCCTCATCGGCTGCTGCCCCGAGGACGCCGCCAACAAGACCGCTTTCCGCGCCGTCTCCATGACCTCCGGCATCCCTCGCAGTCTTCAGGGCGAGCAGGACTCCCTTGCCATCCGCGACCTCGACACCTTCGGCCTCGCCGGTGACACCACTGTGCCGCTCGCGGGACCCAGCGGCACCACCAACGGTTTCGAAAGTATGTATGGCTCCGCCGTCGATACGGTTCTTCATGGAACCGCCAAGGAATCGTTCGATGCCCTTAGCATGCTCAAGTCCGTCCGCAACGGCGCCTACCAACCTGCCAACGGCGCGGCCTACCCCAACGGCAGTTTCGGACGCAACCTCAAGCAGATCGCCCAGTTGATCAAGGCCAATGTCGGCCTCCAGGTCGCCTTTGCCGAAATCGGTGGCTGGGACACCCACTCCAACCAGGGCAACGGCAAGGGTCAGCTCGCCAATAATCTTGGCGGGTTCTCCAAGGCGCTCGCCGCGCTCTATCAGGATCTCGGCGACCGTATGGCTGATATCGTCGTCGTCACCATGAGCGAATTTGGCCGCACCGTTCACCAGAATGGCAACCGGGGGACCGACCACGGTCACGGCACCTGTTTCTTCACCATGGGCGGCTCCATCAAGGGCGGCAAAGTTTACGGCGACTGGCCGACCCTCGCGCCCGATAAACTCTTCCAGAATCGCGACCTCGCCGTCACCACCGACTTCCGCGACGTCTTCGCCGAAATCAGCGCCAAGCACTTCAACGTCCCTATGGCGGACATGGCCAAAATGTTCCCCCGCTACAACATCGATACCAAGCGCTTCCGTAATATCTGCACCGCCTGAAAAAAATCGTCATTCTGAGTTGGTCGAAGGATTGATATGCGTTCGCAAAGCAGGAACGTGTCCGAATTTTAGAAAACAGATGACCGTTTCAGCGGTAGCCGTCGCATTCGAGGCGACGGTTTTTCTTTATAGCAGCTATGCCGCAACCAATTGCGCCGCACCCACCCGCTGCGGCAGCAGCGTCGTATCCACTGGATAGCCAAATCGGACATACCCCGCATACTCCAGCAGCAGCGTCTCCCGCTTCAACTTCGGGTCCCACTCGGGCTTCGGGATATGGGCGGGCGTTTCATTCACCGGAGGAATCGCCCGGACCTTCTCCGCATCGACCTTGACTCCCATTAGCGTCACGGCCCGGATCAAATCTTCCACCAGGTTCTCCTGTTTCCCCACAAAACTGACGGTGGGCCGGACGTACCAGCCAAACATCTCCGTAACAAACCCGGGACGCTGCTTGTTCACGTTCGCCACAAAGGTGTTGAAATCGGGACTCTTCGCCCCCTTAAGCAACGCATCCGGATGCCAACGGTACGGGTCCATCGGATCACCGATCTCCGGCCATTCCACCGACTGCATGAACCGCCAGTACGACTCATACCATTTCAACGGTTCGCGCACGAAACAGAAAACAAACGTGTCTGGATTCATCCGCTGGATGCCCCGGTTGATGCCCACCGACCGCCGCAACAGACTCCGCAAGACCTTGCCGTCCCGAAAAAAGCGATCATGCCAGAACGCCCGGTGGATATCCGCATGTTCGTGGCCCAATCGGGCTTTCGTCAAATCCAACGCATCCAAGGCTGCCGAAATCCAGCATCCCCCCGTTTTGGGTACATGCAGGAATGCGGCGTTGTTTTTGAGCAGAACGGTCATGGGGTAACCCGGATTATTACAATTCGGTAACGCATTTGCACCAAATTTTTGCCGAAAATGTCCACCTGACCGCTTAAGTCATCCATAGTTCTTCGGTCGCTACTCCTCCTTAAAAATCCTCAGCCCTCTCCCTTAAACCATCCTTGCCTGCAAATTCTGTGGGAGTTAATTTCACCCATGGCCCGCCGTATTCTCATTGCTGGCGGCTTTCCGCACCATCTTCCGGAAGCGGTAGTGAAAGCCTTCGCGGACGCTGGCTGGCAGGCTGAATTCTTCGATCTCTCTCCCGAGTCCCCCTGGCATCGCCCGCTCGTCAAACCGGTGCGCAAACTCATCCACAATCTCCGCATCCAGCGCCACCCGGAGACTTTCGACAAGACCATCATCTCCAACCTCGGCTGGCGCAGCCATCAATGGTGGAAACGGATGCAGGAGCTCAAGCCCGACGCCGCCCTTCTCCTGCGCGGCAACCGCATCGCCCTGCCGCAATTGAAGGCCGCCGCCGCTGCCGGTTATCCGCTTTTCTGCTGGATGCTTGAGCCCGCCTCGCGCCTCTCCAGTTTCCTGCTCGAGGCGCAGGCCAGTGTCTACCGCGAAATCTTCGTCTATGCCCACAGCTACCTCGAGGAATTGCGCAAGGTCGGTGCGGACGGCATCTACTATCCGCATCGCGCGATGGAATTGCCGCCTGAGGCGGCCGTGCTTAACCGTGATCGCCGCTATCATTGGTCCTTTCTCGGTAGCCATTCGCCTTGGCGGGAGAAGGTCCTGCGCGCTGTCCTGGCCGAGTTTCCCCACGGTTACCTTCAGGGTTCCCGCTGGCTGCGCTTCAAGGACGATCCTCTCTTCAAGGACGCTGTGAAGTACGGGTACTTCGGGCAGGAGGAATGCGTGGCCCTTTACCTCGACAGCCGTGTCGGCCTCGATATTCCCTCCGAACCCGATCCTGGTTCGAGTGGCATTGCCATGCGCGTGCCCGAGCTGCTCGCCTGCGGCTGCAAGGTCCTGATGAGGCCTTCGCCCGAGCTCAAGGAGCTTCCATGGGATGCGGGCAATCGCCTGGGGCTCTACGATACCTCGGAGGAACTCCTTGAGCTCCTGCGCGCGGAGCAAACGGCGCGGCTGGACCGTGAGGGCTCGGAGGAGATCCTCGCGGTGGCGCGGAGCGTGGTCGGGCACCGGGACATGGTGGGCCATATCACCAGCGCCCTGGCCTCCGTTTGAGGCGCCATCCGGGGTCTTGAAGGGCTTTTTGAGTTTTCCGGATTTCTACCAGTAAATGGGGGTGCTTACCTCTGAAGAGGATTTTAAAAGTACCCGGATTTATACCAGTGAGCTTCGGAAAAAGACAAAAAAGGCTGGGAGTGGGGGATTTGGAGTTTCCGTTGTGCTTTCCCTCTTTTTCAAAATATTTCCAGAGGAGGAAGAGGGATTTTAGGCTTTCGAGTCTTTTTAAGCTTGGTAGAGCTACCACTTCTTCCGGTTTTTGTGAGATAACAGCGCCATGATTTCAGTCCATTCTCACTCAAACGCGGAGCGACACTCTCTGCGGGCGTGTTTTTGTCCTGTCCGATGAAATACTTTTTCCTTCTCTTCCTCGCTCTTTTCTTCGGTTGTTTTCTCGTCTACCCGCTGCTCGGGTTGTTCGACGGGGCGTTCCTGATCACCGATGCCCAGGGACACAAGACCTTCACGCTCGATTTTTTCCGGCTCCTGGTGGAGAACCGCCTTTACCGTACCTCCTTCATCAACAGCTTTGAGATCGCCATCGCTTCCACGGTCTGCACCGCGCTCGTCGCCATTCCGCTGGCTGTGCTTTTCACCCGGTGCCGCTTCCCGGGGCGCGATCTTCTTCAGCCCGCGCTGCTCGCCCCGCTCATCCTGCCGCCGTTTGTCGGCGCGCTCGGCATCAAGCACATCTTCGCCCGGTTCGGTTCGCTCAATCTCCTTCTCGCCAAGTTCGGGATCATCTCGCTTGCCCATCCCATCGACTGGCTCGGCGCGAGCGGGTTCACCGGCATCATTATCTTGGAAGTCCTTCATCTCTTTCCCATTTTCTTCCTCAGCATCAGCGCTTCCCTCGCCAACATTGATCCCTCCCTGCTCAATGCCGCCGCCAATCTCGGTGCTTCGGCCTGGCGACGTTTCCGCACCATCACCCTGCCGCTCGCCCGGCCCGGTATTTTTTCCGGCGCGTGCCTCGTCTTCATCAGCGCCTTCACCGACCTTGGCACGCCGCTCGTCCTCAATTTCAACGCCACGGTCCCTACCCAGATTTTCAACGCCTCCTCCGACGCCAACACCGAGCAGGTCGGGTACGCCCTTGTCGTCGCCACGCTCTTTTTGGTCCTCGTCTTTTTTCTCCTCGTCCGCCGGTTCGGCGAAAGCGCCTCCAGCCTCATGCCGGCCCGCGCCACCCAGGTGGCTGAGGAAGCCACGCTTCCGCCCCTGGTCGGTTGGTGCGCCACCGGTGCGGTCTGCCTTCTTCTTTTCATTGCCGTCCTGCCCCATCTCGGCGTCGTCATCAGTTCCTTTGCCGAACGGTGGTTCTTCACCATCCTGCCCACCGAGATCACCACCCAGTTTTACGCCCAGGTCTTTACCGACAAGCTGACCTCGACCAGCGTCACCAACTCGCTCCTCTATTCCGGGCTCAGCACCTTCCTCGATCTCATCCTCGGCCTGGTCATTGCGCATCTCCTCGCGCGGGAAATTTTTCCGGGCAAAGGATTGCTCGACGCCCTCGCCATGCTCCCGCTCGCCTTGCCCGGCCTCGTCCTCGCGTTCGGTTTGTTGGTCAGCTTCCGTTTCACGGGCTGGCTTGACTGGATGAACCCGCGCGTCAACCCGACCTTCCTGCTCGTTATCAGCTATGCGCTGCGCCGCCTGCCCTATATTGTCCGTGCCGCCTACGCCGGTTACCAGCAGACCAGTGTTGCCCTGGAGGAAGCCTCCTACAATCTCGGTGCGGGACGTTGGCAGACCTTCCGCCGGGTCACCCTTCCGCTCATCGCCCCCAATCTCATTGCCGGGTCGATCCTGACCTTTTGCTTTGCCATGCTCGAGGTCAGCGATAGCCTGATCCTCGCCATGGAGTCCCGCTTCGCCCCGATCACGAGGGGCATATATGAGATCATGGGACGTCCCAGTCCCGATTCGTCCAGCCTTGCCTGTGCGATGGGCGTGCTCGCCATGGCCCTGCTCGGCGGCGGGCTCTTCTTCGGCTCCCGCCTGATGGGCACCAAACTTGGAGGATTTTTCCGCGCATGAAACTGACCACAACGCTGTTATTCACCCTGGCCTTTGTGCCACTAGCCTCCGCCCAGACCAACAAGGCGCCCGCTTTGGAGCCCGTCGTTACCACTACGGCCCCGGTGAAAAAGCCGGTGGCCGCGCAAACCGACCCCTTCAGTGACCCCCTCATCAAGCAGGTCCAGGCCCGGCACCAAAAGGCGGTCGACGGGGACACCAAGGAAACCAAGGCGCTCACCGCCGACCTTGAAAAGTGGACCAAGGAACAACCCGACAACCACCTGCTCCAGGCCTATCTCGGCAGTGTCTACACCCTCGACAGCCGCGACGCCTGGCCGGGTCCCGGCAAATTGACTTATCTTCGCAATGGCGGCAAGGAACTCGACGCCGCCGTCGGCGCCGCGCCGGACAATCCCGCCGTCCGCTTCGTCCGCGCCATCGACTACTATTCGCTCCCGACCTTTTTCGGCAAGCGCCAAACCGCGCGCGACGACTTCCAGATCCTCGTCAAACAGGTCGAAGGCGTCATCCAGACCCCCTACGTCCTCAACTCCGAGACTCAGCAGGCGATCTATTACTACGCCGGTCTCTGCTACAAGCAGCTCTCCCAGCCCGCCGATGCCAAGGACGCCTGGACCCGCGGCCTTAAGCTCAACCCCAGTTCCGCCCTCGGCGTGAAGATCGCCGCTGAGTTGAAGAAGTTGAAGTGAAAACGCCTGCGACAACCTTTACTTATTGGATTGAGCTTATTAAGCGGCGCAAGGCCCAGCGCAGCTACATTAAAGTATTGGGGCCGTTGCTGAGAAAGCGCTACGGACGTTCGCGATACTATACAATTGCCCAAGTGCAAAAAACAGTCGAAGTATCCGGCCTGAACGCCGACAATATTTGCTACGCCTTCTCCGAATACTGTTCAGAAGGAGATTTTTCGTCGTACCACGAAAGTATTGGAGAGACTTGCGATTACAACTCCATGAGAAGTGAAATGGAAAATTCCTGGAGCGTTGGGCACAGCAGTTCCTCGTCCGACTCGTATGATTCTTTTGATACTTCCGGACACGGCCATGGTGACTCCGGCCATTCAGGAGGCCATAGCCATTAACAAAATCATTCTCAATCCATGAACTACCAAGGCAAACGCTGGCGCACGATCTGGCGCAATAACGATGATAAAAACGGCTCCATTGGCGTCATCGACCAGCGGCTTCTCCCGCATCAATTTGAAACGCTGACGCTTCGCAACATGGGAGAGTGCGCTGAGGCGATCCGCAACATGACCGTCCGTGGCGCGCCGCTTATCGGCGCGACCGCCGCCTACGGCATCTGCTTGGCCCTCCGTGATGATCCCAGCGACGCCAATCTGGCTGCTGCCTATAAGACGCTCCACAAGACGCGCCCTACCGCCATCAACTTGAAGTGGGCGCTCGACCAGATGACCGCCGCTGTTGCGCAACTTCCCCCGGCCAAGCGTCTCGAAGCCGCCTACACGCGCGCCGCAGAGCTCTGCGACGAAGACGTCGCCGTGTGCGAAGCGATCGGCCGCCATGGTCTCGACATCTTCCGCGAAATCTTCGCGAAGAAGCCCGCCGGTTCGAAATTGAACGTCCTCACCCACTGCAACGCCGGGTGGCTGGCCTGCGTCGATTGGGGCACCGCGCTCGCGCCCATCTTCATGGCCCACGATGCCGGACTGCCCGTCCACGTCTGGGTCGATGAGACACGGCCGCGCAACCAAGGGGCCTCGCTCACCGCGTGGGAACTCAACCAGCACGGCGTCCCCCATACCGTTATCGTCGACAATGCGGGCGGCCATCTCATGCAGCACGGCATGGTCGATCTCTGCATCGTCGGCACCGACCGCACCACCGCCCACGGGGACGTCTGCAACAAGATCGGTACCTACCTCAAGGCACTCGCCGCCCGTGACAACAACGTTCCCTTTTACGTGGCGCTCCCCAGCTCCACCATCGACTGGATGATCAACGACGGTCTCAAGGAAATCCCCATCGAGGAACGGAGCGGTGCGGAAGTGACCCATCTCCGGGGCAAGACCGCGCAGGGCGCCTGCGTTGAAATCCAGGTCACGCCTGATGGATCGCCCGCCGGTAATTATGGCTTCGACGTCACGCCGGCCCGTCTCGTGACTGCGCTTATTACTGAAAAGGGAACCTGTCCTGCCAGCGAAGACGGGCTTAAGAAACTCTTCGGCAGATAAATTCATTGGTTGCGAAAGAACGCAGAGAACACAAAGAATTTAGAAAAGTTCTCCTGTTTCCCTTTTGTGATCTTTGTGTTCTTTCGCGGCTGATTTTTTTCGTTAAGCTGAAAGTACCGTGGCCTCCCGACTTTTTTACCTGGGTATCCTCGCTGTCTGGATCGCCGCTTTGTGGTTCGGACTCGATTACATGGGCGAGACCAAACAAGTGGCGGTTGCCGTTCCGACCACGCAGGTCGACTGGTCTCCATTCTTTGTCGCCAATATTTTGCCGAGCCTGCCGATCGCGGACGAGTTTGACACGCCTCTGCGGCCCCCGGATGGCGCGGGCGTCGTTGATTCGCTCCCTTATCTCGACGGCGGCCAGCACCTCGGCGAGGACTGGACCACGGCGCAAGGCGATGCGGCCCTGGGCGAGCCGGTCTACAGCATCGCCGACGGCTGGGTCTCCGTCGCCTACGATTTCGCCAACGCCTGGGGCAAGGTCATTTTCATCGACTACCGTCTGCCCGAGGGCCGCTATCCTCCCTTCATCGAGGTGATGTACGCGCAGTTGCAGACGATGGACGTGACCAGCGGTCAGTTCGTCAAACGCGGCCAGAAAATCGGAACGGTCGGGAATGCGAACGGCATCTACACGGCCCACCTGCATTGGGAAGTCCGGACCGCCGCCGGCCTGGGTCTTGGTCTGGGCTTCGACATGCGCCATGACAATCGGCTCAGTCCCAGCGAATTTCTTGCCGCCCATCGCGGCGACCGGTTCAAGCAGCCGCTCCTGATGCGGACCCTTACACCCGAAGAAACCGCCAAGCCCAAACGGGACGGCTGGGGCAACGACAATTGATTTCGCCTACGGTGCTGGTGGCAGCGTCGCAGGATTTGCCTCGGCGTAATCCCGGTACCAGCGGTTGTCGGACAGGTTCTTGCGATACACGTCCCGCTGGCTGAGGATGACCTCGACATACTTGCGCGTGCCGGGATAGGTGATGCGCTGCATGAAGGCCCGGTGGTCCTGTGGGTTGGCCGGGTCCTGCCACTTGAGCGCATTGCTCCGGCCGGCGTTGTATTCGGCGAGCGCAAAGTAGACGGGATCGTCCACGTTGACCTGGGCCCACTTCTTGATCGAGCGATTGAGATACCACGTGCCCGCGCGGATGTTGGTCTCGGGATCGTAGAGATCGTCCGGCTTGAAATTCGGGAGCTTGTTCGCCTTGGCCCAGATTTGTCCGGCGTCCGGAGTCATCTGCATCAGTCCGCGCTCATCCGCGAGGCCATGCGTCGTCGGGTCGAACCGGCTTTCGCGCCAGATCAATGCCCGGATCAGAAAGGGGTCGACTCCATTGTCCCTGGCGATGCGGGCGATCATCGGGTCCAGCGGATTTTCCCGGGGTTGATGCTGTTGCCAATAAAAGTAGCCCACTTCGGCCACCAGACCGAAGAGCAGAACGAGAAAGACAAAGATTTTGAACCAGCGCCAAAGCACGACGTAAGTTCTTATTTGGCGGGCGAAAGAGCAAGGTATTTGCCCAAAAATTTCCCGTTCTCCTGGAAGGGCAGGCTAGTGGCCCGGATTCACCAACTGCTCAGGCACCATGGGGCTGTTCCACAAATTCCAGACATGGCCGACGTGTTCCCAATAATCGAACATGAACTCCCGGCCGCCGAAGAGCCAGAGAATCGCCGCCAGACCGAGGAAGGGACCGTAGGGAATGCGGGTGCCCCAAGCGCCCCGCTGCCAGAAAATCAGCGCCAGCCCGAGGATCGAGCCGATCAAGGAGGAGAGGGGAAGGATCCAGGTGATCGAGGTGCCGCCGAGGAAGGCGCACATGGCGGCGAGGAACTTCACGTCGCCCATGCCCATGGCCTCTTTCTTGAAGAGGAGGGTGCCGACCCACGCCACGGCGAGAAGCGTCAGGGCACCGAGCATCGCGCCGGCCAGGCTCCAGGAAAATCCCTGCAACGCCGTTTGTCGGTCCATTAGCGCGGGGTCAATCGCGCAGGCGATGAATCCCGCGACGCAACCGCCGAGAGTGAAGCGATCGGGAATGATGTAGTGGTCCAGATCGATCAGGCAGGCAACGGTCAGGCCGCTGACCATGATCGCATAGATGAAAGCCTCGAGCGGGGCGTACTTCATCCAGAGCGCCATGTAGAGAAAGCCCATGCCGATTTCCACCATGCAGTAACGGGCGTCGATGCGCGTGCCGCAACAGGCGGCGCGGCCCTTGAGGGCGATCCAGCTGATGATGGGGAGATTGTTGTACCAGGGGATCGGCGCGCCGCAGGCCGCGCAATGCGAGGGGGGGCTGACAATCGACCGGTTCAGGGGAATCCGGTAGACGCAGACGTTCAAAAATGAACCGATGCACGCCCCGACAATAAAGGCGAAGACATCAAGGAGAACGGGATGCGCGGAGAAATCCATGGGCTGAAACAGAAACAATGCCTGTAACTTTCACGCACGCGAAGCGGAAAATGCGCCCAAGAGCGCTTCCCGCATCGTTTCCAGAGGTGCGTCCTTTCCGGTCCAGAGCGAAAAAGCGGCCGCGCCCTGGTGCAGAAGCATGCCGAGGCCGTCGCTCCAGCGGGCCCCGGCGGTCTCCGTTTCCTGGCGCAGCTTGGCGCAACCGTCGCCATAAATGGTGTCGAAGACTAATAGATTGGACGGAATCATGGGGGCGGAAAGGATCGGCGGCGCCTTGGCATCGAGGCCGGCGGAGGTCGCGTTGACGACGAGGTCGACCGACTGCAACGTCGCGGTCAGCTCCTCGTCGGTCCAGCGGACGGTGCGCAGGTCCTCGGCTGTGCGGGCGAGAGGGCCCACGCAAAATTGAGCCTGCAGGTAGTGGAGCAACTCCAAGGCCCGCACGGGATTCCGATTGGCGATGATCAGTTCCGGACATTTTTCGAGCAACGCCTGGGTCGCGATCGCCCGGCCGGCGCCGCCCGTGCCGAGAAGCAGGATGCGCAACTCGCCTGGGGGGCGTCCAAAGGCCTCCTGTAACGCACGGCTCCAGCCGATGCCGTCGGTATTGTGTCCGGTGAGGACGCCGTTTTCATGGACCACGGTGTTGACGGCGCGGAAGAGCTTGGCCGAGTCGGCGTGCTGATCGCATAAGTCATACATCTTCACCTTGTTGGGGATGGTGCAGTTCCAGCCTCCGAAAGGCACCTGCCGCATGCGCTCGACGGCGCGGGGGAGGCCTTCCTCGTCCACCTCGATCCGGTAGTAACGGCCTTCAATTCCGAGCTTGTCGAAGGCGACCTGCTGCATCACTGGCGACAGCGAGTGATTGATTGGCCGGCCCAAGACAGCGTAGGGCACCGGATGGGAAAGCAGGGTGGGGATAACGTCGGGTTTCATCGGGTAAACGCGAAATGTTAATGCGGACAAATTACTCTGTAGCAGCGCTCGTCATTCATCGCGATAGAAATTCGGACATGACCGGAAGATGACAAAAAAATGACAGATTGGTGCGAAACCCTTTTCCTTCGCCGCGGATGGTGTATAAGTAACATGGCAATGAATGAACCATCCGCGGCGGGCGCCGTCTTTCAACACCGTCCCAAGGATGAGTGTGGGGTATTTGCAGTCTATGGCCATCCCCAGGCGGCGGAGATCACTTTTTTTGGCCTCTACGCTTTGCAGCATCGCGGGCAGGAAAGCGCCGGTATCGTCGTGGCGGGGGACAAGGACCGGAAGTTCAAGAGCTGCCACGGCATGGGGCTTGTGCCGCAGATTTTCAATGAGCAAAAGCTGACGGCCTTGTCGGGGACGCGCGCAATTGGTCATGTCCGCTACTCGACCACCGGTTCCAGCACGATTGAGAACGCGCAGCCGATTGTGGCGGATTGTTCGCGGGGCCAGATCGCCGTGGGTCACAACGGAAACCTGATCAATGCCAATATCCTGCGCGATGAACTCGAGGCGGATGGGGCGATTTTCAAGACCACGGTCGACAGCGAGGTGATCCTCCACCTCATGGCGCAGCCGTCGAACAACCTCGGTGACAGCATTCTCGTCCAGACCCTCTGCAAGGTGAAGGGGGCGTTCTCCCTGGTCTTACTTAATGAGCGCGAGATCATCGGGGTGCGCGATTCGCTCGGCTTCCGCCCGCTTTGCATCGGCAAGGTTGACGGCGCGTGGCTCCTCTCCAGCGAGAGCTGTGCTTTCGACATTATTCCCGGCGCCAAGTTTGTTCGCGATGTCGAGCCCGGTGAAATTGTCGTCATCGACGAGAACGGCCTGCGCTCGATCAAGCCTTTCGTCAACAAGCCCCGGCTTGGGTTCTGCATCTTCGAATACGTCTACTTCGCCCGGCCCGACAGCACACTTGAGGGCGTCAACGTCAGCGCCGTCCGGACCAACATGGGGCGTGAACTTGCGCGTCTTCATCCCGTCGAGGCCGATCTGGTCATTCCCGTGCCCGACTCGGGCAACTACGCGGCGCTTGGTTTCAGCGAGGAATCGGGCATTCCGTACGATCACGCCTTTGTCCGCAACCACTACGTGGGACGCACCTTCCTGAATCCGTCGCAACTCGCGCGCGATTTCGGCGTGAAGGTGAAGTTGAACATCATCAAGGAGCGCGTCGCGGGCAAGCGCGTCGTCGTCGTCGATGATTCCATTGTCCGTGGCACCACCGCCCGGTCCCGCGTCATGAACCTCCGCAACGCCGGGGCGAAGGAAGTCCATATCCGCATCAGTTGTCCGCCGCACCGTTTCCCCTGTCACTACGGCATCGATTTCCCCGATCCCAAGGACCTCATCGCGAACCAGCTTTCGCACCAGGAAATCACCAAGTATCTCCAGGCCGATTCCCTCGGCTACCTCGACGAGGCCGGCATGGTCCGCGCCACCGGCCGGGGCGAGGACCGTTTCTGCATGGCGTGCTTCAACCAGAAGTACCCCATCGCGGTGAACCCGGACATCGACAAACTGATCTTCGAGCGCCGCAAGTCGCGCGCCGAGTCGCTCGTCTTCGCCGAGGAGACTGCGCCGCGGTTGTTCAACGGGAAGATCTAGCGAGGGATTGATGAGAATCCTATCTCGTCATCTTCCGCCAGCACCGCAAATTAACCCGATTTCCACGGCAAAATTGGTCGCTATCATAGGCATTTGCAGTGTGATTACTGCCATAGCCTTATGTTTTGCGCCTATCAGAGGCGCCATGGTTTCTTTTATTGTAAGTGCAAGTATTTTTGCCGGTATTGCAGTCATCCTTACAAAAATTGGCGATAAAAAGATCGAGGTATTGATGTCAGGCCGAAAGGGGGAAGACATCTGTACTTTTCGCCATGCATTTGACCTTAGACGAATTGATCCATGGATTGTGCGGGCTGCCTATGAGGAGATTCAAAATTGGTTTGGTGTCAAATACCCGATCAGAGCTTCGGATCGCTTGACGGAAGATTTGCAAATTGATCCTGACGATATTGGAGATATAGCCAATACGATCGCGATCCGTGCTGGGTATGATCTTCAAGGCATCGAGCAAAATCCGCTGAAAGATAAAGTTCAAACCGTTTCTGATTTGGTCGCGTTCTTTACTTATCAACGCAGAATTAGGCCCTAAGCCGTAACGGTCTCAGCCACGGTCTTCGCCGTCGGGCACGTCCGGCACAGAGGAGCTTGCGTTTCGATCCCGTCGAGAAACTGGATCGTCAGTTCCCGGCCGCGGGCGGAAAAATCCTCCCAGGTGTGGCCCAAGGCACGGAGACAGCGGCCATGGTCCAGCCACGCCGCCCGTAACGCGGTCAAGACCAGCACCTGAAATTGCAGCGACCACAAGCACCGCTCCAAGGGCAGAAAGGTGCGCCACCGGAGCCGCAACCGGTCCACATGAAACGCCACGTGACCCGACTCGTCATCGAGCATCAACTGGAGCGCGGCATTCAACGGCGCATCGTCCGTCGCGGCGTTGACCAGCTCGTAGTAAGCGGTCCCGACAATTTCCGCCGTCAGCAGCATCTGGATCTCAAAGCGGAATCCCCCGGCGCGCCGGGCCAGCTTGAACAACCGATGAGTCCAATGCCGTTTCACCAATTTCCCGCCCAGCCGTTGCACCAGGCAGGCCAGCAGGCGCGCATGTTCCTGCTCTTCCTTCACGTAAAGACTTAGCGCCGCCAGATCGGCGGCATCCGCTTCCTTCGAGGCCTCACGGAGCAGAAAGCTTCCGCCGCCCGTCTCGCCCAGTTGAAAATGCGACAACGAAACCGCCAGTGCGCGACGCAAGGGCTCCGGCAGCGAACACGGCGCATTCCATTCAGGTTCGACGCGGTCCAACCGGTTGAGTTCGTAATGTTTGAGCCAGGACAATGTATTCATGCTTTGTATCGAAAAGTTAAGGTTCAGGTGGAGGGTTTAAGAGGCGACATCATCTAATCGCAGTAGTAGCTTCCGATATTACTTTGTCAAACAAAGTTAATGGAGTCCCGGAATCCGCTGGAGGCAATTTGCCTCATATCCTCCGGCAGCGGTGCCACGAAAAAACGCTCCTCCCCGTTCCACGCAAAGCGCAGTTCATGCGCGTGCAACGCATGACGTTGCAATCCCAAGACCCGCTGATGCTCCTCGGTCCATCCTTCGTCGATGAATTTGAGATAAAGGAGGGGATCCGGCCCGTAAATCTTGTCCCCGATCACCGGATGTCCGATGTGTGCCAGATGCACCCGCAATTGATGCAGGCGGCCCGTATGCGCCTGCAGCCGTAGCAGCGACATTTTATCCCCCACCGCCAGGCGCCAATATTCGGTCTTCGCCGCGTCCGTCTTCCGTCCTTGCGGATCATCCGGCGGAATCACCCCGCGTCTCAGCCAGATCGGATTCTCCGGCGAAATCCCCAACCGCCCGATGGGAGCTTCAATCACGCCGTGCTCCTCAGTCACCCGGCCGGAGACCAACGCCAGGTAATATTTGTGAATCTCACGGTGCATCGTCATCGTGCCCAGCTTCGATGCCGCCTCCGGCGAACGCGCCACCAGCACCGTTCCGCTTGTCTCGCGGTCCAGCCGGTTCACCAGCGCGACAAATTCCCCGGGAAATTTCTCCTGCAGCCAGCCGAGTAGCGAGCGTTCCCCATCGGGCCGCGTCGGATGCGAAAGCAAATGCGGCGGCTTCGCCACGACAAGGAAGTCGGGCTCCTGGGCAAGAAGGACCGGTTCAGCCGGGATCAGGCGGGGGGAGGGCATTAGGATTTGCGTTGCTTGGATAACATATTAGCTTAACGACGTGAACCGACACCTTGGCTCCATCGCCATCGCGATGTTTTGTGCATTCCTTGACGTCACGACGGCCATGGCGGACGCCCCCTACGTCCACACCTTTACGGGCTTCACTTTTCCTCCCAAGGTCGGGCCTTTTACCCAGGTCAAGGTCACTCCATTCAACGAGGCCCACAGCGACATCGAAGTCGACTACAACAACAATCCCTACACCGCCCATCTCTCGGTCTACGTCTATCCCGCGCACGATCCGCTCCAGAAGCATTACGAGCAATGCAAGGCTGACGTCCTGCAGGTCCATCCCGACGCCAAGCTGCTCGAGGAAAAGCCGATCACCCTGGAAAAGGGCGGGACGAAATTCGACGGCTTCAGCGCGCTCTACTCGTTTCGCGGTAAATTCGTCGCCAGCAAGGAGCAGGACCTCCTTTCCAGGCTTATCGTCTTTCGACGCGGCGACTACTACGCACTCTACCGCATCAGCTACGCCGCCGACGACAAGGCCACGGCTGAAAAGCAAATCGACGATTTCATCCAGCAACTCGACTGGCCCGCGGGCGATGGCAGCGCCCCGCCCGCCAAGTAACCTTCCCGGCCATGACCGATCTCCCGCCTCTCAACGAACCCATCGCGGCTGTCATCGTTGGTTTGCTACTCAGCCTCTCGGCGGGCGTGCGGACGATGCTTCCGCTGCTTGCCGTCAACCTGCTCGCGTTCTATCACGTCATCGCCCTGCCCAAGGACATGGACTGGCTCGGTAGTGAACCGACACTGATCATCCTCATTGCCGCCACCATCACCGAGACCGTCGTCCATTTCATCCCCGCTGCCGGCACCGCGTTGAAAGCCTGTGCCACGCCGCTCGCCTTCGTGGCGGGGACCCTACTCATGGCGGTTCCTTTGAGTGGCCACAACCCGCTTTACCAGTGGATCCTTGCCGCCGTCGTCGGTGGCGGCGCGGCCACGCTCATGCATCTCGGTGTCACCGGCGCGCGGGCCATGACAGAGCCCGCCAACGTCGCCTCGCTCGGAATTTTCGGCATCGTCTGGAATATCGGCGAATTTCTCTTCTCCATCGTGCTCGCCTTGCTCAGTGCGCTTTGCGTGGTCGCGGGCTGGGCCGTCGGTGTGATCTGTCTTCTCGGCGTACTTACGCTGGTGTCGATCGTGGCGGTGAAAGGCATTTCCCGTCTCGCGAGACCGCGCGCCGCGATCTCGCAAACCTGATTCACCGCATCTTACTGCGGTGCTGGTCCGCCAATATTCTGCGAATAGACCGGTTTATACATGCCGCCGATGATGGCCAGCATCGTATTGCGGACTTTCTTGTATTCCGGCAGCGAAAACATCTGGAAATAGGCATCGACCCGGCTGATCTGTCCGTCCGTGATCACATCCTCAACCAAAATATACTGCGCGGCATTGGTCAGCTTTGGGTCCTTCTCCTCGATCGCCTTGCCTGCCTTCGGATCGAAAAAGAGATTCAACTGACGTTTCACGGCCCCGGTCGGGCCCAGTTCCTGCGCCTGCCAGATGTAATTCGGTTCCTTCGCATAATCGAAGTATTGGGTGATGACAATCATGTCGCCGTTATCGAGATGGATCTGCTCGCGCACAAATTTGGGCGACTGCGCAAAGCCGGGTACCTGCGTGGTGGAATGCAAGGTCTGGAATTGCTTGATCAGCATCGCAACCTTGACGTCCCGCTTCAGCGCCTGGTTGGTTTGGATGAGCAGTTCGATGGCCTCGGGAAAATCGGGCACCAGCGCGTGGAGCTTGGTCAGGTAGTCATCGGCCTTGGCCAGTTCGCCGCTCGTCGGCGAGAGCGTTCCCAGCTTGAGGCTGATCCGGCCCGCTTCCAGGAGCGAACGCTTCGCATCCGGTTGTTCCGCGAGGATGCCATCATAAACGGCGCGCGCCTCGGTCAGCTTGCCCGCCTGCTGCAGCGTGTAACCTTCCTCAAACCGTTTTTGATAGGCCGCGATCTGTGCCGCGTTGGGCGGCGGGCCCGACGGAGCAACCGGCGCGGGAATGACCCCGGCCGGAGTGGGCTGCGGCACGTCGACAATATGCGGCTTGGGGGCCGCGTTGGTCGTCGCCGGTGTTTGCGCCGGCGCAGAAGTCATCCCGCACGCCAGCGACAGGAGGGACACGAAAAACCAGGTTCTCATGTCCTCCCTCATTCCGTTGCTGGTTGAACTAGTACGACGCCTGCGCGCCGCCAATGTTCTTCTTACCGATCCAGGGCATCAACCCGCGCAAGCGCGCGCCGGTCTTTTCGATCGGGTGCTTCGCGCCGTCGTTGAGGAGCTTGTGATATTTCTTCTTCTTGCCGACGGTGGCTTCCTTGATCCAGCCCTTGGCGAATTTGCCGTTCTGGATTTCGGTGAGGACCTTCTTCATCTCGGCGCGGACCGCCTTGTTGATGACGCGCGGCCCGGTGACCACATCGCCGTACTTGGCTGTGTCGGAGATCGAGAAACGCATGCCGGAAATGCCGGCCTCGTACATCAGGTCGACGATGAGCTTCAGCTCATGCAGGCATTCGAAGTAGGCCATCTCGGGCTGGTAGCCCGCAGCCACCAGCGTGTCGTAGCCCGCCGTGACCAGCGCGCTCGCGCCGCCGCAAAGCACGGCCTGCTCGCCGAAAAGATCGGTCTCGGTCTCTTCCTTGAAACTGGTCTCGATGACGCCCGCGCGGGTGCCGCCGATGCCCTTGGCCCAAGCCAGCGCATTCTTCTTGGCCTTGCCGCTCGCGTTTTGATAGACCGCGATCAATGCCGGAACGCCGCGACCTTCCTGGTACTGGCGGCGCACCAAGTGGCCTGGTCCCTTGGGGGCGACCATGATCACGTCGATGTCCTTCGGCGGCTTCACCGTCTTGAAATGGATCGCGAACCCGTGCGAGAAGAGGAGGGTCTTGCCCTTGCTCAGGCTGGGCTTGATGTCCTTTTCATAGACCGACGCGATGGAAATATCGGGCACGGCGACGAAAATGATGTCGGCTTTCTTGACCGCCTCGGCGGTGTTCATCACCGCGAAGCCATGCTTCTTGGCCGCGGCGATCGACTTGCTGCCGGGATAAAGTCCAATGATGACCTTGACGCCACTCTCCTTGAGATTGAGGGCATGGGCATGGCCCTGGGAACCAAAGCCGATCACGGCCACGGTTTTGCCTTTGAGTACGTTCAGATCACCATCTTTGTCGGAATAGATTTTTGCGGGCATAGAGGGTCGAGTATGCAGCAAGCGGCCGGGCTTTGAACAGTCAAAACTCCTGCGGAGGGTGGTAAGGATGTTGAAGTCGTTTCTCTGATTCTCTTTGTGTTCTCTGCGTTCTCCTGCGGCCAATGTTTCTGTGCCCCCTCGACAAATCCTGAAGGAGAGGCTTTATTGGAAAGCCCATGAACTCCATCGTCCGACATATCGGCGGCCACCGCTGGGATGGCGTCCCCGTCCTCAACTACAAGGAGGAGGGCACGCATTTCAAGGCCATCTCGCGCCAGATCCTCTTTGAGGGCGGGCCCAAGCTCGGGGCTGAATTGCGTTATTTCGAGATCGAGCCTGGTGGCCATTCCACGCTGGAGCGCCACGACCATATCCATTCCGTCATGGTCATTCGCGGGAAGGGGAAGTGCCTTGTCGGGGACGCGATTTACGACATTACGGGTAACGACTTGGTTTATGTGCCGACGATGACCTGGCACCAGTTTCGCGCCGATTCCAGTGAGCCGCTCGGTTTCCTCTGCCTGGTTAATGTTGAGCGTGACCGGCCCGAGCGTCCCGATGAAGCCAGCGCCGCCATGCTCAAGGCCCTCCCCAAGGTGGGCGATTTTATCCGGCTTTAAGCTACTGGCATCGCAACATGAGGGTGACCGAGAGCCTGATCAGATAAACACCGGTGATCGGCAGGATAATCAGGCAGGCCACATTCGTATAGAGCAACCAGCCCACTTCCGCCGGGCCGGGCGTTGAACTGATCGCCATCAACTGCCAGAAAAGAAAAACCGCGCTGAAGGCTCCCAGCATGCAAAGCACATAGCCGAGTTTTTTGGCGATGGTGGACCATTTCATGGAAGTATCAGGGAATGTTAATGCGATTGGCCCGGAATTTTTCCACCAGCGCCTTGGCTGTGGGGAACAGGGCCGGACAGCATCCGATGGTCGTACAGAAGGCCTTGCTGAAATGGCTCAACGAGGAGTAACCAACCTCCATCGCGGCCTCTGTCACATTATGGCGGCCTTCCAGCAGAAGCTCCGCGGCCCGCTCCATGCGGATTTGCCGGACGTATTGCGGAATCGTCATCCCGGTCTCCTTTGAGAAAAGGCGGCTCAAATAAAACGGACTGCAGCCCACCTGCATGCCCAGCGCTTCGATGTCCGGCGGCTCGGCGAGGTGACTCCGCAAAATGGCCGTGGTCCGTTCCACCCGCTCGCGTGCGACCCGCTTCTGCCGCTGGCAGAAAAACTCCGCCTGAGGCGTGGCCTGGAAAAGGATTTGTGAGAGCAATTCCAGCGTCTTCGCCTGGTACCAAAGTTTTTGGGCGGCCATCGGGACGGGCGGCTGGCGCAGCGATTGGAAAGTGATCTCCTGTCCCGGCGACATCGCGCCCACGGCCGCGGCGGATCCGCCCTTGTTGATCAACCAGCGCCGCAACGCCGGATGCAAGTCGTCCTCCATCGAGTGGACCTGGGTCTCCACGTACTCGCGGGAAAGCTCCACGGTGATGAACGAATGCGTTTCCCCGGCGGCGCGCTTGGCCTCGAGGTCGGATTTCGCGTTGCAATAAAAGCCCACCGTGTGGGGCGAGTACCGGGCCTCGGTTTTCTTGTCGCGGACAATGCCGTTGCCGCGGAGATTCAAGCAGAGCTCCACGCTGTTGTGGTGGAAACTGCGGCCCCAGTTCACCGATTCCACGGCCTTGAACTCGTGGTTCTCGACGCTGACGCCCTCGCGGGAAAAGGAGCCATAAAGCTGTCGCCAGCCCTCCTTCACCTGCGCCCAAGCGTTGTTTTCGTAAGCAATGGCCATAAACCGTTCACCGCCAAGCTATGGTAAATGCCCGGAAAGTCAACGAAGCACGATTGTCACATTTCGTTCGGTTGGGCCTCTCGACCCGTCATTTTTCTGGAGGGGCAGGCTCCGTCCGGGGCGTCTTTCTTCTCTACTGTTTCCACCAGATATAACTGACGTATCCCAGTGTCAGCACCGCCACCACAATCAAGGGTGCCAGCAAGCCTCCAAAGAAATTATGCCAATAAGCACCAACGGCGATACCCAAAGCCAGCATTCCCCACTTAAACAGGGTGCCTTCCCACCACTTTAACGTGAACGTTTTGAATAGAGTCATACGTACCTCTTGTTTTCCTCATCCAATATACCCTATTTTTGGGACTCCGTTTGGAATGTCTACATTAGCCGGAGCAACTTATTGCTGGGTAATGGGATGTAAAACGACATCCCATCTCAATGCCGACTCTGAACGGCGCTTTGTCTGCCGCTATGTCGAAGCCGCGAGCTGCTTCAAATCGGCCCGCTTGCTTTCGTAGCTTGTCCCGAAGGCGAGGACCTGCGGATCGGGCTCGATGCCCTTGATCTGGCAATAGGCACGGTAAAGATCGGGCCACCAGTTGCGATGCTGGGTCAGGCCGTTTTCCTTCCACGATTTCCAGTCGGCCATCACCTTGCTCCAGCATTCGTCGCCGTAGTGGACCGCTTCACTGGCGCTCGGCATGTCGGCCACGTACCAGTCCCGGCCCACGCGGGCGTGCAGCACCTCGTCGGCCCAGTCGAAATCCTGGAACGTTGTCGCGAGAGGCTGTTCGGCCTTCTTGCTCACTTCCCACTCGTGCCGCTTGCCGGTCTTCGGCATCAACCCCTGCTCGATGAAATAGAGGACCGCGTGCCGTTCCTTCGGCGTCAGTTGCAGGTTCAGCGAGCGCGACCAGGTCGAGTTCACCATCACCAGGCTTGGCCAGTCGAGACCCAGGCTGACAAAGCCCACTTCGCCCATCATCGCGTGACGGGCCTCGTCCCAGAGCTGCCGGGTCATATCGCGGTAATAGCCCCACGGTTTGGCCTTCGTCTCGGAGATGATGCTCGACATCATCTCCGGCACATCGATCTCGCGGAGGCGCTTGTAAAACATCATCAGCACCTTCAATTCCGCCGGCTGCGTCTCGTCGTAAAGGAAGACCTCCGCGTTCACGCCCATGTTGTAGGGATCGGGGAATCGCTCGTCGCGCCGCGGCTCGCCGCTGAAGACAAAGGGCTTCGAGGAGTAATAGCGCGTCGGCTCCTGCGTCGATCCGGAAAAGTCGGCCTTGCCGCTCGCATCGATCCCACCCGCCGTGGCGAGGCAGACCTCCAAGAGCGAGAGCCAGTGCGCCGAGGCCTTGCGCTGCTCCGCCGTCACCAGCGATTTCACCGCCTGCCCGCCATAGCGGCACATGTCCTCGACGTCGATCAGCGCAAAACGGGACAACCGGACCGAGGGCGCATCGGCGAGAGGATGGGTCTCCTGAATGTATCGCTGTAGAGCGGTCCGTAGCGCCGGAAGCGCGATCTCGTACAGACCGAGCACCCGCTCCTCCGACGAAGGCGTGCCCAGAATCTCATCGAAGAAAACGCCCAGAGCCGGATGCGGAATCTTCTCCAGCCCCAATGGCGGCTCGCGCATCTCCCCGATGCGGTTCCGAAAATTCGTGTCGTTTTCCGCCGACAAATGCGCGTGCAGACTGAACGCCATCTTCAATTCGTAGACCGGCTCCTCCGCGATATGTCCCATGAAAATCTGGTGCAGCCGCCAGAAAATATAATGGAAGCGTTTCAACCGCTTCACGCAGTCCTCCACCGAAAGTCCCGGCCTGGCCGCGGAAGTGAAGTCAGTCAGTCCGGCCAGCGGTGGCAGGTTTTTGTAAGGCTTGTAGGGTTGAGATGAAGGCATGACGGTCTCCTACCCCGACAGTCTATACCCATCCCCTGTTGGTAAAAGCAGTTTTTCAGGCAATAACGCTGTCTTGACGGGAGTTGGTAGCCGTCGCACTCCGTGCGACGGCTACCTTGGCGTACCCTGCATATATTGCGTATCTTAAAGCTAAGAGGTGGCGTGTTCTGCTTTTATTACATTGGTCTTAAGAATTGGCTATAACCGCAAACTGTCTACATTCACTTGCGTGATGACCTCCAGATCGATTCTCGAACAATTAGATCTAGCCGCTAGCGAATTTACATTCCCGATGATGGATAACGGCTACGTGTATCCTGCCGATGTTCGCATGACGGTTTATCGCGACACAACTCGATGGCTGATGAATATCGAGATTTTAGGATCAGGATGGCCACGCCAAGGTGGCTACCATTCTTTTCAAAATTGTCTGCATCTTTTTGGAAATGCCCTCCATCGAAAATACGGAACGGCGAACGAGGACTTTCTCGATGTGATCGGCGATTTGCCTGATGACCCATTGTTCGACGAGCAATACGACTGGTACGTGCGGCCTCAAGCGTCGGCGGTTAGTATTCGAGGTAATCGGGTGGCAATTGACCTATCCCTGGAAGCGCTTAAACGTGCGGAAATACCCCTAGTTGAATCTCCGAACATTGATCCTCCAGCAGTTCTCCGGAGTCTGTTGCCGCAACATCGAGATTTGCTCTTGGCAACAGATCAAGAACTTGAGGCAAGAAATGTTCATGGTTTGCCTCAATGGCTGCGCCTGAATGAGTGGTTTCATCCCGATCTGGCTAGCAACGAGCTCCCCAGTGGCTGCGAGACATTCCAGATGCTTGCTGAGGCGATTTCGACCGGAAAAAAGGAAGTCTACCGTCCGACAAAAGCTCCCAATACCAAATGGCAGAACTGGCCGGAAGGCGGGACACTTTGAGGCGATCCGCTGTTACCAAATTTGCGACCACTGCGACCAGAAATGCGACTAAACGAGCGGTCGCGAGTTAGACCCGATTTCCGCGAGTTCAGCTTGATTGCGAAGCGCTTCGGGCGGATAGTCGCGGCGTTCTAGAGTGTGTAGGTAGGCCGACGGCTACCTCGGACCGGAATCGGGCATCCAAGTATAAGGCCAATCCTTGGCTTCTTTCGCCAAACCAGCACGCACGGGATTCTGCAAAATGTATTCAGCCTTTTGTCCGATATTTTCTTCATCTCTCAGACGATGATCGAAAAAATTCTCCTGCCATGAAGTTTGCTGATGTTTTGTCAGCCATTTTTTCCATTCTCCGATCACCCGCAAAAAGGAAGGAATGTCCGGAAAGCTTAGCAAAAGATGTACGTGATCCGGCATTAGAACCGCCAGATGGCAAAACCAACGGCCCTTTTCGTGATAATGACGGATCGACGATAGAACCTCAGAACCTTGCGCCGGACTGCAGAAATGATCGATTCCCCGTGGGTTTGCACAAACTGTAATGAAATAAACAGCAGCATCCTTGAGCCAATGAGGAGGAATATGATCCAAATGCCTCCGCTGCCGCATTTCCCGAGGTAGCCGTCGCACTCCGTGCGACGGAAGTTCAAACCGAAACTGTCCCCGGCGAAATCGTAAGTATCTCTACTTCAGCTAAAAGGATAGTTTCACCATCCTCTAGCCATTACCCATCAGTTCCGCTAATCTGAGGAGATGTTGGCTGAACTATGGATCAAGGCACCGGGGGAGGTGGCTATCATTCTTTTGCTCGTGGCGGCGAATGCGTTTTTCGTCGCGACCGAGTTCGCTTTTGTCAAAATCCGGGGTTCGCAGCTCAAGTCGATGCTGGTCAAGGGCAAGAAGGACATGCGCCTTGGCCTCGCCATTCGCGTCACCAAGCACCTCGATCGTTACCTTTCCGCCACCCAGCTCGGCATCACGCTCACCAGTCTCGGCTTGGGCTGGGTCGGTGAACCCGTCGTCGCTGTGTGGGTCGAAGGCCCCCTTGCCCGTTGGGGCATTGTCAGTCACGGTGCGGTCGTCTCGATCAGTTACGCCATCGCCTTCGCGGCCATCACCTTCTTCCACATCGTCCTCGGCGAACTCGTCCCCAAGTACTTCGCCATCCAGCGCCCGCGCACCGTCGTCTTGTGGTTCGCCGCGCCCCTCGTCCTTTTCTACCACGTCTGCTATCCGTTCATCTGGATCCTCAACCGCACCGCCAACCGCCTCCTTACCTGGATGGGCATCCCTCCGACCAAGGAATTCGACCACGGCTTCAACCAGGAAGAACTCCAGTACGTGCTGATGAACTCGCGCCACGTCCATCCCTCGGACCAGTTGGTGAACAAGATCATGCTCAAGGCGATCCGCCTCAAGGACACCACGGCCGAGCAGATCATGCTCCCCCGCGACCAGGTCGTCGTGCTCTGGCGTGACCAATCGCTCCACGACAACATGACGGTCGCCCAAAAATCCGGCTACAGCCGACTCCCGCTTTGCGGTGAAACCCGCGACCAGGTCCTCGGCGTCATCCACGTCAAGGAACTCCTCTGGCAATACCAGGTCCTCGGCGACCAGACCACGCTCGCTTCCATCGTCCGTCCCATCCTGACCTTCATGCCCAAGACGCGCCTGCCGGCCATGCTCGAGCTCTTCCGCAAGTCGCGCAACCATCTCGCCCTCGTGCTCGACGCGGACGAAAAGATGATCGGCCTCGTCAGCTTCGAGGACGTCCTCGAGGAACTCGTCGGCGACATCCGCGACGAATTCGACATCGAGAAAGGCCCCTTCTACGAACGCAGCAAGGACGCCGTCCTTGTCGACGCCGACCTCCCCCTGCGCGATCTCGCCAGCGAGACCGGCTGGCCCATTACCACCCAAACCACCGACACGGTCGAGAAATGGGCGCTCAAGCATTGGGGCCACGTCCCCCACCCCGGCGACATCGTCGACATCGAAGGCTTCCAACTCGTCGCCACCGAAGTCAGCGTCCGCCGCATCCGCCGTCTGCGCGTCATCCGCAAGGCCGTCGCCATGCCTGATGGCGAGACGGAAGCGCCCGTGGAGCAGGAGCACCACGTCTGATTGTCAGGACAGGCGCTTTGTATCAAGCCGCTATAACCACAGCCTTCTCGTTCTTCGGCACCACGTCACACGTGTCCACAATCAGAGGCAGGCAAAGGGCCAGCTCGGAATAATTTACGCCGCGATGCGCGGTGCACACCACCGCGGCTTGATAGCGGGAAAGGTTGTCCGCGCTCCACTCGATCGAGCGATGGCCGACCCATTGGGGATGCGCGCAGTGAGGCTGGACGAAGGGGACGAGGGGATCGTAATAATGCACCTGGGCACCATGCTTTTGCAGGTGATCCATCACTGCATACGCAGGGGATTCCCGGTCATCGGAGATATTCTTCTTGTAGGCCACGCCGACGACGAGAACGGTCGATCCCTTCAGCATTGTGGACCGCGCCTTGAGCCCCGCGACAAGCTGGTTCGTCACGTACCCGGGCATCGACCGATTGATCTCCCCGGCCAGTTCGATGAAGCGGGTGTCGAGCCCGAATTCCCGCGCCTTCCAGCTCAGATAGTAGGGATCAATCGGAATGCAATGTCCACCGACGCCGGGACCCGGATAAAACGGCATGTAGCCAAAGGGCTTGGTTGAAGCCGCATGGATCACCTCCCAGATATCGATGCCCATGGGGGCATAGATTCGCTTGAGTTCGTTGACCAACGCGATGTTGACATAGCGAAAAATATTCTCGGTCAGTTTGACGGCTTCCGCCGTGTCGCAGTCCCTGACCGGGACAACGGATTTGACCACGCGCGCATAAAGTTCCGTGGCGCGCTCCAGGCAGCCCGCACTGAATCCGCCGACGATTTTCGGGATTTCCTTCAAAATACTCCGACTGCTGCCCGGGTCCTCCCGTTCGGGCGAAAACGCCAGCGCGAAATCCATTCCCGCCTGCAGGCCGGATTTCTTTTCCAACACGTCCCGCAGAACTTCCCGTGTCGTGCCCGGATAACTGCTCGATTCCAACGCAATCAACATTCCCGCTTTCAGGCAGACAGCAATGTCCTCCCCGGCCTTCAGAACAAAGGAGAGATCGGGATTCCGGTTGGAATCCAGCGGAGTGGGCACGCAAATCAGGATTGCTTCGCATTCACTCAGCCGGCTCTTGTCGTCGGTAAATTCAAGCAAACCATCGGCCAAGGCATCGGTAATCCGCTTCTCTGAAAGATGGGACAGCGGTGAGGTCCCTGCCTTTAATTGGGCGATTCGTTCCGGGGCATGATCGTAACCCAGAGTCCTGATTCCGGCTTCGGCAAAGTTAAGGGCCAGCGGAATCCCGACATAGCCCAGGCCGAGGACGGCGACTTCGTGGCGGCAATGGGAGGGTTTTGGAATCATGTCGTGCCGGGGTTCGGAGCCATGCGTTGCATTTGCGCGCCCAAGTCGCGTCGGCCAAAGAAAACATATTGGAATGTACCGATCAGGCGGGCAACGAGGTGAAATTGATGGAAACCCAAAGTGTTCAGGAAGACAGCGAGGAGAAGCCGCGAGAGGTTGGGCCAATCGGCCGCCCGGAAGCGGGTCGTCTCCGTCATCAGCACTGCCAGCAAGGTCAGGAAAACATTCACGATGTAGGTCAGGTAAAGGAGAAGAAGGATTTGCCCAAGGTTCGCCATGCCGGTCATCAGGAAAAACGCGATCAGGCTGTAGCCGAAGAGCTCCAGGAGGGCGGACAGGCCTTCGAAGAAAATGAAGAAGGACATGCCGTAGAAACCCGTGATCCCGTAGCGCGGATTCAGGAACATTCCCGCATTACGCCGCAACGCCTCCAGGGTCCCGCGCGTCCAACGATTTCGCTGGTCGGCGTACTGACTTAACGTCCCGGGGACTTCGGTGTAGCAGACCGCGTCGGGGACATAGACGAGCTTGCCTTCCCTCGGTTTCGTCCGGTCATAAACGTGCGCGTTCAAGCGGATGGTGAATTCGATGTCGTCCGTGATGGAGGAGGCGGATGAGCCGCCGACCGCCACGAAGACATTCTTTTTGATCATCATCAAGGCGCCGGAAATGCAAAGCATGCTCTCGAGTTGGCAGAGTCCCAATCGGGCCCACTGAAAGCTCCGGGCGTACTCCACTTCCTGGTTGATCCCCAGCGGCGTCCGCGGAAATCCGGCATGAACGATTTTCCCGTTCCTGACCGTCAGGCCATTGGAGAGCCGGACGATGCCCGCCGCGGCCACGACCTGGGAGTCCCGCAAAAAGGGACGCACCATGTGGAGCAGGATATCCTCTTCCAGGACGCAATCGGCATCGATCACACAAATCAGGGGATGCCGGGCGAAGTTCGCCCCGGCGTTGATCGCATCGGCGCGGCGGCCGTTTTTCTTGTCCACGACCACAAGCCGGGAGTTCTCCGGGGATTGGTAGACGCCCAGGATTTCCTCCGTCTTGATTGGCTGCGGGTCGGCCCGCTCCACGCGGCGAAGATTGAAGGTCTCGATCAGCACCTGCAGGGTCTTGTCCTTCGAGCCATCGTTCGACACGATTACCTCGTAATCGGGATAATCGAGCGTCAGGACATTTTTCAGCATGTTGACGATGATCGTCTCCTCGTTGTGGGCCGGAATAATGATGGAGACCGGCGGGGTCAGCGGTGATTTGGCGATGCGGCGGAACTCGGCGAAGGTGACCTCGCGTTGATGCTTCTTAAGCTGCCGGGCTGCGAGCCACACGCAAAGAAAGTAGGAGCCTTCCAAGGCCAGCAGGTAGAAAAGCGTCGACCAGAACAGGAATTGCATGGGCATCATGCGAGGATCCTTCCGGCAGACCAGTCGTGGCCCTGTTCCTGTAAAACCTGCCGGCTGACATTCCGCGCAGGTGACTCTTCCCCACGGCCGGCTTCGGCTTCGAGGGCCTTTCTCCCCGCCTGGCCCATTTGCTCAAGCGCCTGGGCCGCCGAGAGGCGCACGCCCCAGGTGGGATCGTTCAAGGCGCGCACGACCAGCGGAATCTGGTCCGCTGCCTCCAGTATTCCCAAGGAGAACATCACGTCGCTCTTGACGTCAGGATCGGGGTCCTCGGCGAGCCGGGCAATCGGCGTGATTGCCTTGGGACTGCCAATCGCGGCCAGCGCGCAGACAGCATTAAGGCGGATTTGCGGCGACTTGTGCTGGAGAATTTCCACCAGACGGGGAACCGCAGGTTGCGCGTGCAGCATGCCGCAGGTCTGCACCGCGATGGCGAGGGTTTTGCCCGAAGTTTGCGGATCCTCCAGCACCTCGACCACCGGTTTCACGGCGGCCGCTCCAAATTGGACCAGCACTTCCACGACCCGTTCCCGGGGCATTTCGCCGGAAAATTCGGGATTCAGCAGGATCTTTTTTACCGCATCGGGGCAGCCAAGAAGGGCAAGGGACTGGGCGGCAGTCAGGCGCACCTTGGGCGATTTGTCTTCCAGGGCTTTCATCAGGTCGGGAATCGCGGACTCGTCCCGCAGATAGCCGAGGCCGTGGGCATTTTGCAGGCGCACGGCCTCGTCGCCGTGCTGGAGTCCGGCCCGCATCGACGCCAGGTAGGACATACTTTGGCCCAGGTCGCGCAAAGGTTTGAGCTCCTTCGGACCTGCCGCCTCGGAGAGCTCGAGCAATAACGACAGCGCGAGACGAGGCTCTTTTTTGAGTTCTGCCGTGGCTTCCGTCAGGGGCGCGTTCCCCGCGAGATAATTTTTGACGAGGGGTTCCGCAATCCGGCGAAAAGCGGCCACCTGGCGGAGGCGAAGGTCCTCGCGGAGGTGCACCCCCAGTATGACGGCGACCAGCAGGGCGCTTAGGATGGTGAAAAGGAGGGCAAGGGCGTGGACGATGGAAAATAATTCCATAGCCTAGAATTTCCAGTCCATGCCAAGCGTCGGGGTATATTGTTGGTAAAGCTTTCCGCCACTTTTGTTGAGCCGGTAGTCGTATTCAAACCCGGTGTACAGATCCACATCCTGGCCCAGCGGTTGCCGGAAAAAGATTGTCCCCGTATAGGCGGGGCTCAAGGTCAGGACAGAGGTGCTGCCGTAGCCGACTTCCACGTCCGGATCGACGCCATAATCAAAGGCAATGGTGAGGCGCTGGCGGCTCTTGAATTCGTAATTGTAGATGGCGATGTAATAGTTGTATTGGAATGTATCGAAGGCCCACCCATGCGCATATTTGATCGCCAGCGTTGATGAATCGTCGATGGTGATAAGCACTCCGGGCTGGACCTGGTTGATCGGCTGGCCGTTAAAATTCCAGCCCCTGAAATCCAGCATGGGTGCAAGCATGCGAGTGGATTGGTATTGAAAACCGATCGAGTAGGCTTCATTCGCGCTGAACGCCGGATCGAAACAACCGGTGATCTTGCCGTGCAATTCGAACTTGTCCGTCGGCGTGTAGGAGAAGAATCCGCTATAGAGAATGTCGGAGCCAGTGGGAGGGCGGTCCCGGTAATCGAGTTCCAGCCCCAGGTTCCATTTCTTGTTCAACTGGTAGTAAAGCTGGGTGTCCTGGTCCTGCCACCCTTGCTGTCCGTTATCAAAGAAACTATAGCTGTAGCTGGGGGCGATCGCCCACTGATGGAGTTTTTGCGCCGGCGTCAGGTCGTCCGGATCCGTTGCGGGTGCGGTGATGCTCGAGGTGTTCGCCGGGGTTGCTGCACTGGGCTTATTGGCCGTGTCGGCCAGCAGAAGGGGTGACAGGAGGGCGACGATCGCCGGTATTAAAAAGATGGAGGGATGTTTCACAGGAATATTTAGATATCGTGGCGGCTTGCTTCATTCTTGAGGAGGTAATCAATCGTGTTTTCCAGCGTCCAACTGGGAAGGAACGACGTCAGTTTTTGCAGTTTTTCCACCACCGGCCGGCGATGGAGGATGTGTTCGAAGCTTTTACCGTACCCTTTTTCATAGGATATGAATTCTATTTTCGAAGCGCTCCCGGAGCGGCTGATCACCATTTTGGCCAAGTCGAGGATCGAGATCTCCCGTGAGTTTCCCACATTCACGGGCTGGCCCCAGCACGCAGGATTGGTGGCCATGAGGTCCAGCGCAATGACGGTATCGCGGACATCGCAAAAGGAACGCGTTTGCGAGCCATCGTCAAAGACCGTGAGAGGTGCGCCCGAAACCGCTTGCTTGATAAAGCGGGGCAGGACAAAGCCGTAATTTCCCGACTGCCGCGGTCCAACGGCGTTAAACAGGCGGGGAATCGCCACCGACAGGCCATATTTTTGGTTGTAGGCGACAGCTTGGATCTCGTTGCTCAGCTTGCTCACCGAATAGCCGATGAGGGCGTTATTATTGGCCGGAAAGGACAGTTGCATCTCTTCGCTCAGGAACGGGACGTTGGAAAATCCATAGACGGAGGAGCTCGAGGCCACCATGACAAAGGGACGGTTTTGAGATCGAGCGATGGACTCCAGCAATCTTTCAGTCCCTTGCACATTCACGCGGGTGACGGACACGGGATCTTGAAGCACCCTGAACATCCCTACCGCTGCAGCCATGTGATAAATGCGATCTGCCGCCGAGATTTCACGCTCAAGGCCCTCCCAATCAAGCAGATCGCCTTTCTCGAAGCGGTAGCGGGGATTTTTTGAAAATGGAGCGATATTTTGTTCACTGCCCGTGCTGAGGTCGTCCATCGTCACGACCGTATCCCCCTTCTCGAGATGATATTCCGCGAGGTGCGATCCGATGAATCCGGCACCTCCAGTGATAAAGATATTCATGTACGGGTAGACTTTGGCTTCCAGCAGGTTACGTAGTGTGAGCACGCGCCAATGAATGCGTCGAGACAATGCGAATTTTTACCAAACAAACGTAAAAACTGAGCCCGTTCCCTTAAGGCAAATTCCATCCAAGGCTTGTCGAAGTCCTTGCTTCCCTTAAATTGAGCTTTCTTCCCGCGTATGAAATTCCCCGATCTCCATCCCGTTGTCATCGGTACCGTCACCACTCCGGTGGGGTTGCGCATGCTGGCGAAGAAGGCGCTCGCCGCCGATGCGATCGAAGTTCGCGTCGATGCTCTCCTCGCGCAAAAAGTTCCTGCTGATAAAATCGAAGCCGCTCTCAAGGGGAGGAAGCATCCGGTCCTGCTCACGCTCCGCATTCCCGCGGAGGGGGGCCAGCGGGCCTGGAAAGTTCCCGAGCGGCGCGATCTCTATCTCCGTCTGTTGCCTCATGTGGAGGCCATTGATATCGAACTCGCCACGGTGCTCGACATGGCCCCGGTTATCGACGTCGCCCGCAAGCTGAAGAAGACCATCATCTTTTCCGCCCACGCCATCCAGAAACCCGCCACCGCCGCGCAGATGGCGGCGTGGGTCGATGCCTACGATTCCCAGCCCCAGACCATCCTCAAGGTTGCCGCCCAGATCAAATCCTGGCGCGACCTGCAGCAGCTCGCCGCCGTCCTCGTCAACCACCCTGACTGGTATATTTCCGTGATGGGACTTGGCCCGGCTGCAGCACAGTCCCGGTCTGTTCTCACCGCCCTCGGCTCGCGTCTGGTCTACGGTTATCTCGACAAACCCGCCGCGCCCGGCCAACCCTCCGCCGCTGAGGTGCGCAAGATGGTCCGTGAAAATCGCGTGTGACGGGTGAAAGTCTGGGAAAATGAATTCGTCGCTCCCCGCCCCCTTTCCCGTCATCGTTGCGCCCGGTGAAGGCCGCGTCATCCGCGCCTTCGGCTCCGAGATGGTCTTCCACCTCACTGGAGCCGAGACCGAAGGCCGCCAGATGTTGGCCACCATCATCGCCCCACCCGGCGACGGCCCGCCCCTCCACTACCATGAGAATGAGGACGAGACTTTTCTCGTGCAGGAGGGCCGCATCAGCTTTTACGGTGAGGGTCGGTGGCGCGAGGTCGAACCCGGCACGATTGTCTTCGCCCCGAAGCGCTCGGTCCACTCGCTGAAAAACGTCGGCACCACCACGGGCCGCATTCTCGTTTCAGCTTCACCCGCCGGTTTCGAGACTTTCTTCGCCCGCTGCGCCGAGGTGTTCAGCAGGCCCGGCGCTCCCGACATGGCGCGCATCATCGAGATCAGCGCCGAGCACGGCATCCACTACGTCAACGCCTAGCGGGACTATTTTTCGGAAGGATTGACCCGGTACAAGGGCTCCATCTTATCGCTGAAGAGCGTGCTGACATCCGCGTTGCGGACGTACTTTGCGAGGGAGGCGGTGCTGCCCGTCAGGCTGACATCGACGTCGGGACGCGGAGGCGTTCCGACCATCATCGGGCTCTTGTCCTGATGGACGGTGCCCTTGAGTTTTCCCGCCTTCACCGCGGCGGCGGTCACATCCTGGGAAATCTTCCACATTTGCAGCGCACGACCGTGCGAGATCGTGTAGCGGATAAACGTGTAGGCCTTCGTGGGCTTGCCGTCGTCGTCCTTTCCGGTGATCACCACGTTCAGGTAGTTGTTGTTGCCGATGGTCGTCGGGTAAAAGTCATACGAGTCCATCTTGTCGCCCGGCTTGGACGAGATGATGTCGACATGCATCCACGGACTCTTCCTCATCGTGAAGCGAAACAGGTTTTGTTCCTTTTTCCCGTACCAGTCGCCGAGCAGTTTCGGATCGGCTTCCGCGTTGGCCGGCGTGGACAGGGGATTCTCCGACGTGACAATACAGGAGGACAAGAGGAGGCAGAGGGCGAATCCGAGGATGGGAACGAAAGGTGTCTTCACAAGGTTAGGATCGCGGAAGGTTGGAGGGAAATTGCATGAAAGGGGGAATATCGGCTCAGACGTTGAGGGTGATATTGTCACCCGCTCCCGTGTAGAGATCAAGCGGCCCGTCCAGTTCCACCTTCAGCACGGTTGCGTCCGGGTCCAACACGCTGTCCGGGACGTCGATATAGAGAATGCCGGGCAACCGGGCCCAGGGCGCGCCGCCGATTTTCTTTTGGCTGAGTTCGCCGCCACCCACGACGCTGACACGCTTGAAGGCATTTTGAATGCCTTTCACGGCGACCTGGCCGTTCGGCCGGTCGAAGGTGATGAGGTAAAGGACATCGCGGCTCTTGTTGAGAGTCGAGGCTCCGTAAAAGTGGCCGTGAGGAAGTCCGGCCACAGTGCCGTGCAGTGCCTCGGAATGTTTCCGGGCCCAGCGGCCCAGGCCCTGAAGGACAGCGGTCTGTTCCGGCGTGACGGTCCCATCGCTTTGGGGGCCGACGTCCAGCAGGAGATTGCCGCCCATCCCGGCGCACTCGGCCAGCAGGCGGATACTCTGGCGGACGGTCTTGAAATTGCTGTCCTTTTTCTGGTAGCCCCACGAGTCATTGATGGTGACGCAGAATTCCCACGGGCCCTCGGGTTGTTGAATCGGTATGGCCTGTTCGGGCGTGCCGTAATCGCCGTGACCACCCATGCGGCTGTTCAAAACGACGCCGGGCGCCCAGGAGAGCAGTTGCTCGCGCAGTTCCTTGAAGCGCCACTGTTCCGGGTCGCGCTCCCAATCGCCGTCGAACCAAAGCAGATCGGGCGAGTAGCGGGTGCACAATTCCTTCAACTGGGCGCGATGAAATTCGAGGAAGCGTTCCCAGGCGGCCGGGTCTTCCGGTCCCTGCGGATAGCCGAAACGGTTCCCATGTCTGTCCTTATGATCATGGATTTGCGGCCCTTTCGGCAGGACGGTGGCGTAGTCGGGATGCGACCAATCGAGATGGGAATAATAGAGACCGACTTTGAGGCCGCGCTTGCGCAGGGCCGCGCAATACGGTCCGACCAAATCGCGGCCTGCGGGCGATCCGTCCTTGGCGTTGAGCTTGCTGACCTGGGTGTCCCACAACGCAAACCCATCATGGTGCTTGGTCGTCAGCACGGCATACTTGGCGCCCGCCGCGACAAAGAGATCGGCCCAGGCATCCGGATCGTAGCGCGACCCCGTGAAGGTCTTCGCCTGCGCCATGTAGTCTTCATGGGAAATATCCCCATGAAAGAAGGCCCACGATTCATTCGTGTCGCCCGCGGAGTAGATGCCCCAGTGGATGAAGATGCCGAGTTTAGCGTCGAGAAACCAATCAGGAACCATAAGAGCGACTTTCTTTAATTGGCAGGCTTGGCATCGAAGCTGTCGGCGATGACCGGTTCGAGGTCCTGCTGTTGAATCCAACCGAAGTGATGATCGCGGGCCTCGATACGGAAATATTTGTCGTGCCGGCCCTCGACCGTGACGAGTTCGCCCTCGGGAATCGTGCCGATTTTTTCCGCGCCGTCGATTGGGGAAAGCAACAGATTGGCCGCCTTCGGCGCAATAATCACGCCCTCCACCCGGTTATTGAAGCCGATGCAGGCGAGTTCCACGAAAGCGAACATGAGCAGCAGCGGCGTGCCGATGAAGAAGATCAACCGGAAGGTCGTGCGCAGGGCCGGTGAGGGAAGTTTCATCGCGGTGCCCACCACGGCAAACAGCAAAAGCGACAGGCAAAGGACCATCAAAGCAAGCCAGACCGTCCAGTTGATGCTGAGCATCAGCGCTTCCCACCAGCGATAGGAATTCGGCTCCAACCCGGCCTGCTGGCGGGCCAGCTGCAGGTTGTGGTTGATGTCCGCGTCGTTGGGCGCGAGATAGCGGGCCCGTTCATAATTGAGCATGGCCAGTCCCGGATGATTCGCCTTGGTCTCGGCATTGGCGAGATTGAAGCAGAGCGCCGCGGAGTAGCCCCGTGCCGCGATGATTTTCTGGAAGAGACCGGCGGCCTCGTCATAGCTGCCGTAGGCGAAGGCCCGATTGGCGGCGTCGAGTTCGGAATCGGAGGTGTCTGCGGTGAGTGAAAGAATCGACGCCCCCAGCGCGAACAGCAGAGTGACGAAACGGCCTGCGCGGGAAAATTGGAAAGTCATGGTCAGGCAGGTTGGGTTTGGGGTTGGAGCAGGTCGCGCACGTGGCGCTCCCATTGGGCGAGATCAAGGCCGCGTCCGGTGCCGCCGGAGTAAATGATTTCATCGGCCTGGACAAAAAGGGGCTCGAGGGTCTCGGCCAACTGCGGGTCGCGCTGGCGGATTTCGGTCAGGGTGAGCGACTCCGGATTCACGCGCCATCGGGTGCTGAGATGCAACTGGATGGCGTGACGCGCCGCCACGAAAAAGGCCAGCGCGTCGCCGTTCCGGGCCGCCGTTCCCATGGCGTCGGTTTCCAGGGCCATCGAGTGCTGGCGTCGGAGCCTTTCCTCGCGTCCATCATCCCGTTTGGTGCGGCTACGAAGAATCAGAAACACCAGGCCGACAACCAGGGCGGCGAACAGGCCACCCTGAACGATCCAGAACCAAGCCTGGCGATAGATGGGGATGAGGCTGGTTTTCGTCCAACCAGAAGTTATGCGGTTGGGAAGAAATCCGGCCTCTGCCGGTGCAGTGCCCTCTGTGGAATCAGTAACCACTCCCGGCGGCGGTGTTCGAGCAGCCATCGCGCCGGTTACGGTAATGCTGGGTAGCGTGATGGGAACCGTCATGTATTGCTTGGTCGCCGGATCAAAATAATTGAAGCTCGATTGCGGCAGCGGGACCGTGCCGTTCTTTTGCGGAATGACAGCCATTTCGAAATCCTTAATGCCCTGGGTATGGGACTCATTTTGCGGGGTGAACTTGGACGACGGGACGTAAGTTTTCCACGCCGGGTCCGCGGTAAGGGCGGGGCAGCGGACGTAATCGAAATTGCCCTGACCGGTAACGGTAAAGTGAAGGGTAACCGGTTCGCCGACCGCCACCGTGTCGGGTTGCGCGGTGGCCGTGGCGGTGAATTGTCCAATGGCCCCGGTGAAATTCGCCGGGCGTCCTTCGTCCGGCAAATCGTGGACGTGGATCGTCAGTTGGTTGCTCGCGATGGGCTCATGCGCGAGATTGGGCCGCCCTGGGAAAAAATTGACGAAGGGATTGAGCCGGGCGGGATTGATAGACTTGATCCAGTAACTGTCGCGTTCCATTTGCAGGGGAAAATCGCCGGGCTTGGGCGCGGAAATGGCGGTGGACCAGCTCTCGCGGCGATACCCTTCATCCATGACGGCCAGCGTGTCTTCGTGGAAACGGACGGAGAGGTTGTTCATCAGGAAATCGCTCCCCTTGATCGTGGGAAGCGAGTCCTGCTGCGCGTCGGCATCCAGGCGGATGAACCATTCGATTTTCATGGGGATCGACTGTCCGACATAGGCGTCGGTGGTCTGCGGAGTGATGACGAGAAAGACTTTCGCAGGACGGCCGTCGCTTTCGGTGGGCACCGCGTTGCCGCCGGCAGTGGCAGCGGCAGAAGGGGCCGGGTTGCCCGGGACAGGTTGCGGCGGGGCATTGTTCGCGGGAGGCATGACGACCGGTCCGTTGGGATTGAAGGCCGGAACAGACGGGTTCGCCGTCGGCGGAGGGCCGGGAGCCTGGGGGGCGGCCGGGGCGCCGTTTGCGCCCGCAACGACGTGCAGTTTCATCGCCTGGGCATGGAGCACGGTGCCGTCCTGCAAATGAATCTCAAAAGCAGGAATGGTGAAATCGCCGGCCCGGGTGGGAATGAGATGGAACGTCTTCGCGGCGGAACTTGAGATGGAACCATTCTGGAAGGAAAAGCTGGTCGAGGTGCTGACCTGGCCATTTTGCAGGCCGTCAACCGGTTGCAGGTTGAAGTTCGTGCCGCTGCCGTTTTGGATGACGAACGTCACCTGGACATCATCGCCGATCGTGGCTTCAGGCGGATTGATCTGCTGCGAGAGCGTCGGGACGGCAAGACAGGGAAGGACGGCCAGCGCAGAGAGAGCAACGGCGCAAAGCGCGCTCCCCAACCCATGCGCTCGGGAAAGGATTCTCATGCTACCAGTCCTTGCCCGAGGGCGGTGGCGGCGGTTGACCGCCATTGCCGTTGAGCACGCGCGCGGTGACATGATGTTCGTCGTCCTTGAGTGAATCGAGCAGCGCCTCGGCTTCCTCACGCGATTTGACGCCGGGATCCACTTTGTCCTGGCCGCGCGTTCCCGAATAGGCCTTCGCCTTGGCGTTGTCCTTGCCGTTGGAGGATTGCTGCGGATCGCTCTTGTCCTGTCCGTCCGCGCCCGGCGGTTTGTCCTGCCCCGGTTTGTCGCCGGGCTTGGGTGGTTGCTGGGAATCCTTGTCGTTGGGTTGGTCGCCCGGGTTTTGCTGGTCCTGGGAGTCGCTGGGATTCTTGCCGTCATTTCCCTTGGAACCCTTGCCCGACTTGTCCTTGCTGTCGGACTTCGACTGGTTGTTTTTGTCCTGCTGCTGCTGTTGTTGCTTTTTCAGCTGCTCCAGCTTCTCCTTGACCACGTCATAGTTGTGCTTGGCGTCCGCGGAGGGCTTGAGCTTGATGGAAGAGGTGTAGGAAGTAAGGGCCTTCTCCCACAGCTCGATGGTCTTTTGCGTGTCGACCTTCTGGACGGATTCACCGTGCCTGAACTGTGCGTTGCCGAGATTGAAGTAGGCACTGCCCTGAAGACCAAGGTCGGGTGTCTCCAGCGTTTTGCGGAAGGCGTCTTCAGCCTCCGTAAACTTGCCGGCCTTGTAGGTGGCGTCGCCGAGATTGTACTGGAGGTCATTCCGGTTGGGCTGGGCTTCGGTCGCCTTCTTGTAGTTCTGGGCGGCATCGTCATATTGGCCCGCCTTGTAATCGCGTTCGGCCGTGTCCGTGCTGGTGGCATGCACGGGAGCGCCCTGGAAGAAAAGACCCAGTAAAAGCAACAGCACGCCCGCGACGGTCTTCCGGTTGGAGGGCCGCCGGGTGGGTCGACGGTCCGCGCCCATGACCGTCATGCCGGGCAAGGGAGGTGTTTTCGCGCGTTCGCTGAGCATGAATTCGCACATTAAAAACAAAATAGCCAGTCCCAGCGGCCACTCAAATCGTTCGATGGGGATTTTTTCGCGACGTTCCTCGATCATCTGCCGGGGCAGCGTGGCAATATAGTGACTGTAAATGTCTTCCAGTCCCTCGCCGCGTTGCCCGAGCGGGACATAGGCGCCCCCGGTGACGGTCGCAATCTGGCGCAGCATGCCTTCATCGAGCTTGGATTGGACGATCTGGCCGCTGTCGTCGTGATGGTAGACGACGGAGCCCGATTCGTTGTGTTCCGGAACCAGGTCGCCTGCGGGGGTGCCCACGCCCACGGTATAAATCTTCAACCCGGCCTGCGCGGCTTCCTTGGCGGCGTAGAGCGCCCGGCCTTCAAGGTCCTCCCCGTCGGTGATGAGAATGAGGAACTTCAGGTTGTTGGCCTGGCTTTTCAGGGCCTCGACGGCCTCATGGATGGCGGCGGCGATATCGGTGCCGGGGCGGGGAATGGTGTCGGTGTCGAGTTCACGCACGGCAGTCTGGAAGGCGTCGTGATCGAAGGTCAGCGGACACTGCAGAAAGGCGTCGCCGGCAAAGGCGATGAGGCCGAGACGGTTGTCGGGAAGCTGGTCGGCGAAATCGGCAATGGCCAGCTTGGCGCGTTCCAAGCGGCTCGGCTTGACGTCCTCGGTCAGCATGCTCTTCGAGCAATCGACGGCGATGAGGACGTCGAGACCGGTGCGGTTTTCCTCACGCCAGTCATCGAAGAGGTGGGGACGCGCCATGGCGATGAAGAGCAGGCCCACGGCGCAGACGAGGAGCGCTCTTTTCAGGAAACGCCGGACGGGCGACACGCTGGCAGTCAGCGTCATCACCAGGTGGGAGGCGGCGAACATGCGCACGGACTGTTTGCGTCGCCGCCAGGCCCCGATCTCCAGCAGGATGACCGCGCCCATCGCCAGCAAGCCGACGAGCAGCCAGATGGGGCGGAGAAAGCCGGGATCGAGCCGGGCCCAGAGTTCGTTCATGGGAGCCTCCTCCAACGAGTGTGGGCCAGGGCGATTTCAAGTCCGAGAAAAAGCAGGCCCGGATAGATCGCCCAGACAAAATACTCTTTGATATGCTCAAAATGTTTCACCGCCACCTGGGTGGTCTCGAGCTTGTTGATTTCGGCGTAGACGTTCTTGAGCGAATCGTAGTCCGTGGCGCGATAATATTTCCCGCCGGTGATGTCGGCGATTTTTTTCAGGGCATCGACATCGATGTCGACCGGGATCGTTGTGTAAACCACGCGCCCGAACATGTCGCGCATGGGGAACTTGGCCACATCCGATGAGGCGGCGCCGATGGTGTAGATCTTGATCCCGAGCGCATGGGCGGCCTCGGCGGCGGCGTACGGTGTGATCTTGCCCGCGTTGTTGGCACCGTCGGTGAGCAGGACAATGATCTTCGATTTGCCCGACTCGTGCCGAAGCCGGTTGGCGCTGACGGCGATGGCCGAGCCGATCGCCGTGGCGTCGCCCGCCAGCCCGACCTGGAGCCGCTCGACATTTTGCAGCAGCCAGTTGTGGTCGAGCGTCAGCGGACTCATGAGATAGGCCTGGCCGGCAAAGACCACCATGCCCAGCCGGTCATTGGGCCGGTCCTTCACGAATTGCGCCACGGTCTCGCGGACCACGTCGACGCGGCTGATGTCCTCGCCGTTCTTGTGGAAATCGAGCGCCTGCATCGACGGGGAAAGATCGATGGCGAGCATCATGTCGATGCCGCTTTCCTGCACCTGCGTGGTCGAATCGACGTGCTGCGGGCGTGCCAGCGCGATCAGGAAACAGGCCAGAGCCAAATAGCGCAGCGCCGAGAGCCAGCCTCCGGCCTGGACCTTGCGGCCCCGCAAGAGCGGCCCGAAAAGACTGAGCCCCGAATATTGAATGGCAGCATCCTTGCCCCGATGTCCGCGCAAGACCGCCATCAGCGGCAGCAACAGCAGCAGGAGAAGGGCCCAGGGATGGGCGAACTGGAAATGGCTCATGGGGTCCGCCCTTTCGCCGTGACTTCGGGGGCCGGTTTCGTGGCGTGGACAAAAGTAAACGCGCGCTGCTGCACTTCTTCCAGTTCAGCCTGGGTCGGCTGGTAGCGGGCGAATTTGACCAGGTCGCACGATTGCAGGAAACTTCGCAGCAAGTCGCGATGCTCCGCCAGGGGCGAGGCGGTATCGGCTTCCATGAGGCGCAGGAACTCCTCGGTGGTCCGGCGCGTGGAGGGCGTTTGATAACGATGGACGAGGTAGCTGCGGATGGCCTCGGAGACCGCGATGGCGTAAGGCACGGGATCTTCTTCGCGCAGCAGGGGCCGGGCCTTCTCGAGTTTTTCCAGGGTCAGGTCGTAGGCGCTCTTGGGACTCAGGAACGGCGAGCGGGTCAGGCCTTTCCAGACGAGGACAAGCAAGGCGATGAGAGCCGCGGCGACCAGCGCGATCCAGAGCCAGAACCAGGAATGGAGATAGAAGAAAGGAGGGCGGATATCGTCGATGTCCTCCTGCTGGGGGCCCGTTCCGGGGCCATTGGGCGCGGCCACCTGGGATGTCGCGGGGACGGAAAGGGGAGGCGTCGCGGTGGGGGCATTCGTGTCGTTCTGCGCGCGGGCGAGAGGAGCAAGGAAAAAGATCAGCCCCATCAGTCCGATCGAAAGAGACCACATGCTTGCTCGCGTGTTTCCCATCACAACCTCCGGCTCGCGCGATTCTGGAAGAACGTATAAAGCGCCTGGCTATACGGCTCGCCTGTGCGCAGTTCGAGCGTATCGACGCCGGCCTGGCGCGCGCAGCGGCGAAACTGTTCCATGCGTTGTTTGGCCAGGGCGATGAAGGACTGGCGGACATGTTTACTGCTGGTGTCGATTTCCATGACCTCGCCCGTCTCGGGGTCTTCCAGGGTCAACAGGCCGAGCGCGGGCAGTTCCTCCTCGTGGCGGTCGCGTACGTGCAGCAACACGAGATCATGGCGCTTGTTAGTGAGGCGCAGTTGGCGGCGCAGACGCTCGAAGGCGTCGGGTGATTCGATGAAATCCGAAATGACAAAAACGACGGCGCGGCGCTTTTGGACATCGTTGATGAAATCGAGCGCGGAGGCGACGTCGGTGCCGCGCCGGTGCGGGGTGTGGAAAAGGATCTCGCGGATGATCCGCAGCACGTGCGAGCGGCCCTTGGTCGGCGGGATGTACTGTTCGACCTCGTCGGTGAAAAGGAGCAGCCCGACCTTGTCCCGGTTGCGGATGGCGGAGAAGGCGAGGACGCTGGCGACCTCGGCGGCGAGCTCCTGCTTGCTTTGCGTCAACGAGCCGAAATGGCCGGAGGCGCTGACATCGACGGCAAGGAGAATGGTCAGTTCCCGCTCTTCGCGCAGTTTCTTGATGAACGGTGTGCCGGTACGGGCGGTGACGTTCCAGTCGATCAGGCGGACCTCGTCGCCGGGGGAATATTCGCGGACTTCATCGAAGTCCATCCCGCGGCCCTTGAAGACGGAATGGTATTCGCCCGCGAGCGCGTCGGTGACGAGGCGGCGCGTGCGCAGCTCCACCTGGCGCACTTTCTTCAGGATTTCTCGGGTGACGGCGGGGTCCATTTTATTGGCCGATTTTAGGCATGAGGAACATGAAAGACAGGAAGTTAGGAGATCGATTCCTCAAGAAGAGATTCTCGCTTTAGTCGTTCGTGAAAAGCATGGAAGGCTGCATCCAACTGTTTGAGAAGGTCTTTTCGTTCCGCATCAGGCAGGTTTGCGCGCAGGGGAGTTTCTGAATTTATCGGCACAGTGATGTATTCGTCTGTAAATGAAGAGAACTCGGTTTCATTTCCGAAGCCATGTAGCTTGCCGTACTCTTGTTGTGCATCTCTCAAGCGTTCAAAGCGCCCCCGGTAAGTTTCGATGAGATGTTTCCGATGTTCGACCTCAGATTTCCAAAATTGGAAATTTGCCGCATGCCCCGCCAATTGATGAACTGGAAGTGAAGAGAAGTGCTTCAGAGTCTTGACGAGAGGAAGGGTGATATCGGCGAGATAAGACATAGTGTGTTAAACTTTTCAATTTCCAGCTCATGTCTAAAATCCGGCTTAAGGCACGGGGAGCGTATCGAGGATCTTCTGCACGATGTCGCGTGAACTGAGGTTCTCCGCCTCGGCCTCGTAGGTGACGGTGACGCGATGCTGAAGAACGTCATGGGCGACTTCCTTCACGTCCTGCGGCGTAACGTAGGCGCGTCCGTTGAGGAACGCCAGGGCGCGGGCGGCGAGGGTGAGGGCAATCGTTGCGCGGGGCGAGGCGCCGTACTGGATCCAGCCCGGGAAATCGAGCTTGTAGGCCTTCGGGTCCCGCGTGGCCACGACGATATCAACGATATAATCGCGCACCTTGTCGTCGACGTGGATCATGTTGACCACCTGCCGCGCCTGCAAAATCATCTCCGGGGCCACGATCGGTTCCACGGCGAAATTCGGCGTGGTGGTGGCCATGCTGTCGAGGATCCCCCGTTCCTCGGCGCGCGACGGATAAGTGACCACGACCTTGAGCATGAAGCGGTCGACCTGCGCCTCGGGCAGGGGATAGGTGCCTTCCTGCTCGACTGGATTCTGCGTGGCCATGACGAGGAACGGCTCCGGCAATTTATAGGTAGTTTCGCCGAGTGTGACCTGCCGTTCCTGCATCGCCTCGAGCAGAGCGCTCTGTACCTTGGCGGGGGCGCGGTTGATTTCATCCGCGAGGACGAAGTTGGCGAACACCGGGCCGGGCTTCGCGTTGAAGGTGCCATCTTTCGGATTGTAGATCTGGGTGCCGACGATGTCCGCCGGGAGCATGTCAGGCGTGAACTGGATGCGCTGGAATTTGGTCTGCACCGCCGAGGCGAGTGTCCGCAGGGCCAGTGTCTTGGCGAGACCGGGCACGCCTTCGAGCAAAACGTGGCCATTGGCGATGAGCGCAATGAGCAGACGGTCGATCAGGTATTTCTGTCCGACGATCACCCGGCTGATCTCGCGGCGCAAGGGATAGACCCAGGCGCTGGCGTCTTTGACCGCCTCAGTGGTCGAGGCAAGGGTCGTATGGCCATAGGCGATTTGCCGGGCCTGCTCGGCCCCGGGAACGGGCGGCAGTCCGGAGGTTGTGGCGGTGGATGCGAATACAGGTGCGGCTTCCATAAAGTTTGAGTGGAGAATGTTATGCGGCCAAGTGGAGCCAAGGGCGAGGCAAAAGCTTCGTGATTACCAAGTGTTAAGCTGTTCCCCGGGGAGGGGAAGCCGGATTCTCCCCTATTTTGGGGATGGGTTCCAACGAATCTTCTCGCTAGTGTGTCTTCGACCGCGTAAGGCCAGCTGACCATTCTTCCTATGAAGAGAATTCATTACCAAGAGGCCTGGCCTGATTCATGGAAGACTTCCTATCCGTACGACTTGGAGGAAGTTTACGGTGAGGTCACCCATCGGGGGTATGCGGGTGCCTATCAACTCCGGCGTCAGGAAACGCTCCGGCTCGTCACCGAGGTACTGCCGAAAGGTGCGAGCATTCTCGACATCGGCGCGGCCCAGGGAAATTTCTCCCTCTCGCTGGCGGAGATGGGATATCGGGTCACCTGGAATGACCTGAGGGAAGAATTGGCCGGTTACGTGAAACTCAAACATGAGCGCGGAGAGATTTCCTACGCTCCGGGCAATGCTTTTGAATTGAATTTTTCGAAGCCATTTCAAGGCGTGGTCATCACGGAAATCATTGAGCATGTCGCCCATCCCGACGAGTTCCTCCGTAAGGTCGGCCAGTTGGTGGAGCCCGGCGGCTATATCATCATGACAACGCCCAACGGGGCCTATTTTCGCAACTCGCTGCCCAAATTTTCCGAGTGCGCCGACCCGAGCATCTACGAGAGCGTCCAGTTCAAGCCGAATGCGGACGGGCATATCTTCCTGCTGCATCCGGAGGAAATCCAGACGCTGGGCGACCGGGCCGGGTTGACGATGGAGAAGCTTGTCCTCTGTATCAACCCGCTGACGGCAGGGCATGTCAAAACCGCTCCCCTCCTGAAGGTCCTCCCGGCCAGTCTCGTGGCAGGACTGGAGCAGGCGACGCAGCGCCTGCCTTTCGGTGTGCGGAGCAAGCTCCTTTGTCATCTTGCAACACGCTATCGCAAAATGGGTTAGCTCGTATTCTCAGGTGGAGCTCGCCAGTTAAAAATTTGTGCAAGATAAGCTTGATTTATGCCAGTATGGTGGCAGAATCAACTTCCCGCTCGATTCAGAGTGGGGCAGTTACGTCCCCCGATACCTATGAAACAGTCGCTTGTCCAAGACGCCCTTAAAGTCGTGCATAGTCCCCAAGTCCTCGTGAACATCGTCTCGAAGCGTGTTCGCCAGCTTGGACAGGGATTCCGTCCCTTGGTCGCTTACGACCCGAAGTTGACTTTCATGGATGTCGCGCTCAAGGAAGTCGCTGAAGGCAAGCTCGGCTTCGAGATGATCGAAGTCCCTTCCGCCGCCGGCAATCACACGCCTGTGACCCCGGCCAAGAAGTCCCGCAAAGCCGCCGCTGCGGCCTAAGTTGGTAGCCGTCGCACTCCGTGCGACGGTCCTCGTTCCCAAGTTTTACTCGGGAACGCCCCTGCTTTCGACGAAATTTCATTTCGTGCTGGAAGGGCGTTTTCCCGCGTCGCCTGTCTTGATTTTGCCCCGGTGTTGGCGCAGCGTCGGATAGTCTGCCCAACATTATGGAAAAATTGCCTCCTATTCCATCAGTTGCATCGAAGCGACGGCTCTATCTCCTGATCGCGTTGATTGGCGGTGGTCTGCTGCTCCTGGTGGGGGGCATCGCTTACGGCATTCATACCATCATGGCCACGGGTATCACCGCCGGACCCGACAACATGTTTGGCGACCAGAATCTCAAGACCGCCGTGGCCCTGATCGAATTGCACAAGGTGCGCAACGGGAAGTACCCCGATTCCTTGCGCGACATCAAGTTTGCCGGTCAATGGGACCAGATGCCCCTGAGCTCCGTCAGCTATTACCCGAATGCGGACCGCACTGCCTACTACATTGAAGTCGAGCGCGGTTGGGTCGGCAAACCCACCTTGACCATGCCGCCCGACTTTTGGAAAGGCACCGGGTATGACCCTGCCCTGAAGCCAAAGGCTCCCTAAGGGGAAAGGATTTTGCCTGGAAGACCTCGATGATGAAGGGGCCTTTGCCGAATACGGAACCCGCCTGGAAGACTTGCCTGCCCCCTCCTCACTTGACATTTTCTCCCCATCCCTTACTCTGCAAACACTTATCGAGAGCGGTGGAGGGGCTGGCCCTGTGAAACCGCGGCAACCGGGTAGTGATTTTTCATAAGGAAACATCGCTGCCGCCCAGGTGCCAAACCCAGCTCGGTGCGGTCCGCCTGATGCGGATGGTGCCGGGGAGGATAAGGAGCGAGTGCCTACTCGTCTATTAGGCGCTTGTCCCCTCGTCCCAATTGAGTGAGGTCGATCCTCGATGAGGGACAGAAAATATGGGCAAGGAATTTTTCAGCAATCTCAAGTGTCGCGAGTGCGGTCGTCTCTACAAAAAGGAAGCCGTCCACGTCTGTGAATTCGATTTCGGTCCGCTCGAGGCCGATTACAACTACGAACAGATCAAGCATTCCATTTCCCGCGCGGTCGTCGAATCGCGCAAGTACAACATGTGGCGTTATCGGGAACTGCTCCCGATCGATGGCGACCCGACCGTCGGCCTCGAGACCGGCTTCACTCCCCTGGTCAAGGCCGACCGCCTCGCCAAGGCCCTTGGCGTCAAGGAACTCTACATCAAGAACGACGCCTTCAATCACCCCACGCTTTCTTTCAAGGACCGCGTCGTCTCCGTCGCGCTGACCCGCGCGAAGGAACTCGGCTTCAAGGTCGTTGCCTGCGCCTCGACCGGCAATCTCGCCAACAGCGTCGCCGCCCATGCCGCCGGCGCTGGACTGAAGAGCTACGTGCTGATTCCCGCCGACCTCGAGCAGAGCAAGGTCCTCAACAGCCTCGTCTACGGCACGAACGTGATCGGCATCCACGGCGCGTACGACCAGGTCAACCGCCTTTGTTCCGAGATCGCCGGCAAGTACGGCTGGGGTTTCGTCAACGTGAACCTGCGGCCCTATTATGCCGAGGGATCGAAGACGATGGGCTTCGAGATCGTCGAGCAACTCGGCTGGCGCACGCCGAAGCACACCGTCGTGCCGATGGCCAGCGGTTCGCTCCTCACCAAGATTTGCAAGTCGTACCAGGAATCGATCAAGGTCGGCCTCATCGAGGAGCAGTCCTTCACCATCCACGGCGCGCAGGCCGCCGGGTGTAACCCGATCACCGCCGCCTTCAAGGCCGGGACCGATCTCATCCGCCCCGTGCCGAAGCCGAAGACGATCGCCAAGTCACTCGCCATCGGCACGCCCGCCGACGGCTACTACGCGGTCAACGTCATGAAGTCGACCGGCGGTTCCAGCGAGGACGCCTCCGATGAGGAGATCGTCGACGCGATCAAGCTCCTGGCCGAAACGGAGGGCATCTTCGCCGAGACCGCCGGTGGCGTCACGCTCGCCTGCGCGAAGAAGCTCATTGAGAGCGGCAAGATTCCCAAAAACGAATCGATCGCCATCTGTATCACCGGGCACGGGCTCAAGACCGCCGAAGCCGTTGCGCCGCATCTCCCCGCGCCCCGCCTCATCAACCCCAGCCTGCGCGAATTCGAGGCGCTGATTGCCAATGATGCGGTGCATGCTGCCGCCGCCTAAATTTATGCCCATATCCGTCTCCATCCCCACTCCGCTCCGCCCGCTGACCGACAACCTCGACACTGTCGAAGTCGATGGCGCCACCGTCACCGAACTCCTCGCCGCGCTCGACAAGAAATATCCCGGCATTGGCGAGCGCCTCGTCGATCCCCAGGGCAACGTCCGCCGCTTCGTCAACGTCTACGTCAACGGCGAGGACATCCGCTTCCTCCAGGACAAGGAAACCGCCGTGAAGAACGGCGACGAAGTCAGCATCGTCCCTGCCATCGCCGGGGGTTGATTTTTGCCTTGCCGCAACAATATCGGCACAGGTCTAGCTTCACGACCTCGCCTATTTAACGTATCCTCGACAGCCTAACCCAACCTGCAACACTCCTCCCATGATCGTCACCACCGCCCAACTCTTCAAGGTCGCCTACGGCAAGTTCGCCATCGGCGCGTACAACATCAACAACGCCGAGCAGGCCATGGGCCTTTTCAAGGGCGCCATCGCTGCCAAGGCCCCCTTCATCATCCAGATTTCCAAGGGCGCGCGCGCCTATACGGAAAAGCGCATGATCGAGGCCATCATCCGCACCGCCTCGGATATTTTCCCCGAGGCCATCTTCGCGGTGCATCTCGATCACGGTGACGAAAAGACCTGTTACGATTGCATCGACAGCGGCTTCTACAGCTCGGTCATGATCGACGCCTCCCACGATCCGTTCGAGGAAAACGTCGCCATCACCAAGCGCGTGGTCGAAAAGGCCCACGCCAAGGGCCTCAGCGTCGAGGCCGAACTCGGCATGCTCGGCGGCGTGGAAGAGGACATCAAGGTCGACGAAGGCAACGCCTGCCTGACCAATCCCGATGAAGCCGTCGAGTTCGTGAAGCAGACCGGTTGCGACTCGCTCGCCGCCGCCATCGGCACCAGCCACGGCGCCTACAAGTTCAAGGGCCAGCAGTCGCTCCACTTCGAGGTGCTCGAGGCGATCAAGCAGAAGATACCCGGCTTCCCCATCGTCATGCACGGCAGCTCCAGCGTGCCCCAGGACGAGGTCAAGCGCATCAACGCGGCGGGCGGCACGCTCGATCCCGAGGCGCGTGGCGTGAACGAAAACGAATACCTTCCCGCCGCCAAACTCGGCGTGACCAAGGTCAACATCGACACCGACGGTCGCCTCGTCTGGACCCGCGTTCACCGCGAGTTCTTCCGCGACAACCCCGGCGCGTTCGATTTCCGCCCTCCCGGCAAGGTCTTCATCGAGGAATACGCCAAGTTCATCGCGCACACCTCCACGAAGCTCGGTTCCGCCGGACACCTCGAGGAAGTCCGCGAGTTTGTTTCGAAGTAGTAGCGGCGATCGAAAAGTGAAGGGGGTTGCGGATGAGTCAGGATACCTCGTCGGAGCAACCTCCTTTGCCGTCGAAACAGAGAAAGTCCTTTTTCCATCATGCAGCAACAGCCAGTGTTTGGCTGATTGCTCCTCCCTTTGTCATCCAGTTTTTAACCGCTACTATCTTCTATGATATGCAGCGTGACTTGGTCCACATTGTGGTCAGGTTGGCATCGGCCTTTTTGATCATGGGAAGCATGGGATTCGGAGTGGTCTTGGGAGTTATTGCCCTGTGTGGAATTCCCAAATATGGCCAAAAGGGAATATTGGTGAAGGCCTTGTTTGGCATCTTGGTCCCGGTGCTGTTGATACTCGTTTCTCTCCCTGCCGCCATGAAAGCAGCGGCCATTGCCTCGAAGATAAAGGCTCAGCAAGAAGCACCCTAGCGAGCCGGAAACATGGTGGTAGCTAAGCAAGCTTGCTATACGCGACTTCCGGTCGATGCACGCCCTTGGGCCGGTACCCCAGCGCTTCAGAAACCCCCAGCAGGTCCGACGCCAGGAAAACGATGCTCAGCCACATCTCCGTCCCCTGTAGCCCCGGTTTCTTGTCGTGCTCCAGCTCAAAGCTGAAACCCTGGCCATCGACCCACTTGCTCAGTGCCCGCTTCAAGTGAAATTGCGCCAGCGTCTTGATCTCCTCAGACCGATGCGACGTCTGCTTCCGGCACAGCCAGAGCGGATGAAGAATATCGAGCACATGACAGGCGTCCCCGCGATTCTCCCCAAAGAAATCGGGATTCCGGCTATGCGTCAGGATCGTATCAATCGCCTCCACCGGAGCTGGCAGCGGTACCCCAAACTGCGCATAGGTGCCCCGCGTCAGGCGATAGAAACCGTTCACCGGTTGCCGCCATTTTTCCTTCGGTGAGGGACTGCCCCACAATCCGCTCAACGGATCGACATGCGTGTTCAACCAGCCCCAGAGCGGTTCCAGCCGCTTCTTGGAACCAAAATACTTCGCGTTGATGTAGAGCGCCGTGCCGAGGGCATCGATGTAATCCCCGCATCCCCACGCCGCTTCCTTCCAGTTGAGCCCGTCCAGCGCGCTCAACATCTCCTCCGTCGACATCGTCTCAATGGCCGTCACCGGATGCGGCACGTGGCTCCCCAGCACCTCCAGCGCATAACCGACGGCCAGGATGGGATAACGAAAAGTGTACGACCCAAAGTGGACCCGGTCCTTCGGATCGCGCGGGTTGGGAAACAGTCCGGTGGCGGGATCCTGAAAACCCTTCAGCCGCTCGATGAGAAGCTCCGTCTTCATCAGCGGCGGTTTCTCGCCGAACATTCCGGCGATCTCCGTCGCATCGCACCACGGACGCACATCGGGCGCATCGCCGGGCTGGTTCACATATTCTTTTCCGTCCGGAGTCACGCACCGTGTCAGCACATCGGGCCACTGGCTGCGCGCTTTGGCGCCGAACGCCTTCGCCTCGGCTTCGAGATTCGCTTTCCCCGGTTTGGCCACGGCGGTGCCGCGCCGGTCCTTCAGCAACCGGGCCGGGTTTCCGCCGACAATCGCATAATCCGGCACATCCTTGGTCACCACTGCTCCCGCCGCGAGGATCGCATGGGAGCCGATCGTCACGCCGTCCAGCACGACCACGTTGGCCCCGACCCAGACATCGTCGCCAATCGTGATGCCCTTAAAGGTCAACGGCTGTTGATAGATTGGCTTGTCGGGGTCCGTAAACACGTGGTTCTGCCCCGCAATGGTCGCCAGCGAGGCGATCCGGACGCCGTCGCCCATGGTCACCTTGCCATGAAGGCTGACATACGGGTTCACCGTGCAATGGTTGCCCATGACAATGTCGCCGCGCACCAGTGTATCCGCCGCAATGTAACTATTGGCGCCGATTTTCAGCGATTCCGTATAGACCCGGGCCTCGGGCGAAATAAACGCCGCGGGATCGATCTCCGCGCCGCATTCGGCTTTGAGTTGCGCGTGTCGCGCCTTCTGGTCGGGATGCTTGTCGTGGGAGTAGGGTTGACCGGTCCAGGGCAGGTAATCGACTTTACGGCTCATGATGAATCCCAATGATCGCAGATGGAGGCAATGCTGACGATTGTAAAAAGGCGGTAACAGTACCATGGCCGGGTTGACATCCGCCATTCATGGCCAATCTTAGAAAGCCATGATCAAAGCCAAAGCTTACGCCGCTCAATCCGCCACTTCTCCCCTGACTCCTTATTCCTTTGAGCGCCGCGATCCCGGCCCGCTCGATGTCCAGATCGAGATCCTTTATTGCGGGATCTGCCACTCGGACATCCACATGGCCCGCAACGAGTGGGGCATGTCGACCTATCCCTGCGTACCCGGACACGAGATCGTCGGTCGTGTGACAGCCGTTGGCAACCAGGTGAAGAAATTCAAGGAGGGCGATCTCGCGGGGGTCGGCTGCATGGTAGATTCCTGTCGCGAGTGTTCCAGCTGCAAGGCCGGGTTCGAGCAATTCTGTCTCGAGGGCATGACCCTGACCTATTGCAGCCCCGACAAGAAAAGCGGCGGCTTCACCTGCGGCGGTTACTCGTCCTGCATCGTGGTCGACGAGGCCTTCACGCTGAAGATTTCCGACAAGCTCGATCTCGCCGCCGCCGCGCCTCTGCTTTGCGCGGGCATCACGACTTACTCGCCGCTCCATCACTGGTCAGAGAAGACCGGCCAGGGCAAGAAAGTCGGCGTCGTGGGCCTGGGCGGACTCGGCCACATGGGCGTCAAGTTCGCCAGCGCGATGGGAGCGGATGTGGTCCTCTTCACCACCTCGCCCGGCAAGACGCAGGACGCGCTGAAGCTGGGTGCGAAGGAAGTCGTCATCTCCAAGAATGCGGACGAAATGAAGAAACACGCCGCCAGCTTCGATTTCATCCTTGATACCGTCGCGGCCGACCACGACCTCAACGCCTACCTCTCCCTGCTTAAGCTCGACGGCGTGATGACCCTCGTCGGCGCGCCGGAAAAGCCGCTCGCCATCTCCTCCTTCAACCTGATCCTGCCCCGCCGCATCCTCACCGGTTCGGCCATCGGCGGTATCAAGGAGACCCAGGAGATGCTCGATTTCTGCGCCGAGCACGGCATCGTCAGCGACATCGAAATGACTCCGATCCAAAAGGTCAACGAAGCCTACGAGCGCGTGATCAAGAGCGACGTGAAGTACCGCTTTGTCATCGATATGAAGTCGTTGGCCTAAGCAGGTCCTCATCCTGAGCTTGTCGAAGGATCAGTTCAGCCCGAAGCTTGCCTTGATGAAGCGCGGCCTCCTGCACCATGTCATCATCGTCGTCTCCGATGTAGCAAGGTCGTCACAATTCTACGGCCCGGTCCTCAAATATCTCGGCTACGAACTCGCCGATAGCGCCGCGACTTGGCAGGACTGGAAGCGATGGGACTTGGACACCCCTCACGAAATTAGCATCGTCCAAGTCTCACCGGAATTGCGTTCCGTTCCTCATGTCCGAGGTGCCGTCGGCCAGCACCACCATTTCGCGTTTTGCGCCGAAGACCGCGCTGACATCGACAAATTCCACGCCGATATCCTGGTCGATCTTGAAAAGAAAGGGCTTTGTGTAATCGAAGATCCACCCTGCGAGTGTCCTGAATATGGCGAAGGCTACTACGCCACCTTTTTTCACGATCCAGACGGCCTGAAGTACGAATTTGTCATCAATCCGAATTTTGAAAAAACAAAGTCCGAACGGCGAAAAAAATGAGCAACCAGCGGTTTGCCTCTGATAGCTGCTTTTCCCGTTATTTACGTCAAAAACAAGCCTTGCTTTTCGATCTGACATAACCTCCTGAAAATCAACGGCTAGTAGGTGAAATTTAAAAACACCACAATTAGTAGTGGTTTTTCTTGCCAGGGGGTACAAGGGCGGGTGTACAAAGGTGGCATGTACCTGAAGTCCCTTAATGTCGTCGGATTTAAGTCCTTTGCGGACCGCACCACGCTCGAATTTCACCCGGGAGTCACCGCCATCGTTGGACCCAACGGCTGTGGCAAAAGCAATGTTTTGGACAGTATCCGCTGGGTCCTCGGCGAGCAGTCGGCCAAGGCCCTGCGCGGCGGCGAAATGAAGGACGTCATCTTCTCCGGCACGGAAACGCGGCCCCCGCTCGGCATGGCCGAGGTGTCGCTGACCTTCGGCGATTGCGAGAAGGACCTCGGCACCGAATACAACGAGGTCACCATCACCCGCCGCGTCTTCCGCGACGGCGCCAGCGAGTACGAGCTCAACAAGACCCCCTGCCGTCTCCGCGACATCCACGGTCTCTTCATGGACACCGGCATCGGCCGTTCCGCCTACTCGATCATGGAACAGGGCAAGATCGATTCGATCCTCTCGTCCCGTCCGGAAGACCGCCGCGCCATTTTCGAGGAAGCCGCCGGCATCACCAAGTACAAGAGCCAGAAGAAAGAGGCCCTGCGCAAGCTCGAGAACACGGAAGCGAACCTGATCCGCCTCGCCGACATCATCCGCGAAGTGAAGCGCCAGATCGGTTCCCTGCAACGGCAGGCCGGCAAGGCGCGCCGCTACCAGGCGAGCCACGAGGAACTGGCGGGCCTGGAGACGCGTCTCGGTCGCCATCAGTTCGATACCTTTTCCACGACGATCAATGCGCTGCAGGAACAGGTCGACGGCACGCGCATCCGGCAGGAGACCCTGGATGCGGAAGTGGCCCAGCAGGAGGAAAAGGTGGCCTCGGCCCGGTCCGGATTGTCGGTCATTGAAAACGAGTTGCTGCGCCTGCGCGAAGAGCAGAACTCGATCAAGAACGCCCTCGACCGCGCCGCGCAGCGCTCCGCCACGAACCGCGCGCGCGTCGAGGAATTCACCGGCCTGCGCGACCAGGCCCGGCAGGAAATCGCCGGAACCGAGGAAAAGATCCGCGTCGGCGAGGAGCAACTGACGCACCTCAACGCGCAGGTCGAAAACTTCACGCAATTGCGGAGCGATACCCAGCGCCGCTTTGACGAACAGCAGGAAGCCCTGCAGATGCTCAACGCCAAGATCGGCATGGTCGAGGCGGAACGGGCCGACGCGGAGGAAAAGAAACTCGCACAGGAACGCCTGCACCAGAAGCAGGAGCAGGAACTCGCCGCGCTGGAATTGCAGCAGCGCGATTTCCAGGTGCGGATCGAAGCCTTGCAGGCCGAACAGACCTCCCTGGCCCTGCGCCGGGACGAGGCCATCGCCTCGGCGACGCGGCACGTGGCCTCGCTGGCGGAGGCGGAGACGCTTTTGACGCAACACCGTGAAACGCTCAAGGTCGCCCAGGAAGCGCGCCGCGAAGCGGAAGAGAAATTGCGCCAGGCGGAGCGCGCCCGCACCGAGATCGGCAAGTCCCACCAGCAAATCCAGGCGCGTCGCGATGCGCTGGCCCAGTTGGAAGACCAGCACGCCAGCGCCCCCCAGGCCACGCAGCGTCTCCTGCGCGAGCAGGCGGGCGAGCTCCAGGGCACGCTCTCCAGTCACATCTCGGTCCAGGCCGGCTACGAAGCTCCGCTGGCGCTCTTGCTCGGCGATGCCGTGAACGCGCTCGTCCTGCAGGACGATTCCGCGGCCCAGACGTGGCGCGACAAACTCTCCGGCAAGGAACAATGCGCCTTCGCGCCGCTGCGCACCGCGCGTCCCACGCCGTTGCCTTCCAGCGTGGAAACGCACGCGACCAAATTCGTCACGGCCCAACCCATCGTCGGCGAACTGGTCGCGGCTCTTCTCGAAGATGCCCATGTGGTCGAGGACCTCGCTGCCGGTTGGAGACTGAAAGCGGCCCAGCCCCAAAGCACCATCGCCACGCGGAGCGGCGAATTGATCACTCGCAGCGGCCTGTTGCTCGTCGGCCAGGACGCCGGCGCCTCGCTCGCCGTGCTGACGCGCCAGACCGAGTTGCGCAAGCTCGACGCCGAACTCATTGAATCGAATGCCAAGGTCACCGACGGGCAGGGGGCCATGGACGCTGCCCGCATCGCCCTGGAAGAAAAGACCAACGCCCTCGAGCACGCCCGCACTGCGGTGCAGGAAGCCGAAATCTCCCTCGCCACCCAGCGGCAGGAAGAACGCGCGGCGCAGAATGCCTCGGCGCAAATCAACGGCCAGTGGGAAGAGGCGGCCCGCGAAATGTCGCGGTTGAACGCCCAGTCCCAAGTCGATCACGAGCGTCACGAGCGTCTGCGCGAAGCCATGAAGAGCGCGGCGGAAGGCCGTCGCGAAGCCGAGACGGTGATGGAAGGACTCAAGGTGCAACTGGCGGAACTCGCCAAGCAGGACGAGGCCCAGACCTCCGCGCTGACCGAATCGCGCATTGAACTCGCCACGCAAACGCAGCAATGTGAGGCTTGGCAGCAGCAGCGCGAACCGGTGGCGAACCGCCTCCAGGAATTGCGCGAACTCGCCGAGCTCCGCAACCGCGAAGCGATCGAGCACGAGCAGCGCGTCGCCCAGGCCCACGAGGAAATCACCGCCGCTGAAAGGGAAACCGCCGAGAAGACCGAGGCGCAAAGCCGCGTCGCCGTCGAACTCGAGCAGGCCCAGACGCAGCGTGCCTCCGAGCAGGCGCAGATCGACGAGCAGGAGACCGTCCTGCGCACCCTGCGCCGCGAGCACAACGAAATCCAGACCGCCCGTTCCGACAACGAAGTCAAACTCGCCGGGCAGAAGCTCTTCCTCGGCAACCTGCGCGAGCGTTTCCGCCGCGATTACCAGAAGGAACTCGAGGACCTCGCCCCACTGGAGGAGACGGACGCCGCCACGGATTGGCAGGCCCTGGCCGAGGAAGTCTCCACCAAGCGCGCCGCCCTCGACGCCATCGGCCCGGTCAACATGGAAGCCATCACCGAGTACGACGAGCTCGAGCAGCGCTACACCTTCCTCACCGGCCAGGAGACCGACCTCCTCACCGCGAAGGACCAGATCATCAAGGCGATCCAGGAAATCAACCGCACTACGCAGAAGCTCTTCGCCGAGACCTTCGACCAGGTGAAGGTCAATTTCCAGGAAATGTTCACCGAGCTCTTCGGCGGCGGCAAGGCCTCGCTCTCGCTCATGGATGAAGCCGACCCGCTCGAGTGCGGCATCGACATCATCGCCAAGCCGCCCGGCAAGCAGACGCAGACCGTCAGCCTGCTCTCCGGCGGCGAACGCACGATGACCGCCGTCGCGCTCCTCTTCGCCATCTACATGGTGAAGCCCAGTCCGTTCTGCGTGCTGGACGAGCTCGACGCGCCGCTCGACGAGTCGAACATCAACCGCTTCATCAAGATCCTCACGCGGTTCCGGCAGCAGTCGCAGTTTGTCGTCATCACCCACAACAAGCGGACCATCAGCGTGGCGGACGTGCTCTACGGCGTGACGATGGAAGAGCGCGGCGTCTCCAAGTTCGTCTCGATGCGCCTGCAGAAGAGCGAGGCCCACACCCGCGGCGAAGTCGCCCGCGAGGATGGTGTCCCCTCCATCGCCGAATCGGTCAGCAATAACTGATAGTGGATATGGCCAGGTTTTCATGGCCGCGCTCGTGAGCGCGTGGCAGAAAAATATTGTTATTCGCGCGTATAATACTGTAATTTGAGCCTTGTGCTATTCACTGCGATAGATCTTTTTGCTGGCGCTGGAGGACTTTCTACTGGGCTGGAAATGGCCGGTTTTAAAATTGTTTTCGCCAACGAAGTCAACCCGGTTTACTCGACTACGCTAAAGAAGAACCACCAAGACACAGAAGTCTCGGTTGACGACATTCGTAACCTGGATCCCGCTCAAATACGGCGAAAGCTAGGATTTGGAAAGGGTGACCTCGATCTTTTGGCAGGCGGCCCTCCCTGCCAAGGGTTTAGTATTAACGCTCCAAAAAGAAGCGAAACGGATGCGCGAAATCATCTGTTCTTGGAATACCTGCGCTTTGTTAAAGAATTTCAACCCAAGGTGGTTCTAATCGAAAATGTGCCGGGAATTATTTCGTTCAACAATGGTGGAACAGTACGGGATATCCTCGAGAGCCTCGAAACTCTTGGTTACCATGCTACGGTTAAAATAGTTTACGCCCCTCACTACGGGATACCGCAGATGCGCTGGCGAACATTCTTTCTGGGAACAAACCTTTGTTTCGACCCGCTAGCCATGTTTCCGGCGGCGACGCATTCTGCAAAGGGGCGCTCAAATTTCACTACAAGGTTAGATGACGAATCCTTGCTTTTGGTGCCTGCTGGCCTTCATTTAGGTCCTCTTAGCCCTATGACCACAGTATGGGATGCCATTTCGGATCTGCCCAAAATCCTCAGTGGAGGCGGAAAAGAACCTGCGGAATATACGTCAGATCGACCGCATTCACTTTACCAAATGCAACTCCGAAACGGTGTCAAAACCGTTAAAAACCATGTTTGCGCGGGTCTTGGTCAAATAAACTTGGAACGTTTGAAGCACGTTCCACCTGGAGGCTCCTGGCGGGATATTCCTCATGCTTTGTTGCCAGCGGGGATGAAGAGAGCGCGACGCTCTGACCATACTCGCCGCTATGGGCGCCTTGATCCCGATGGAATTGCGAGCACTATTCTCACCAAATGCGATCCGCATTGGGGAACGTATTTTCATCCCAAACAAGACCGTGTTATCAGTGTGCGAGAAGCAGCCAGACTTCAATCTTTCCCGGATGGAATTTGTTTTTACGGCTCTTTAGCTGATCAATATCAGCAAGTGGGCAATGCCGTTCCGCCTGTGCTCGCAAAAACGATTGGCAAAAGTATCGTTGAATGTCTTGGTCAAGCGCGAGAAGGTTTGGCGACGGCTCGGCGCAAAGGCATCCGGCAGGTTGAATTCTTGCTTAAGAGTCAGGGTGGTACTGTTAGTTTCGAATGAAAAATCTGGTCAAATATTCTCGGTGGGTCATTTTAAGACATGGGAGTTACGGTCGAAGAATTGTTTGGGTACCCGGCGCTTGATTTTTCGGCTCAAGCCCAGAAAGTTAGGGATGCTGAGAAGTGCCCGTTTATTTCCGGCCCTTGTACCAAGTTATTCCGAGATGGAACTAGATCGGGTGTTTGCACCGTTCGGCAAGTGACCTCGGAGATTCCGACTGTCTGCTGTCCAAACCGCTTGTATGCGCAGGATTATTTAATCTTGCAGGAGCTTGCCACTGATACTTTTGGTGAAGGCATAAAACTCTTTGCGGGAAACCGGGCTGCTGCTTCAGCTTCTGAGGGCAATGCCGTTGCTGTTTTTGGAAAGCAGTGGGGAAAAGAGTTGCGTCTGCCTGGACGAAAAGGTGTGGGTCGTTACTTTGTCGATTGGATTTTAGCCAAGTTAGATCCATCCGGGAAAGTGACGGAATTCGTCGCCATGGAAGTCCAGACCATCGATACAACAGGGAGCTATCGATCGGAGCGGGATGAATTGATGGCTAAGATCGTTCCGACACACGTGAGCACAGCTGGCCTCAATTGGGAGAATGTTTCCAAGCGGATTTTGCCCCAGCTCATTTTTAAGGGACATGTCTTACAGCGAGAACCTCTCTGTAAAAAGGGCTTGTACTTTATTTGTCCGACCGCGGTTTATGAGAAAATAATGGCTCGTTTGGGAGGCAATCCGGATTCTATTCACCCACAACCTGGGGCGATTACTTTTCGTTGTTACGATTTGAAGCCGCCGTCGACTTTGGGAGTCATGCGACCTCTTTCCAAAGGCGGCGAATTTACTACGACCATCCAGCAAGTTGCCATGGCATTTGTTTCCCCGACGAATTTGCCTCCGACAGGTTCCTACGTAGAAGCGATCAAGGCTGCGCTGTAGAAAATTAAGCCGTTCACAACCTCCCGATGCTTGGTGGTTCTTACTTGTTTCCGGCATGGGCTATTTGGTACCCGTTGGCCCGATGTACTTGTTCGCGATGACGATGTTGTCGAAGAAGACGGTGTTCACCGGGTTTTTGGTCCAGCGATCGGTAACGTAGCTTTGGACGGTGAGGGCGTTGGCCTTGAGCGTGGGTGAGGTCCGCCACTTGATGCCGACCCAGTGGCCCTGCAGCACGCCGTCGATCCAAAAGGCCTGTTCCCCGTCGGGTTGGCCCGGGGTGTTGTGCTTGAGCATGAACTCAACGCAGATCCATTGATCGCGGTGAATCGTGGGAAAACGGGTTTCGGAAAACGAATTGCCCCAGTAGTGGCCGTCGGGATCGATGTGCATGTCCGGCCAGTAACTGTAAAAATTCCAGCGCCCCGGCGGCGGCAGGGTTCCGTTATCGCCCCACGGTTCGATGCTCGTGGAGAAACGATCGTCGCCCACGGGACGGATACCGGCCTTCCCGAAGCCGCTCCACTTATCGGATCCATGCAGCCCACGATTGGCGGTGAGACTGACAAAATGGTGGATGTAGTCGCAGGCCGGGTCGAACTTCGTATAGAACCGGATGAAGACGGTGTCGGAGGAAGAATCAAACCATCGGGTCAGCCCGCCACCCGTGTCCTTGTCCAGATGGGCCTCCACGCGCAGACAGCGATGGCCCAATCCTGGTGAAGCGGGATCCACATAGCTCAGGACATTTCCCGAGGGGTTCCGGACCTCCTCCCAGTGGCTCCCCAGAGCTCCCTCCTCAAAATTGTCGGCAAACAGGACGGACTCATTTTGGCCAATGCCCTCGTCACCCGCATAAGCGTCGGCCAGTCCCGGACCTTCCGGCAGGCCTTTCTGCGCGGCCTTGTTCTCAAACGGCTCCGCCTGGAGTGACGCAGCGTACGCCACCAGCGACAGGCAACCGCACAGGAGGAAGTGAAGTTTCATTTCATGAGAAAGGAGAGCGAGTACGCTTGGATGACAGTAAGCCCGAGGCGGGAAGGGAGGCAATCCTGCCTTCCAACGTCGCAATGGACTTTTTAACTCTTTTCCGATAATAATTTGAATGATGTGAATCCTTAGTGTGTCTAAAAAGCGTTGGAGATTTTTTGTAGATTTGGCCCGCCTTCCTCACTTACCATTGCCGGACTTGTCCACGACCCAAAAACCGCTGCCATGACCGCTTACAATTGCCTCCCCCTGATCGCGATTGCGCTGGTCATGATGATGGGATGGGGAAGCTTCGTCTACGCGGCAGACGACGGGTCCTCCGGCACGCTGGCTCCCGATGGCACGCCGGTGATCCACAAGTCGCTGCACAAGAAAAACGGTTCCTCTTCGGCCGCCGCCACGACGACAACGGCGAAAGTTTCCGCCACCACGACCTCCGCGCCAGCCAATCCCTCGTTGAGCCCGACGGTGGAGACGGGACTGCCGGTCGCGCGTCACTCGGATACGATCGTGGCTTCCGGCCTGGCGATCACCCCTGCGCCCTCCGGCCTGCAAAGCACGCTGCCGCGCGGGACGTCGCTCGCCAGCAGCATTCCGTTGGCGCCTCCCGGCTCGGTGACTTCCTCTACGGGACTCAGCGGCTATTCGACGCCGGACCGCCCGACGACCCGGACCGACGACATCGTCTTCACCAATTTTCCCTCGAAAACCAAGAACAGCTATCCGTGGAAGACGAACATCTTCACGACGATGTTTTACATCGGGGAGGGCGGTTCCAGCATCAGCCCCACCACCAACCATGCGAGTTCATGGGACCAGGAATGGGAGTCGAGCAACCGCGGCTCGGACAATCCCAACGACCGTAACGGTTATGCCTCGGGCAGCCACGCCTCCACGGTAAATCCTTTTTACATCGCGCTGCCTTTTAACGACCTCGTCTACCCCGACAAGGCGCGTCGCTGGCTGCCTCCCGGCTGGCGTCGTCCGAACAAGGACGGCAAGCCGGTCTCGGCCTGCAAGGACCGTTGGGTGGAGATCAAGACAGAGGATGGGAGCGGTCACATTTGTTACGCGCAGTGGGAGGATGTGGGCCCCTTGCGTTACGATCATGCCGAGTACGTCTTTGGCAACGAGCGCCCCAACACTTACACCCGCGCGGGCCTCGACGTTTCACCGGCCGTGGCCCAGTATTTGGGGATCGATGGGACCAAGCGGTCCACGACTCGTTGGCGCTTTGTGGACGATGAAGATGTACCCCCGGGCGCGTGGCTCAAGTACGAGGAACAGGCCGTCATCTATAATGCCCTGCACAACCTGAAAAATACCCGTTCGCTTTCGACTCCGTCACCGCAGAAGACTTCCCAGCCGCTTGAGGATCCTACGATGCTCGACAGCAACAAGAAGAAGGTCGGCGCGGCCAAGGGCTAGCACGGGAGTTCGGTTTCCGGCGGGACTTCTTCCTGCCGTTCTACAGCGGGATTTGCGCTGCTTACCGGTCGATATCGGTCCGATTTTCGCCGTTGAGTGCGCTGAGGAAGCGCGTCGTCTGGCGGCGCAGACCCTGGAAGAGCAGGCTCTTGCTCTTGGCGTAGCCGTAGCGGTCTTCCAGCAACCGGCAGCGTTGGTCCGAGGAAAGGATGATCATTTTGAGTTGCAACTCAAGCTTGAGGTGCTTGCGCGTCTGCGCGGAGCGGAGGCAATTATGGAGCTGATCGTTGAAAAGGTCTTCGGTCTGAAAGCACTTGCGCATGATTTCGAAGACCGATTTATTGATGTCGGCAGGCTCAACGTCCGGGATAAGCAGGTAGGGAGAAGGGCCATCTGTGCCGGGGGGGTGGGCAAAAACTGCCTCCCCTTCCTCGCTTTTGCCGGGTTCCTGACCGGCCTTGTAGCGGGTTAACGTCTGCAAAGTTTCCAGTTGCTTGTCCAGAAGTGTTACATCTTGATGAAGCTGTTCCCGACAGGAGGAAAAGAGCTCAATCGATTTATTGGAACCCAAAACACGAGGGTGTCCCTCGAGAGTTGCGTAGGTCTTGTAGAGTTCGGTAGCACTGAGAAGGAGGTCATTCAGCTCAGTCAATTCCTGCTGGGTCGGCAGGACGGGAATAGCGGTTGAATCAAACTTCATATGTCTCTCTAAACTATTCATTGCATGCGGCGTGCCAAAATAGCAACTAATTGTCATTCAGGGGTCTTTGCGCGCAGCGCCTTGTGAAGAACCGCGCATGCGGCTAGCCTCGTCCGAGCTTCACTTCATGCGCACATCTTTCTTCGGCTCAGTGGCAGTTGGCGTCATGGCCCTATGGGTGATTGCAAGTTGCAAAAGTGAGGCCGCTGATCCCGCCAAGGCGAACGCGCCTGTCCCCACTGCCGAGGCCAATGCGGCGATCCTCGCCAAGGCCCAGCAACAAGCCCGCGAGGCCGAGGCGAAGGGAAACATCCCGGCCTTGGTCCAGGCGCTGACGGATGAATCCGACGCACAGATGAGGGCCCATCAGTTCGACGAGGCTGAAAAATTGCGCCTTCGCGTCTTGCACTTGCAGGAGCAGCACACGGGCAGGCAGTCGTTGGCCGTCGCGGACGCTTTGTTGGGGCTGGGGTGGTTCTACAACAATCTGGGCCGCTATGAGGAGGCGCAGACGGAGCTCGACCGTTGCGTGGAGATCCGGCAGAAGCTGGTGGGGATGGAGTCGGCCCCCGTGGCGGAAGTGCTGAATGCGCTTGGCTCGCTGGAGGAGAACCGGAACAACCTGACGCTGGCCGAGGCGTTTTATCAGCAGGCCATTGCGATCCGGGAAAAAGTGCTCGGCATGGCCAGCCCCGAAACGGCGACGACCTGGAACAACCTCGCCACGCTCTACTGGATCACGGGCGACTATGCCTCCGCGCAAAATCTTTTCACCAAGGCGCTGGCGGTGCGGGAAAAGACCTTTGGCCCGAAGAGCCTGGCGGTGGCGGCCACGGTGACGAATCTCGGATTGCTCGATAGCAGCCTGGGGGATTACGACGAGGCGGAGGATTATTTCAAGCGGGCGCTGGCGATTCGGGAGGCCAAGCTTCCTCCTGATCATCCCTTGATTACGAAGACGCTGAGCCAGCTTGGTCTGCTGTATGTCCGGGAAGGAAACGACACCCGCGCGGAGCCGCTGTTGGTGCGGGCGGTGCAGATGCAGGAAAAGACCTATCCCGCTGACGATCCCGACGTAGCCCGAAGCATGATGCAGTTGGGATTGCTCTACGACCGCCGGAAGCTTCACGACAAGGCGGAGCCGTTGTTGGAGAAGTCGCTGGCGATCCGGCAGCGGACGCTCGGCACGCAGCATCCCGAGTACGCGGCCAGCCTCGAGGCCCTCGCGCGTCATGAGCACCAGCAGGGACGGCTGCAGGCGGCGCTTCCGCTCTACGAGCAGGCGTTGAAGATCGATCACGAGGCGCTTGGTGAAAATCATCCGGACACCCTCGAAATCGCGACCGATCTTGCCTACCTGAAGTTGGAGCTCGGCAAGCAGGACGATGCCATCAAGCTGGCGCAGGACGTGGCGGATGCGCAGCAAAAGGCGCTCAACGGTGTCTTCACTTTCACGGCGGAACGGCAGCGGATGGGCTTCGCGAAAACGATCGAGCCCTGCGATCTCCCGGCGGCGCTCAACGACGCCGACCTGCTGGCGCAGATGGTCCTGAGGACGAAGGGAGTCGTCCTCGATTCGCTGCTCGAGGACGAGGCGCTCGCCCGGGCCGCACGCGACCCGGATGTGCGGAGCCTGATGGAGAAGCAGCGGCTGCTCCTGACCCGGTTGACGCGTTCGCAGGACGAGCTGTCCGGCGCCAGTTTTTCCGTCTCACCCGAGGCGCTGGCCGAGCGCAAGCAGATGGAGAAGGACGAGCAGGAACTGGAGGCGAGTCTCGCGCAGAAGGGCGTCGGGAGCGGCAAGACGCGGCGGGCCCTGGCCACCGATGTCTCGGACGTGAAGGGCGCGCTGCCGAAGGACACGGCCCTGGTCGAATATGTGGCCTACAACCGGTATGCCGGACGATTGGGCTACGAGCCTGCGTACGGCGCGCTCGTTCTGACCCATGACGGACGTGCCCGCTGGATCGCGCTCGGTCCGGCGTCGGCCATCGACAGCCAGGTGAAGTGCTACCAGAAATACATGCGCAAGCGGGTACGGGAAACGGCATTGGCTGGTGTGCTGGCGGGACTTTATAAGTCCCTGGGCGCGCCGGTGACGGCGGTGTTGCCGGCGGGAATCCATCGGCTGATCATCAGTCCGGACGGCAGCCTCAATTTCATCTCGTTCGCGACCTTGCTCAATCCGGGAGATCGTTTTTTTGGCGAGGACTTCACGTTGAACTATGTCTCGAGCGGTCGCGACCTGGTCGAGCATTCCCATTCGTCGCGCAAGAGTGTCCAGGAGCACCGGCGGATGATTATTTTCGCCTCTCCCGATTACGGGCGGATGCCGAACGCGGCCGGAAAAGGAAAAACGGCGACGGACGATTTGCTCGTGGCGTTGCCGGGGACGGAAAAGGAAGCGGCCTTCCTGCTGGCCGAAGCGAAGGCCGGGGGCATGGGAGTGGTCCTTTACCGGGGCACAGAGGCATCCAAGGCGAACCTGGCCCGGCAGGACTCGCCCGATGTGCTGCATCTCGCAACGCACGGGCTCTATCTTTCCACGGATGATTTGCCGAATCTGCCTCCGGGCCTGGATGGTGCCAAGGTTCCCGCGGGACAGGCGATGGCGCGCAGCTTGTTGGCGTTGTCGGGTGCTTCGGTGACGCTGCAGGATTGGAAAAAGGGAGTCTTTCCTCCTCCGACGAATGACGGTCTCCTGACCGCGCAGGAGGTGGCCAACCTGAATCTCGAGCGCACCTGGCTGGTCGTGCTCTCGGCGTGCGATACGGGCAGCGGCGAAGCGCAAGCCGGGGAGGGCGTCTTCGGGTTGCGGCGTGGCTTCGCCGAGGCGGGCGCGCAAAATCTTTTGATGACCCTCTGGCCCGTGGAGGACGCGGGCACGGCCGACCTGATGCAGGCCTTCTATCACGAGGCCCTGCGAACCGGTGATGCGCCCGGAGCTTTGGCCCGCGTGCAGCGCGCCAGCTTGTTGGACGTGCGGAAGAAGTCAGGCCTTTTCGAAGCCGTGCGGCAGGCGGGGCCGTTTATCCTGAGTTACTAATTCGTCTTGGAGACGAAGGTGGTCACGAAGGACTGCCACGCTTTGTTCTGGGCCTCGGCGCTATTGTTCTTACGGGGATCGATCAGGAGGGTGCCGTCGATTTGGGCGAGGTGCTCGATTTCGAATTTTTTCTTTTCCTCGGTGGTGGCGCTGCTCATTTCGGCGAGCTTCTGCCAGTCGATGCCGTTCATGAGAAACTGGCTTTGCCAGGCGGAGGTGATCCCGATGCCATTGAAAGCTTGCTGGTTGAACGGTTGGAGCGGTGTGCTCTTGGCCAGCGCGACGAGGAAATCGGCAAGGTTGTCGGAATTGAGCTTGTCGGTCGGGGGAACGTGAATGACCAGCGCGCCCGGCTGGCTGAACGCGCCGAGATGCGCGTAGGCCTTCACCGTTCCGAAAGAAGTCGTGCCGAGGTTTGCGACAAAGGGCTCATCGACCAGAAAGTAATTGGCGCCCAGGACGCTCGTGGCGAGTACGAACGAAATGAAGAAGAGGACTTTGAAAATGGGAAACTCGTGTTTGACCTCCATCGGTTGCGAGTACTGGGTGCGGGCGAGTAGTTGGGTCTCGGTGAGGGCAGGAGTCCGACCTTCCACCTTGGGTTGGACTACCGGTTGACGCACGACGGCAGCAGCCGGTTGCGCCGCAGCGGGAGTTTTCCCGGCGGACGGGGGAAAGTGGGCGCTCATCGCCGCGGTCGGGACCGCTCCATTCATGAAGCTTGGTGTCGGGGCAGGCGCCGGAGCGGGTTGAAGCTCGGGGATATCGGAGACCATTTTCCAATCGTTGTCGGCAGGACTCCAGACCCAGTTGTCGGGAAGGATTTCGCCGCGGCCAATCGCGTCGAGGACGTCCTGGCGGGACATCTCCTTCGTTTCCTGCGTTCCGGGAATGGCAATAATCAGCGTGGAAGGAGGGGGTACAGCTTCAGTCATAAGTCTTCCTATCGCTAGTATAGACTCCGGAATTTCGTTTTTTGCGCGCCGGATGAGTGCGATTTGTCGTAAGTCTCTGCAAATGAGCTTAATTCCCCTGCAAAAACATCGTTACCTGCAAAGCACCGAAGGCATACACACATGATCGTGCCCTCTGCAGAGGAGTGAGAGGCAAGGTGTCTTTCCAGGAAAGCCGGATCCAGCGGACCCCGGTCCATGCAGCCAAAGAGATCAAATACATTGCGCGTGAAAGAACGTCTCGGCAGGTTGCGATTTAGCATCAACCCCCATGAATCGCTTGCTCGCTCCTGTTGTCTGGCTTTCTCAACTTCTCGTTCGCTCTGTCCATGCCGTCGTCGGCGACATTTCCTGGCGACCGCCGGGATGGGCCATGGCCATCAAAGCAGGAGCGGCCCGGCGTCCGGTCTCGGCGACGATCTTCGTGGTCTTACTGATCGCCATGGCGGTGAGCGGCGGACGGGCCTGGCATTGGTACGCGAATCGGCCGAAGCCGCCGACCGTCGGCTGGATTGTCAACATGGCGGAATTGCCCGCGCCCAGCACGGAACTGGTGCCGCAGAATCTCACTCTGAGCTTCGCGCAATCGGTCGCGAAACTGGAAAGCATCGGCAAGGATGTGACCAAGGAAGTGAAGCTTTTCCCCACGGTCAGCGGCAAGTGGACGTGGGTCGATGGAACGAAGCTGGTTTTCGAGCCCACGAGCAACTGGCCGGCCGGGACGAATTTCAAGGTCACGCTCGCGCACAGCCTCTTTTCGAAGCATGCGCGGCTGGAGACGCTGACCAAGGAATTCCGGACCGCGCCCTTCAACGTGGCCATCAGCGATATGACCTTCTATGTCAACCCGAAGGACCCCGCGAGCAAGCAGATCACGGCGACGCTCACCTTTTCCTATCCGGTGGACCACGCGAGCCTGGAGAAGAACCTGGCCCTGGCGATGGAAAGCGGTGAGCAGGTCTTCACCGGAGCTCCCTCGGAGACGGGGCGTTGCACGTTCACCTACGACAAGCTGGACCGGGTCGTCTATGTGCGTTCCGTGAATGTCGCGGTCCCCCAGCAATCGGGGCATGCGATCCTGAAGGTACCCGAAGCGGTGCAAACGACGGCAGGCGGGACGCACCTGGTCTTGGATGAACAGAGCCAGGTGGTGGTCCCGAGCGCGCCGGATCTCTTTCGCGTCAAGTCGACTGATGCGGTCATCGCGATGAATCGAAGTGACGAACCGGAACAGGCGCTGGTCCTGGCGACCTCGGTCGGCGTCAAGCCGGAGCTGCTGGCCAAGGCGCTGCACGCCTGGATTCTGCCCGAGCCGAAAGCACGTCACGATGCCGGCACCGACACGGACGTCAAGACCTGGCAAAGCGCCGCGGAAGTCACGCCCGAGGTCCTGGCCAAGGCGACTCCCGTGCAGCCGACGCTGGTGCCGAGCGAGGAAACCTACGCCACGCTGCATTCCTTCAAATTGAAAGTGCCCGAGAACGCGTGGCTTTACGTCGAGATCGACAAGGGACTTTCGGCCCTGGGCGGATTCGTCCTGGCGGACAAATTTTCCTCGATCAACCAGGTGCCTCCCTATCCGCGGCAGGTGCACATCATGCACGACGGATCTCTGCTTGCGCTGAGCGGTGAACGCAAGCTCTCGATCCAGAGCCGCGGCGTGGAGCAGTTGGAATTCCGGTTGGAGCGCGTCACGCCGAGCTCGATCAATCATCTCGTCAGCCAGTCGGAGGGAAATTTCCAGAGCCCCGTCTTCACCAATTACAACTTCGATGAGACGAACATCACGGAACAGATTATCCGCCAGCAAAGCATCGCGGCCACCGACACGTCGAAGAACGATTATTCGGCGCTCGATTTTTCCGAGTTTGTCCGGGACTCAAACGATAACCACGGGAAGTTGGGCCTGTTTATCCTCCGCGTGCTGGGACGGGAGGAAGGCAACGACGGCGGCTTCTATAAACAGGATGGAAGCGTGGTGCCGGACCCGAAAACGCATCCGCCCGATCCGGCCAATGTCTCGTATCGCCATGGCGAGCCCATGGACCCGACCGAGGGAGACGATATCCTGGCGGACCGGCGTTTGATTCTGGTGACCGACCTGGGCCTGATCGTGAAGGACAACGCGGACGGCACGCATGACGTCTTCGTGCAATCGATCAAGACGGGTGGGCCCGTGGGCGGAGCAAAGGTGGATGTGCTGGGCAAGAACGGGATTCCAGTCGTCTCGGCGGAGACCGACGAGAATGGTCGCGCCACGCTTCCCTCACTCAAGGATTTTGCCCGAGAGAAGAAGCCGGTGGCCTACGTCGTCCGGCGGGACCAGGATGTCTCCTTCCTGCCGTTTGGCCGCGAGGACCGGGTGCTTAATTTCTCCCGCTTTGATACGGCAGGCGTCACGGGACTGGCCCCGCATGACCTCACCGCGTTTGTGTTCACCGACCGCGGCATTTACCGCCCCGGCGACACCGCGAAGCTGGGGCTCATCATCAAGCAACGCGACTGGCAGGGGAAACTGGAGGGTGTGCCCCTGCGGCTCGATGTTGTCGACCCGCGCGGCACGGTGGTGCAAAGCAAGGTGCTGAAGCTCAATGCGAGCGGATTTCTGGAAGCGACCTTTCCGACGCGCGAGACCTCTGCGACAGGAAAATACGAAGTCGATTGCTATCTCGTGAAAGGGAAGGACGATGAAACGCTCCTGGGTTCGCAGACCTTGCGGGTGGCGGAATTTCTGCCGGACCGGATGAAGATCAAGGCGACGTTGTCGACGACTTCGCCCGAGGGCTGGATCTCCGCGACCGGTCTGACCGGGCATGTCACGCTGGAGAATCTTTACGGTGCCCCGTCGGTCGGCCATCGGATCACCGGCAAGGTGACGTTGAATCCTTCGCAATTCAGCTTCGAGAAATATCCAGACTATTCGTTCATCGATCCCTATTTGACTCCAGGTAAGGCGCGCACGTCGCATGAGCAGGATTTACCCGAGCAAACTTCAGGCGATTCGGGTGAAGCGACTTTCGACCTGAGCATGGCGAACCTGGAACCCTCGGCCTACAAGCTGACGTTTCTCACGGAAGGATTTGAAAAGGAGGGTGGACGGAGCGTGACTGCGGGGACTGAGGTCTTGGTTTCGCCTCGCGCTTGGCTGGTGGGGGTCAAGCCGGATGGCGATTTCAGCTATGTTCATTCGGGCAGCAAACGTTCGGCGCAGTTTCTCGCGGTCGATTCCCAGCTCAAGCCGGTCAGTGTCGAGCACCTGAAATTGAAGCTCGCGGAAATACGCTACGTCTCGGTCCTCGTGCAAAAGCCGAACGGCAATTACGCCTACCAGTCGGTGTTGAAGGAGATTCCCGCGGGCGAAGAGGAACTCGCCATTTCCGACAAAGGCCTGGCCTGGCCCTTGCATACGGACCAGCCCGGAAGCTTTGCCGCGCGGCTCTACGACGATCACGGTGATCTCGTGGCCGATGTACGCTATTCCGTGGCGGGGGCTGGAAATCTGACCCGCTCTCTCGAGAAAAACGCCGAGTTGTCCGCGAAGCTCTCGAAGTCGGAGTATCAGCCGGGTGAACAAGTCGAGGTCGAGATCACCGCGCCTTACACCGGTGCGGGACTGCTGACCATCGAGCGCGACAAAGTCTACTCCCACGTCTGGTTCCAGGCGAAGACGACGAGTTCGGTCCAGAAAATCACGCTGCCCAAGGATTTTGAGGGGAACGGGTATTTGAGCGTGGCCTTTGTCCGCGGATTGGACTCAAAGGAAATCTACATGAGCCCGCTCAGCTATGCGGTGCTGCCTTTCAAGGTGAACCAGGAAGCGCGGCACACGAAGATCGGTATTGAGGTGCCGAAGGTGGCGCGGCCCGGCGAGGTGCTGACCATGTCGATCACGGCGAGTCGCCCCACGCAAGCGGTGGTCTATGCGGTGGACGAGGGAATCTTGCAGGTGGCGCGCTACACGCTGCCCGATCCGCTCGGCTACTTCTTCCGGAAGCAGGCGCTGGAAGTGGGCACGCGGCAGACGCTCGACCTGATCCTGCCGGAATATTCGATCGCGCGGGAAGTGGCCGCGGCGGGCGGTGACGCGGACGATGACGCTCTGGCGCACCATCTCAATCCGTTCAAGCGCAAACACGACGCCCCCGTGGCTTACTGGTCCGGCATCGTGGACATCGGCCCGCAGGCGAAGACCTTCACCTACAAGGTGCCCGATTATTTTGCCGGGACCCTGCGGGTGATGGTGGTGGCCAACACGGCGGAAGCGGTCGGTTCAGCGCAGACGACCTTGAAGGTGCGCGGGCCGTTCGTGATCACCCCCAACGTACCGACCTTCGTTGCGCCGGGAGACACCTTTGATGTGAGCACCGCCGTGGCGAACAACGTGGAAGGTTCCGGGCCGGACGCGGTGGTGAACCTCGACCTGCAAGTGAGCGAAGGTCTGGAAATCGTCCAGAAGCCGGATGCCTCGATGAAAATCGCGGAGGGTCGGGACATGAGCACGCATTGGTCGCTCCGCGCGAAGGACAAGCTGGGCAATGCGGACATCACCATCTCGGCAGAAAGTGGCGGGAAAAAGACAGCCCTGGTCTCGCATCTCAGCATCCGGCCTCCGGTGCCTTACCTGACGACGTTACGGACGGGCTATTTCAAGGAGAACGAAAAGCGGATTCCGGTCACGCGGAAGCTTTACCCGGAATACCGCAAGGTCTCGGCGCTCGTCTCGCCGCTGCCGCAGGGGCTGGTGCGCGGCCTGGGCGAGTACCTTGAGCATTATGAGTACTGCTGCACCGAGCAACTCGCGAGCAAGGCGTTCCCGACGCTGGTCTCGGGCGAGACCATGCAGCAGGGACTGCCTCGTGCGGAAGTGGCGGGGAAGGTCGCGGAGATCATCAACGTCGCCGCCACGCGCCAGAACGACGATGGCGCCTTTGGTCTCTGGATGGCGCGGCCTGATCTTCATTTCGACCTGCCCTCGGCGCATATCATGCATTTCCTGACCGAGGCGAAGGAGCAGGGCTACGACATCCCGGCTGATCTGGTGACGCGTGGCCTCGGTCATCTGCAACAGGATGCCAATGGCACGCCGCATAATTTCAGCGAGGCGCGCAATCAGGCCTACGAGATTTATCTCCTCGCGCGGAATGGCACGGTGGTGACGAACGCGCTCGAGCACAATCGCAACTGGTTTGAAGAAAATGCGAAGAACTCATGGAGCGACGACGTGGCCGCGGTTTATGAGGCGGCGACCTATGCGCTGCTCAAGGACCAGGATCAGGCCGATAAACTCATCAAGCAGTTTCATCTCCAGAATCCGCAGCACCGCTGGCCCGAGCAGGAAATCGACTATGACGACGACCTGGGCCGCGGCGCGCAGTATGTCTATCTTCTCTCGCTCCACTTCCCGGACCGGTTGAAGACCCTGACGCATGACGACCTCATGACGTTGGCGACTCCGATGATCAACGAGGACTACAACACGATCTCCTCGGCGGAGGCGATCCTGGCGCTCGATGCCTATGCGCGGGCGATGAAGCAGACCTTCCTGGCGAGCGATGCCGAGATTGACCAGGTGACGGGTGGGACGGTCCGGAAACTGGACCTGAGCCCCGGCCTTTATCCCGAGGCCCCGTTTGATCGCGACGCGGAAACGTTGATCTTCAAGAAGACCTCGACCGGCGGCAATCTGCCCAGCGGACTCTTCTATCAAGTCACCGAAAGCGGCTTCGATCAAACCAAGGTGACGCAACCGATCAGCGAGGGCCTGGAGGTTTCGAGAGAGTACCGGAACAAGGCCGACAAGCCGGTGACCTCGGCGAAGCTCGGCGAGGAATTGACCGTCGTGCTGCGTGTCCGGAGCACCGGCCAGCAAAACCTGTCCAACGTGGCGATTGAAGATTTGTTGCCGGGCGGATTTGAGATCGTGGAAGAATCGGCCCGCACAGGCGCCTGCAGTTATGGCTGGGACGGGATCGAATATGTCGATGTCCGCGAGGACCGGTTGCTGGCCTTCGGTTCGATCTCGGGCACGGAGACGGAAATCAAGTACCGGATCAAAGCCACCAACCTGGGCACCTACGCCGTGCCGCCCGCGCAGGCGGAGGCGATGTATCATCTCAAGATCCGGGCGCGCGGGGTTTCGGGAACACTCACCGTGGATCCTTCATGAGACAACTGCTGCTCTTTCTGCTCAAGCTCGGCGGAGTCACGCTCGCGGCCTTCGCGGTGGTGATTGCCCTCGTGCCGAAGCCGCACTTGCTGGACGAAACGAGTTTTTCGCCCTGCTACGTGGACCGCAACGGCAAGGTGCTGCGCCTGGGCCTGGCGGAGGACGACCGGTACCGGGTCTACGTGCCGTTGGAAAAAATGTCGCCACAACTGGTCGAGATGACGCTCCGGCATGAGGACCGTTATTTCAAGGACCACGCCGGCTTCAATCCCGTGGCGCTGCTGCGGGCAGCCTGGAGCAACTGGTGCGGGCAGGGCAGGCGGCTCGGCGCGTCGACGATCACGATGCAGCTTGCCCGGCTTCATTATCACCTCGATACGCGGACCTATGCCGGTAAGTTGTGCCAGATCGTGGCTGCCATTCATCTGGAGGCGCACGACTCCAAGCATGAGATCCTTGAGGCTTACCTGAACCTGGCGCCCTACGGCCGGAACATCGAGGGCGCGGGCGCAGCCAGCCTGATCTATTTCGGCAAGGAGCCCGGAGAACTTAGTACCGTGGAAGCCATGACGCTGGCGGTGATTCCGCAGAGCCCCGCGCGGCGCTCGCCCGGCACGCTGGCGCACAATCAAGCGCTGCTCAAGGCTCGGGATGTCCTGCTCACGCAATGGCTCGAGTCCCATCCGGACGATGCGCGGCTGCGCGGTGTCTTGGCCATGCCGCTCCAAATGAAACTGCCCCGGGAACTGCCTTTCCGGGCGCCTCACCTCGTGGAGGAAATGGTGGCCCGCGAGGCCACGCCCAAGGCCGAAACGCGCCTGACGCTTGATCTGGGTCTGCAGGACTTGCTGGAACGACAGATGGCGCAATATCTCACGTCCCGCGAAAAGGAAGGCTTCAAGAACGCCAGCGCCTTGCTCATCGACTACCGGACGATGGAAGTGCGCGCGGCCGTGGGTTCCGCGAATTTTCAACGGGTGGATATTCACGGCCAGGTCGATGGACTGCGGGCGCGGCGTTCGCCGGGTTCGGCGTTGAAGCCGTTTATCTATGCGCTGGCCATGGACGAAGGACTCATTCATCCGAACTCATTGCTCAAGGACGCACCCGCCAGCTTCGATGGTTACGACCCGGAAAACTTCGATCATAATTTTGCCGGTCCCATTCGCGCGACGGATGCCCTGATCGAGAGCCGCAACGTCCCGGCGGTGGACCTTGAGTCGCGGCTCGATTCCAGGCGCAATCTCTACACCTTGCTGCGGGACACGGGCATTCAAAAATTGCAGCCGGAGTCCCATTACGGTCTGACGATCGCCCTCGGCAGCGCGGAGGTTTCCCCGGAGGAAGTGGGGACGCTCTACGCGATGTTGGCCAATCGCGGAAAGTTGCATGCTTTGCGGATGACGGTTGACGACCCCACGACGACGGGCGAATCCGTGCTCTCACCCGAGGCCAGTTTTATGACACTGGATATGCTCAAGGACGGTACGAGGCCCGATGCGGTGAATACTCCTCTTCTGACTCGCGCCAATCGTCCCGTGGCCTGGAAGACCGGCACCTCCTTTTCCTATCGCGACGCATGGTGCGCCGGCGTGTTCGATAACTATGTCCTCGTGGTCTGGATCGGCAATTTCGACGGCACGGTCAATCCGCAGTTCGTGGGACGCACCGCCGCGGCGCCGCTTCTCTTCTCCGTGATCGACGCCTTGCGCGCGCGTTCCCCTGCGCCTCCGGTGGAGGAGACCTGCTTCCATCGCACCTCCGATTTGAATCTGCGGCAGGTCGATTTATGTGCGATCTCCGGCATGATCGCGGGGCCCAATTGCCCCCACGCGGTGAAAGGGTGGTTCATTCCGGGCAAGTCACCGATCGGCGTCTGCGATGTGCATCGGCGCGTCTGGGTCGACAATGTCACCGGTCTGCGGCTTTCGGGTGAGCCGGATAGTACCGTGTCCGCTCACGCGGAGGTCTGCGAATTTTGGCCCTCCGATCTCGCCAAGCTTTTCCAGGCCGCAGGTCTGCCGCGTAAGACACCTCCCGGACTGGCGGATGCCACGCATCCATCGTCGTTGGCGATGGGCCACGATCCCGACAAGGGGCCGCGCATTGTCTCGCCGAAGAAGGGGCTTATTTACCATGTTCGCGTCGGCGCCGCAGGCGACGAGGTGCTTAATCTTGAAGCGACGGCGGAGACACGCCGCGATCATCTGCGTTGGTTTGTCGACGCCACCTATCTCGGCGAATCGGCGCCCAGCTCCGCGATGCTCTGGAAACTGCAACCAGGCCAGCATGTCATCCGCGCCGTGGATGACTCCGGTCGCGCCGATTCGCGGCAGGTCACGGTCACAGCCGTAGAGTGACCCCTACCACTTGCTGCCATCCAGGACGCACGTCGCGACTTCCGCCTTGCCCGGAGATAACCAGCGCAGTCCCTCACCGTGGTGGATCGCATTCGGCAGGCCCAGCCACGGCTCGACGCAGTAGAAATCGGAATCGACCGCCTGGGTCCAGGTCGTGATCGCGTACCACGGAACGGAGTTGGCATGCTCCAGTTCGAAGACCAGTTGCTGCCGTTTGGCGGTGTTCTTGAGCGTGACCTTCGTGCCCGTCGGCCTGATCTGGAAGCGGTCGATAATCGCCGGATCATCGAGGCGAAGTTGCGCCGGGCTGGCCGCTTCGTGGACAATGGAGCCGTCGGGATTCTGCCGTCCCCAGGAGGCGCACGGAAGGTCCAGCGTCCAATTGGCGCGTTCGCCATGTGGGATCGCCAAATAAAAGTGATGCCCCGCATAGTAGGGCAGGGGAGTATCGCCGGTGTTGGTCGTTTCGAACCGGACCCCTAATCGCGAGGCGGGCAACAACGTGACCACCACATCGAATTGAAAGCCAAAAGGGAAGAACGCGCGGGTTTCCGCCGAGTCCGTCATCCGCATCCGCAGCGTGTCGCCGGCCTCGCCTTCGATCACCGAAAATTTCGCGTCCCGGGCAAAGCCGTGCTGCGGCAATTCGCGGACCGTGCCAAGGTTGTCCTTCCAGAGCCCGATTTTCCCGTCGACGAAATGGCGCGCGATGAACGGAAAAAGGACGGGATTCCCCCCGCGCACCTTGAGAATCTGGCTCCAGTCCGCATTCTGCGGCCACGTGATGATTTCGCGGCCTGCATGCTCCCAGCGCAAAATGCGCGCGCCATGGCCCGGGCAGACCAGGATTTTGTTTTGGGCGTCCGAAATTTCGACCGCAGGTTGGTTCTGGAAAAGAAGGGGGCTTTTCATGCTAAAGTGAGGTATGCCTGTCGGAACCATGATGGACGAGCCTAAAGTCACCCCCCAGACGATGACGATCGCGGAGGCCTACGACGCCTGCACGCAGATGGCCCGTGCCCACTACGAAAATTTTCCCGTCGGACGCCTCGTGCCGCGCGAGATGCAGCCCCATGTCCACGCCGTCTACGCCTTTGCCCGCTACGCCGACGATCTCGCCGACGAGGGCTACGCCGGTAGCGCCCGGGCCCAGGGCGCGCAGGACGTAATGACGCCCGGGCAGCGCCTCGCCGCCCTCGACGACTGGCAGCGCCAGTTGCTTTCGCCCGCCGGCACGCCCGGCCTCCACTTCATTTTCATCGCGCTGCATCAGACCATCCGTGAACTCGAGCTGCCGCGCAGCCTCTTTACCGACCTCCTCTCCGCCTTCAAGCAGGACGTCGTCAAACGCCGGTACGCCAACTTTCCCGAGGTCCTCGATTACTGCCGCCGCAGCGCGAACCCGGTCGGTCGTCTCGTCCTGCTCCTGCACGGCGTGCGCGGAGAGGAATTTCATCTGCTCGCGGACCACATCTGCACCGGCCTTCAACTCGCAAATTTCTGGCAGGATGTCGGTGTCGACCTGGAGAAGGACCGTATCTACCTGCCGGAGGACGACCGCACGACGCACGGGGTCACTGAGGAAGCGCTCTTCGCCCATCGCGCGGACGACAACTATCGCAAGCTCCTCGCTTTCCAGGTCGACCGCACCCAGGCCATCTTCGACCGCGGCGAGCCTCTCACGCAAAAACTTCGCGGCCTCCTCCGCCTCGAAATCCGGCTCACCTGGCTCGGCGGGACGAAGATCCTCCGCAAGATCGAGGCGATGAACTTCGACACGCTCAACGCGCGTCCCAAGGTCGGCAAGGCCGACATGGCCGTGCTCTTTTTCAAGGCCTTGGTTTCATGAGCGGACCCGCCCCAGACAACGCCATGCCCCATTTGCCGGGCAGCGAGGCCATCACCCAGTCGAGCAAATCGAACCTCGCGCTTTCCTTCGCCGCGCTGCCTGAGGCCGAACGCCGCGCCATGTCGGTCTTCTACGCCTTCTGCCGCGTGGTCGACGACGTCGCCGATTCAACCGAATTGCCCATCGGGGAAAAGCGCCGCCAGCTCGGCGAATGGCGCGAGGAAATCCGCCGCGCCTATCTCAACAAACCGGTCACCCCGCTCGGGCAGGAGATGGCGCAGATCATCCGCACCTACCTCATTGCGCCCACGCCCCTGGAGGAAATCCTCAACGGCGTCGAGATGGACCTGACCATCGAGCGCTACCCCACCTTCGCCCTGCTCGACCAATACTGTTACCGCGTCGCCAGCGCGGTCGGCCTCGTCAGCATCGACATCTTCGGCTGCCGCCACGACCAGACGCGCGATTACGCCGTCGCGCTCGGCATGGCCTTCCAGCTCACCAACATCTTGCGCGACGTCAAAAAGGACGCCTCCTTCGGCCGCATCTACCTGCCGCTCGACGAGCTCGCCGCCTTCGGCGTCAGCGAGGCCGATATTTTCCAGGGCCACTGGTCGGAGAACATGCGGCAGTTGTTCCGCTTTCAGCATCATCGCGCCCGCCATTATTACGCCAAGGCCCACCGCTTGATGGTGCCGTCTGACCGCCCCAAATTGATCGCCGCCGAGATCATGCGCGAGGTCTACGAGGGCCTCCTCGACGAGATTGAAAAACGCAACTTCGATGTCATGCGCACCCCGGTGAAGCTCAGCAAATTCGCCAAGGCCCGGCTCGTCCTGCGCGCCAAGGCCAGCGAGAAGCGCGCCCCGGCCCGTCCGCCCAAGCCCAAAAAAGTCGTCGTCCTCGGCGCTGGCTACGCGGGCCTGGCCGCGGCGACGGAACTCACCCTGCGCGGACACGACGTCACGCTGGTCGAGGGCCGCGCCTTGCTGGGGGGCCGCGCCCACAGCTTCGTCGATACCAAGAGCGGACTCGTCCTCGACAACGGCCAGCACGTGCTCATGGGCTGCTATCGCTCCACGCTCGCTTTGCTCGATCAGCTCGGCGTCCGCGACCGCCTCTATTCCCCGCCCCGCATGGCCGTCCCCTTTGTCAGCGAAAAAGGCCCGAGCCTCCTCGCCGCCACCGCCCCGGCGCCGCTCCATCTGCTTTCCGCGCTGCTCGGCTACGGCGAACTCTCCGCCGGCGACAAGTGGGCCGCCGTCGGACTCGCCGTGCGCATGCGCCTGGGAATGGAGCCCCACGCCGACGAAACCGCCGAGGTCTGGATGCGCCGTTGGGGGCAGACGCCCAACCTCATCCGCGCCCTCTGGGAACCGCTCTGCATCGCTGCGCTCAACGAGCCGGTCGCCACCGCCTCCGCCCGGCTTTTCGCCACCGTCATCCGGCGCTCGTTCCTCGGCGGCGCGGACGACTCCGCCATTCTCCTCAGCCGCGTCGGGCTCAGCGAGCTCTTCGCGCCTGAGGTCAAGCGCCTGCTCGAGATGTGCGGCGGCAGGCTGCGTCTGCAATCGCCCGTGGCCGCGCTGAATTTTGATGGCTCCACGTTGCGCGAGATCAAGTGGCAGGACGGCTCGGCCTCGCAGCCGGAGGCCGTCGTCAGCGCCTTGCCGTGGCACGTGCTCCGCGGTCTGCTCCCCGCGGAAAGCAAGCTCGCCCAGGCCTGCCGCCAGATGGAGGACGCGCCCATCGTCAGCCTTCATCTCTGGCTCGACCGGCCCGTCTTGAAGGAGCCCTTCGTCGGCCTGCTCGATTCGCCCGTCCATTGGGTCTTCAGCCGCGACCACATCCATGGCGCCGGGGAGGTCGGCACCGGGCACGTTATCACCGCCGTCGTCAGTGGCGCGCGCGACCTCGTCGAAATGACCGCCGTCGAGCTCGAGGACCTGACGATGAAGGAACTACGCCGTTTCCTGCCCGAGACCGTGGACGCGAAAGTCCTGCACCGCATGGTCTACAAGGCCCGCAGCGCCACCTTCGCCGCCACGCCCGGCACCGAGCCACTCCGTCCCGGCCCTCAGACCGAGTGGTCCAACCTCTGGCTCGCTGGCGACTGGACCGACACCGGCCTCCCCGCCACCATCGAAGGCGCCATCGTCAGCGGCCGGCGCGCCGCCCGCGCCGTGGATGAGGCCGTGCTGTAGCGGATGTCTTTCTCAAGGTCTGACTTGCAACCCGGCAGCCTTTGCTAATCCTCGCTGCCGTTGATCGAAGGAGAAAAAAAGCTTGGTGCCGCTTTCCAGTGCCGCGGCCACGTGCAGGAGATCGATCGCCCGTTGTCCGTTCCGGGTACTGTGCTTTTCACTCAACTCGTCCGCCCGGCGGCAGACATCGCTCCAGGCGAGGGCCGTATGCATCAGAAAGCCGTCGCGCATGTCCCGCTCGATCTCTTTAAAGGCATCCCGCCGCTCTTCCCCCGTGATCAGCCCCTGGGCCTGGGCCACGCGCAACGCATTGCGCAGTTCCACCCGGTGCAGGGGCAGAAAAACCAGGAAGGGGGCCCGCTTCTGCATCAACGCAGTGGCGGCGGCATGGTTGCTGTCCTGTCGATAGAGAGAAACGAGGAAACTACTATCGGGGTAGGCCTCCGCAGACATCTTTTTAGTCCCTCAAGGCCTTCCAAAAGGCCTCGGTCTCAGCCTTGGATGTTTTTCTGCCCACCGCCGGCCTTTCCGCCAGGCGTTTGGCCCACTCCACCCGGCTTGGTTTCTTGGTCACAGTGGGGGAAAGAGTCGCAAACGCCGCACCATGGCGGGTGATGGACACGTCTTCCCCTTCCCCAATCCACTTGGCCACGGTGGCAAAGCGGTTCCGTAAGTCGCGCACCGTGGCCGTTTTCATTGTGATACTAATTTGTCTCACAGGCAGGCCGTGTCAAGCTGCTTTGCGTGCTCCCTCCATGCCTTGAAGCAGGAAAAGCGCTTCAAGCGGCTTTCTGGCGGGACAAGGAGCGGGCGGCGGCCAGCAGAAGCAGCAGGCCCAGGCCGAGAAGGCCCCAGGTCGGCAGCGCGGGGGTGTCGGTGCTCCCGCTATTCACCGCCGCCAGGATGGAGGGCACGGCGAGTTTGTAGACAGTTCCATTACCACCGACGCTCCCTCCCAAGGTTGTTCCATAGAGATATCCGTCTCCGCTTTGAACCACTCCAGCCACAGGGTTTCCGTAGTCACCGGCTACTGGGCCACCGAAAGAGAGCAAAACGGTGACGCTTCCACTCGGAGTCATGGCGAAAACCGTTCCGTCATCGGCCGTGCTGCCCGAAAAAGTCGTTCCATAAAAATTGCCATCTACGGCTTGGATTAAGGCTCCGAAGGGGGCTGTTCCATCGTTGGCAACGCTACCATCGTGAAATCGGTGCAGGATCGTCACCGTCCCCGAGGGTGTCATTTTGAAAACGACTCCGTATTGTGAAGTGCCGCCACCACCCGAGGTGGTGCCATAGAAATTACCATCACTTCCCTGAATGAGGCCCCCTTGGGGAACTCCCCCGTCATCGGTGACACTGCCGTCGCGAAAATTGTGCAGGATCGTCAGGGAACCCGATGGCGTCATCTTGAAAATAGTGCCTGCACCTAAGGGATCTGGTCCTCCGCCCGGAGTGACGCCGTAAAAATTGCCGTCGGAGGCTTGGATCAAGGGCGAGTTGGGATGTAGACCATCGACGCCGTTTCTGGCAAAGCTGTGCAGGATTGTCAGCGATCCGGAGGTGGATATCTTGAAAATGGTGCCCCCGTTGTCAGTTCCCCCATAGGTGGTGGTTCCATAAAGATAGCCATCGGTGGCCTGGATCAGCCCGGCTTCGGGAACCTCACTGGCGAAGCTGTACAGAATGGTTATCGTGCCCGTCGGGGTTATCTTGAAGACCGTCCCAACGGGAGACGGAGTATAGCTGCCGCCAACCCGAGTGGTTCCATAAAAGTTGCCGTCCGCTCCTTGGATCAGCCCCGCATACGGATTGGCTCCATCAGGTGAGTGCTGAAATTGGTGTAGGATCGTGACGGTGCCTGAAGGCGTTATTTTGAAAACGGTGCCGTCATCGAAATTGCCACCTCCCCGAGTCGTTCCATAAAAGTTGCCGTCAGCCGCCGGCACCAAAGTGCACATGGGAAAGCTGCCATCCGTCGGAGCACCCGCAAAATGATGCAGCACAGTTTCCGTGGCTTGTCCGTGGGCGAGGCTGGGGACGATGAGGCTGCCGATGGCGAGGAGGACGGCGGAAAGGTGGAGGAGATGTCTCATCATGCCGGGGAAGAGTATCGACCGCCCAGCACAGGACTAAAGCTATTTGTGACCTGTCACGGGAACGTTGCAATAGGAAATTTCCCCTGTAGCGCCCGTTACAGCGGAAGAAGAAAAACAAAAAGCCCTCGCTCCCGAGTGGGAACGAGGGCTTTTCGAAAAACTAAAGCGAATTACTAGGGCAGAATTACAGTATAATTGCCAGACCAAGTATCGGTGAAGGACGTGCTAATGAAGTTATTGACGGTTGTACCGGTACCGGCGGCAGTGCCCTTGATGAACTGGGCGCTGTTGGACTTGTAAGCCACGGCAACACCATTGCTTCCGAAGGGGGCCTTGTTGTTAGTATTCAACTGGGTGATCGTTCCGGCTGTCGCACCCGACGGGCCGTTGACCGTACCACCACCGATTTCAGAAAATACGATAGGAGTCTGATCGGGAGCGGTTGCAGTGAGTCCGACCGTGGCACTTGAGCCTGCGACGAAATCGAAATCAACGTTATTCGAAGTCAAGTTATAAGGAGCAGCTGAGCCTGTATATTTATGGGCTGCGGTAATCGCGAAGATGGTGGCATCGCTGGCGTACTTGTTATTCAAAAGTGCGCTGGCAATACCTTCGCTCAAACTGGTTGCCGGGGTTGCACTCGAGGCATTCCCACCGGGCAGATAGGTCTGGTTGTTGTCGTTGGAATAGGAGAAGGCGAGGAGATTGATCGAACGGGCGGCCTGCATGCCGGCGTTTTCCTTCGCTTTTTCGATACCACCCGTGATCGGCCCGAGAGCCACACCCGCCAAAATGGCGATAATTCCGATAACGACGAGAAGTTCGACGAGGGTGAAACCGTCTCGGCGAAGTCTGCGAGCGGTACGAAAGAGGAGACGGATGTTTATCATGCTGATACTTTATGGGTTTGACGCAAAAATGTCAAATGATGAAATACGCTTTTTTGAGGGAATTCCTATAGACGGATGGCCAAAAGCACCGGTCACAAAAATTTGTCGGGGAGAGCAGGCAGCATGTAATAAGCAGTGGGGAAGGACCAGGATTTTTTGACGAAATCAACGGCATTTTGGACGAAATAAACGGAATTGGAGAAGACAGGATGCAGTGAAGGTTTCGCTCGGAGGGATGAAAAAGGCCGAAGATGGGGAGGTCGCAACGCAAAATGCCTGATTTACCCCTCCATCATCCCTCAAAAAATTCCGTTAATTCCGTCTAAAAATTCCCCACCCCAGGATGACGCTGCCGCTGCCACTGGGAAATGTTTTCCTTTTCAGGGCCGCTGTGGTTTACTCCCGCTCATGCCGAGTCAGGAATCCCTCGAGGAAATCATCCGCAAGGAATGTCTCCCGCTGCGCGATTGCATGCTGACCATCACCGACGCAAACGGCGAGGCCGCCTTCCTCTACTTCAAGGAAGGAGAACTGATTGAGGCGAATTACGCCGCCCTCTGGGGCAAGGAAGCGCTCGCCCAGATCATCACCTGGAAGCTGGCCGAAAAGACCGTCGCGCCACTGCCGCTCGGAATCAAGCGCTCGCTCTGGGACCAGCTCGAATTTCTGCTCAACCCCGCCATGTCCCCGACGGCCAGCGGCAAGCTGCCCGTCATTCCCTCCTTCAACGCGCAGAAGCTCGGCCCCGCCAGTCCCTTCGACCGGTACAAGGCGATTGCGGGACTGTTGAAGCTGGTCCATATCGAAAAGGGCAAGGCCAAGCCGGTCTATGAATCCGAGGAGGCCAAGGCCGCGGGCGAGAGCGAGAACACCGACTGGCTCGTCGAGTTTGCCGACAGGGTGAAATCGGTCGGCGATACGCTCGGCTTCGGCACCTGCGAAAAGTGGACCATCGACACGGAGCGCTACCAGGTGGTGGGGCTGTGCCACGACGAAAGTTTCATCGCGCTGCTGCGCCGCAAGGACGCCGTCCAGGACGACCTCGAGGCAGCGGTGAACGCGGTGATCGATTAGACTATGGCGACGAAACTCGAAGATGCCCTGCGCAAGGTGACCGCCCTTCCCGGCGTGAAGGCGGCGTTTGTTTTCGACCAGTTCCACAACGTCATCGCGCGCGACGTGCCCGGACAATACAGCAACGACATCCTCAAGCGGATCGCGCTGCAACTTTACCAACTGGCGATGTTCAGTTGGAAAGCGAAGGTGATGACGCAGGAGTTCCGCCTCGTCTACGAAAAATACGCCGTCTACGCGCGCCTCTTCGCCAAGAATTTTTACCTCGTCGTCTTCATGGAGAAGAACCTGGAGGCGTCCGATTTCCGGCAACCGCTGAATCTTTCCGTGTTGGTCCTGGACCGCGCCCTGCGCAGCGAGGACGTCTTCGAGTCGAACCGGACCATGGCGAAGGTCGCGCAACTCGCGGAGCATTCGCTGAAGGAATCGCACGAGTTCGACGAGAGCTTCGCCGGGCAGTTTCGGAAACTGCTCGTCACTTTCATGGGCCAGACCGGTCGCGAACTGATCGACCTCGCCATGGAGGAGCTCTATCTCTTCCCGCCCGTGCGCAAGGAAGAGGACATGAGGAAGCTGCGGGACTTTGCCTTGGGCCACATCGTGCACCCCGTGAAGCGCCAGATCATCGCGCGGGACTCCAAAGAAATCATGCTCAAGATCCTGAGCGCGTCGTAAAGCGTAGGCTGTAGCGGTGCTTCAAGCGATTTGCGGTAGGATTTGGCAGGAAAAAGTAACCGCTTGCTATGCACGTGAGAGAGGTCACTCCATTTGCGATGCTGCTTCAGTTGACTGGGAAGCCAACTTAACCACTCGGGTAGTCTGTCGCTAAGATTTGGCCATCGCTAAAGCTGCCTCTTTACTCGCCTCCAAAATCCTCTTTGAAAGGCTGGCATCGGTGGTGACTCGAGCGAATTGTATTGCTCCCATCATCGTTGAAAAAATAGCGAGAGCGGTATTGGTTCGAGCGGTGTCGGACTTCGTGTTCGGAAGGCGGGCCTCGATCAAAGAGACCATTTTCTTGATCTCGGAGACCAGGGCTTCCCGCGTGCCTTTGGGGTGACGAGTGATCTCGCCGATCAAGGCGGCGGCGGGGCAGCCTGCTTCGGGATGGCTTCGATGTTCATCCTGCAAATAATAGCAAATAAGTTCTTCAAGCGTACTGCCCTTCTCCGCCAGTTGGGCGAAGCGACTTTTTTGGGAAGATTCATGCACGGCCTCTTTGACAAGTTGTTCCTTGGACGAGAAGTGCCCGTAAAATGCACCCTGCGTCAATCCGGCACCCTTCATCACGTCGTTGACTCGAAAGCCAGCGATTCCATGGCGAAGGAACTCTTTGGCGGCCACAGCGACGATCTTTCGGCGGGAGGTCTCTTTGTAGTTTTTGGAATAGCGCATAAAGGAATCCTACCATATCCACCTGACGATTTCTATTGCAGTATGGTCGTTTAGCTATAATAGTAGTATCATGATACTGCAATAGCAACTCATGCTTCCATGAAACCTGACTCTTTTGTTCCAAGATCATCCAAGCTCTCATTGAAGGTCTGCCAACCGATTCTTCCCACCTGGCGGGTTGCCGTACATGCAGTTGCCGCAATGGTGACGGCATTTTGTCTCGCTTCTTGCCAAAAGCATGAGGCGACCGACGTTCGTTTAGAAGACCCTCTCATCCAACTGGCGATGGCCCAGTCAAGCGGCCCCTCAAGTCGTGCCTTTACCGGTGTGGTCTCGGCGCGCGTACAAAGCGACATTGGCTTTCGCGTTCCGGGAAAGGTGATCGAGCGCCTGGTCGATACGGGAGCTTCCGTTAAAGCCGGCCAGCCTCTCATGAGAATCGATCCTACCGACCTGCTCCACGGAATTACGAATCAACAGGGTGTCGTGGACGCGGCCAATGCTCAAGCGATCCAAGCAAAAGCGGACGAGGCCCGCTATCGAAAGCTGCTCGATTCCGGAGCCATTTCGAACCAGGACTACGATCATGCCAAGGCGGCGTTAGACAGCGCACAATCGCTTCTAGCCGCTGCGCAGGCTCAATTACAGGTAGCGAAAAACAACGCTCAGTACGCGGAACTGTGTGCGGATGGGGATGGCGTGATTGTAGAGACACTAGTCGAGCCCGGGCAAGTCGTCGCCGCAGGTCAAACTGTGATAAAACTCGCTCACTCTGGGCCACGGGAGGCAGCGGTCAATTTGCCTGAAAGTCTCCGCCCTGCCATGGGATCAACGGCTTTAGCCGCCCTTTACAACGGCGAAACCAAGACGTTTCCAGCCCGGTTACGTCAGCTTTCCGATTCGGCTGATCTTCTCACGCGGACCTTTGAAGCCCGTTATGTTTTGGAGGGCGAAGCCGCGCAGGCTCCGCTCGGAGCGACGGTCACGATTTATATTCGGGATGACCAGACGGGATCGGATATCCAAGTGCCTGTCTCGTCGATCAGTAATAATGGGAGCGGACCGGGAGTTTGGATTTTCGATGCCAAGACATCTTCCGTGCACTTGCGTCCGGTTCAGGTCCGACAACTTGGGGAAGAAAACGCCGTAGTTAGCGACGGTCTCCAGATTGGTGACCAGATCGTGGCGCTGGGAGTCAATCTGCTGCACGAAAATCAGAAAGTGCGTATTACCGAAGTTCAAGGCGGTACCAAGTGAAGGGCTTCAATCTCTCGGCTTGGGCCGTGCGTGAAGGATCGATCACGCTTTTTCTCATCCTTGCCATTTCCACAGCAGGTATTTTTGCCTTCCTCAAGCTGGGCCGCGCCGAAGACCCGGCCTTTACGATCAAGACACTCACGGTGACGGCGGTTTGGCCGGGCGCAACCGCGCAAGAAATGCAGGACCTAATTGCTGAACCACTCGAAAAGCGGATTCAGGAATTACGTTGGTATGATCGTGTGGAGACTTTCACGCGCCCTGGCTTGGCCGTGATGATGGTTACCCTGAAAGACAGCATGCCTCCATCAGAGGTCGAGGAACAATTTTATCAAGCCCGGAAAAAGCTGGGCGACGAAGCACATAATCTTCCTGCGGGAGCCTCGGGTCCCTTTATCAACGATGAATATTCCGATGTAAGCTTTGCTCTCTATGCGCTGGAAGCGCATGAGATGCCGCCGCGTCTCCTGGTTCGGGAAGCGGAAAAGATGCGCCAGGAATTGCTTCATGTTCCCGGCGTCAAAAAGGTGGACATTCTTGGGGAACGTCCGGAAAAAATCTACGTCGAATTCACCGATGCTCGCCTGGCCACCCTTGGAATCAGCCCGAAGGAAGTTTTCGACTCTTTACAAAAACAAAACGTCGTGACGCCTGCCGGTTCCATGGATACCCAAGGTCCGCAAGTATATGTGCGGGTGGATGGTGCTTACGACGATTTGCAAAATATCCGCGACACGCCCGTTGAGGCGGGAGGCCGGACTTTTAAGTTATCGGAGATTGCCGAGGTCAAGCGGGGCTATGAAGACCCGCCGACTTATCTGATCGTTCACAACGGCGAGCCGTCTTTAGTCCTCAGCGTCGTGATGCAGGAAGGCTGGAACGGTCTCGAACTGGGCAAATCGCTTGAAGCCGAGGCCGCCAAGATCAGGAGCGCTTTGCCGATCGGTCTCACCTTCAACAAGGTCACCGATCAGGCGGTCAATATTCGCGAAGCCGTCGATGAGTTCATGCTTAAGTTCTTCGTCGCCCTTCTGGTGGTGATGATTGTCAGTCTGATCAGCCTCGGATGGCGGGTTGGCATCGTGGTGGCCGCTGCCGTGCCGCTCACCCTGGCCACCGTCTTTGTTGTCATGCTCATTACTGGACGTGTTTTCGACCGCATCACGCTCGGCGCGTTGATCATCTCGTTAGGTCTGCTGGTGGACGACGCGATTATCGCCATTGAAATCATGGTGGTGAAAATGGAGGAAGGCTTCGAGCGGACCAAGGCCGCTGCCTATGCCTGGAGCCACACGGCTGCACCAATGTTGGCTGGCACCCTCGTGACGATCATCGGCTTCACGCCGGTAGGATTTGCCAGGTCCACGGCAGGCGAATACGCCGGAAACATCTTCTGGATTGTCGGCTTTGCCCTCATTACCTCGTGGGTCGTGGCTGTGGTCTTTACTCCCTACCTGGGTGTCAAGCTGCTTCCCAGGATCAAGCCATTCAAGGATGGCCATGCGGCGATCTACGCCACCCCCAACTATCAACGCTTTCGCGGACTGGTCATTTGGGCCGTCCGGCACAAATTCATGGTGGCTGGCTCAGTCGTGGGCATCTTCCTTCTGGCGGGCGGCGGCATGGCTTTCATCAAACAGCAATTTTTCCCCAGCTCGGATCGCCCCGAGCTTCTGGTCGAAGTGCAATTGCCGGAAGGCACCAGTATCGAGACGACCCGGGCCGCCAGCACGAAGGTCGAGGCCTGGCTGCGGCAGCAGCCCGAAGCCAAAATCGTGACGAACTATATCGGGGCCGGAGCTCCCCGCTTTTTCTTTTCCTATAATCCCGAACTCCCCGATCCATCCTTTGCCAAGCTGGTCGTTCTGACTCCCGGCGAGAAAGACCGGGAAAAGCTCAAACTCCGTCTCCGCGCGGCGATTGCTGCCGGCCTCGCGCCGGAAGCCCGCGTGAGAGTGAGTCAGCTCGTCTTTGGTCCTTACAGCCATTTTCCGGTCGCCTTTCGCGTGATGGGACCGGATGCAGCCAAGGTCCGGGTAGTCGCCAACCAGGTAGCCGATGTCATGCGATCCAACCCGCATATGCGCCAGGTCAACTTTGATTGGATGGAACAGCAACCCACACTCCATTTCACTTTTGATCAGGACAGGCTCCGCTTGATCGGATTGGATCCCAACGACGCGGCCCAACAATTGCAATTCCTGCTGACAGGTGTGCCGGTTACCGAGGTTCGTGAAGACATTCGTATTGTCGACGTGGTTGCACGAAGTGCAGGCACGGAGCGACTTGATCCAGCCAAACTATCCGACCTGACCCTCACCAGTCAAAATGGGCATCTCATTCCTCTCAGCCAGATCGGACATGTCGAAATCCGGCCTGAAGATCCCATCCTGAGACGCCGGGATCGAATTCCAACCATAACGGTCCAAGGCGATATCGACGAGGCACTCCAGCCGCCGCAGGTTTCCCTGGAAATCGAGAATGCGCTCAAGCCCATTATCGCTCAGTTGCCTCACCAATACCGGATCGAGACAGGGGGAAATATAGAGGAAGCGGGAAAGGCCAATAATGCCCTGGTTCCGATTTTCCCCATCATGTTAGTGCTAACGCTGGCCGTGATCATTTTCCAAGTCCGTTCGTTCTCGGCGATGACCATGGTCTTCCTCACCGCTCCGTTGGGACTGGTCGGCGTTGTTCCCGTCCTGCTGCTGTTCGATCAGCCCTTTGGTTTCAACGCTATCCTGGGACTGATCGGCCTGTCGGGCATTCTCATGCGCAATACGTTGATTCTTATCGGCCAGATTCATACGAATGAAGAGGAGGGGCTCGACCCTTTTCATGCGGTAGTCGAAGCGACGGTGCAACGGGCTCGACCTGTCATCCTGACCGCCATGGCTGCAGCATTGGCCTTCATTCCCCTTACTCAGTCGGTGTTTTGGGGTTCCATGGCCTACGCACTCATTGGAGGAACAGCCGGAGGCACCGTCTTGATTTTGGTGTTCCTGCCCGCGCTTTATTCCATCTGGTTCAAAGTTCGTGAGGAGACTCCGCCAGAAAACGAATCCGCCATCATCGGCCTGGTCGAGGATGAGGCGGTTCACTCCTGATCTTTGACTAGCCGATACAAACCAAAGAATCCCTCCCATGCCTGATATCCTCATGACCGGAGCCAACGGTGGAATCGGTTCGCAATCGCGAAATTGTTGCCTCAAGACCCACCAAACAAACTAACGCTTGTCGCTGAAGTTCTTTTGGATGCGCTTGCCCGCCATATAAAATGCGGGCTGATACATCGCCTTACCACGATTGACCGAGTGATAGAGTTTGACCGTCTGCTTTCCGTTCGTCATAACTGTCGCCATATACTGTATGGCGGGATGAGAACTGAACCGCATTCGCTATGTATCCGTTAGGTAAGCACCAGCTACTCACCTAAGTAGCTGATATTCCGGTATTCTTGCTACAGTCATGGATCGCCGCTACAAGGGGGAAGGCTAATCCCGAGAATGGTGAAATTCGCATCACCGCTTCACGTCGGCTTGACCTCCTTCCGTCTCTACTCTAGAAGTGGTGTTTACTATGTCCACCTTCCTCGACTCCAACAAACGTCCCCCCCTCCCTTCCGATGCCTCCCGGGCCGGACAACCCGCGGTCTCCCGTAATACAACGGTTTTGACGGCTGATTGCGAATTCAAGGGAGCGATGGCGTTTTCCGGCGAGCTGCAGCTCCATGGCCGCCTGGAAGGAACGATCGAATCCGAAGGCGGCACCCTGACCATCGGCGAGGAAGCCATGATCAAGGCCGAAATCAAGGTTAACGACGTGCTCATTTACGGCAAGGTCCAGGGCAACGTCTACGCCACGGGCCGCGTGGAACTGCGCGGCAAGGCCGAAGTCTACGGCGATCTCCACTGTAACCGTTTGGCGATGGACGACGGTGTGGTCTTCGTCGGTAAGTCGAATGCCCTCAGCGGCAAGAACCAGCCGACGAGCGATTTCAGCAAGATGTTCACCCGCCTCGGTGCCGCCCCCAAGTCGAACGGCGCCAAGCCCGGAACGGACTGATTTTTTAATCCGTCATCCTGAGCTTGTCGAAGGATCAGCCTCCGGTTGATTTTCTCAATCTCCAGGCAGTCCGCAACGGGCAAATGGTCCGGAAGCTGTCCTCGATAAACTCAGGCTGACGGACTCTTTTTCCGCAGCTTATTCCACCAGAGCCAGTATCCGGTCACCGTCTGCACGACGAGCACCAGGCTCGCCAGCGACATCACGATCTGGCTCGGCAGACCGAAAATCCGCCCCGTATGCAACGCGCCATTTGCCGACATGATGGCCAGTCCTCCCGGTGGCTTCCGTGAATCGATCGAGCCAAGAATGGCACCGCTGTATTGGTCGAGCATCACGCGGCAATCCCGAAAATAGCCGGGATATTTCAGGGTCACCGTGTAGGTGCCCTTGGAATTGGACGGAATAAAGATGACGACCGGGGTTGCGCCCTCAAAATGCGAGGTGGCGATGGCCAGAGCTTGAGTGGACGTAAGCGGCTTTGTCCCAGGTACTTCAGTCGACGTGGCCTGGAACTTGGGAGGGGTGGAATGCGTGACCGTGTAACTAAACGGTCCAATAATCGCGTCAAACGTCAGGACCAGTCCCGTAACTGCCAGCACCAGAAGGAGAAGCGAAAAGTAGAGGCCCAGTGCATAGTGCAGGTAGAAGGACCATCCTCGAGCTAACCCAATCTTCCGCACCGGCCACCAAAGGTAGAGCCCACTGACCACCAGGAAGACCGAAAACCCCGTCGCCACGCTGACAATGTTCTTGCCGGTCACCCCGAGCCACAGGCTCGTGTGCAGAGACCGGATATTGTCGAGGACCGTGGGCGTCTCCCGCGTCCCGACGATCTCGCCGGTGTAACTGTTGACGAAGACCTGCGTCGACTGGAACTGCGCCGAGTAGACGATGTCCGCTTCCTGAGGAAACCATATCCGCCCGATTTTCTTGTCCGGATAAGCCTTGTGCAGGGCCTCCTGAATTGCGCTCAAGGGAAGGACTTCGCCCTTCGGCACGATCTTGTACAGACCCGGATTGAGCAGGTGATCGAGCTCTCCCTGGAAAGCGAGAATGCTTCCAGTACCACCGAGCAGGATCAGGAAAAGCCCGGCAATCAACGCACCATAGAGGTGGAGATTCAGGATCAATTTGCGCATGGCCTTCTCGTAGGAATTGGCGATGCGCGAGACTCGAGGAAGAGCCTACGCCTTTTTGGCTTGGGGTTCCTTGTCGCCGCCGACTTCCTTCTCGGGACCGGAAACGGAACTGAAGGGCACGGTGACCATGTCCTTGCGGGGCAGGTCAGTGAGCGTGTGGATCGTCTCAATGCCGGCGCGTTCCATGTCGGCGACGAGGCCGTGGATCTGGGCGACCAGAAAATTATGGGCGAGGTAGCAGGGAATCGCGACGCACAGGCCCGCAGCAGTCGTGATCAGCGAGAGATAGATGCCTTGGGAGAGTTCCGCGACGGAGGCAGTTCCGTTGGATTTATTGATCTGGATGAAGGCCTCAATCATGCCGGTAACGGTGCCGAGCAGACCGAGCAGCGGGGCGACGTAGCCGAGCGTGCCGAGGAGGGAGACGTTGGCTTCGAGCCGGGGGATTTCGAGCTGGGCGATTTCGCGCACGATCTCCCGTAGTTCGGCGGCGGGGAGGTGGCGCTTGTAGATGGCGGTGCGAACGACGGTGACAATCGGGCCGTGGCCTTCCTCGCAACGGGCGATGGCCTCAGGGAAACTCTGGCGGCGGACGAGAGCCAGAACGCCGGAAAGAAATTCGCTCACGTTCATCCGGGAACTTTTGTAATAGTACATCCGTTCGATGAAAACGCCGAGCGCCACCACGCTGCAGAGGAACAGGATGCCCATCAGGTAGCCGCCCTTTTGCATCAGGTGAAAAGGGCCCATGCTTTCCTGTACCGGGGCAATATTGCCCTGCGAAATTTGAGCGAAGAGATCGAGAAGCATGAGCGTGATTACCAGACGAAGGACTTTGATTCAGCGACGACCGTATCCCCCTTGAGGATCGTGAAGCGCCACGAGCAGACTGGACCATACGCGAGATAGGCCTTATCGACGACAGCAAAATAGGAGCGAGTCGTACCCGAGACTTTGGACATCTTTTGCGTCAGGGTACGCACGACGTCCTTGCTGCGGACCTGACGGTATTCGAAGCGGGCCGTGAAATCGCCGGAGGGACCGCCATTCGCCCAAGTGATGGTGAAGTAATGGCCTTGGCGCGCCCGGAGTTGGGCCTGAGTGACAGCACCCCAATTGATGTATTTGATTTCGTAAGCCAAGGCGGGATTGCCTGTACCATTATAGCTGCTGTCATCCTGGACATCGTGGATCAAGGGCACCTTGATTTTCTTGTCGATGGCGATCTTCTCATGGATCGCCAAGGCGGCGTTGTCCTCGTTTTGCGTTTCCTCGAGGTCGTCCGTTTGGGAGGCCCGGACGAAATGACGCTGGACGGGGCCGACATCGGCATCCGAAGGGCCTTCCTGTTCGCGCGGTAAAGGCTTGTCGTAGTGGGCGCCATTGACCGGTTCAGCTGTGGGGGTAGGCAGACCGGTCGGCGTATGCGTCTTTTGAGGCACGGTATTCTGAGCCCAAGCCGTGGGGCCGGACAAGAGAAGTACTAGTGCGATTAAGGCCGTCCAACGCATGGCGCAGGATACGGAGGGGGAAGGGGTTATGTCAATCACGCGAAAGGTGTAAAAAGTCTCTCGACAAGACGCTGGCTGGCCTTGTCGCCTGTCCAAAATCGGCCTTAAGTTGAGTGATCACATCCCGCATGATTCACCAACTCAAGTCCGGATACTTGTTCGTCTTAACGATTCTCTTCTGGATGGTTGCCGCACGGGCCGGGACACCGAGTTATACTTGGACGACTGTTGTGCCGGAAAATGATACCCGGGCCGTGGACATGCGGGAATTCGATGAATCGATCACGAGCCGGACGGTAATGGCGATGAATCGCGCCGAGCCGGTTTTTCATCAGCAGCTGACATGGCAGCGAGTGAAGCTGTCGCGCCTGCTTTCCGTTTCGGCGCCGTTTTGTGAGCTCGATTTTGACGCGATGAAGCCGGTGATATTAACGGCCCGCGAAAAAACGGTCCTCAAGGAATTCTTCATCCGGGGCGGTTTTTTGATCCTGAGCGAAGACGTCTACCCTTATACGCGGGAGGAAATCAGGAGTATTAAGAAATGGCCAGCCATCGATTTTGTGACGAAGGATCTTCCGGCGTCCGATCCGAATTTTACCGTCGAGAAAATCACGGAAAAGCATGCGATTTATCATCAGTACTATTCGACCAAGATTCCCCAGGCCGAACGGAATGAATTAAAGGCCAATCCAAACCTGCCCGATTTTACGCTCGTTTCGTACCGGGGCCATCCGTGTGCCTTTGTCTATGCGAACTACTTTTGCGATGACGAGCAATGGATCCAGCAGGAGCGGCCCTTTCCCACCGATTCCGAATTGGTTCCCGAAGATTACGCGTTGAACGTGAACCTGTACATTTATGTAACGATGCATTGAGGACGGGGGACGGTCTTGTTCTTGGCCCAGTTGCGCGTATGCTGGGAGATCAAATTCCGCATGTTTCATGACTTCAGGCTCGTGTTGCTGACTTTGCTGCTGGGCGGCACCTTGCCGATGCCCGGATGGGCCGAGCAGCCTTCGTACACGTGGACGGTCTTGGCACCGGAAAAGGATTCGCGTCCGCAGGATGTGCGCGAATTTGATGAGATCCAGTCCAAGACCACCGTGCGAGACATGAACGCGACGGACGAGGTCTTTCATCACCGGCTGACCTGGCAGAAGGTGCCCATCAAGGACCTTCTCTCCGCCTCGGCGCCGTTTTGTGAATTCGATTTTGATGCGGTCAAGCCGCAGACCCTGACGGCCAAGGAGAAGACGATCCTGCGCGAGTACCTGTCGCGGGGCGGCTTCATCCTGCTCAGCCAGGATGTTTATCCCTATACCCGGGAGGAATACTGGCCCGTCAAGAGCTGGCCGGTCATCGATTTCTTTACGAAGGAACTGCCTGCCGCCGACACCGATTTCAAGGTGGAACGGATCACAGAGAAACATCCTATTTTTCACGAGTACTATAAGACCCGGATCGTGGAACCGGAGAAACTCGAGTTACAGGAAAATCCGAATTGCCCCGATTTTACGCTCATCACCTACCGGGGGCGTCCCTGCATTTTCATCTACGGGACCTACGTTTGCGACGGGGTGCAGTGGATCACGCTGCCGAGGCCGTTCGGGGTGCTCTTCACGGTGAGTACCTATGCCGAGGACAACGCATTGGATGTGAATCTGTACATCTATGCGTCGATGCATTGAGAGCAAAGCAATATGAAATACGAATTGACCCGATTAAACCTTAAGAGATGATGGCGTCTCAATGAAGAAGACAAAATCCGATGTTTTTTCGGCTACTACTAAGAAACCAAATCGTCTCGCTTGGGCCAAGCGCTTGGCTGAAAGGTCGGCTATGGGGCGGAAAAAGACCAAGCGCGAAACCGAGGCATTTTGGAAGCTATTGAGGGACTAGAAGAAAAGTTTCGCGCATAAAAAACTTGCCTGTCCCCATTTTCTTCAGATTTGACACATCCTCCGGTTCTTGCAAGAACCTAGAGAGCGGATATTTTGAAAAGCGGATAAAAGCTTATTCGCAAAAACCAAGGTGAAAAAGAAGCAATGCACCAATGTAACTATATATTCGGTGGGCTTCTTGCTATGGCAGGTGTGTTATTTTTAAGCACGGTAGTGCACGCCCAGGCACAAATTGTTGTTTCAAGCTATCCGACCAGCACGATTGGAACATACGACGCTTCGACCGGAACCGCGATCGATCCCTCGTTAGTGTCCTTGGGCACGAGTGGATTTGGTTTCGTTGCGGTGGAAGGAAATAATCTCTACGCTACGAATAGAGGTAACGGCACGGTGGGAGAATACGATTTCAGCACAGGAGCTGTAATAAATGCCTCACTAGTCACCCCGTCGGGAGGTTCTTATCCCTATGGCGTGGCGATCTTTGGGAATAGTCTTTTTGTCGCTAATGGTACAATTGGAAAATACGACGCTACCACAGGGGCCGTAATCAACTCATCTTTCATCTCCGGATTATCCACCCCCATCGATATCGAGATCTCGGGAAATAATCTCTATGTGGTGAACGGCAACAGCAATACGATTGGGGTGTATAACGCCACCACGGGAGCTGCGATCAATGCTTCACTGATTTCCGGTTTAAATGCTCCTGCTGGACTGACCATCTCGGGAAATAATCTCTATGTGGCAAATTTAAATGGCAACACAATTGGAGAATATGACGCCACCACTGGAGCGGTGATTAATGCAACCTTGGTCTCGGGGCTGAATTTTCCCGGAGATGTTGCAGTTTCAGGAAATAATCTTTTTGTCACAAATGGTGGCAACAACACGGTTGGGGAATACGATGCTACTACGGGAGCTTTAATCAATTCGTCGTTCATCACGGTGAATGCTCCATTGGGCATTATCGTCGTGCCGGAGCCTTCACATGCGGCAACAATCCTGTTGGTACTGGGATTGGGTCTGTATTTATGGAAGCGTTTTGCCGCTTCGAGATCAGCCTGCCGGACCAATCGGCTCTGAGGCAAACTAACGCCAGGATCTATTCGGCGATAAGATCGTATTCTTTTGCGGCTATCACCGTGACTTCGGCGAATTGGCCGATGGGAAGGGATTCGGGGACGAAGACGCGGGCGTCGACGTCGGGGGCGTCGGCTTCACTGCGGGCGAGGCCGGGGGCCTCCACCAGGACACGGATTTTTTTGCCGATGGCGGCGGCGGTCTGTTCGAGCGCGATGCGGCGTTGAAGGGCCATGGCTTTTTTCCAGCGGGCTTCCTTGGTGCGTGAGGTGAGGTGACCTTCGCGCTTCGCGGCGCGGGTGCCTTCTTCCTTGGAATACTTGAAAACGCCGAGGCGCTCGAAGCGGACCTCCTTGATGAAGTCGAGAAGCGTGGCGAAATCTTCCTCGGTCTCGCCAGGGAATCCTGCGATGAATGTGGTGCGGAGCGCGATGCCGGGGACGCCAGCGCGGATACGCTTGATGAGATCGCGGATATGCTGCGAGGAAGTTTCGCGGCGCATGGCTTCGAGCATGTTATCGGAAATGTGCTGGAGCGGCATGTCGACGTAGCGCGCGACCTTGGGGCACTCGGCGATGGTCTGGATGAGTTCGTCGCTCCAATGCGCGGGGTGCGTGTAGAGGAGGCGGATCCAGAAGTCGCCCTCGATTTTATTCAGTTCGCGGAGGAGATAAGTGAGCGAATCACCGCGGGAGGAATCGACGAGCGCGCGTGGTCCGACTTTGCCTTCCCAGCGGTCCATTCCGAAATAGGTCGTGTCCTGCGAGATGAGATTCAGCTCTTTCACGCCTTCGGCAACCATCTGGCGTGCCTCGGCGACAATCGACTCGACGGTCCGGCTGCGGTGGCGTCCGCGCATTTGCGGGATGATGCAGAAGGAGCAGGGATGGTTGCAGCCTTCCGCGATCTTGACGTAGGCGGTATGGGACGGAGTCAGGCGGAAGCGGGGCGTGTCGTAATCGGGAATGTACTTGGGCTGAGGTGTGACGAAATTCTCCGGGGCTTCGTCTTCGACGCGGTCTTTGGCGAGGATACCTTCGATGATCGGAACGATCTGGGTGAGTTGATCGAGGCCGATGAAGGCGTCGACTTCGGGAATGGAGGAACGGAGTTCACCCGCGAAGCGCTGGGCCATGCAGCCGGCGACAATCAACTTTTGCGCGTGGTGGCGACGGCGCATGCCGCGGTTCTGGTTAGCCTCGAGAATGGCGCCGATGCTTTCCTCCTTGGCGGCATCGATGAAGGAGCAGGTATTGACGATCATCACGTCGGCCTCGTCGGCGTTGGGAGTGAGGGCCATGCCGGCCTTGTGCAGATGCCCGGCCATGATTTCCGAGTCGACGAGGTTCTTCGCGCAACCGAGGGAAACGAGCCCGACTTTCACAATGTGGGGCTGGTCCACGTTCTCACGAGCGCGGCTGCTTTCGGCGATGGGAGTGGAAGCGCTCACGGTTGGTGCGATTCCACGACGAAGGTCTCGGGGGTTTCCTGGTCGCTATGGGGACCGTAGTTGACGCCATCGAGCTTGATGTTGACGGCGGCAGGGACACCGACGTTGATCGAGAATTTGCGCCCGTCGAAACCGATGGATTGGCCGCTGCGGAGCACGGAAGCGTAGAGGGGCTTGTCGCCATCGGGGGCATCCTGCGAGGTCACGCGGACGAACGAATCCTGCGAGGCGATCAGGACCAGGCGCTTGTCCGGTGTTGCGGCGGGCGTAGTTCCGTTGACCGGGTTGGGGACGGGCGAGGTCGGGCTCGGAGGTTGACGAACGGGACCTGAGTTCGATTGCCGGGCGGAGAGCGAGGCGACAGTGACCGTGGGTACGGGAGTTACTGGCGTGGCAGGTACGGCTGGTGCAGGAGCGGGAGGCATCGAGGCTTCATTCAGATCGACGGGAAGGGCGCGGGGCGGAGTCGTGATGGTGGTTGGCACAATGCCGGGAGTGTTCTGCGGAGTCGGTGCGGAAGTGGACACCGCGGAAGGCGCATTGGTCAGTTCGGAAGGATCAACTGGGAGCGCGCGGATGGCCTTGACCGGAGCATTCGGATTGGGTGCGGCATTGGTGGTGCCGCCGGCCAATTCGGAAGGATTGACGGGAAGGGCGCGGACGCTACTGGGAACGTTCGTATCGGCGGCAGGAGCCTCGGGAGTCACGGCAACGGCGGGCGGTGGCGTATTGGAATCGACCGGGAGGGCCCGCGCCGTCGATTCGCTGGAAACGCTATTAGTACTGGCCGAGGGGCTGCCCGTTGTGTCCGCCGTGGCGGTTTCAGAGGTGGAACCGCCGAAGGGCGAGCGCAGTTCGCCGATCTGATAGAGTTTGAAGAGGACGAAACCGAAGATACAAAGGACGACGAATCCGAGGCCCATCAGGACATAGAGACCGGTGAAGTCGCGGTGAGCCACGCGGGGCGGCATGGCTGTTTCCGGGAGATAGCCGACGTTGGAATCGCTGACGAGGTTCGGCGTATCGTCATCCGGAAGCTTGTTATCGAGTTGGCGCAGGAGCTGATATTCATTGAGACCGAGTGCGCGGGCATAAGTACGGACGAAACCGCGGGCATAGGCCGGGCTGGTAAAATGGGAATAGTCGTCCGCCTCAAGATCGCGCAAGCGGTCGACCTTGATTTTCGTTTCGCGGGCCGCGAGCTCGGGCGTCCAGTTTTTGGATAAGCGCGCTTCCTGAAGTTGTTTACCAACTGATTTCATCGCAAGGGGTCAGTATAGGGACTTCCTTGGCGAGTTTCAAGATAGACCGCAGCAACCGAGGGTCGCCGGTAGGCGGTTGAAAGGCAGGGCTTAACGAGGAAGAACTCGTGGCAAGCTGTGCTAATCGACGGAATGATTTAGGATGGAACGAGATAAACGAATCCGATTTTTTAAAAATTGCGCTGAGTGTATTGCTGATATGGGGTGTTTCCGGAATCAGGCGCAGGAACTTTCCTCGCGGTTTTGCTGGCTTCGTTGCCCCTGGTTTCACTATAGGCGATGATCTGGGTGGGATTATCCTTTGAATTTTTGGGTGGCGGATGGAACCCACAAAGGTTGCTTTTCGGGGGGCCATATCTTAATTGTAGGAGTGGAAAATTCCTTGTTCACATGACGCGGAACTTTTACCGCCGGCCACGGACAGCTCTTTTTGTTGGAGTTGCCATGGGAGTGGTCTGGCTGTTCGCCGGTCGGACACACGCCGCAGATGAGTCGGCTCCGCGGGCGCTTGATCACGTCCGGCTCCAGCTCAAGTGGGTCCATCAGTTTCAATTTGCCGGTTATTACGCGGCGATTGAGCAGGGTTATTATCGCAAGGCGGGACTGGACGTTGAGTTAATCGAGGCGCAGCCCGACATGAACCCGGTGAATGCTGTTCTGGACGGGAAGGCCGAGTTCGGGGTCGGAACGTCAAGTCTGCTGTTGGAGCGGGCGCACGGCAAACCGGTGGTTGTGCTGGGGGTGGTCTACCAACATTCACCGCTAATCCTGATTTCCCGGAACGATACAGGCATCAGCGACATTCACGATCTCGTTGGCAAGCCGATCATGATCGATGCGCAAGGGGCCGATATCTACGCCTATTTCAACGCGGAGGGGGTTGATTCGTCGAAGCTCAAGGTTCTGCCGCAGCAATTCGATTTGCGGACGCTGATCAACGGGAAAGTGGCAGCGACTTCGGCTTACTCGACAGACGAGCCATTCCAACTGCGGGTGCTTGGGGTCGGATTCACAGAGTTCAGCCCCCGCGAAGGGGGAATCGATTTTTACGGAGACAATCTCTTCACGACCGAGGAACAGATCAAGGATTCTCCTGAACGGGTGCGGGCGTTTCGCGCGGCAAGTTTCCAGGGCTGGAGCTATGCGCTCGCGCACAAGGAGGAGATGGTCGATCTCATCGAAAACAAATACAACCGGGGTCGAAGCCGTCCGCAATTGCTTTTCGAGGCGCAACAGACGGAGCGGCTCATGCATCCCGACCTCATCGAGGTAGGCTATATGAATCCGGGGAGGTGGCAACATATCCAGGACACCTTCGAGGAGCAGGGCCTGCTGCCGAAGCCGATCGACCTGAAGCCGTTTCTGTACGACCCAAATCCCAAGCCGGACTTGAAACTGCTTTACGCGTTGTTGACGGTGCTGGCCCTGATTGCGATGGGCGCGCTTTTCTGGCTCCTGCCGCTTACTTACCTGGCCCGCAAACGGCGGCTGGAGATTGAGCGCCGCATTCTAATCGAGAGGAAACTGCTTTCCTCGATGGAGAGAACTGAGGAGGCCCTTGCAGCCCAGAGCCGTTTTCTGGCCGTGCTGAGCCATGAAGTGCGTTCGCCGATCGGGGGGATTTCGCGACTCCTTGAGTTGATCTTGCTGGAACAAAAAACGAACATGTCCGCCCCGCTGAAGGAAGACCTGCAGGTCGTGCAGCAGTCGGCCCAGAGTCTTTACCAGTTGGTAGACGGTCTGCTGGAATGGTCGCGCTGCGAGGCGGATGGCGTGGAACTGGAACTAACCACCATTCGCATGCAGCCTTTTGTCGAGGACCTGCAAAAGTTGTTCATGCCGCTGGCTGAGGCAAAGAAGCTCGATTTCACGTGCAACGTCGGCGCTGGCGTCCCCGAGGCGATCCGGAGCGACGAGTTGCGTCTGCGCCAGATCATTTCCAACCTGCTGGCCAATGCGATCAAGTTCACGACCCAAGGCTCTGTGACGCTGACGGTTGAAGAGGAGACCTCTGCGGCGCCGGGCTCTCCCTGCCGGATTCTCTTTGCGGTGAAGGACACCGGCATCGGTATCCCCGCAGGGTCGATGGGGCGCCTTTTCAAGCCTTATACACAGGTCGATTCGTCGATTGCGCGAAAGTTCGGCGGCACCGGGCTGGGGCTGTCCATCTCGCTCCACTTCGCCAAGCTGCTTGGAGGCAAGATCACGGTAAAGAGCGAACCGGACAAGGGTTCCACCTTCACGCTGGAGATCGTGGCGGAAGCAGTAACCGAAGCTTCGCCGGTTGCTGGTATGCGGGATGCTCCTGCTGATCGAAGTGCCACGGCCGGAGGGTGAGTTGCTGCCGCCAGAGGATGGCGTCAAAAGGCTCCGGGGCATCGTCAGCAAAACGTCACAACATTCGCAACTTTCGGGCAACGCTTCTGTTTTAAAGTTTGCTCAATTCGTACCATTCACTTTTAACCCGGCTCAGGCCCCGATAAACCCATGACCCAACACCGTCGTTCCTCTGTCCCTGCCCAACTACTATGTACCCTTACGCTTGCACTCCTGCCCTGGCCGGTGCAGGCCGAAGCCGCCAAGACGGCGGTTAATCCGACTTCGTCTTCCGACGGGGTCAAAATGGACACGGTGAACGTCACGGCCAAGATCGATCCCAACATATTGATGGAAGACCAACTGGTCGGTGCGAACCAGCAGCCGATCTGGACCACAGCCCGCCGTTTTGCCACCACCCGCATTTATGTGCTGGCCCCGTGGGAACTCGAACTTGAACAATGGTGGAAGGGCAAGTTTCCGGACGGCGCAAGTAAACCCATTGAGAACTTGTTCCAGACCGAATACGGCATGGGCTTGCCCTACCGTTTCCAGCTCGATCTCTATGAAAATTATGGCGGCAACAATAGCGACATCCGGCAGGACAGCATGTCCGTGGAGCTCCGTTATGCCCTGGCCGACTGGGATAAGATTCCGCTCAATCCGACGCTCTATGCGGAGTGGAAGTTTGGTTTCAATGGCAACCCGGATGCGTATGAAATCAAGCTCCTCCTCGGGGACGACTTTGGTCCGCGCTGGCACTGGGGCTTTAATTACTTCTACGAGAAGGAGACGGGCGGCGCCTTTACGAAGGAGACCGGCTTTGCCCAGGGTATCAGCTATACCGTGCTGGACAACAAGCTGTCCGTTGGATTGGAAATGAACTTTGAGTACACCTATGCCGACAGCATGGCATCGGAGACCGAATTTCTGATCGGGCCCAGTATCCAGTGGCGTCCCACCTCGAACACGCACCTCGACATCACGCCGTTGCTCGGGGCGACGGAGGACTCGCCGATGGTGGAGACCTACATCATCTTCGGCATCGACTTCGGCCCCGGCAGTCCCAGCTCCGGCAAGGGCTACAAGCCAGTTTCGACGCAGTCCCGGTAAACCGGCTTAGTCGTTGAGCCGGAAACGGACCGGGATGACGACGAGCGATTTCACCTTAGTGCTTCCCACTGTGGCCGGCCGGAAGCGCCATTGATGCAGGGCCTCGACGGCAGCGCGGTCGAGGGCACCAAAGCCGCTGCTTTCCTCGACCGCGATATTGCTTGGATGCCCGTCCTCGTTGATAAGGACCCTGACGAGAACAGTGCCCTCCTGCTTGGCCCGGCGACTGGCTTCGGGGTAATTGGGCAGGGGATTATCGAGGTAACCGGGCCTGCCTCCTCCTTCCGCAATCGCGGTGACGCTGTCCTTGCCCGGGTGTGGCGCGTGGTCACCGCTTTTGGCGACAGGGCGGGGTTTGGGCGGCTCGGGAGAGGGAGGAGCCGGTTGGAGCACCATGGTCTCGGTGGGCGGTTGCTCCACGGGCAGAGGGGGAGTTACGGGAATAGGAACGGTGGCGAGAACGGGCACGGTCCCATCTGGTATGGGATCCGGCTTCTTCTCGGGCTTCGGTGGTGAGGGAGGCGGAACCGTCGAAGGCGGGGCAGGTGCAGCGGGGGCCGCGACCAAGTAGAGGCTGACGCTGTCATGTCCGGCTTTGACTGAGAAATCGGCCGGATTGAAAAAGAACGCCAGGACCGCGCCGATCAAGGCCACATGGAGGGAAACCGAGAGCCAGAACGGCAGGGAGCTCAGGAAAGAGATATCGGCTGTGCTGGCCAACGGCTGCCGGCATTGCCAGTTCAGGATAGGGGTACGTTTCCCATTCACCACTGGGCATTCTAGCATTGGGGCTGCCTTGGGGGCAGTTATTTAGACGGATTTTTCAGGAGCCCTGCAGACGTTCGACCTGCTGGAGGATTTCGGCGGACAACGGCTGGGTGGCTGGCTTCAGAAAGTCCTCCAGATGCGCCAGGGAAGCGGTGCCGCCGATGGTGGTCCGGATCACCGGTTCACTGGCGGCGAGGCGGAGATTGAATTCGGAGGCGTTGCGGGAACCGGAAGACTTGATCAACGCGGCGAGCTGGTCGGCCTTGGCGCTGCTGTTTTTGTCGGCGGGGCCTCCGCCCAGGGTGCGCAGGGCGAGGGTGGGGATTTTCTTTTCGCGAATGGCAGCCCAGGCGGTGGCACTGCAGTCACGCTGGCAGGCGTTCCAGTAGAGGATCACGCCCTCGATCAAGCCGCTTTTGAGCGCTGCCACGGCGGCGTCGGAATTTTGCGGCGTGAGGAAAAGCACCGCCTGCTGGATCAGTCCGCGCGAACGGAGCGAAGCAAGTTCATCGGCGAGTGGCCCGCCGTTGCCGCGAAGCTGGTCGACGAGATTGCCGGGACTGGGATCCATGGAGACCAACTGCGCGATGTCGATGGTATCGAGACCGAGCCGGCGGCAGCTGTCTTCCACCTCGAAGCGCATCAGTGGTACGGTGGCGTCACGCACCTTGAGGACCATCTTCGGTACCCGTGACCGGTTTTCGTCAAAGGCCTGCCGTAGCACCATGTAGGTGAAGCCCTGGTTGTAAGTCGGGCTGGAATGGAACCAAACGTCCGCTTCCATCGCGCGCCGGGCGATGATCAGGTCCTCTTTAATATCGGTGGGGTTTTTGCCGAGCGACATGCTCCCGAAAGTGTAGGGGGTGAGAGACTTCATTGTGGCAGGATAACGGAGAATCGATGTAAACCGGAGTCGAAACTGGCAAGGTGCCAGAGCCGGGGACTTTGGTGCTGGTGCCAGCTGGATGCGGGATGGTGGCCCTGTTGCGGTGGCTGTAGGCGCGTTTAGTTATGCTCAAGAAAGCCTGCGGGTCCGGGAGCGGACAAGCAGCGCGGCCAGCCCCAGCCCGAGCAGGGCCCAGGTGGAGGGCTCGGGGACGACGGAGAAGCTGGGATCCCGAAACATGGAGATCCCCTGCCCCTCCACGTAAGTGAAGATATTACCATGGCCGTCATATTGCAAAAAGGACCCCACGCCGGGATCGATGACCCCGAAGTTATTGGGGAGCAAACCACCATCCACCCAACTCGCGTCCGGCGCCGGAGGATGGAAGGTGCCGAGGAGATTGCCCGCGAGATCGAGCACCGATCCACCGCCCAGGCCGTCGCCGAGATAAATGTGCCCATCCGCGCTGATCGCCAGGCTGGTGGAGAAGATGGTGACGCCGACCGGCAGGGGAAATTGGCCGATATACGCGCCGGTCGCGAGATCGAACTTCTCGATGCGCTTCATTCCCGTGGGATTGCCATTTACGTCCAAAGGGTAGTCCAGCACATAGAGCACCCCGTCGGGTCCCACGTTCATGGCCATGGGATTGGAGTGCTCTCCCGACCCCGAAACCTGCGCGGCGACCAGAGGCGTCAACAGACCGGGGACGGGATTCCTCGTGTCCACCGTGTAAATTCCCCCATTCGTCGCGACGAGCGAGGTATAAACGCCCGTCGCGAGCAAGGCAGTCGCAGGCGTAAAGGGCGGTGTAGACGGATCGGTGGACAGGGTGTTCGTACTCGCACGAGTCCTGTAGACGATGTTGTAACGGAAGAGGCCGTTCCGCGTGCCTGTCATGAAGGCGCTCTCATCATAGCTGTTTAGTCCCGTACCATAAGTGGTCACGTTAGGCGTATAGCTGACCTCCGACCCGCTGCTTAAAGAAACGTCATTGCCTAAAGCAATCGTGAGAAGAGACCCGTCGTCCCCGGCCCCGTAACGAATGTCGCCGGCGCTAGTATAGCTCAGGAAGTAAATAGCTTTGGTGGAGAAAAGGTAGATCAGAGAATTATTTCCGCCCTGGAAGTTGGTGGGAGCGGGCTGCTGCAGATCTCCGTTTATATCACGATAGTAGAGGGAGATATTGGTATTGAGGACCGTGGGGTGGGCGAAAGGTACCGAGATGTGGTCGACGTAGTCCAGGGCATCGAGGGTTTGCGCGCCGAGTGGGGCGGCCCAGCCGAAAGAGAGAAGAGCCACCGCCGCGAGGACGGAAAGGCGGAGACGGCCGATGGCCGGGGGGCTGAGCCGGGTGGCGGCGGGAGGTTGGTGCATAGGGTGCGTGGGCATGGAGATGGCGTGGCGTGGTCGCCGGGACGGTCGGATCGGCGGCAAACCGGTACAGATTGCCCGAGGAAGGTGGTGCTGAATAGGCCTCTATGTAGAGGGGCTGCGGCGGCGCCGGCCTTATAGGAACCCAGCAGAAATAAAGAACCCCGTCGCAAGCAGCAGGGTATTGGGGAAAGGAGCAGTTCGGCCTGTAGCGGCGGTCTATGACCGCCGACGCACGGACAACACATTCCGCATGATCGTCGACGGTCATAGGCCGCCGCTACAGCCTGCACGCCGCCAACGGCGGGTATTTCCGCTGGGTTCCTTACTTGCCCGCCAGCCAGAGAGCGAGGAGCGCCTGCCGGCTTTTCACGCCGTAGCGGGCGTAGAGAGTCGTCACGTATTTGTGCATCGTGGTGGCCTTTTGCCCGGTGGACAAGGCGAGGTCTTTCTCCGTCACGCCGGTCAGCAGGGCGCGAAGAATCTGCCGCTCCATCGGACTCAGGAGCTTGTCGGCCATGAGCAGGCCGTTGCCCAGGAAGAGGCGGCGATGCAGCCAGGGAGCACCACGCACGGCATCGCCGGCCAGCGTGGCCTCGCGAAGGTTGAAGAGCCGGGGAAGTGGATCGTCCCGGAAGCGATCGATCAGGAAAAAGGACTCGCAGTCCGCGGTCACGGGAAAGCCCACCATGATCCGGTCGTGGATCCCACCCTCGAGGTAGTAGCGCCGATAGTGCGCGGTCTTTTCGAACGTGGCGAAATGAAGGTAGCGCCGGTCGCGGATACGATAGGCGCGGAAGCAGCCGCAGCCGGACATCGTGGCGCGGCTGTCCATGCCCACATGGTCTTCTTTCTGCGCCGCATGCGAACGCTGGTAGTAGGTCGGGGTGAGTTTCCCGTAGTGCTCGGCGTCGAAGTATTGGGTGAGCTGTTTCCGGTAGGGCTCGGGGTCGGCCCGTAGCGCGACCCGGTCTCGGAGCCGCCAACCGAGAAAAGCATCCTCCTTCGCGGCGGAGTCGTGCAGGACCCGCACGGCACCGATCCACACCACGTTGTCGGCGCCGATGCTTGCCGCGATCCATTCCTGGAGACACGTCAGCGCGGTATCGGTCTCGCTGGCTGGGAATTCGGCGAGCTTCCGCCAAAGGTCAAACAGAGCGGCGGGCAGTGCGGCGGGCGAAGAAGGCATGTGTCGTGACTTTAGCAGCGGCGAGTGAAATTACCGAGAATAGTTTACCTTCAATGATGCAGCCTATCCGGTAGCGGTACGCAGGGAGAAAAAGGGCGCAAAAAAAGAACAGGCATCTTTTCGTTTCCCGTCACCCCTGCGTGGTGAAGGATTGGGGAGGCGGTTCCGGTGGTGGCGACCGGCATAGCGGTCTTACCACCGGCTAAGGTGCTGGCATCCCTTCGGGATGGGAGAAGGCTGGGCCATCCAGTGTGCGGCGGCTGCCACGGAAGAAAGACATCCGCCGCTAGGGACATCGGCGGCTACCTTCTGACGGACTTAGAGATCGAGCATGTAAGTCTCGAGGTCGACGAGGATTTCGCGGGGCTTGGCGCCGTCGGCGGGGCCGAGGACACCGACGCGTTCGAGGTAGTCGATGACGTAGGCGGCGCGGTTGTAGCCGAGGCGGAGGCGACGCTGGAGATTGGAGGTGCTGGCTTTCTTTTCCTGGCGGATGACGTCGAAGCATTCGTAGATGAGCTTCTTGTCGTCCTCCGTGATGGCCACGTCGGCGGGCGATTTGCCGGAGAGCTTGGCGTCGAGTTCGGGGGCGAACTGGGCCTCGGCCTGATCACCGGCGAATTTGACGACGGCGGAGACTTCCTCGTCGGAGACGAAGGCACCCTGGCCGCGGGTAAGGCCGGCTTGACCGGGCGGACGGTAGAGAAGGTCGCCGCGGCCGAGGAGATTTTCCGCGCCGTTTTCATCGAGGATGACGCGGGAGTCGAGACCGCTGGGGACTTGGAACGCGATGCGGGCCGGAATGTTTGTCTTGATGACGCCGGTGACGACTTCCCGGCGCGGGGTCTGCGTGGCGACGATGAGATGGATGCCGGCGGCGCGCGCCTTGGCGGTAAGCCGGGCGACGGCGCTTTCGACATCGGCAGGCGCGGTTTGCATCAAGTCGGCCAACTCGTCGATGATGACGACGATGTAGGGGAGCTTGTCGGGGATGATGAGGTCCTCGTCGCGCGGGACGCGGATGGGCGGCGCGGCGGGTTCATCGGAATCTTCGTCGATGTCCTCGTCGTCATCGACTTGGACGTGGAGGAATTCCATCTGGGGCGATTCGGCGGCGGGAGCGGCTTCGCTGCGAACGCGGGAATTGAAGCTGGCGATGTTGCGGACGCCGACCTTGGCGAGGATCTTGTAGCGCTTCTCCATTTCGTTGATGACCCAACGGAGCGCGAGCATGACTTTTTTCGGATCGGTGACGACGGGGACGACGAGATGCGGGATGGCGTTGTAGACCTGCATTTCGACCTGCTTGGGATCGATCAGGATGAGGCGAAGTTCGTCGGGGGTGAACTTGTAAAGGAAGCTCATCAGGATGCAATTGATGCAGACCGATTTGCCGGAGCCGGTGGTGCCGCCGATGAGCATGTGGGGCATGGCGGCGAGATCGGCGACGAGGGTCTTGCCATAGACGTCCTTGCCGAGGGCGATGGGGATCTTGGCGTTGGAATTGTTCCAGTCGCGGCTTTCGAGAAGTTCGCGCAGGAAGACGCCGACCTTGTTGGAGTTGGGGACTTCAATGCCGACGGTGTCCTTGCCGGGAATGGGCGCGAGGATGTTGATGCGCTCAGCACGCAGGACGCGGGAGAGATCGCGACCGAGGCTGCTGATCTTGTCAACGCGCACGCCTTTGCCGGGATAGACCTCATAGCGGGTGATGCTGGCGCCGGGGGTGATTTCGCCAGGCGTGGTGAGGACGCCGAAGCGGGCCAGCGTCTCGACGATGAGTTCGAGGTTGGTGTGGAGCTGCTCGTCGCTCAGGCCGGCATCGCGGGCTTTTCCCGCCGGGGCGCTGAGAAGCTGGAGCGAGGGCAACATGTAGTCGGGCAGAACAGCGGAAGGGGATGGAACGAACGGCTTGGCCGGGGCAGGCGCGGGCTTGCTCGGTTTGGGGGTCTTGGTGACGGTGATCGCAGGCACGGGAGGAGCGACTTCTTCTTCCTCTTCAGCGGGCTCGTCGGGACGGCGGATGGTGGCGCGTCGAACCGGCGCGGATTCCTCCTCCTCGTCTTCCTCCAGCGCCTCGTCCGCATCTTCTTTCTCTTGATTTCTAGCCTGACGGGCTGCTTTCTTTTCGAGTTCCTGCATCTTCTTGCGGATCTGCTGTTCACGCGCGGCGAGCTGTTCCTCGGGCGGGGCATTGGCCAGGCGGGCTTCCTCGCGGCGCTCGGTCCACTCGCGATACCAGGAGAACGCGCTGAGCACGGTGATGATCGGGTTGATGCTGAAGAGATAGATCGCGGAGATGCCGAGGATGGTGGTGAAGAGGACTCCGGTGCCGACCCGGCCGGCGTAGGGCACGGCGAGGCGGTCGATGCTGCTGCCGAGAAGGCCGCCGGGGCTGTCGATATTGGCGAGCCGCTCGATCAATTGGACGCCGCCGAATTGCTGTAGGTCGAGCAGGACGCAGCAACTGATGAGAAAGAGTACCAGCCAGATAGGTTTCCAGCGCCAATGAATATCGATGCCAAGGAAGCAAGCCACGCAGCAGCAGAGCGAAAGCGCGGGGAAGAGATAGGCACCGAAACCGAAGCCCGCGTAGAGAATGCCAGCCAGGCCCGCGCCGACCACGCCGATGAAATTGGAGGGGTAGGGGTGCGGCGGATACGAATTGAAACCCAGGTCCGCCGGATCGTAGGAAATCAGCGAAAGAAGCGTGACAATATAGAGAGACAGCCAAAGACAGCCGATGACTTGCTTGAAGAGGGGGAGTTGGGCCAGATTCTTGGCCCACGATTCACGGTGCGGAACGGCACTACTCGGCATGGGGAAGGCTAACGGCTCAGTTCCCGGACGTCTACCCGAAAACTAACTTTGGGCGTCGGGCGAGGAGAGCGGGACCATCTGGGGCTTGATGAATTCCTCGTAGCACTCGGGGCAGATCGAATGACTGAACTTGGCCTCGGAATGCTTGCCGACGTAGGACTCGACTTGCTGCCAGTAGTTTTGATCGTCGCGGATTTTCTTGCAATAGCTGCAGATGGGGAGCAGTCCGCTGAGTTGCTTGACGTTGATGAGGGCTTCCTTCAGCTCCTCGACGCGCTCGGTCAAGGTCTGTTGCAACTGCACCATCTGGGAGCCGACCTTAACGCGGGCGAGCAGCTCAGTCTTGTCGAAGGGCTTGGTGATATAGTCATTCGCGCCGGCGAGCAATCCGGCGACGATGTCCTGTTTGCTGTCCCGGACCGTGACCAGGACCAAAAAGAGGGGAACTTCGTTCGCGAGAGCGCGGGCCTGACGGCAAACTTCGATGCCTTCCATCTCTGGCATTTCCCAGTCGATGAGGCCGACGACGGGTTCGGTGGCCTCCTGGAGGATTTTCAGGGCATCTTTGCCGTTACGGGACTCAATGACGTTATAGCCCTCCGCCGCAAGGATGGTGCGGAGGAGCTTGCGATTGACGTCATGGTCGTCTGCGACAAGAACATTCATGGAGATAACGTTTTCGAGGACTGTACCTTAACACACTTTTCCCAAAAGTCAGCTTAGATATATTTTTCAAGGTTACAGAGTTGTTAGATAGTTAATTAGAGAATTTCCGGGGCGAATCCTCGGCGCATGGTATTTTCCGTGCAGACGCGCATTTCGGCAAAATGCAAGAGATAGCCGGGGCCTCCGGCTTTGGTCCCCTCCCCGCTCATTTTGAAGCCGCCAAAGGGCTGGCGATGAACTTGGGCGCCAGTGCAGGGGCGGTTAAGGTAGAGATTGCCGACGCGGAATTCATCCCGCGCGCGTTGGAGGTGCCCGGGGCTGCGGGAATAGACGGCGCCGGTCAGGGCGAAATCGCTGGTATTGGCGACTTCGAGGGCGTGGGGGAAATCGCGGGCCGGAAAGACAGCGAGGACCGGGCCGAAGTATTCGGTTTGCATCAAGGTGTGGTGGGGATCTTTCACTTCAAAGATGGCGGGCGGGACGAACCAGCCTGAATCGTCTGCTTTCCCCCGAAAGAGACAGTGGGCGTCGCTTCCGGGGTTGTTGATCACATTCCAAAGTTTGCTATGGCTGGTTTCGTCGATAACGGCAGGGAGGAGGCAGTCGGGCAGCGTTGCGCTTTTGGGGACGAGGGCCTGGGCGGCTTGGGTGAGGCGGTCGATGAAGCTTTCGTAAATGGGGCCGACCACAATGACGCGCGAACAGGCGGAGCATTTTTGGCCGGCGTAGCCAAAAGCGCTCTGCATGACGCCAGTAACGGCTTCGTCGAGGTCGGCATCGTCGTCGATGATGATCGCATTCTTGCCGCCCATTTCGCAGACAACACGCTTGATCATGGTTTGGCCGGGCACGATTTCCGCGGCATGATGCAGAATTTGGGCGCCGACTTCGCGGCTGCCGGTGAAGGCGATCTGGGCGACATCGGGGTGGCGGACGAGAGCGTCGCCGATCAGCGCGCCCTCACCGGGAAGGAAGGCGAGGACTTCAGGAGGAATCCCCGCCGCGAGCGCGTGCTGGTGAAAGGCGTGGGCGATGGCGTTGGCCTGCTCGGCGGGCTTGAGCAGCACGGCGTTGCCCGTGACGAGTGCGGCGGTAGTCATGCCGCACAGAATCGCCAACGGGAAATTCCAGGGCGCAATGACGGCGCAGAGACCGCGACCTTCGTAGGTGAGGGTATTGTTTTCCCCAGGGAGGTTGCCCTGCGTGCGCGGACTGAGTTCGATGAGGGCCTGCCGGGCGTAATAGCGGCAAAAGTCGATCGCTTCGGCGACATCGGCATCGGCTTCGCGCCAGGGCTTGGCCTGCTCGTGGACTTCGAGCGCCGCCAGGTGGAAGCGGTCCTTTTCCAGGCGCGCAGCGAGTTCGTTGAGGCGTGTGGCGCGTGCGGAGAGGGGAAGGCCCCGCCATGCTGGCCACGCTGATTTGGCGCTGGCAACGGCTAGCGCGACATCATTGAGCGTTGCCGGATTGGTAGCGGTCGCGATACGGGTCTTTTGATTCGGGGAGACATGAAAGACGGCGGGGCTGTCGGAGTGGGCGTGACCGTCGATGACGACGGGGATGTTCCACGGCATTTGTTTTTCGGCTTCGGTGATGGCTTGCGCGAACCTGTCGCGGATCGTGGGTGAGGTGAAGTCGGAGAGCGGTGCATTTTGGAAAGGAGCGTTGAGATCACTCGTCCCATCGGGCCTTGGGGGAGAGAGGTCGGGTGCGGGTTCTGGTTTGGCCAATAATTCCTCGATGGCGAGCCGGTCGTAGTGGCGAAGCTTGAGAAAGCTGGAATTGGCGGTGTTTTCCAGAAGACGGCGGACCAGATAGGCCATGCCGGTGATCAGATCTCCTGCGGGCGCATAAATGCGGATGCGGTGGCCGAGATCGCGGAGCAAGTTGCGTTCGGGCTCGGCCATGCCGTAGAGCATCTGCAATTCGAAATCGCCGGGTTTCAGGTTGAAATGTTCCGCACAGGCCATGGCAGAACAGAGGGAACGCAGGTTGTGGCTGGCAATGGCGATGTCGAGGATGGAGCGGTTTTCGAACAGGCGGCTGGTGATTTGTTCGTAGGCGGCATCGGTATGGGATTTTTGCGTATGGACCGGGCAGGGATAGCCGTGGAGCCTGGCATGGATGACTTCGAAATCCCATGTGGCACCCTTGACCAGCCGGACGGTGAGGGGAGTGCTACGGTTTTTCGCGAGGTTGAGAAGGCGATCGATGTCATCATTCGCGGTCTTGAGATAGCTTTGCACGACGATTCCGAGGTGGGGCCATGAGACGAATTCGGGATCGAGGCAGACGCGCTCGAACAAACGGTAGGTGATTTCATGGAGATGCCATTGCTCGAGGTCGAAATTGATGAAAGCACTCTGCTGTTTGGCGCGGAGTAAGAGCGGACGGACTCGTTTCAGCAGACGTTCAACCCCGCCATCCGGATCGGCGGCATCGAGCAAGTGGTCCATGGCCGAGAGCTTGAGCGAGATGTTGGCGCGGGGGATTGGGCCGGCGGGGCCGCGATCGAGAATCGGGCTCACTTTCCACTTTGCGGTTTCGCCAGGGAGATATTCAATCAGATCGTCGTAGCGCTGGGCGTAAATCGCGGATTCGCTTTCGCTCATCGTTGCTTCGCCGAGGAGATCAATGGTGAAGCCGAAGCCCTGGTCCCAGAGTTTTTTCAGTTTTGTCCGGGCCTGGCGGGCGTCCTTGCCGACGATGAACCGGCCTGCCATTTGGCGAACGTTCTGGCGGATAATGAAGGCGGAAAGGGAGGCCGCGAGTGGATTTTTGGTGGCGCGCAAGGCGAGAGTGAGGCCGGTGGGCAGACTGCGTTCGTCGGCGAGGAGATATTCCCGCGCATGACGGGCGATCTGCGTGCTGGAACGCAGGGCGGGCAGGGCATCGACCAGGCGGAACAAGTCGGCTTTTAACGCCGGATCGCGCAGGGCCCAATCCATGAGGAGACCCTCCCAGTAGGCTGGGCGAAAGAAGCTGGCGGCCTTTCCGCCGAGACGCTGGTGCAGAGTGTGGCCCAAGCGCTGGATTTCGCGTTCGAGCAGGATATCGGATACGTCGGGAAAGGCCATGGCGTCTCTGGTGAAACGTAATGGCCTTTGCTCCCCGGAGCAACCGCTGGTGGGGCAAACACGCGCTCCCACGCAACCGCAGAAAAACCTAGTTGGCTGCGGGCAGGAAGGCCTCGAAGGGCTTTTTCTGCTCGGCGCGGTCGTAGGCTTCGTAGGGGCTGATGATACCTGCTTCCATGAGCTCCATCAGGGAATCATCCATGAGTTTCATGCCGAGTTTTTTCCCGGTCTGGATGATGCCGGGGAGCATAAAGGTCTTGGCTTCGCGGATCAGGTTCGCCACGGCAGGTGTGTTGACCATGACTTCCAGGGCGACGACGCGGCCCTGGCCATCGGCGCGGGGAACGAGTTGCTGGCTGACGATGCCGCGGAGGGACTCGCTGACCATGGTGCGGATCTGGCCCTGCTGCTCGACGGGGAAGGCGTCAAGGACGCGGTCGAGCGTGCGAGCGGCATTGCTGGTGTGGAGGGTAGCGATGACAAGGTGACCGGTTTCCGACGCGGTGATAGCGAGGCTGATGGTCTCCAGATCGCGCATTTCCCCAACGATGATGACATCGGGATCTTCGCGAAGGCTGGCGCGCAGCGCGGCGCCGAAGGATTCGGTATGGGCGTGGACTTCGCGTTGGGTGATCTGGCATCCGGCAGGGATGAAAGTATATTCGATCGGATCTTCCAGCGTAATGATGTGATCGCTGCGGTGGGTGTTCACCTCCTGGACCATGGCGGCGAGGGTCGTCGACTTGCCGGAACCGACAGCGCCAGTGACGAGCACGAGACCGTTGTGATATTGGGTGAGGACCTTGAGCTGTTCGGGCAGGCCCAGTTCGTCCATGGTGCGGACCTTGGTGTTGATGATGCGAAAGACCGCATCGTGGCCCTTGCGCTGGCGAACGACATTGGCGCGGAAACGGGCGAGGCCGGGGATTTCATAACTGAAGTCGATGCCGCGGTTCTTCTCCAGCGCAGCGAGCTGCATTTCGTTGAGGAAGGTCCGAAGCAGGGCCTCGGTGTTGTTCGCGGTGAGTGGTTCGGCCCCGTGAAAAAGCGGTTGCAGGGTGCCGTTGAGACGCATCAGCGGCGGAACGCTGACTCCGAGGTGCACGTCGGAGGCACCAGCATCGAAACCGAGGCGCAGAAGGGCGGTGACGTCCATTCCACCCGGCAGGCCATTCGCTGAGCGGACTTCGATTTTCGGACTGGCTACGGTGGGCTCGGCTGATGCGATTGGGGCGGCAGGCTCCGTTGGAGCGTGGACGGCGGCGCTGTCGGCCTGGACCGAGGCGCCTTCGACGGCGGAGGCTGCACTCGCCTGGCTGACGGACTGGCGCAGACCCTCGGCTTGCTCGGCGGAGATAATGGCCTGCTCGTGCAGGAAATCGACGGCCGAGAGATGAGGCATGGCCTGAAGGGCGGCGACGGCGGCGTGGTACTGTTCAACCGTGATCCACCCGGAATGATAGGCGGTGGAAAGGACGTATTCGTTGTACTCGGGTGTCATGGAAAAATGAGTCGGGCAGCAATGATGGCAAACGCGGCGAAGTCAGGCAAGCCTCTCATCCTGCAATGACATTCGCTTGAACCTGAGGGGAGTTCATTTTCCGAAGAGAGGCTTGATGTGGCGTTCGAGCAAGTTTTCGGTGACGTTGCGGGCGACGATGGCTTGATGAGTTCTGAGGGCGTCGGTGTAGCGGGTGCCCATTTTGGCGGCGAGCTTGAAGGCGACATGAAGTAGTTGCCGAAAATGAGGGTTATAATCCGTGCAAGTTTGATCGTGGCGCAGGGCCCGGACAAATTGTTCGGAGGTCCAGCCTTCCGCGACGAAAGGAGACGGCAGTTTTTGCGGATCAATCGCAATGACGGTGGCGTAGGGTGCGGTCAACTTGTCGTAATGGCTCTGGGCTCCGGCATAGATTTCCTTGGCGATTTCCAAACCGTCTCCACCTGCCTCCGCGAGGCCAATGAGTTCTTCGAGCCAGGTGGTGCCGGCGGTCTTGAGATGCAGTCCCGCTCCGTGTTTTCGAATCAAACGACGGATGATGGGATAGAGGGCAAATTTATCGCTGCCGGAGTGGACACTGAGTTTCAGGGAGAAGGGCAGGCCGAACTCGCGCACGGCGAAGGCGATGACGCACAAGTCCTCGTCGAATTCGGTTTCGAACCGGCCCAGGTCGCCAACGTAATCGACACCCTTGTTGAAGCGGCCGGTGAATTTCGGGGCGATAGTTTGGACGGGGATTTTTTCCCGCGCAATCATGGCCAGGATGAGCAGAAGTTCCATGGGCGTCTGGGCCATGTCGGTTTCGTCCATCGAAATTTCAGCGACGAACGGCGCGCCTTTTTTCTGTTCTTCGATATGGCGATAAATCCGGCCCGCTTCCGCAATGGCGCCGAGAAATTTATCCGCGGCGGCTTTGGCTATTTCCGGAGTGAGATTGAAGGGGGCGGCAATTCCGGGAATCGTGACCGGGCCGAGACGGGGCTTGATGGCGGTGAGAAAGAGTTTGGTGTCCTCCGCATGGGCCGTCTTGCCGATTTCATCCGCCACATCGATGGTGAAAAAATCGCTGACGGGGAGGAAGCGGTCGACGGTCTTCAGATTGATATGATCGGCATCGACGAAATAAGGCTCGTTCCAGCCCAGTTCCCGCACAGCTTGCTCGACTTCCGCACGGACGTCCTGCGGCTCGCTGCCGATCAGGGTATGTTCGCGATTTGATTTGTTCCAAACGGGACAAAGGGAGATGCCTAGTTTGCGGGCGGCGAGAAAAGCGCCAAGCTGGGCCTGTCCCTGGTGTCCAAAGCGATCGCCGCAGCCGAGCGTATAGAGCGGTATTTGCATGAGGGACATGAGTCAGGTCGACTTTGATTCTATTCCAGCATACAAGAGGTGGTAAGAAAATTCATTGTGGAATAACGTCGATGAAAACAGCTTCATTGTTAGCTTTGCTCATGGCCTTGTCTTTTCAGTCCAGTGAAGCGGCGGAACCGGAGGTCCCGGAGGCTTCTCCGACCGCAGTTCCCCTTGCGCCGGGATTGCCCGCGACACCACCCGCCGATCCAGCGAAATTTGAACTCTACCTGTTGGTGGGGCAGTCGAACATGGCCGGGCGTGGGCCGCTCACCCCCGCAGACAAAGTGGCCGACCCGCGCGTGTTGGTGCTGGATCATGCAGACAAGTGGGTAACGAAGGGCGAACCGATCCATTTCGACAAACCCGGCATGCTGGGCGTGGGACCCGGTTACACTTTTGGCAAGTTGATGGCCGACCACAAGCCGGGCGTGATCATCGGGCTGATTCCCTGTGCATTCGGAGGAACCACCTTGGAGCAATGGGACCCGAAATCGACCGACAAGAAGCTTTACCCGCCCGACAATCTCTATGAAAATGCCATCCGCCGGGCGCAGATTGCGATGAAGTCAGGGACGCTGAAAGGCATTCTCTGGCATCAAGGCGAGGGCAATTCCGGAAGTGAAGCGGCAGCGAAGGACTATGCCGCCCGTCTGGCTCAACTGATTGCGAGTTTCCGGACCGATCTCAACGCGCCGAAAGTCCCGTTTATCGTCGGAGAGATCGGTTATTTTCTTTATGTGAAGGGGCCGCTGCCGGAAAGAGTGAACAGCGAGATCGACAAGGTGCCTCAAGTGTCGCCCTATTGCGCGGTCGCATCCGCCAAGGGCCTGACGGACAAGGGGGACCATCTGCACTTTAATAACGCCTCGCAGAAGGAATTGGGGAAGCGGTATTTTGAGGCTTACTTGCAGATGCAGGACGCACCGTCTTCGGCGAAGCCATGACCGCCTACTTGCCAAGGGGCCGGGGAATGTTAATTTTAACATCCCCTTTTCCTTTCACAGGGGTATAGTCACACGCTACCCCTGTTTTCCTTCTTATGATTCAATGGTTCGTCAAAAAAGTCCTCGGCTCGAAAAACCAGCGCGAAGTGAAGCGGCTATGGCCGATCGTGGAAAAAATCAATGCGCTGGAGGTTGAATACCAGGGTCTGATGGAAGAGCAGCTCATTGCCAAGACGACTCAGCTCAAGGAGCGGTTCGGTAAGGGCGAGACGCTGGACGATCTTTTGCCCGAGGCCTTTGCGGTGGTCAAGAACGCCTGCCGCCGAATGACCGAACGCAAGCACAAGAGCATTGTGCGCGGACAGGAAGTCACTTGGGAGATGATTCCCTTTGATGTGCAGTTGATCGGTGGCATGGTGCTGCATTCGGGCCGGATTGCGGAAATGGCGACGGGTGAAGGCAAGACACTGGTGGCGACGCTCCCGGCCTATCTTAATGCTTTGACGGGACGCGGCGTCCATGTCGTGACAGTGAACGATTACCTGGCGGCCCGCGATAGCGAATGGATGGGCGAGGTCTATCGCTTTCTCAACCTGACGGTCGGTTGCATCCAACACGGGCAGACGCCGGAAATCCGCCGGAACCAGTACACCTGCGACATCGTTTATGGCACCAACGCCGAGATGGGCTTCGATTACCTACGCGACAACGGCATGGCGACGAGCAAGGCCGAGCAGGTCCAGCGCGGTCATGTCTATGCCATTGTGGACGAGGTCGACAGCATTCTCATCGACGAGGCGCGGGTGCCGTTGATCATCGCAGGCCCGGCCACGGTGAGCACGCACCAGTTCGACAAATTCAAAGGGCCGATCGAGCGGCTCGTGCAGGCGCAGAACCTGGAGGCCAATCGCTGGGCGGCGGACGCCAAGAAGCAGCTGGATGATGGAGAAATCGAGGAGGCGGGACGGTTGCTCTACAAAATCAAGAACTCGACGCCGAACAACAAGCAACTGCACAAGATGATCGAGGACCCGTCGGTTCGCCGGGCGATGGACGACGCCGAACTCGCGCTCTATCAGGACCCGCGCAAGACCGAGCTCTATGCGTTGAAGGAAGAAGCTTACTTCAGCATCGATCCGAAGACGAATGAGTCTGACCTGAGCGAACGGGGCCGTAACTTTTTGAATCCGAATGATCCGGACACCTTTGTTCTTCCTGACCTGATCACCCGCTTTCATGACATCGATCACGACTCCAATCTAAGTGCGGAGGAGAAGCAGCGGGCCAAGGCGACCGAGCAGGCGAACTACGACCAGGCCAGCGAGCGGATTCACAATATCACCAAATTGCTCCAGGCTTACTGCGTCTACGAGAAGGACGTCCAGTACGTGGTGGTGGAAAACAAGGTCGTGATTGTCGACGAAAACACCGGCCGCACGATGCCGGGACGCCGTTGGAGCGACGGTTTGCACCAGGCCATCGAGGCCAAGGAAGGGGTGCAGATCGATCGCGAGACGCAGACCCTGGCCACGATCACGATCCAAAATTATTTCCGCCTTTACCAGAAGCTCGCGGGCATGACCGGCACGGCCGAGACCGAGGCGAACGAATTTCACGACATCTACAAGCTCGACGTGGTCGTCATCCCGACAAATCGTCCGATTGCCCGGGTTGATCTTGATGACAGCATCTACAAGACGCGACGCGAGAAATACGTTGCGATCATGAAGGAAATCAAGGCGGCGCACGCGAAGGGCCAGCCCGTCCTGGTTGGCACCATTTCGGTGGAATCGAGCGAACTACTCTCGCGGATGCTCAAGCGCGAGGGGATCGTGCACAACGTGCTCAATGCGAAATTTGTCCAGCAGGAAGCGGAGATTGTCGCGGGCGCGGGGCAGCGCGGCGCTGTGACGATTGCCACGAACATGGCGGGTCGCGGTACCGACATCAAGCTGGGGCCGGGCGTGAACAAGATCCAAGGGCTTTACGTGGCTAACGCAAAGAATCGCGTCGTCGAAATCATCGGAAAGGAAACGGTGATCAACGAGGAGGCGGGCGAGCACGCCAGCAGCGGTCTCTATGTGATTGGTACGGAACGGCACGAATCGCGGCGCATTGACCGGCAGTTGCGGGGACGTTGCGCGCGGCAGGGTGACCCGGGCTGTTCCAAATTCTTTGTATCGTTCGAGGACGACCTGATGCGTAATTTTGGCGACTCGCGCAGACTCAGCGGCATGATGACCAAGCTGGGCATGAAAGACGACGAGGAGCTGCAGCATCCCTGGCTGAACCGGAGTGTCGAGTCGGCGCAGCGCCGGGTCGAGGAGCGCAACTACGTCTCGCGCAAATACACGTTGCAATACGACGACGTGATGAACCAGCAGCGGACAGTGATTTACAGCTGGCGCAACGATATCCTGGTAACAGAAACGCCGCGGGACGAAATTTTTGAAGTCATCGAGGAAGTCATTGAAAGCGAGGCGGAGGCGCGTCTGGTCGGCGCCGAGGCCGATCCAGAAGGCTTTGTTGCGTGGCTCAACGGTGCGTTCCCGCTGGGGACGACTGCGGCGGATTTTGAATTCAGCAAGGAACCGGGGGCCGTGGCGAAGGTGGTCAAGGTGGTCATGCAAAAAATACGTGATGCCTACGAGATCAAGATCAAGTTTGAAGACCCGAATGCGCTACAGTCGCTCGAGCGCTACACGCTGCTCGGCTCGATCGACCGGCTCTGGCAGGAGCATCTCTATGCCATCGATTCCCTGCGAACCAGCATCAACCTGCGCACCATTGGGCAGAAGGACCCGCTGATTGAGTACAAGCGCGAGGCGTTCTCGATGTTTTCGGACCTGATGGGCCGGATCAAGTTTGAGATCGCGTCCAGCCTGTTCAAGACAAGCGCGAGCATCACGGCGTTCGAGTCGTTCCTGCGTAACCTGCCGCACAAGCTGATTCACGAAGTGCCGCCGCCAACCATGAGCACGCCCGATCCCGATCAGCCCGCTCCCGAGCCGTTGCAGGATCAGATGGAAATGAATGGCCAAGCGGAGGAAAAACCACCCGAGCGCCAGCTCCCCATCCGCAAGACCACGCCGACCCAGGGCCGGAACGATCCCTGTGCCTGTGGCAGCGGCAAGAAGTACAAGAACTGTTGCGGTGCATAAAAGGCCATGAGCGAGTCGTTGGAAGCGCTGCGAGGCTACGTGCAATTCATGCATGAGCGCGAAGGCGTGCGCCAGGTGCGATTGTCGAGGGCGGCGCGGCAGGGACTGGCGAAGTTGGCGGGGGAAGCAAAAGCTTCCAAGGCAGCGACGCCCGTTTCCGGTGGCGGGTCCGTACCAGTAGGGGCGCGAGTCCCTTTGCGTCCGGCGAATTCAGGGACTGCCGTTCCTACTCAGGTTAATTCCATCGCGCGGAGTTTGACGTCTCCCGCTGAATCCCCGATTGAAATTTCCGGTTCGACCAAGGCCGAACAATTACGCCATCTCGCGGAGCGCGCGGCGGCGTGCGTGAAATGTCCGCATCTGGTGGCACGACGGCACAATGTCGTTTTTGGTGTGGGTAATCCGGCGGCGAAGCTGGTTTTTGTCGGAGAGGCACCCGGCGAGGATGAGGACCTGAAAGGTGAGCCTTTTGTCGGTCGCGCGGGCCAGTTGCTGACGAAGATGATCCAGGCGATGGGCCTGACGCGCGAGCAGGTCTATATCGGCAACATCGTAAAATGCCGGCCTGATATGCCGGAGGGCGTAACCGGCAACCGCAAGCCTACAAAGCAAGAGATGGAAACCTGCGTGCCTTACCTGCGTGCGCAAATTGAAGTCATCAAGCCGACTGCGATGGTGGCTCTTGGTGCCACGGCGGTGGAGGGACTGCTGGGGCCAGTTGGGACCATCGGGTCGTTGCGTGGAAAATTTCTCGAATATCGAGGCATATCGCTGATGCCGACATACCATCCATCCTATCTTTTGCGCAACCAGAGCAACACTGAGAAGCGCAAGGTATGGGAAGACTTGCTCAAGGTGATGGAAAAACTCGAAATGCCGATCAGCGAAAAACAGCGCAACTTTTTCCTTAAAGCCTGATTCTGTATCAGATAGCCTCACTGCACCTTTACATGAAAAACAACCTTTTGCGTTTCATGCCGTTGCTGGTCGTCCTTGTTTTGGCAGTGGTGATGGGCACCCACTCACTTGGGCAGGATGCTCCGGCGGTTCCCACGATGCCAAATGCGGTTCCGGACACCTTCTTTTTCCAGAACGGCGATACACCTGCGATTTTTCTCGGGGACAGCATCACGGAGCAGAAGCTCTATACCACCTTGATTGAGACTTATGTCCTGACCCGTTTCCCCAGCATGAAGATCACGTTTCGCAATGCGGGCTGGGGCGGCGATACGTCGTGGCTGTCGAAACGGGGCGAGTTTGAGGCCGGCTTGAAGCGCGACGTATTGGACCTGCACCCCAAGGCGGTGACGATCGATTTTGGCATGAACGACGCCCGCGGTGGTGACGCCAACTACTCAAAATATCTCGAGTACACGACGAGACTGGTCAAGGACATCAAAAAAACCGGAGCGCATGTGGCTTTGTTCACCTCGAGTCCCGAGGAAAGATATGAAGCCGACGCGCCGGCCGGAAGTGCCTACAACCGCATGTTAAAAAAATATGCCGATGGCGTGAAAATTGTCGCAGACAATGAGAAGGTGCTTTTTGTGGACCAATACACGCCCTTTGTGGCCCTCATTGAGGCCGGGCGCAAGGCCGGTGTCCTGAGTGCGACGAGCGATCCCCTGGCCCCCCGGCTTACCAATGACGGAGTGCACCCGAACTGGGGCGGGCACCTGATCATGGCGACGATTCTGTTGCAGGGAATGCACGCTCCGGCAGAGGTGAGTTCGGTGACCCTTGATTCGGCGGCGCACTCGATCATGGCTTCGCAGGGATGTTCGGTGGAATGGCTGGACAGCCCGGCCGGTACCGTACGCTTCAAACGAACGGACGATTGCCTTCCCTGGCCGATCCCGGTGGATTCCCGGATCGATATGGTGATGAAGATACCGGGTTTCGATCCCGTCACCGCTTTGAATCGTTATGGTTTGAAAGTGACGGGACTCAAGGAGACGGCTTACACGCTTGCGATCGACGAAAAGGACTGCGGTGTCTACACCAGCGCTGATCTCGCGAACGGGGTCAATCTCGGCTTCGCCCGGCAGGGACCGATTTACGACCAGGGACAGGAGTTGCTCAAGGCCGTGATCGCAAAGAATGACGCTTACTTCAAGCGTTGGCGCAATGTGCAGCTCTATGAATTGCCCGATTGGCTGCAGACCAAGGAGTTGGAAAACATGAGATCCCAGCAAATGGGACGACTGGACGACGCGATAACTGAGGCCGAAAAGAATATCGAAACCCTGAGGCAGCCTTCCCCCCATACTTACAAGCTGACGCCTGTGCCGAAATAGACGACGGCATCAATTTTTGTCGGGCCAGACAACATCCAGGTAGCCATCGGGAACCAGCACCGGGGGAGCGAGGTCTTTGCCCGCTTCCATCCATTCCCTGGGGACGGGCGGCTGATAATTCTTCTTCGCCTTGGGATTCTTGCCGTCGCCCCCAGCGATGCTTCCGGAAATGACGAAAGCGACAGGGCCGCCTTGGACTTCCACAGGCTTGATGGCTTCCAGTTTTTGCCGAAGCGGAGTGAGGGCCTCGGCGTTGCCGGGCCGCGTGGAGGAAAGAAACCAGACGCGAACCCGAAAATCGGGACGGACGGCAACAATGGTATGCAAAGTCTCGGGAAACTTGGCCGTTTGGAAGAACTCAGTCAGGACGCCCTGAAGCTGCTTGATGTAGGCGGCGAGTGCGTCGGGGCCGCCGGGCAAACGTTCCGCCAGAACGTCATTGGGCTGATACAAGACGAGGTTGTCCATGGCAAAGCCTTGGGCCGGCTTGTCGGCGGCGTGCGTCAACGTGGCGAAAGCAAGCAACGCCAGCAGCAGGAGAAGATGCCCTTTCACCATGCCACTAACTAAGCGGGGCCACGCGAAATTGGCCAGCAATTGTGAAAGGGCAGTCTAAAATCCCAATTCGTCAGGAGACGGTACACGATAGCGGATGGGACGATCGAGCAGGGCACGGTCAAGTAGGGCGACCTCGAGGCCTTCGCCACCGAGTTTTTCCTTGAGCGCTGGCACATTGGTGGGGACATCGGCGAAGGCGATACCCTGGTCCTTGGTGCCGCGGAGCTTGGCCCAGACGAGCATTTTCAGGGCGGAGAATCCGGCGGCTTTGAGGTCATGCCGTTCGAGCGTGGGCTTCGGTGTCTGCGCGGACCAGTCCTTGGTGACATGGCGCGGGCCGCTGATGGCCATGCCGTGGGCCAGTTCGCTGCCGCTTTGCGCGGAGAAGGAACCATCGTAATCGAGACGCCAGAGAAAATCATCGGCGGGCGTGGAGCCGAGTTCGCCGAGAATACCGCGAAAGAGGAGCGGCGCGGCGAAGATCTGCTCGAAGGCGGCTTTCAACGCGGGAGCGAGATTGTAGCTGACGAGGCGGCGGGCGGTAACGTCGTTGGGCGAACGCGCGAAACCCTCGAGGTGGGCGGCATCGATGGCGGCCTGGCGGACTTTCTCGATGTCGGCTGGGTGACCAAGACTTCCCAGCGCCAGCTGATCGTAAATCTCGAACAACTTCGGCGTGGAAGTCTTGATCGTGAGGAAGAGGATGCCGGGGTCGGCACTAAGCGCGACCACCGGCAGCCCGGGCGTGAGCTGGTCCTCAATATACTCGCGGCGATTGGTGATCGCCTCCAACCAACGATAGGGTTCCTCAGTCATGAATTTATTCGACGGACAGCTTCACCGGAACGTTGCCTTTTATGCCGCGCGAATAGGGGCAAACGGTATCGGCGATCTTGACCAGTTCTTCGAGTTGAGCCTTGTCGACTCCGGATGCTTTGGCAACGAGTTCGACTTCGAGCTGGAAATTGCCCTCGTCGGTCTGGCCGATGGCAACCTTGGCAGTGATGCTGAAGTCGGGTGGGAGATGGACTTTTTTCTGGCCCGCGACGTACTGCAGGGCGCTGCCGAAACAGGCGGAATAGCCTTGCGCGAAAAGATGCTCGGGGGTGATGCCGTCGCCTTTGCCGCCCAGGGCCTTCATCAGGGAAAATTTGACATCGAGTTTGCCGTCGGAGGTCTGGCCTTTGCCGTCGCGACCGCCAGTTGTCGTTGCGGAGATAGTGTCGAGTACTTTCATGGGAGTGGATTCGGGTTAAGGTTATTTTTGGGCTGCTTCGAGGGTGGTAAAATATTCCCGGAGCGTCTCGACCGGCACGGCGCGGAGGCCGTCGCGGGTGAGCAGTTTCACTTGGGGGAAAACGTGAGAGCGGCGATCGACGCCACCGGTGGCGCTGTCCGATTCGGCGGCGACATCCAGCAATTGGAGTGCGAGTTGCACGGCGTGCTTTTCATCACGCTGGGAGGTCGGTTGATTGCTCCAGCGATTGATCCATTGCAGGACGCTGCGGGCCGCGCCGGAGCCGGAACCGGAGACGGCGAAGTCGGCGGCCTGGAACTGTGCGCCGAGGGCGTCGTAGAAATAGAGGATCGGGTCGGGCTGATGCTGATGATCGCGCGCGGCGAGAATGGGGACGACGGTGCCGACGCCCTGGAGGGTCATGGGGAGGTTGTCCTTGATCAACTTGCCCAAGGCGCGGACTTTGGCTTGCAGAGTCAGTGACTGGAGCTGGCTGCGGCGGTAATACTGGAAGGAGGTCTGGAGGGTGCGGGCCATTTCGAAGGCGACAGCGGGGGAGCCGGCGATGGCGATGATGGTGTCGTTATCGAGATCGATCACCTTGTCGGCGCGATCGTACATGATGATGTTGCCCGCGGTGGCGCGGCGATCACCGGCGATGAGGACGCCGTCCTTATAATGGAAGGAGAGAACGGTGGTCGCTTCCATCTGCGTGGCCGGGCCGGTGAGGGCGTGGGGCGCGGAGGCGTGAAAGACGTCCGCCGCCGGACGGTGGTCGCTTAGGCGGAGCAATTCAGAGAAGTCGCCGTTACCGGTGGTGAGAGCGCCGGTCGTCCCCTCGGCGCGAGAGCCCAGGAAATTCATTGGCCGGTGCGTTGACGATAACGTTTGGCCTGATCGGGATCGACCTTGCGCATGCGCTTGAGGAGATCGTCCACGTTGGGCCGGTCGACTTTGGGTGCGGAAGGGCCACCGCCGGGCGCGGGGGCATCGGGACCACCGCCGGAGGGGCGCGTTTTTTGGTTTTGGTCGGGCATAAGATTAAGTTAGTGCGGGGTTGGGTTATTTCAATGGTTGCTCGCGTCAGACCGGTTTCAAGTCCAATTCGCGGATGAGGTCCTGGATGGTTTTCGATTTGTCCATGGCGGCGACCATGTCCTCGAGGCGCATGCCGGGGAAGGCCTGGCTCATGTCGAGGCGGTACATCTGATCACCGACTTTGAAGACGAGATTGTCCCACTGCGCGGTCTTCATCTCGCGGGCGAACTTGAGGACGCTGCGGCCCCGCAGGTAGGCGCGTGAAGTGGCGGGCGGGTGTTGCACGGCGTGGATGATCTCGGCCTCGCCGATGATCTTTTTCATGTCGCCGGAATTTTCGAGCGCCATGAAGAGACCTTCGTCGCTTTTGAGGAGATGGTATTCGAGGTCGAGGCTCTGGAGCCAGGGGCTGTCCCACTCGAGGTTCTCCTGGATACGGAAGGCGTCAAGGAGGTGGCGCTTGGCGACCCAGTCGAGGCGGTCGTGGAGATCGAGGGGATTGCTCTCGAGCGCGGCGATGGTCTCCTTCCAGTCGGAGAGGACCTGGCGCTTCTCGGGGTGTTCGAGGTCGACCCTCTTTTCGACCCAAGTGATGAATTCGCGCTGGAGATCGACGGCGCGGATGGTCTTGCCACTGGCGAGGGGGACGAGCCACTGGAAGGTGTCGTCGCGCGAAATCTGGCGGTGGGCCTCGAGCGGATCGGCGAGCGACCACCAGTCGGGCGCGCCCTCGTGTTCGAGCGACTCAAGCATGAGCGCGGTGGTGCCGATCTTGAGCCAGGTGGCGAACTGGGACAGGTTCGAGTCGCCGATGATGACGTGAAAGCGGCGGAAACGGGTGGGGTCGGCATGGGGTTCATCGCGGGTATTGATCAGAGGACGACGGTTCATCGTGTCGATACTGACCAGCTCGGTGAAAAAATCGGCGCGCTGGGAAATCTGGAAGCCACCGGTGCCACCGGTGGTGTTCTCGGTTTCCCAACCGACCTTGCCCGCGCCGCCGTAGAGCTGACGGCAGACGAGGAACGGGGTCATGGCTTGGACAAGGCGATCCCACGGGATGATGCGGGGGATGAGATAATTATCATGGCAACCGTAGGAGTGGCCGCGGAAATCGGTGTTGTTCTTGTAGAGTTTCACCGTGCGGCTGCCGCGGCGGGTGACCTGGCGGGCGCATTCTTCGAGGAGGCGCTCGCCCGCCTTGTCCTGCGCGATCAGGTCGATCAGCGTGGCGCACTCGGGCGTGGAGTACTCGGGGTGGGCGTGGTCGTTGTAGAAGCGGGCGCCGTTGCGGAGGACGAGATCGCTTTTGATTTCCTGGAAGGTCAATTCGCGCGAGGCGTCCTGGGAATAATAATTGGCCTCGTCGGTGTCCTGCATGAGTTCGCGGGCGCGGAAACCGCGGGCGTCGCGATGGGGATCCTCGGTAGCGTAGTCCCAGAGATTGGCGACGCCATGCTGGGCGGCGGAACGGACGAGTGCGATCGATTCCTCGACGACGTCCGCCTCGGGATCTTCCATGACGGTGATGCCCAATTCGGTTTCCAGACCGAAGCAGATGGGCCAGGGGGGAGGGTGGGTGTGCATGGGAAGGATCGAGATTAGTCGAGTTGGGCAGGAGTTTTGTGCTGCTCGAACCTTAATTTATCGTCATCGAGAAAGACGTAAACAAAGGAGCCGCCGTTGGGAGTAAGGTCGATTTCTTTTTTGAGGGCCAACCGAGGAAGGGAAACGCTGAGCTTGGTAGCAGATAAAACGTTATTCGGCCCCCCCGCCGCACCCGTCACGGGACTGGTCGTCAGGTCAGCTGAATAAACTTTTTGGTTGCCGGAAAAAAGCTCGACCTGTTCGTGGTTAAAGCCACCGAGAAAAATCACATGGATCTTCCCAGCATTTTCATCCGCCTCCGCCATTCCAGTTCCGCCCGCCAGCAGAACTACCATCAGCGCTAGTCGCATATTCCATCCGGCGACCGCCTTTCCTCGTTCCCAAGTTGCGCTTGGGAACGTTATTGTCTGCGCAACTTCGTTGCCCTCTTTTGACATCCGTGCAGGGAAGCTAAGCTTCGCTGAAAAGGGCGCTCCCAAGTGCAACTTGGGAGCGAGGGGAGCGCGGAATGAGGTCATGCAGTTAAATGATCGCAGAGGCATCGACACGGCGGGGCTTTACGGGTGAGAGTTTGACGACGTTTTCGGGATCGTAGTCGACGAGCTTGAGCCAGTCTTCGGTGATGTCGTTGGGCGGGAAGATGTCGTTTTGCTTGTACTCGACATCAAGCGCATCGATGAAGTCCTGGGTGCTGAGGCCGGTTGGTTCGGGTGAGGAGATGGCGCGTTTGATGGCCGTTTCCTTGGCCCGCTCGACGATGCCGGCGATGATCGCGCCGCTGACCAGTTCGCCGCGGTGCAGATACTCGTGGCGTCCGCTGCGGAGAGTTACCTCCAGGAACCGGTTGTCCTCGCGCTGGCTGAACTGGCGATCAACGATATTGGTGATGATGGAATCGACGGCGGCCTGTCGGTTGTCGCCATGCTCCTTGAGCAGGACGGGATCGAGCGGGAGGTTTGGGTTGATGTAAATGCGATAGATTTCCTCGGAGCCCTTCTTCGTGGGGCGCGAGACCTTGATTTTGCGGTCGATACGACCGGGGCGTAGGATGGCAGGATCGATCATATCCGCGCGATTGGAGGCGAGGATGATGACCATCTGCTGGAGGGACTCGATGCCGTCCATTTCGGCGCAGAACATCGGGACGAGGGTGTTGAGGATGCCGCTGGTGCGACCGGCCCGGCGGACGCCGAGGATCGATTCGCATTCGTCGATGAAGATGAAGGGGAGGAAGCCTTCCTTGGCCTTCTCGCGGGCGCGGGCGAAGAGTTCGCGCACCTGGCGCTCCGATTCGCCGACCCACATGTTGAGGATTTCGGGCCCCTTGACGTGCATGAAGTACTCGCGGTGATCGACGCCGGTCTTCTCGCGCAACTGGCGCGTGAGGTTGTAGGCGGTCGCCTTACCGAGGAGCGTCTTGCCGCAGCCGGGAGGGCCATAGAGGAGGATGCCCTTCGGGCTGGTGTGATTGTAGGCCTTGAAGAGATCGCCATGGAGGAGGGGAAGCTCGACTGCATCGCGGACGGCCTGACGGGCCTCATCTTGGCCGCCGACTTTTTCCCATGGCAACTCAGGTACTTGTTCTAGCAGATGATCGCGCGACTGCGCGCCCGCGACAACTTCGAGGGCAACGCGTTGGGAGGAATCGAGACGGATTTCGAGGCCAGGCTTGAGCTTTTCCTTGCCGAGATTGGCGGAGCGGATGACAAGGGTATTGGCGAGGCCACCTTCCTGGCCGACGCGAAGACGTCCGTCGGGAAGGAGATCCTGGATCTTGGCCACGGGGCCTCCGGTCTCAAAACCGAGATCGCCGATAACCACATAGGCCTCGTTGAGGAGGACGCGTGTGCCCACGAGGAGTTTCGACTGGGCGAGGCGCGGGTCGATGGAACAGTAGAATTCGGTCCCGCCATTGATGACGAGGGCGATGTCGGCCTTGGGGAGATTGAGCAGCGTGCCGACGCGATTGGCGGGCGATGTCAGTTTTGTGACAGCGGCGTCGAGTTTCTCGACAGCCTGGCGCGCCTGTTCATTGAGGACTTCAAGTTCCTCGATGCGGCGGCGCAGGTAGCCGAGCTCGGTCCGGCGCGGCGAATCGATCGGATAAAACTGAGTGAGCAGGTCGACGAGTTGCAGTGCGGAGAGCGTATCGAGGCTCTCGTCGAGGATCGGCTCAAGCGAAGCGTGCGGCTCCTGAGTGGAACTGGGGGAGGAGCTGCCCTCGGGTTGTTCAGGTGGAGGAGTTTTGGATTTTCGTGCCACAGGGAAAGTTAATGGCGGGTTGGTTGCGCGCAAATGGATTCTCTCCATTCATCGGAACGGAGCCAAAGGGCGGGGACGGAAAACGCGACGACGATGCAGGCCTCCACAGGACTTCCTGTACGCAGGACGCATGAGACATGCATGACCCTGCTGTAGCACAAGGCAGGCCAACTCCAATCAAGATATTTTGAGCACGACGGAGAATAAATATTACATCTCTGCAAGTCACACTCCTGACTCCGGGAGGAAAAATTCTTTCAGCGTGACCCGCGTCATTTTTTGGCTCAGCCTTGTGTCATGAAGTTGTCTACCTGGGTCCAGTTTTCCTGGAATTTAAAGACGTTACCGCTGGAGACACCCAAGATCGATCCGCGCTACATCGTCGAAGCCGCCACGCTGGATGATCGGAATTTATTGATGGCGGCGGTGAGCCGTTCCGTTTCGATGGAACCCGCCTGGAGCGACGACATGAACGCGCGCGTGAAGCTGGCAGAGGAGATCGTCCATACGGCGTTCCCGGCGGGCGAAGTGACCTTTATCGCCGTCAAGCACGGTGCCCGCATCATTGCGACTGCCGCGATCCGCGATGCGGGCGACAAGGTAAGCAATATTCCACTCGGGGTCTGTGTGCTCAATGAGTACCGCAGCCGGGGCCTGGGCACCTTTCTCTTGTATGAGAGCCTGCGCCGCCTGAAAGAGCGCGGACTCGACGAGGCGCGTCTGGTGACCAAGAAGGGGCTGACCGCCGACAAGTACCTTTACCCGAAATTCGGCAGCAAACGTATCGTGCTGGACACGGTTCCCGTGTAACGCCAAGCCGGAGAGACCGATGCCTGTTCTGCTGCCCCGTTCTGTCATTGGCCAGTCGTTTGCCGAGCAGTGGAAGCGTCACAAGCCCACCGAGCCGGAGTTTGATGTTGCCGTCATCGGTGGAGGCAGCGCGGGTTATGCGGCGGCGCGAACCGCAGCGGCGCTCGGCGCGAAAACGGTGGTGATCGAAGGCGGGGCTGAGATCGGCGGTCTTTGCATCCTGCGCGGATGCATGCCATCGAAGGCGTATCTTGAGTCGGCCCATCGTTGGTACGATATTGGACGGGCGCGCGAATTCGGGCTGGTAGCGAAGCCGATCAAAGTGGAGATGAAGTGCATCCAGGCGCGGAAGAAGCATCTGATCGGCGAATTCGCCGCCTACCGGCGGAAACAATTGGCCCGGGGGAAGTTTACTTTCGTACGGGGATACGCTTCGTTCCTGGATGCGCAGACCGTATTGGTCAAACGGGGGAACAAGCAGGAACTGCTGACCGCCTCGACGTTCATCATCGCCACCGGTTCAGTCATTACCCGCGTCCCGGTGCCGGGCTTGTGGGAGACGGGGTGCCTGACCAGCGATACTGCCCTGGAACTCGAAAAGATTCCCAAGAAGCTGGCGGTGCTGGGCGGCGGAGTCATTGCGGTGGAACTGGGCCAGTTTTTTGCGCGGGTCGGTTCGAAGACGACGATCCTGCAGCGGAGCAAGCGGATCGTGCGCAACTATGACCAGGACGTGAGCCTCGAAATCGAGCGCGCGTTGAAGGCCGAGGGCGTTGATGTGCGGACGGGTGTGAAGCTTCTCGAAGTGAAGAAGACCGGCAAAGGCAAAAAGATCATCTTCCAGCGCGGGACGAAGAAGGAGGAGATCGTCGTGGACGAGATTCTCTACGCGATGGGGCGGGCGCCGGCGGTGAAGGGGCTGAATCTTGAGGCTGCGGGCATTTCACTGGAGGAGGGCAAGCTTCGCGTGGAGGAGACGATGGCGACTTCCGTATCGAACATTTTTGCGGTGGGAGATACGGTCGGCCCCCATGAGGTGGTGCATATCGCTATCCAGCAGGGAGAGATCGCCGCACGCAATGCGGTGGATCATCTACGCGGTGACCACGAATTGCCGGAGAAGATCGATTATCGCCTGAAGACCCTGGTGACTTTCACCGATCCCGAGATTGCCTCCGTGGGACTGACCGAGGCGGAAGCGAGGGAAAAGGGGATCAGTTTTGAGACGGCGAAATATCCGTTCAACGATCACGGCAAGGCGCTGATTGGTGGTCACGAGTTCGGCTTCGTGAAAATCATCGCGGAAAAAAGCCGGGGCGAGATCATCGGCGCGGAGATCATCGGGTCGCACGCCTCGGACTTGATTCACGAGTTGATCGCGGTGATGCGCTATCATGGCACGGTGCAGGAACTGGCCGTGATGCCGCATTATCATCCGACGCTGGCGGAGATCGTCACCTATCCGGCGGAGGAGTTGGCGGAGAAGCTGTTTCCGGGGCAATCGCCTTAGACTAGACATTTGGCCATGTGATGGGTATTGCCTATATCCAAGCTCAGGATGACGCGGTTACTTGATGAGACTTTCAATAGGATTGTTGCCCGCTGCAATGCGGTCTAAATACTGGGCATAGTTGTAATTGATGGGCCTTGTGCCTTCATATTTTCTACAATAGTTCTCTAGATCGCGTCGACGTTCACTCCAAGACTAACATACTGGATTCTGCATAAGATAGGGAATGTTATGGAAGGCGTCAGCCAAATCGGCGCATTGTGCGGCTTTCCCAGCATAGCCCAAAAGGCGCATTTCAAGAAATGCGCGATACATCACGTCGTTAACCAAGCCCGTTGCTGTTCGTTTGGGAGAACTGTGTCGTCTTCCATAGAACAGCGTAGAGCTACTCCTCCGTCGACTTCAGCTTCGCCAGGACGTTCAAGTCTTCCAGCGTCGTCGTATCACCCTTGATCTCACCAGTGGGCGAAGCGGCAACTTCCTTGAGCAGGCGGCGCATGATTTTGCCGCTGCGCGTCTTGGGGAGGCTTTCGGTAAAGCGGATATCATTCGGTTTGGCAATGGGACCGATTTCCTTGCCGACATGGGCGCGGAGGGCTTCCTTGAGACCGGGACTGTGCTGGACACCGTTCTTGAGCGTGACGAAGGCGACGATGGCCTGGCCGGTCAATTCATCGGGGCGACCGACCACGGCGGCTTCGGCAATGTCAGGATGGCTGACGAGGGCGCTTTCCACCTCGGAAGTGCCGAGGCGATGGCCCGCGACGTTGAGCACGTCATCGATGCGGCCCATGATCCAGAAGTAGCCATCCTTGTCGCGATGGGCACCGTCGCCGGCGAAATAGCAGCCCTTGACCTCGCTCCAGTAGGTCTTGCGGTAACGCGCGGCGTCGCCATAGATCGAGCGGAGCATGGAGGGCCAGGGGCGACGGATGACGAGCTTGCCGCCGACATTGACGGGGGTCTCGTTGCCATCGTCATCGACCACGGCGGCATCGACGCCGAAGAACGGCAGCGTGGCCGAACCGGGCTTGAGCGGTGTGGCCCCGGGCATGGGGGCGATCATGTGGCAACCGGTTTCGGTCTGCCACCAGGTGTCGACGATGGGGCAACGCTTGCCGCCGACCTTGTTGTGGTACCACATCCAGGCCTCGGGATTAATCGGCTCGCCGACGCTGCCGAGGAGGCGGAGCGACGAGAGGTCGTGCGGGGTGAGCCAATCGTCGCCCCACTTGATGAAGGAGCGGATGGCGGTTGGCGCGGTGTAGAAGATGTTCACCTTGTGCCGGTCGATGATGCGCCAGAAACGATCCGGCTCGGGGAAGTTGGGCACGCCCTCGTAAATCAGGCTGGTGCCGCCGTTGGAGAGGACACCGTAGGCCACGTAGCTGTGGCCGGTGATCCAGCCGACGTCGGCGGTGCAGAAGTAGACATCCTCGGGGCGGATATCGAAATAGTACTTGGTCGTCATGAGGCAACCGAGGAGGTAGCCCGCCGTGGTGTGGAGAATGCCCTTCGGCTTGCCGGTGCTGCCGCTGGTATAGAGAATGAAAAGCGGGTGTTCGCTGTCGAGCACCTCGGGCTTGCAGACGGCGCTGACGGTTTGGACTTCCTCGTGGAGCCAGAAGTCACGGCCTGGCGTCATGTTGACTTCCTGCTTGGTCCGCTGCACGACGATGACGCTTTTGACCTTGGGGGTGCCTTGCAAGGCGACATCGACGTTCTTTTTGACCCCGAGTGCGGAGCCCCGACGGAACCCGCCATCGGCGGTAATGATCACCTTGGCTTCGCAATCATTGGTTCGTTCCTTGAGCGCTTCCGCACTGAAGCCGCTGAAAACGACGCTGTGGGGGGCGCCGATCCGCGCGCAGGCGAGCATGGCGATGACCGCCTCGGGAATCATCGGCAGGTAGATCATGACGCGGTCACCTGTCTTCACGCCGTGCTTCTTCAGCACGTTGGCCATGAGACAGACTTCACGATGGAGCTGCTGGTAGGTCAGGGTGGTGACGTCGCCGGGCTCGCCTTCGAAAATGATCGCGGCCTTATTGCGCAAGGGGCCGGTCAGGTGACGGTCGAGGCAATTGACGCTGGCGTTGAGCTTGCCGCCCACGAACCACTCCGCGAAGGGCGGCTTCCATTGGCAGACTTTTTTCCACTTCTTGTACCAGGTCAGCTCCTCTTCAGCGGCCTTGCCCCAGAACTTGTCCGGGTTCTTGAGGGAGGCCTTGTGCATCTTCTTGTACTTTTTCAGGCTGTCGATGCGTGCGTTCTTGACGAACTTGGGATTGGGTTTGAAGACCCGGTGCTCCTTCGACAAAGAGTCGATGTTGATGTGGGCCGTGGCAGGAGCCGGAGACGAGGGAGCCTTTTTGACTTTGATTGCGGTAGACATGGAATCCTTGGAAGATTGATTAGGGGACGACGCGACAGGTTCGATGTAAGCAAGAACGCTTTCATCGGGCAACTCAAACGCCACAGGTTTTTTGTGACAAAAAACAGTGGCCTGGGGCAGATACGAAACTCTTAGACAACGCTTCCTTGAAGTCGTTGTCCTGTAGGAGATTCGGTCAAAGAGACTGCTGCCTACGCCATTTTGGTGGCGCCGCTTTCTTTGCGATCGGTCGGGGCCTTGGCGTTGGAATCGACGCAACCGCCTTCGCCGCTGGGGCGCACCCAGACGTCGTTCAATTGTTCGGTGCCCTTCCAAGCATAGGGATCTTCTCCTGCAATCATGAGGATGTCGCGGCGATCCGCCGTGGCCATGCTTTCGCCTTCGCGCGGCGGGCCCCAGGGTAGGAGCGATTCGGCGCTCATGTAATGGTTCACTAGAACGCGGCGATAACCTGACTTGGCGTGATTGGGGAGAGACCGGTGCAAGAGGTAACCATTGAAGAAAACGATACTGCCTGCCTTGACCTCGACCGGGACTGAATCCTCATCTGAGTAGGGGAACTGGTAAGCGGACCCGGCGCAATCGAAGCGGCGGTCGTCGTGGCGCATTTGCGGATAGATAATCCGGCGGCGATGGGAGCCGGGAAGAATCCAGAGACAGCCATTTTCGACGGTGGCGTCATCCATGGCCAGCCAGCCGCCGGTGAGGGAAGTGTCGCGTGTGGGGATGTAAAATTCATCCTGATGCCAGGCCTGGCCCGGCTTGCCGGAGGCCTTGATGAAGAGCATCGACTGCATGCACTTCACGTTGGGCCCGATAATACGGGTAAGGATGTCGGAATAGGAGGGATGGGCGACGTAGCGCTTCATCGTTTCCGAGACCTTGTGCGGAAAATGGATGCAGAGATATCTCCGAAGAACCTCATCGTCAGTCTCGCCGGGCAGGGCGGCGGTGATGCCATTATAGGCGCCGCGATCTCCCCGGCACACCCGCGTGGTTTCTTCGCGCAGATCGGCGATTCCCTCGAGGGAAATGCAGTTCTCGACAACGAGGAAGCCATTTTCGCGGTAAAACGCGGTGGCCTCATCGGGAAGAGGCAGGTTATAGTAGCCAGGTGGACGTCCAGTCTTTGGCCAGCTTGAGAACGGCTTGGTGAACTTGGGGGTGAAGGGTGCGAGTTTGGGGAGGGGGGCTTCCAACGTGGTTTGCATGTGGACAATTGAAGCATTTCAGGGAAATTTCAGGAATGGCTGACCCGATCAAAAACATATCCACTATTAACATGCATCGAAGTGCGCCGGGCGTGGTTTTCGGTGACGTCTGGTATGGAGCGCGGGGGGAATGTGGTCCGCGCATTCAGCAGGACTATCAGTTGGTCATCGTGCACCTAGGTGAGGCGAATGTCTCGATCGATGATGGACAATGTGCCATCTCACCCGGATCGGTCGCGCTCTTGTTGCCGGGACGGCGGGAACATTTCCGCTTTTCGCGCCTGCACCGGACGCATCATAGCTGGTGCGCGGTCCATTCGGGCGTGGTGCCGGGGCCGTTGCGGAAACGACTGGCGAAGTTGCCGGCTGTGCAGCCGCAGTCGCAAACCTTCGAACTGCTGATGAAAGCGGCGTTTGGGATTCGCACGTGGCGGCGTAAAGAAGGGCAGGAGATGCTCCGCGTCATGGGACTCGCCATGCTGGAGGAATATTTCCGCATGGCGAAAGCTGGTGCTGATGAAACGAACTGGGAAAGCCCCTGCGAACGAGCGCGGCGCTATCTCGAAGAACATTGCGCGGAGGAAGATTGCCTGAAAAAGGCGGCACAGCAGGCGGGTGTGACGCCACAGCATCTCATTCGGCTTTTCCGGCAACAGCATCAACTTACACCGGGAAAATATCTCTGGCAGACGCGGGTGGAGCAGGGGGCGGGACTATTGACGGCCACAGGGCTCACAGTCTCGGAAATTGCCGACCGCTGCGGGTTCAAGAACCCATTTCACTTTTCCAGGTTACTGAAGAATATGCAGGGTGTTTCGCCACGCGAGTTGCGACAGAGAGCATGGGCAAAAGGAAGATAACTATTTGCCGGATGGATGATTCGGTCCGGGGCTTGCAGCGAATGGAGGTGGCGTGAATCGGTAAGGGAAAAAGAAGCTGGCGAATAGTCCGATGAAGGAGACAAGTCCGCCATAAAGGACCGGGTCGAAATAGAGGCCCAGTTTATAGGTGATGGACGGAGCTAGGTTCGCGAAAAGAAATGAATAGAGATTGTAGAGCATGACAGCAAAATCCCCCGCTTCGTGAGCTTTAGGCGAGGGGGCCACGGGGATGGGTACCAACAGAAGATAGAGGAGATGTGTCAGCCAGAAGGCGGCGAAACCGGAGATTGCAGCGACGAGAAAGGCCCGGGAAGTCTTTCCGCGAAAGCCACAAAGCTGGATAAGACCGCCGACGGCGGCGAGAACGAGGAGTCCCAGCCCATAGGCTAGCCAGAGAATGTTGAAGTAATTCACGCTGCGACGCCGCTCGCGAGCGTTGGCTGGAAGTGAGGCGACTCGGGTTCAGGCGTGAGAAGCTGGACGTCGACCTGCTGGAGGCCGGCAGAATGGAGCCACTCGCGCAGGTCGGCCTCGCTGAAGCCGAGCCAGTAGTCGCCGTAGAGTTCGCGGGCCTGGTCGAAATGGTGCTGGTTGAGGTCGAGGACAATAAGGCGTCCGCCCTTGCGCAAAAGTTTCGCGGCGGCGGCGAGGGCCTGCTGCGGATTGGCGACGTGATGGAGCGCCTGGCTGAGAATGACGATGTCGACGCTCCTGGCCGGGATTGGCGGATCGGCGAGGTCGCCGAGGCGGTACTCAAGATTCGGGATGCCCTTCTTTTTCGACTCGGCGCGGCCAAAGGCGACCATCTTTGGGGAATTATCGACGGCGATGACTTTCTCCGCGCGGCGCGCCAGGAGTTGCGAGAGCCAGCCCTCACCCGCGCCAAGGTCGGCGACGACGACATGGGGGACGAGTTGAGCGAGGAGTGGTCCGATTTCGGTCCAGGTTCGCCCGGGGCAGAAGCTCTTGCCGAGACGACCGGCGACGCGATTGAAGTATTCACGCGCGGCGGTACGGCGCTTTTCGAGAACGAGCTTGAGCCCGGCAGGATCGGAGGAGGAGCCGGGGACTTCGGAAAGCGTGAGCAACGCCGAGTCGAGAATTTGCCGGTTCTCCTTGGTCAATTTCTTGACCAACGAGTAATAGGTGCGCTTGCCCTCACGACGCGGTTGGACAAGTCCGACGCGGCGGAGATGCGCCAGATGGGTCGAGATACGCGACTGGCCAAGGTGCAGGATTTCCTGCAATTCCGCGACGGAAAGTTCCTCTTCCTCCAGCAGCGCAAGGATGCGCAGCCGAGTGGGGTCGTGCAGGGTCTGCCAGAGGGCGCGATAGGACATCTGCCCATTACATCCACGTATCGAGATGCGTCAATGGTTTTTGCTGTCGGGTAGCCCGGACAACATTATTTAAACCGAAGTAACCGCAACCCATTCAGGCATACCAATACGGTGCTGCCTTCATGTCCGACGACGCCCAAGGGAAGCGGCAGATTGAACCCGAGGGCTGAGATGATCAGCACGACAATGACGGTGAGGGCGAAGGTCAGGTTCTGGTAAACAACGGTGCGGGTGCGTCGACTGAGGGCGAGGGTGAAGGGAATGCCTTCAAGGGCATCGCTCATGAGGACGATGTCGGCGGTTTCCATGGCGACATCGGTCCCGGCGGCGCCCATGGCGATGCCGACATCGGCGGTGGCGAGAGCGGGGGCATCATTGACGCCGTCGCCGACCATGGCGGTCTTGCCGAGCGCCTTGAGTTTTTCGATGGCACGCACTTTGTCCTGAGGCAGAAGATCGGCGAAGACCTCGTCGACGCCGCACGCCTTACCCACCGCAGCGGCAACACGGTTGCCGTCGCCGGTCAGCATGGCGATGCGTTTGACGCCGAGTTCGCGCAGCCGCGCGATAATGAGCGGCGCCTCGGCCCGGACCTTGTCAGCCACGGCGATGAAGCCGAGATAGCGAACCGTCGGCGCATGTTGATTGCCGATGATCTCCCCGACGAGCATGCCAGTCTTGCCTGCGTCATGCAGAATATTCATCTGCTCTTCCAGGGCGCTTCGTTCCGGGGATTCGTAACCGTCGAAATACTTCAGGTTTCCCACCGCAATACGTCGTCCAACCACCTCAGCGCTGACGCCATGGCCGGCCACGGATTGGAATTTCGTACAGCGTTCTACAGGCATGAAACGGCGTTTGGCCTCGGCAACGATGGCGCGGGCGACAGGATGTTCGCTGCGGCCCTCGACCGCTGCGGCCAGCCAGAGCAGTTCCTCCTTGGAGCAGCCGACTTGGGCGGGACTCTGATCTGGATGGACGATGACCTGCAGATCGGTCACCACGGGGCGGCCCTCGGTCAGTGTGCCGGTTTTGTCGAAGGCAACGATTTCGATGGCAGCCGCTTTCTCAAGATAGACGCCGCCCTTGAAAAGGACGCCGCGCCGCGCCGCTGCTGCGATGGCTGAGAGGATCGACGCGGGAGTACTGATGACCAGGGCACAAGGTGATGCGACGACCATTACGGTCATGGCCCGGTAAAAGGTCGTCTGGAACGGTTCGTGAAGAACATAGATGGGAACGAGGATGAGCGAGGCGGTAAAGAGGATCACGCCGAGCGCATACCACTGCTCTGCTTTTTCAAGGAAACGCTGGGTGGTGGCCTTTTGGCCCTGCGCCTTTTCGACCAGCTCGACAAGTTTCGCAAGGGTCGATTCGGTGGCAGGCTTGGTGGCTTTCATTTCCAGCCCCCCCTGCTCATTGAGTGTCCCGGCAAAAAGCGGATCGCCCGGTTTCTTATCAACCGGCAACGACTCACCGGTGATCGAGGCTTGGTTCACACTGCTGGAACCCTCGGTCACGACGCCATCGACCGGGATGCTTTCGCCGGGACGAATAAGGACGATGTCTCCGGGGACAAGTTCCTCGATTTTCACCACTTTGATCTCGGTGCCGCGTTTGCAGAGGGCAGTCTCGGGGCGCAGTTTCATCAGCGCAGAGATGGCGGAGCGGCTCCGCTCGATGGCCATTTCCTGGAGGGTGTTGGAAAGCGAAAAGAGGAAGAGGAGCATCGCGCCCTCGAAGGCGTGGTTGACGTAGGCTGCTCCAAGCGCGGCGAGGACCATCAGCAGATCGACATCGACGGTTCCACTCAAAAGGGAACGAATCCCTTTGATCGTCCCGCGTGTGCCGCCGGTCACATAGGCAACGAGAAAGAACCATGGGGCCAACGCGTCTGGCAGGCCAAGCCACATAGCGAAACCACCGAGAAGCATGAAGATGAGTGTGGCGAGAACGCTGAGAATCTCCGGACTTGTCCAATTGATACTGGAGAGAAGACCGGCCCGGGTTACTGGGCGTTGCGCTTGAGGGAGCTTGCGGAGAACGGCATCCGCGGCGACAGTCCCGGCCGGGTCAGTGACCAGCGAGTTGGTCAGGGGAACGGGCGGACGATCTTCGCTCATAGGGAGCACGCTAGCGTAGGAGTGGGGACGTACAAAACGATATTCGTGGCCCGAGAGCGCGCTTGCCTGAACGATGTCCTCAGGCAAATATAGTGGGATGAATCGAACACACCTTTTCCTCGTCATAGCGGCTGGTTGTTGTCTCCTTCAAGCCAAGCCGCTCGCGGCACAGGCTCCGGGAGCCCCCTTCGACGTCAGCCAGCAATACAGTGCCGAAATGGTCCTCACGCCCAGGGAAGGCCAGGCGATGACGCAGAAAATAAACAGCGACAACGGCAAGATACGCTCGGAGATGAACATGTCGGGAATGGAGATGATTTCGATCGTCCGTCCTGATCTCAAGAAGGTCTACACTGTGATGGTCGCCCAGAAAATGGTCATGGAGATACCCTACGATCCAAGCAAGTACCCGGTACCGACAACCACGCAGGGAGACGCCAAATTTGAAGTGATCGGTCCCGACACGGTGGAGGGAGTGGCCTGTACCAAATACAAAATGACGGCGAAGGATGGAAAGGTCGCTTTTTTTTGGGTGGATACGTCCAAAAAGGCCCTGGTGAAAATGGAGGCTGCGGATGGCTCCGTCACGGCGGTCTGGAAGAATTTCGTGGCCGGACCGCAACCCGCTTCCCTTTTTGAGCCACCCGCAGATTACAAGGTCATGAACATGCCCAGCATGCCCCACATGCCCGGCGCGGTTCCGGGAGCCATGCCGAGTAACGCCGGCAAATAAGGTGCGTATGAAGACCCTGTTTCGATTCTGGATTCTGGTCCTTTTTTTCGCGGCCTCCCATGGCGCGAGTCTTTGGGCGGAGGACCTCGACTCCCCCTTTGATCCGCACTTGCAATACAGCGCGGATGTCGTGACCTTGACGAATCTCGGCGAGCGGATTCAGATGCAGGAGCTTTACAGTGATAACGGCAAGGTGCGTCTGGAGATGACGGATGGAGGCAAGACGACGGCGAGAGTCATCCGGCCCGACCTGCAGAAATTCTACTTCCTCGTGGTCAATCAAAAGATCGCAGTAGAGGTCCCCTACAATCCAGATGAATTCAAGAACCAGGTTTTCGCGGTCACGGGGGCGCATGGAAAATACCAGTTGGTCGGGCCGGAAGTGATGGAGGAAGTGAAATGCCTCAAATACAAGGGGACGGCGGGCCCGGACAAGAAAGGCTACTTTGCCTGGGTGGATGCCGCGACCAAAGCGCCCGTCAAGATTATCGCGGTGGATGGTTCCTTCGGCATGGTCTGGAAAAATTTTAAGGCCGGCCCACAGGATGCTGCACTCTTCGAGGTGCCGGCCGATTTCAAGGCGGTTGATCCTTCGCCGAAACCGGGTGGAGCGGCGGGAAGCGGAAAGTAAGGAACGACAGACGGGTGCATTCACGTGATGCGAGTGAATGGGCCCGGGTAATCTTGTCGCCGGCGGTGATTCGTCTATAGTAAGAGGAATGTCCTTTTCCGAGACTTTTAGCGATCCGGCGCTGCTGGAGAGCCGCGTGTTGCGGCGCTTTGCTTCACTGCTGGAAGAGAAGCAAAGTTCCGAACTGGAAGCGATGGCCAGCGAGGCGGAAAAACTGACGCGCCAGAATTTTGGCCGGACGATGCGGCTGTTCGCGCCGCTCTATCTTTCGAACGAGTGCGTCAACATCTGCAAGTATTGTGGATTTTCTCGCGACAATCCTATTTTGCGGGTGACGCTATCGGTCGATCAAGTGGAGGCCGAGGCACGCCATCTCTGGGAACAAGGTTTTCGCAATGTGCTCCTCGTCGCGGGCGAGCATCCGAAATTTGTCTCGACCGATTACCTTGCGCAATGTGTCGAGCGGCTGGCAAAATTCATTCCGGCCCTGTCGTTGGAAGTCGGGCCGATGGAGACTATTGATTACGAGCCGAGCGTGCGGGCAGGTGCGGAGGGACTCGTGGTTTATCAGGAAACTTACGATCGCGTGGCCTATGCGGAACTTCATACCGCGGGGCCGAAGAAAGATTTCGACTGGCGCCTCGATTGCCCCGAGCGGGCCTACGCCGCGGGCTTTCGTAGACTAGGCATTGGCGCGCTGTTCGGGCTTGCGCCGTGGCAGGAGGAGGCTCTGCATCTTGCTGCGCATGTCGATTATCTGCTGCGACATTGCTGGAAGGCATCGGTCACCGTGTCGCTGCCGCGGCTGCGCCCGGCGGCGGGTCTTTTTGAGCCCACGCACGATTTCAACGACCGCTCGCTGGTGCAGGTTATTCTTGCATTGCGGCTGTGCTTTCCGCAGGTGGGCATTGTGCTTTCGACGCGGGAAGCCCCGGCGCTGCGCGATCGCCTCGTGCGTCTTGGCGTAACGATGATGAGCGCTGGTTCGCACACGGAACCAGGCGGCTATACCGGCGCGGGCGAGGAATCGATCCATCGGACGCAAAAAGGGAAGGCACTGCCGGTCATTGCCTCTGAGGGTGAGCACCTCAGCGCCACCGAGCAGTTTGCCATCGCCGACGAGCGTTCACCTGCGGAAGTCTCCGCGCGACTACGAGAACTTGGACTGGAGCCGGTCTGGAAGGATTGGGACGCGGCTTTGGCTTCGGTGGTTTAGTACTTCTGTTTGTCCTTCGGCACCCACCAAGTGGTGACGTCGTAGCAGGGACGGGGCACGAAGATCTTTACGTTCTCAAAGCGGTTCGACACCACCAGGATCGTGTGAGGATTGAAGAGAAAGCAGACGGGATATTGGTCGTGGATGACCTTTTGCAACTGGCGATAAATGGCAGCTCGCTTCGCATCGTCGTACTCCAATTTGCCTTCGGCGATAAGTTTGTCGGCCTCGGCGTTCTTGAACCCGATGAAATTGGAACTCTTCTTGACGTCGGCATCAGTGCCGCCCCAGATCTGGGCGGGGTCGCCGTTGATGTCGAGCGCCCAGGCACCCATCATCGCGTCGAATTTCCAGTCCTCGACCCGTGCATACATCTGGACAAATTCGGTTCGCGAAAGCTGCACATCGATGCCCGCTTTTTTCAGCGATTCCTGGATAAGCTCGACTTCCTTTTCCAAGTCATCGCTGCCGCTACGGTAAAGCAGATTGAAGGTGAGGCGCTGGCCGTCCTTATAGAGGAAATTATCGCCATGATCGTTCTTCCAGCCAGCTTCGGTGAGAAGTTGGGCGGCGAGCGCGGGATCGTTAGGCGTGGGTGGGACGTCGTGATTGTAGTCCGGCGATGATGGCGGGTCGTAGCCCGAGGTCTTGCTGGCATATTTACCGAGGAAAATCTGGGCCAGGATCTCGTCGCGCGGAATGAGGAGATCGATGGCGTGACGAACACGAATGTCGGAAAAGACCGGTTTGCGCAGATTGAACCCGAGATAGGAATAGGCTGGGTAAGGATAGATGATCTCCTTCAGTCGATCCATGGATCGGGTGTGGGCCAGTTCCCGTTCCCACTGGTTGGGCGATACGCCGTTGACAAGGTCGATCTCGCCTTTTTTCAAGAGCTGAACGGTCACATAGGGCTCGGTGATGATCTGGTAGACCAACCGGTTGGGATAGTGTCCCGGCCCGCCCCAGTAATTCGGATCCCGTTCGACGACAATCTGCGCGCCGGTGTCCCACCGGGCAAACTTGTAGGGACCGGTGCCTATCGGAGCGCGATTGAAGGGATTGTTGTTAAAGTTGACTCCCGGCTTGTCGAGGATGTGTTTGGGGACGACCGTCAACAGGGTGCCAAGGGACTCTAGTGTCTTGAAATAGCGCTCGGTTGCCGTAAAGCGGATGGTGTAAGGATCCAGGACGTCACACGATTTGATATTGCTGAAATAGGTCCGCTTATCGGCGGCATCGACCTTGGGATCCATTAACCGATCGTAGGAATACTTGACGTCATCAGCGGTGAGCGTTTGGCCGTCCTGCCATTTAACATCATGCCGGAGATGAAAAGTATAAGTGAGTTGATCGGGCGAAATCTCGTAGGACTTGGCCAGGAGGGGCTCCAGCTTCAACGTGAAATTATCCATGTTGAGCAGGCTCTCGAAGATGTTCGGATAAACAATCTCCTGACCGGTGGCGGTATTGCACGTGATGGGGTTGAGTGTATCCGGGTCCGCCGCGATGGCTTGCACCACCCAGTCACCCGTGACCGGCTGTTGATCGGAGGCACTGGGCGTTTGGGGTTGAGGCGGCGGTGTTGGGGCTTCTTCCTTTCGGGAACAACCGCCTAGAATCAACGTCGTCAATACGACCGATCCCAAAAAACGACAACGGTTTAGCGAAAGCATTCGACCGCTAAAGTGAGCCAAAAAACCGAAGAAGTCCACGCTACATTCCGCCCCCGAAAACACATAAAACCAGCAGAATACTTGGAAGTCATGGGGATACGACAATAAGCAAATCTTAAACCAGAGTTTTGAATAAAAGTTGGAAGTATTCTCTCTCAAAATAAATCATAAGTTATTGATGGATAGTATATAGGGCTATGAATTCAACAGATCGTTAAGAGGTCTGATATGAATAAAATTATTATCATGCACCGGGGGTTTGACACTCCTCCACCCTCAACCGAAGCTTAGACATGATTTTCACCCAGGAACGACTCGATAACGGAGCTCAGCTCGCCGTCGCGCAGATGCCGCACGTCGAGAGCGTCTCCGTCGGTTTCTGGCTGGGGGTCGGTGGCCGGCATGAGTCGAAGCGGCAAAATGGAATTTTCCATTTTCTTGAACATATGATGTTCAAGGGAACCACGAAGCGGACCGCGCGTGAGATCTCGGAAGCAGTGGAAGGCGTGGGCGGTTACCTCAATGCCTTCACGGCGGAAGAGATGACCTGTTACTACGCGCGGGCCAGCGCGACGCATCTGCCCAAGGTGGTCGATGTGTTGACGGACATGATTGTGCGTCCAACGTTTCCCGCCGCCGAAATCGAACGTGAGCGTGGCGTGATTCAGGAAGAAATCCGGATGTATGAGGACCAGCCCTCGCAAGTGGCACAGGAACTGGCCACCGCGTTGCTTTGGCCCAATAACGCATTGGGACGGTCGCTCGCCGGAACCAGCGAGAACATCCAGCGCATGAAACGGCGCGACCTCCTCAATTACCGCCGCAAGTTTTATCATTCCGGTAACCTGTACATTACAGTTGCGGGCAAGACGGACCTCGTCGAAGTGAAGGAGTTGCTGCGACCGCTTCTGCGCCAGTTTCCGACCGGACCGAAGGCGATGTTCACGCCGGTCTCGCGCCGGCAGACGAAGCCCCGCTTCCAGGTCATCCGCAAACCATTGGAGCAGACGCAATTCGTGATTGGGCTGCGCGGTGTGTCGCGGCATGACCCGCGGCGTTCGGCCTTTCGGTTAATGAGCGTGATTCTTGGCGAGAACATGAGTTCGCGATTGTTCCAGACGGTGCGCGAAAAGCACGGCCTGGCCTATTCAATCAGTACGGGAGCGAATTATTATCAGGAGACGGGCAGCTTCTTCATCAATGCGGGCGTCGAGAACTCGAAGACGACACAAGCGATCAAGCTGACGCTGCAGACCATCGCCAATCTGGCCCGGCGCGCGCCGAGTATGAAGGAACTGCGCCGTGCGAAGGAATATACCTTCGGCCAGATCCATCTCAGCCTCGAAAGCACCGACAACCAGATGATGTGGCTCGGTGAGGGGCTCCTAGGCCACAACCGCGTGATCAATCCCGACAAGCTTATCCGGCAAATCGAGGCGGTTACGCCGGAGGAAGTGCGCGCGGCGGCGGCATTGCTCGTGCACGATGAGCGACTCAATATTGCGGTTGTCAGCCCCACGGCGGAACTGGCGGAAATCGAGACGGTCGCGAAGTTTTAAGCGACGCGCTGGTCTTACCCGCATGAGCAAGGTTACTCCTTTTATTTCCCTCAACTCCTGGAATCAGCCTGGCGCGATTCTGCAGGCAGCGGAGCCGGAGGAGGTCGTCGCGGGCGGACCGGAGGATTGGGGCAAGCTGCGGGAGATCCTGGCGCGGCGGCGTAAGACGGGACGGGACTCGATTCATCCACAGAGTGCAGCGGTGGGGTATATCACCTACGAGGGAGCCTTCCGGTTTGCGTGGTTCCCGAAGATTTCCATTTTGGCGGAAAACGGATTTAGCAGTATTTGGAAGGAGCGGTATCTGCTGGCCGAGAATGCGTCAACGACCGTAGACCACCGCTGCAACGAATGGCAATCGAACCAGACGCGCGCGGAATTCGAGGCGCGGGTGGCAAGGGCGCAGGAATACATCGCCGCGGGTGATGTTTACCAAGTGAACCTTGCGCAGAAGTTCAGTTCAAAATTTGCAGGCAACCCGTACCGCCTTTTCGAGCATCTGTTGGCGCGGAGTCCGGCGCCGGGTGGAGCATTTCTCGATTTTGGCGATACGCGGATTCTATCGGCCTCTCCGGAGTTATTTTTGCGGATCCGTGGACGGCACATCACGACGAGGCCGATCAAAGGGACCCGTCCGCGCAGCCGTGACCCGGTTTTGGATGAACAACTAGCCTTTGAGTTGCAGACGGATCCAAAGGAGTTGGCGGAGTTGGTGATGATTACCGATTTGGAGCGGAATGATCTCGGGCAAATTTGCGATTATGGGAGTGTGACGGTGACTCAGTTGATGCAGTTGGAACGATATGCGCAGGTGTTCCATTTGGTTTCCACCGTCGAGGGGATGTTGCGACCGGAAGTCGATACGCTTGATGCGGTGCGGGCCTGCATGCCGGGCGGCTCGATAAGCGGTGCGCCGAAGAAACGGGCGTGCGAGATCATCAAGGAACTGGAGCCGTGTTCACGTGGGATTTACACCGGGATCATCGGTTACTTCGACGACAATGGCGATGCGGCGTTTAGCATCGCGATCCGGACAATGGTTCTTGAGGGTGAGGACTTACACTTTTCTGTCGGGAGTGGCATCACGGCCGGGTCTGTCCCAGAGCGAGAGTATGAGGAGACGCTGCACAAGGCGGCGGGGATGGAGATGGCGGTGGAGGCATATCGCTCGCAATTCCTTCAGAATATGCAATCAGTCACTACCTTATCCTGATTGCACCGTCGCACGAGAGTGCGACGGCTTTCACAGAGGTTAGTTGTTATTTTAACAGATTCAGCAAATAGGACGCGGGCTGATAGTTTTGAAGAACAACAGTCGTCTTGCCGTCCCGGCGCATGCGGACTTCGGTGACTTCGATCTCCGGTGTCTTTGCCGGGGAGAAGAGGATGTCGTCGTGGGTGGCGTTCTTGGCTTCCTTGAAGAGCTTGGGTACGAGATGGCCGCCGAGGTGGTCGCTGCGGCCCGTGGCGACGTGCATGGTGCCGAGCACCTTTTCATCCTGGATGTCGCGGCCTGAGACAGGCAGTTCCTGCGTACCGAAGCCGAGTTCGCCGAGTTCACCGGTCATCGGGTCGCTCTTCAGCTTTTCATTATGCGCGTTGACGAGGTCGATGTCGCCGCGAAGGATCGTCGCCTTTTGGATGCGGCCACCGCTGACATCCATCAGGGCGAGCGTACCATCCTCGTAGCGCATGGGGAATTGGCCCTCGGCACCTTCGGGTACGTAATAGACTTCGCCGGCGGGAAGATTGGCGACATCGGGTTCCGAGCCTCGACAAAGGCCGTGGCTTTTTTGCGCTTCCTGCTGGTTACAGATGAGCTTGAGGGTGTAGGTCTCGTTGGCGACCTTGAAATCGACCTCGAACCAATCGGCTTTGGTCAGGCCGAGGCGGAGTTTTTCGGCGACCTTGCTCACCTCGTTGTAATCGACGGCCAAGCCGCTGCTCAAAATGATCTCGTTGAGACCGTGCAGCGTCGCTCCTCGGAAACCATATTGCTTGGCGAAGGCGGTGAGGGGGGCGGTGGCGGAGTAGGTCGAGATGCAGAGAATCAGGCTGTATTTGGGATAGACGTCTTTTTCGAGGCTGACCTTTTTGCCTTCCGGCGTGATCGCGAGGTCGGGCAGATCGAGATTGCTGCCCCCGGTAATTTTGTAAGCGAAGAAATCGCCGCCGATCATGCCGAGTTCCTTAAGTCCTCCGTTTTGCAGCCCCTGGAAAAACACCTCGTAAGCATGCCGCTGGATCGTCAGGGTCGGGTCCTTAAGAAAATCGAAATTGATCACTTCGGTAGGATCTTCGAGGTCGATCAGGATCGCGACACGTTCGCCGCCCTTCGGTTCGAACACGGTTTTGAGCAGACGGGTCAGGCTGAAGGGAGGGAAGGTCCGGGCGGGTGCGTGCATGCGATTTCTCCTTGGAGGGTTGGTTCGTAACTGACTTCCTAATTACGGTGCCTTTGTTCCGCCAAAATGCAACTGTGATAGTTACGATTTCTTATTCCAAGGCATTTTGGCCAAAAGAAGGCCCATGCCGCACCAGTCGGTGACTCCTGCGAAGATTAGACCGGTCCCCACGAAGGCTGAGAGGATAATAAAATAGGGATGGACCAGCCAGGCAAGGATCAGACCGGTGAGGACGAGCGAACCTGCTGCGATGCGGACTTGGCGTTCAAGGCTGATGACTTTAACCGCGCTGCGTTCTACGGGTAGTCCAGCTTCGATCCAGGCTTGGGTTCCGCCTTCGATCACCACGGTATTGTCGATGCCAGCCTTAGAACATTTTTCCGCGGCCTTGGTGGCGCGTCCCCCACCTTTACAGAGCAGATAAATCGGCTGAGGTGAAGTGCGGAAGTCAGCGGGATCAAATTGATCGAGGGGAACGTTGTGGGCTTGCGGGACATGGACTTCCGCGAATTCCATCGGGGTGCGCACGTCGAGTATAGTCAGGGCGGGTTCTTTCGTCAGAAGATGGTCGAGGGCGACGGGGGTAATGGTTTTCATGGCAAGCTCCATCATAACTATCGGGGCGATGGCAAGTGAACGCAAGGTCGGAGGCAGAGCGGCTCACTCGGGTTTGTCAGAAGCGTGCGTTTAAGGTAGCCTGTTACATGGATCAAGTTCCCGTGAAAGCCCCGTCCGTGAAACCGACGACCGTCCTGGCCGATTGCCAGAGTCAGCCTGACTCGCGCCAGCTCCGTATCGACAAGGTCGGCGTGAAGGGGTTGCTGCATCCGATTGAGGTGCGGGACAAGACGCACGAAACACAGGATACCGTGGCGCGGCTCAGTCTGCTGGTCGATTTGCCGAAGGATTTCAAGGGCACCCACATGAGCCGGTTCGTGGAGGTGCTCAACGCGCATGGGCGGCTGGTGCATGTCGAAAATCTGCCGACCATGCTGCACGAACTGCAGCGCAAGCTTCACGCGCAGGTCGCGCATATCGAAATGGAGTTTCCCTATTTCATGGAGAAGGAAGCGCCGGTGACGAAGGCGAAGGGGCTCGTCGATTACCAGGTGAAGTTCGATGCCGCGGCGCACGGCAAGGACGTGACCTTCACGGTGACCGTGACGATTCCGGTGACGACACTCTGCCCATGCTCGAAGGCGATCAGCGCTTACGGCGCGCACAACCAGCGCGGTTACGTGACGCTGGCGCTGCGTTCTGTGAAGGCGATCTGGATTGAGGACATGATTGCGCTCGTTGAGGAATCAGCCAGCAGCGAAATCTATTCCCTGCTCAAGAGGCCCGATGAAAAAGCGGTGACGGAACGGGCCTATGACAATCCGGTTTTCGTCGAGGACTTGGTGCGCAATGTCGCGCTGCGTTGCAACAAGCATCCCGACATCACCTGGTACAAGGTCGAGGCGGAGAACATGGAGAGCATTCACAACCACTCCGCCTACGCATGCATTGAAAAGCCGCCAATCAATTGATCAGTATGTAATGCCGATCTTTTGGCGGCGTTTAAGTTCCGCGATGTAAGCTCGAATCAGAAGCATTGGGACCAGGCCACCAACACCGAAGGAGCAATCGATCAGGCGCCAGCCCCAGGGGATTTCGCGCAGGCCGCCGAAGAACCAGGCCCACGGGATGACGAGGAGGCAGGCCATGATTCCCCAAGTCACGAGCCATTCGTTGCGGACAGGATCTTTCAACAGGCCGATGAAGCCAAGGCCGATTACGACATGTCCGAAGGCAAGCCAGTCGGTGCCGAGGCCCATAAAAGGCCAGCGGGCATTGACATCGTGGACGCCAGCTTGCACCTGCAGAAGCCATGAGCCAAGCACCGTGGGTGGTTGATCCTGGGCAAACCAGCGAACGAGCAAGTCGAGTTCGGGTTGCAGCGGAATGGCCGATACACCGCTGAACACCAAGGCGAAGATGAAAAAAAGCGTCCAAGCGCGAATGCGCAGGAGAAGAGCGGTTTCCGATAAGGTTTTCACATGCTTAAAGGAAATTGGGCAGCAACGTTGGAGCGTTTTCGAAGCTTCAATCCGCCTTCAAAATCCTATCGATTTCCTTTAACTCCTCGGGGGAGAAAGTGAGGTGGCTGAGCACCTTGACATTGGTGTCGAGTTGCGCGGTTGAGCTGGCCCCGATGAGTGCGGAGGTCACCGCTGGCAGGCGAAGAACCCAGGCCAGCGCCATCTCGGCCAGCGGCTGGTTGCGTTTCTGGGCGATTTCGTTGAGAGCACGGACCTTGGGGAGATTCTTCTTCACGTCCGGCGCCTTGAGGAATCCACCGCGACCGGCGCGGGAATCTTGCGGGATCTCATTCAGGTAACGGTCGGTCAGTTGTCCCTGAGCGAGCGGTGAGAATGGAATACAGCCGATACCCTCCTCTTCGAGCACTTTGGTCAGACCATCTTCGATCCAGCGATTGAGCATGTTGTAGGAGGGCTGATGGATCAGACAGGGAGTGCCGAGATTCCGCAAGATGGCCGCCGCTTTGCGGGTATCTTCCGGTGAATAATTGGAAATGCCGGCATAAAGTGCCTTCCCCTGCCGGACGGCGTGATCAAGCGCGCCCATGGTTTCTTCGAGCGGCGTGTTGGGATCGGGCCGGTGATGATAGAAAATATCGACGTACTCGAGGCCCATCCGTTTCAGGCTTTGATCGAGGCTGGCGAGGAGATATTTGCGGGAGCCCCATTCGCCGTAAGGTCCGGGATACATCCAATAGCCAGCCTTGGTGGATATGATCATTTCGTCACGATAGGCGGCGAGATTTTCGCGGAGGATGCGGCCGAAGTTGATTTCCGCCGAACCGGGAGGAGGACCGTAATTGTTGGCGAGATCGAAATGGGTGATGCCGAGGTCGAACGCATGCTGGACCAGTTGCCGCATGGTTTGGAGGCAATCGATATCTCCAAAATTGTGCCAGAGCCCCAGAGAAATACGGGGTAGAAGTACCCCGCTTTTGCCACAACGCTGGTACTTCATTTTTTCATAACGGGACAAATCGGGCTGATGACTCATAGGGGGCAAGCCTGATGAAGGTGACAGGGAAGGTCAATGCCATTTGAGGAACTCTTGGCAACATTGAGGGTGGGAAAGCATCCTGCAGCCTAACTGAAGGAATCCGAAGGAAAAGTGTGACCCTTTAGCTCCGCAAACGTCTGATAATGATAAGGACATGTACCATTTTTGGGGTTTGTTTCCGGGGTGGGTGGCATGACTTTTTGACTTTTTTCTCTTATGAAAGGACAAATCCAACTTTGCGCGATTCCATCGATGGCTAAGGTAGATAGAGAATGGATGCGCCGATTGATGTCGCTGATTGCCTGCGACGCTGGAAACAGGGGGACGAAAGTGCCGCTGAAGAGCTTATTGTCCATCTTCATCCCATTATCTCGCGCATCGTGCGTACCCATCTCCCCCGGCGCGACCACGAAGATGATGTCATCCAAGAAATATTGATGAAAATCTTTTCCAGGTTGCACCAGTACAAAGGGGATGCCCCGATGAGCCATTGGGTCTCGCGACTCGCCCTGACGACTTGTTTGGACCGCCTTCGGGCACAGAAAATCCGTCCTGAGGTGCGTTGGACCGACCTGACGCCGGAGGAATCGACGGCTTTTGATGCCGCATGGTTGGGGAGCACCACTCCCGACGCGACCGAGGCCATCCATGCACGTGACTTGGTCGACAAGCTCCTCTCCACCCTGTCGCCGAGCGATCGCAGCCTGATTCTGCTGGTGGACCTGGAGGGACGCTCGCTGGAGGAGATCGCGCAGAGCACCGGCTGGGGGATATCGAAAATCAAGATGCGGCTCTTTCGAGTTCGCGCTCAGCTGCGTAAAATGATACAAAATCTGGAGCAATCAAAATGAATACCCACAATCCTGCGGAAGATCAAAAATGGCATGCGTTGCTCATGCGCAGCACCCCAACTTTTGCGGGGGAAGCGACACCTCCTTTTGGCTTTCTGACCAGCACTCTGGCTCGGCTTAAGGCGGAAAAGAGAGAGCGCGACCTGCTGGAAAGGATCGGTTTGCGGGCCCTTTTTTCTTCCTTGGCAGTCCTGGTTGCCGTGGTGGGCTTTAGCATTGGCATCCAATTGCAGGATCGATTGGATTTTGATCCCGCAATCAAGAGTCTCATCATGGCGGATGATGTTCCGATTTCCTGAACCCAACTCACCAGACCATGCAGCTCTCCCGCAAAATTGTCGGCGAATTTGTCGCCGTCTTCCTGATCGGGGCCGTCGTTGGTGGCTTGGTGGTGTGGGACTGCAACTCTGAATCGGAACTGACCAAGTTCATGAACAAGACCAACGATTCGGACAGCAAGATGGTCGCTCGCATTAATGACAAGTACACACAGGAGTACCATTTGACGCCCGAGGAACTCGACCGGATCCAGCCCATGATCAAGGAAATGGCGCAACGGATGTCCCATATCCGGCACCAGTTTGGGATCGATGTCATTTCCACCTTTACCGATTATCATGAAAAGATCGCGGCGCAATTGACGCCGGAGCACCGGGCAGTTTACGAAAAGGCCAGCCGCGAGCGCAAAAAGCAGCTCAGCAATTTCCTGTTGCTCAATCAAAATCCGTCCGACGCGGGATCCAAGTAACTTGCTTCCCGGGCTTTCTGACAGCATTTTGAAAACACACTCCATGGCAAAGGAAGTTTCCGACAAAAAAGCTTCGCCGCCCAAGCCCGTCGCGCCTGTCGCCGGTCCGACGCTCGTGGCTTCCAAGACTGCGCCCCTCAAGAGAGGCTCCAGTGCGGGACTTTGGATGGGATTTATCCTTGTCCTCGGGATGGTCGCAGCAGGGTGGTATTTCTTCCTGTCGCCAGGCCAGGTGGGAGCCCCGGATTCATCAGCCTCCGGTGGAAAATCCAAGCGTGGTGGAAATGATATCAGTCGGGTCGTCACGGCGAAAACGACATTGGGCAACATCGGCGTCTACCTCACGGGTCTTGGTTCCGTCACGCCCCTGAACACGGTTACGGTGAGAAGCCGTGTGGACGGGCAATTGATGAAGGTTCTTTTTCAAGAAGGCCAGATGGTCAAGGAAGGGGAACTACTGATCCAGATCGATGACCGTCCCTACCAAGCGCAGGTGGCGCAGTACAAAGCACAAAAGGAACACGACCAGGCGTTGCTCGACAACGCAAAGATCGACTTGCAGCGGTACCAGACACTGTGGAAGCAGGACTCGATTCCGCAACAGACGCTGGCCACGCAGGAGGCGCTGGTCAAGCAGGACCAAGGTACGGTTGATAGCGACCAGGCCTTGATCGATACCGCCCAGCTCAACGTCACTTATTGTAATATAACGGCGCCGATCAGTGGTCGGATTGGTCTCAGGCTTGTGGATCAAGGCAACCAGGTGCACGCCTCCGACGCCAGCGGGTTATTGGTGATCACGCAGGTCCAGCCTATCGCTGTTCTTTTTTCCATTGCAGAAGACAGCATCCAGCCGGTGCTGGACAAATTGCATGCCGCGCAAACGTTGACTGTCGAGGCCTATAGCCGCGACAAGAAGCAGAAGCTGGCCACAGGTGCCCTGCTGACGACGGATAACCAAATCGACCAGGCGACGGGCATGCTTAAATTAAAAGCGATCTTTCAAAACACCAAAAACGAGTTGTTCCCAAACCAGTTCGTCAATGTTCGCCTGCTGGTGGAAATGAAACGGGACGTCGCCCTTGTCCCGATTGCAGCGATCCAGCATGGGGCCCAGAATTCCACCTTTGTTTATGTGGTCAATCCGCAGGCAGAACCCAGCGCGGAAGCGGCGACGCCTTCTCCCGGTTCTGACGGCAAGGCTCCCCGGGCGACCAACACGGTGAGGCTGCAAAACGTCGTGGTCGGTACGACGGAAGGTGACCAGGCCGAAATCCAAAGCGGTCTCGCTCCGGGAGATGTTGTGGTGATTGATGGCATCGACAAGTTGCAGGACGGCAGCAAAGTCATCGTTTCGGGACCTGCGGATTCCGAAAAGCACGGCCCTAAAAAAGCGGACAAATCGACGGACACAGCCAGCGCCGGAGGGAGTTAAGGCGGCATCATGAGTCCTTCCCGGACCTTCATCCTGCGTCCTGTTGCGACGACGCTTTTGATGGCCGCCATTCTGCTGGGTGGGATGACGAGCTATACGCAATTACCGATATCCGCATTGCCGGAGGTCGACTATCCGACCATGCAGGTGATCACGTTCTATCCCGGGGCCAGTCCGGCAGTCATGGCTTCGTCGGTAACGGCGCCGCTCGAACGGCAATTCGGCCAGGTGCCGGGGCTGCAGCAAATGACCTCGACCAGCTCCGACGGAAGCTCCGTCATCGTCCTTCAATTCAATCTCAATCTCAATATTGATATTGCTGAGCAGGAGGTTCAGCAGGCCATCAATGCCGCGCAGTCCTACCTTCCCGCGGACCTTCCCAACCCGCCCATTTACAGCAAGAGCAACCCGGCTGATGCGCCGATTCTTACCCTCGCGTTAACTTCGAAAACATTGCCTCTCTCCAAGATCGAGGATCTGGCCGATACTCGTCTCGCGCAGAAGATTTCCCAGATCTCCGGGGTCGGCCTGGTCAGCATTGTTGGTGGACAAAAGCCGGCCGTCCGCATCCAGGTCAATCCGACGGCGCTTTCCTCATATGGCATCAACCTTGAGGACATCCGTACTGCAATTGCCGCGGCGAATGTCAACCAGGCCAAGGGCAGTTTCAACGGGCCCAGTCAGGCGTTCCAGATCGGCGCGAACGATCAATTATTGGAAAGTAACGACTACGCAACCCTGGTGGTGGCCTATCGCAATGGCTCACCAGTCCGTCTTTCAGATGTCGCCGACATTAAGGACGACGTCGAAAACAACCTGCAGGCGGCATGGATGTTCGACGGCGGCGTCACACCCCCGATGAAGGAGGCCGTTCCGGCCATTATTGTCAATATCCAGCGGCAACCGGGGGCAAACATCATCGCGGTCACGGACACAATCAAGAAGCTATTGCCGAAATTGAAAATGTCGCTTCCCCCGACAGTGGAGGTCAACATCCTTACCGACCGCACCAACACCATCCGGGCATCCGTAGCCGATGTGAAGTTCGAATTGATCCTGACCATCGGCCTGGTAGTCGGAGTCATCTTCGTTTTCCTTCGCAACCTTGCCGCGACTTTCATCGCCGGGGTGGCCGTCCCGCTCTCGCTGGTCGGGACTTTTGCCGCGATGTACATGTTCAATTTCAGCATCAACAACCTAACGTTGATGGCGCTGACTATTTCGACCGGGTTTGTCGTTGATGATGCCATCGTGATGATCGAGAACATCGTCCGTTATATCGAGGATGGGGAATCACCCATGCAGGCGGCTCTAAAGGGAGCCGGTCAGATCGGTTTCACCATCGTTGCGTTGACGATCTCGCTCATCGCAGTGCTCATTCCGCTGCTTTTCATGGGCGATATCGTGGGGCGTCTCTTTCGCGAGTTTGCGATCAGCCTCAGTTTCACGATTCTCATTTCGGCACTGGTCTCCCTGACGCTGACGCCGATGCTGGCCGCGCGGATGCTCAAGGCACGCAGCGAAGAGCGCCATAACCGGCTCTTTCAGTGGTCCGAAGACACTTTTAACGGAATCATCGCCTTTTACGGTCAGACGCTGCAATTCGCCCTTCGTTTTCAGCCGATCGTCCTGCTGATCGCCTTGGTGACACTCGTACTGACGATTGTGCTCTATATCGAAATTCCCAAGGGACTTTTCCCCATTCAGGACACCGGAATCATCCAGGGCGTTTCGGAAGCCGACCAGACCATTTCCTTCCCGGCGATGGCTGCGCGGCAGCAGGCGCTGACCAATGTCATCCTCCAAGATCCTGCGGTCGAAAGCCTGTCTTCCTTCATCGGCGTCGACGGCACGAACACCACGCTCAATGCCGGGCGAATCCAGATCAATCTCAAGCCTCTTGAATCGGGACGTCCGAATGTCAACGCCGTGATCATGCGCCTGCAGTCGGCCTTGGCGGGAGTTTCCGGCATTACCCTCTTCATGCAGCCGGTACAGGACTTGACGGTCAGTGACCGCGTCAGCCGTACGCAATATCAATACACCTTGGAAGATTCCAATCCGGACGAACTCAATGACTGGACGCCCAAGTTGCTGGAGAAGTTGCAGGCGCTTCCTCAATTGAAAGACGTTGCCACCGACCAGTTGAACTCGGGCCTGACCGCTTCGCTGACGCTCGACCGCGACACCGCTTCGCGCCTTGGGCTGACCACATCGACCATCGACAACACTCTCTATGACGCGTTCGGTCAGCGCCAGGTCTCGACCATGTTCACGCAGGTCAACCAGTACCATGTCATTCTCGAGGTGAAACCGGAATTCCGACAGAATCCAACCGATCTCAATCAAATCTATATTGTTCCGTCCGGCCCCACCGTGACGACGAGCTCGGGCCTGAGCGCCACGGTAGGATCGACCACGACGACTTCGAATGCAAATTCGCCTTCCATTCTCAGTGCGAGCAACGGCGCAGCTCCCCTGAGTGCTTTTGCACATTGGGAAACCCAGGCTGAATCCCTGACCATCAATCACCAGGGACAGTTTCCGGTTGTCACCTTCTCCTTCAATCTTGCGCCGGGCGTTGCCCTCAGCCAGGCAGTTTCCGCCATTACCCAAGCGGAAAAAGAACTGGGCATGCCAGCCAGCATTCAGACTGCCTTCCAGGGAGAGACGGAGGCTTTCCAGGCCTCATTGAGTAGCGAACCTCTGCTACTGCTGGCCGCGATGATCACGGTCTACATCATCCTTGGTGTTCTCTACGAGAGCTACATTCATCCGATCACGATTCTCTCGACCCTGCCCTCAGCCGGTGTCGGCGCGTTGCTCGGGTTGATGCTGTTCCACAATGATCTCAACGTCATTGCGCTGATCGGTATCGTGCTTCTGATCGGCATTGTGCAGAAAAACGCGATCATGATGGTCGACTTCGCTCTTGATGCTGAACGGGATGAGGGACTCTCGCCCGATGACGCCGTCTACAAGGCCTGCTTGCTCCGGTTTCGCCCCATCCTTATGACGACGTTGGCCGCAATGTTCGGAGGTTTGCCGCTGGCATTAGGTTCGGGGACGGGGTCCGAACTGCGCCGCCCGCTTGGTATCGCCATCGTCGGCGGATTGATCATGAGCCAGCTTTTGACCCTCTACACGACTCCGGCGATTTATCTTGGATTTGACCGACTCGGCGCGTTCTTTTTTGGACGAAAAAACAGGCGCGCGAAGGAAGAGACCGCTGATGCGGACATCGATCCTGACTTGGAGACAGACAATCCATGAACATTTCCGAGCCCTTCATTCGCCGTCCGATTGCCACTTCGTTGCTGACCTTGGCGGTAGCCTTGGCGGGCATGCTGGCTTTTTTTCTCCTACCGGTATCGCCATTGCCGCAGGTCGATTTTCCGACGATCAACATCAGCGCCGGTCTGCCGGGCGCCAGCCCGGAGATCATGGCCTCCTCTGTCGCCACGCCACTTGAGCGTCAGTTTGGGCGTATCGCGGGTGTTAACGAAATGACCTCGTCGAGTTCGATCGGCTCCACCAATATCACCCTGCAGTTCGATCTGAACCGCAGCATCGATGCCGCTGCGCGGGATGTCGAGGCGGCGATTAATGCGGCGCGGGGCAACCTGCCGGCCAATCTTCCGAATAACCCCACTTACCGAAAAGTGAATCCGGCCGATACGCCGATCATGATTCTCTCACTCACCTCCGATGTTAAGAGCAAGGGGCAGATGTACGATGTGGCCTCGACGGTTCTTGCACAAAAGCTGGCGCAAGTCGAAGGCGTGGGACAAGTCACGGTGGGTGGTAGCTCATTGCCTGCCGTACGGGTCGAATTGAACCCCACCGCACTGAACAAATACGGTGTCAGTCTTGAGCAGGTCCGAACGGCTCTTGGCGCGGCCAATTCCAACGTTCCCAAAGGCCATTTGGCCGATTCGACCCGGACTTGGACCATCACCGCCAACGATCAGCTTTTCAAGGCGGCTGACTACAAGCCCTTGGTTATTGTCTTTCGTAACTCCGCGCCGGTGCGGGTTGGTGATGTCGGTAATGTGATCGATTCGGTGGAGGACATTCGGACTGCTGGGTATGCTGACGGCAAACCTTCGGTCCTCTTGATCATCTCCCGGCAACCCGGCGCCAATATCATCGATACTGTGGACCGGATTTACGCCCTGAGGGACCAGCTCCAGGCCTCGATTCCCCAGTCGATAAAACTGAATGTCGTCATGGACCGGACGACAACCATTCGCGCTTCGATCTGGGACGTGGAACGGACACTCGTCATCTCAGTGATCCTGGTCATTCTTGTGGTGCTGGCCTTTTTGCGGAGCTTCCGGGCGATGTTCATTCCAGGCGTGGCTGTGGTGGTTTCTCTGATCGGGACTTTTGGGGTGATGTATCTGCTCGGGTTCAGCTTGGACAATCTTTCGCTGATGGCATTGACCATCTCGACTGGTTTTGTCGTGGATGATGCGATTGTCGTGGTGGAAAATATCACGAGATATCTCGAAAAAGGGATGTCGCCGTTCCGGGCCGCCTTGAAGGGATCGAGGGAGATTGGATTTACCGTCCTTTCCATGAGCGCGTCGCTCATCGCCGTTTTCATTCCCATTCTGCTCATGGGGGGGATCGTGGGGCGACTTTTTCGCGAATTTGCCATTACTCTTTCGGTCGCCATTGCGGTTTCCATGGCCATCTCGCTGACCACGACGCCAATGATGTGCGCCCTGCTTCTCAAACGGGAAAAGCCTCAGCATGGAACTCTCTATCAGGCCAGCGAAGACGTCTTTGCCTGGCTGGTGCGAATGTACGACATCACGCTTGGCAAGGTGTTGCATCATCCGGTGCTGACGCTGCTCGTGCTGATTCTAATGATCGGTCTAAACGGCCTGCTTTTTTATTATATTCCCAAGGGTTTTTTCCCTCAACAGGATACTGGCCGATTGCAAGGTTCGATCCAGGCCGACCAGGACACTTCGTTCCAGGCCATGAATCAACGATTGGTGCAAATGATCAAGATCGTCAAGGAGGATCCGGCGGTCCAGACCTTGGCCGGATTTACTGGGGGTGGAGGTGGGGGAAACACAGCGCGCATGTTCGTCACGCTCAAGCCGCTGGACGAACGCAAGGCATCGGCAGATCAGATCATCAACAGGTTGCGACCGCAGCTTGCCAAGATTCCCGGAGCGACCCTTTATCTCCAGGCGGCCCAGGACCTTCGCATTGGGGGGCTGCAGAGTAATTCAACCTACCAATACACGCTGGTGAGCGACACCTTTACCGAGGTCGCGCAATGGGCTCCGAAGCTCTTGACGGAAATGCGTAAGATCCCACTTTTGACCGACGTCAACACCAGTCAGCAGAATCTCGGTCTCCAGGCCATGCTGGTCTATGATCGCGATACGGCCGCTCGTTTTGGCATTTCGGCCAAGCTGATTGATGCCACGCTTTACGATGCCTTCGGCCAGCGACAGGTCTCCACCATGTTCACTGCACGGAACCAGTATCATGTTGTCATGGAGGCTGCGCCGGAGTACGGCGAGAATCCCCAGACGCTCCGCGACATCTATGTCACCTCACCATCCGGACAGCAGGTTCCTCTGAGCGCCTTGACTCAATACGCTCCCGCCACGGCTCCCCTGGCAGTCAATCACTTGGGGCAGTTCGCCTCGGTCACGTTGTCTTATAATCTCGCACCCGGGGTGGCGCTGGGAGATGCCAATAATGCCATTACCGAGGCTGCAAAGAAGATCGGTCTTCCGGAAACCGTGCGCGGTGACTTTTTGGGTGCGGCGCGCGCCTTGCAGGATTCGTTGTCGAATGAAGTTTGGCTGGTCGTCACGGCCCTCGCGGTCGTCTACATCGTGCTCGGCATTCTCTATGAAAGCTTCGTCCACCCGATCACCATTTTATCCACACTGCCTTCGGCGGGAGTGGGGGCGGTCCTCGCGTTGATGGTGACCAGGACGGACTTGAGTCTGATCGCCATTATCGGAGTGATCCTGCTGATCGGCATCGTGAAAAAAAACGCGATCATGATGATCGACTTCGCCCTCGCTGCCGAGCGGGAGGAAGGCAAGAACTCGGAAGAAGCCATTCGTGAAGCATCGCTTCTTCGTTTTCGTCCCATTCTAATGACTACTATGGCCGCCATGCTGGGAGCATTGCCGCTGGCGTTTGATACGGGAACGGGAGCGGAGCTTCGGCGTCCCTTGGGGCTGGCGATCATCGGGGGACTTTTTTTCAGCCAGGTATTGACGCTTTATACCACGCCGGTCGTCTATCTATTCTGGGACAAGCTTAGTCTTTCACAAAGGTCTCGCGGCAGGAGTTCCACCTCAACCTTGCCGGCGGCCCAGGAAGCCTGAACATGAAAGCAAAAATTCCATATCCAATCCGGTTCGTCGCAGGAATCATGGCCCTACCCTTGCTTTTGGCCTCCTGCATGGTCGGGCCTGATTACTCGCAGCCGACGACTGCCGTTCCAACCGCTTATAAAGAGCAGGGGCCCTGGAAAAAGGCCCAACCGAAAGACGATATGATTCGCGGTCCCTGGTGGGAGATGTATCACGATCCCCAGCTCAATGCCCTGGAGGCACAGGTCAACATTTCCAACCAAAACGTCCTTCAGGCAGAGGCTCAATTTCGCGAAGCCGCTGCTGCCGTCAAGGTGGCGCGTGCCGGTCTTTTCCCGACGATTACGGCGAACCCCGCCTACACGGCATCGCAATCGTCACAGAGTCTCACCAAGGGCGGGAGCAGCGGCGGGAAACATGGCGTCAACAGTCTCTACAATCTTCCATTGCAGGCGACGTATATGGTCGATGTCTGGGGAGCGGTCAGGCGCAGTATCGAGGCGAATTCCACCACGGCCCAAGCCAGCTTTGCCGCACTCGAAAATGCGCGGCTTTCCTATCAGGCCACCTTGGCGGAGGACTATTTCAACCTGCGAGGAATTGACGCCCAGGAAAAGCTCCTGCAAACCACGGTCATTTCCTATCAAAAGTATCTCGAGCTGACGACCAATCGCTACAAGAGCGGCATCGCTTCCCAAGGTGACGTGGCCCAGAGCACTACCCAACTCGACAACGCGAAGGCGCAGTTGATCGATCTCGGCGTGGCGCGGGCCCAATACGAGCACGCCATTGCGACACTTATCGGCAAACCGGCTTCGCAATTTTCACTCGGAAAACTACCCTTGGCGGCAACGCCTCCCCGGATTCCGGTCGGAGTACCGTCGATCCTGTTAGAGCGCCGCCCCGACATCGCGGAAGCCGAACGAAATGTCGCTTCCGCGAACGCTTCCATCGGCGTGGCAACAGCGGCCTATTATCCGTCCATCACAATTTCCGGTGTGGCCGGACTCGAATCGATCCAGCTTTCCCAGCTGTTTTCCGGGCCCAGTTTTTTCTGGTCCGTTGGGCCGGTGCTGGCACAGACGCTCTTCAATGGAGGAGCCACGCATGGGCAGGTCCAGGAAGCACGTGCAAATTACGAGGCGACGGTTGCCGCTTATCGTCAGACGGTCCTGACGGCTTTCCAGCAGGTGGAGGACGGCCTTTCCGGTTTGCGCATTTTGGCCGACGAGCAGGTAGTCGCAGAGGAAGCGGTCAAGTCTTCGCAGCAATCTCTTGATATCGCCACCAATCTCTACAAGGCAGGCACTCAAGGTTACCTCGAAGTAATTGTGGCCAATGCGACTGCGTTATCGGACCAGCTGGCCTCCGTCAGGATCCAGACTAACCGCATGACGACGAGCGTCCTGTTGGTTGAGGCCCTTGGCGGCGGATGGGACAAGTCCCAGATGCCGGGCCCTGCCGGTGTTGCTGACGTCCCCCAAGCACAGACAAAAATCGACAAGAGCCGGAAATAGCCAAGAGGACTTAGCCAAAGAGAAGGTGTGCTTTCCCTTGAAAAGGAATGGAAACGCGGTTCATTTATCTATGAACGCGACATCCAAACTTGAAAAGGTACGGGATTTGGCGAAATCCAAAATTCTGGAACTGCAACCCTTCAATGGTGAAGAAATGAACCTGCCGCACACCGATCCGCGTCGGGACGGTTTTGTTGACGGAGAAAGGACGCTGGCCTCGCAAATTCTCGCCTTAATTGAGGATGATGAGGACAAAGAGGTGACCGAGCCACTCGAACAAGAGATGGTTCTTGGGCGCTAAGGTGCTTGAGGTGAAGGGGCTTCATCGAAGGCTTCGACTTTAATATTGTCGAACCATGCCACCCCTGCGGGGTAAAAGGCGTAGAGCATAACCTTAAATTCGGTCGCGTCGGCAGTATGTTTGGTCGGGTGAAAGAGACCTGTAAACTGTTTCCAGGCAGGTCCGCCACTGCAATCGATGGTTCCTTCGTAGGCCCGTTTCTTTTCTCCTTCAACATTTCGATAAGCGCGGAACCAAAGTTTGCCCGAGGTACCCTTTTCGGCCAGATAATCGAAGGTGACTCGGTAGGTTTTTCCCGGCACCAAAGGGATCGCCTCCGAGTAGAGCGAGAGCCCGTACGTTTCAGCAATGGCATTGCCTTGCGGATGCGGAAAGACCCATTGAGTCAACCCGGCCTTGGTGTAGCTTTCCACGAGGGCCTTTTCGGAAACGGAGGTGTCCATCCGGATCGCTTTTCCATGCGCCGGGCTGCCATTAATCATGGGTGCATCTGTCCATTTCACGCCCAAACCGTCCGGCAAGTCCCAGTGGGCGGGCTTGCCCGGATGGGCCGAATCGGCTTGTTCGAAATCGCCATTGGGTAGGACCGATTGCGCTTGAGTCGTCATCATCGAAAGTGCCGCGAAGCCGATGAGCAGGAAGGGAAATTTGATCATTTGGCAGGCAACGGGGCGGTGGAGTTGGCGGATGCTTCGCTCAGAGAGCGGAAGTAGGCTCCTGTCATTTCTTCGTAACCGGCGGGAGCGGCTTCCGCCTGGGAATTATTAACGTCTTTACGCGCATCCTGCGAAAGCGAGTCGGTTTCGACACGGCTCAGCCGGTCACCGGCATAAACAGCACGCGCGGCTTGGAGTGAATCGAGCGCCTGATGATAACCTTGCACGATGCCGAGGCCATTTTGATTGCCTGCTGCGGCTTCGAGTTGCTTCATGGCATTGACTGCCGATTCGAGGTCACCGGTGGGGCGGCGTTGTTTGCGCAATTGCAGGGCCAGCGACTCAGCCTGTTGACGTAGTTTGGCCTGTTGCTCGGCCAGGACTTTGACGCGTTGTTGCACTTGGGGCGCCATGGGCCCGCGCAAGCCGTCCTGTCCGGTCCCGGCTAGCTTGCCGCCACCGGTGGCACCGCCTTTAGTGTCCTTCGATTGGTCGTTTACGCTGCCGTTTTCGAAAGGCGTTGGGGTCATGCGGGTAGGTGTTTCGTTGCCGCCTTTACCGACAGCGGTATTACCGACCATCTGGCCGTCGCTCTTGCCGTTGCGGCCCTCTCCGGATCTCCCGCCAATCTCCGTATTGTTGGGTAATTGATTTCCGGTGACTCCCTTTGCGCTCATATTAGACATGGGGCCGTCGTCCGCGCCCCAGCCTGCGCCCTTGTCAATGGAGTCCATGATCGAGCTCGAGACATCATCCTTGTCTTGGTCCATCTCCTGTTCCTTCTTCAGCAGGTCGCCGACGAGATCATCGAGCTGTTTCGGCAGTTCAGCCATCGGGACATCGGTCGGGGTCTGGGCCGGTTCCTCCATGGACCATTTGACATTGTCCGGAGTGTTGGGCAACCAGCGTTCCAGGTTCTGTTCCAGTTCGGCTGCTTTTTCCAGTCCCGCCTGTTCAGCGGGCACGGCGATTTCCACCCGTTTCTGATAGAGCGCAGTCGAGGCGGCCTGCACTTCCTGGTAGACCTCATTCATGTCCTTGACCAGTTTGCCGTCGGCGAAATCCTGCAATGGTAGTTTGCTCAAATCGGTCAGCTTTTCCTGGAAATAACTTGCGGCCTTCGCTTCCTCGCGGGCGAGTTCTCCTAGTACCGCCTGTTGCTCGCTGGTCAGGTCCTCCGGATTGAGTTCCTTCAATGGCTTGCTCGCGGCGATGATCCGCTTTTGTTCATCGCCAAAATTTTTCAGTTCGTCTTTCAATTTGGCCAATTCCTGTTCCAAGGTGAGGGGAGGCGTGGCCTCGGATTGTTTTTTCGCCTGCAACTGCGCGGCCTGTGCCCGGTCGGTTGCCATATCGCCCAGAAGTGCGATCAATTCATTGAGAATATAAACTTGGCGCTTTTGCAGCGGAGACAACGCCGAAGAAAGGTTGTCCTTGGCGGTTTTGGATAGTTGACCAATTTGGCCGCGGGCGAGGTCCATCTCGCCTTTCACCAAGGTCTGCAGACGAGTTTGATAGGCTTTGCCTTCTTCGTGCTTACCGGCTTCATCCAGGGCCGAGGCCCCCAAGTCCTGCGCCTGCTTTTGGGTGTCTGCCATGCCGCCGATATGACGAGAAAGATCATTGGCCGCGAGAGCTTCGGAAAGATGCAGAGCCAGATTGGAGGTCAGCCAGTTGCCTTGCGTTTGGACAGCGATGGTATTGCGCAGAAGCTCGAACAATTTCTCCAGGGCGTCACCTTGCGGAACGGCCAAGTCCGTCAAGCCAGCGACCCGGAGGATGATCGGGTGTGAAGTAGACCATTGTTGACCGGGGCTGAAGTCAGCGGCATGAGCGGTGAGCAGAAAGGTCGAGCCGGGCGTGAAGATGGCAGGATCAAGCGACAGGGTGTAGTTTTCAGGCGCCGGTTCCTTTTGTCCGGGTGGCCCCATGTAATTCCAGAGCTTGAGGGTACGAGTGGAGGTAGGGTCATTGCTCGGCGCAATCTGAAGCGAAATGGACGCGATGCCGTAGTCATCAGTGGCGCGAATAGTAATGGGCAGCGATGCGCCGGGATTGACTGCACGATTACGGTCCTGCGTGACGAAGTCGACTTCGGGCGGATGGTCGGGCAGGGCGGTGATCTGGCCTTGGCTGAGCCGACGGGCATCATTCATTCCAGACAGCTTCACGACCAGCTCGTAGCTGCTCGAATCGATGATCAGGCGCGAGATTTGCCACTTGCCATCTTCATGGATCAGATCGGTCGTTTCCTTTCCGGTGCGCCAGAGCATTTGGGGAGCATCGGGTGAAAGTTCGAGGCTGGCCTTGACGGTCGATCCCACGGGCACGTCCAGGGAGGCTGGCGGTCCGGGCTGAGCATACGGTTGGATTCCGGTGTAGACCGGTGGCGTGATTTGATAAGACGAACCTTTGATCTGGGGCAGGGGGGAGACACCGACTTGGACCGCAGCGCTGCGCGAATCGTCCGCCCAGACGCGAAAACTGAATGGCTGGCTGACGGCGCTGAAACTGAAAACGAACTCACCCGGTTTGTTACCTGGCAGCATGGAGGCATGTTCGCCCGAATTCGGGGAAGATTCGCTGGCGCCCGTGCCGTCCTGCCAAACCAACATGGGGGTGGGTGCTTGGGCCTTCATCCCTATATCAGAATGGAGCCGGACTGTGATATCGAGCCGATCGCCAGCGATGAGCGACACGTGGCTGTCCGGAGTGACATCAATGACCCAACTCCCGACCGGTGGGACGTCGGCCAGAGGCAGGAAGATGCGCTCCATTCCCGTCGTCACATAGCGCGGAAAAACTGCGAGGAGCAGCACCCACGCTGCGATCAAGGCAAGCAGTCCCACGAACCAGGTCTTTAATCGAGGCGTGAGCCAAAGCGATCGCGAGGGGATCTCGTTCAGGATCGAACTCGACGAAGCGAGAACGGGGGCCACGAATTTTTGCCAGCGGGCGTTCGAAGGCTCATGCTCGAACTGGTAGGCGTTGATCAGTACGTTGTCGCCGATACCGCGTTCCATTTCGAGGAGGCGCGCAGCGCGGGCGGGTGACGGGGGCTGGAGCACCGGATGCAGGACTTTCCGATAAAATTCAACCAGGACAAGGCCGGCAAGAACAACCGCCAGGGGCAGGCGCAGTGCCTGGGGCAAATGCAGCAAATTATCGAGAAGGAGAAGCGCCATCAACCCTCCCGCGGAAAGTACGCCCCAACGCACGCTTCCCTGGATAATCAATGCAAACCGAAAGGCCTTGGCGGCACGGACCAGCGTCGTGGCGGGAGGGGGACGATGGGCGGTCACGGTTGGTGTCCTTCCGGAGGCGTTGTGGAAAGTTCGGAAATGTCTGACAGAAGCTTCGGTTCTTTAAACACGGCTGGCGGCTGAGAGTTGCCCTCGGTACGCCCCATGGCGAGTGAAGCGCGATTCAGCAAAGTGGCCTTCTTGTCGTCAGGATCGTACTTCCACCGCAATATGACCAGGCTCCACGGAATCCGACCAGCTTCAAAGCCATTGGTGGGGCCGAGACGTTTCATCATGACGAGGGAATAGACGTTATCGTCTTCGGCAAAGTTGCCGAGGAGGGTGCGCGTATCATAAAAATCCTGCATCGTCTTGAGCGCGGCTTCCACCGCTTTCTGGGCCAAGGGATCGACATCCGAAACCGGAAAAGGGCTCTCGGGCCAAGCCACATAAATGCCGTCTTTGGCCTCCGCGCTGAACAGGAGTTTGCTGGAATTTTTTGTCGGCACCGTCCAGATCGACTTCCCGCTGATTTGTTGCAGAGGTAGGAAAGCAAGGTCCGGCTTCGCCACGACGACCGGCGGATGAGTAGTATCGAACCCGGTTTGGGTCAGGTCGATTTGTGACGAGCCGCCGGAAACCGCCGCGTTGTCAAAATGGACTTGTGTGGGATAGACGAGATCCGTCAATTTCTGTCCATTGGTGCCCGTCTGCTTGGCCATGAGGACGACTTTTTCCGTATTGGTATCGGTCTCGACATAGAGCGTTGTCGTAAAGAGGTGGCCTTCCAGCACCTTGCCGTCGGCAAGGGTGACCTGGGTGAGCAGGCTGCGGGTGGGATAGACCTCACCGGTTTTCGCCTGAGTGGCCTGGCCTGCATTCGGAAAATAAAACCCTTCGCGCATCTCCTCCTTTTCCGGTTTGAAGACGATCTCTTTGACCTCAGACAATTGGATGGCGACTTGTCCCTTGGGCAGGAACAAACGGAGGTCCTTGCCGGGAGTGAGCGAAATGGCCCCTGCGACTTTGTGGCCGTCGGACCAGCCGACGCTGCCCGGCCTGCCGTCTGCCCATGCATGTCCGTGTGCGATGAAGAGACATCCAGCAGCAACCGCGCTGAAGGCAAGGATGGGCCAATCGCTCTTCATATCAGATTAAATCTCCGTCGCAGTGTCCATTCTGCAAGGAGAAGGAGGAGGATGAGGATGGGAAAAATACTGCGGAAGTTGACCAAAGATACCGGCGTGGAACCTTGTTGCGAGGCAACCTGCTCGCGCAGAAACGCCTTGATGGGTCCGAGATTTTTTTCGTCGACATAAACGCCCTTCGCTTGTTTGGCGATCTCGCGCAGATAGGCTTCCTTCAATTCGGGATTGGCTCCCTCTTCAACCATGGGTTCAACGGGCAGGAGGCGTTCATAACTTTCGGCCAGCGTGGCGCCGGAATAGGCGGACAAATGGAAAGTGTAGTCGCCACGTTCAGGCAAAGGAATCTTGGCTGTGTAGACCCCAGCTTGTCCCGTCACGGGAGTCAGGCTGACATCCTTGGTGCTTGACGGTGTCTTGATCGAGCCGACAAGACGGATACTCCCCGCGTCGGCCGCTTCGCGCAGTTGGACCTCAACCACGGCTTGCTCGCCGGGACGGTAGTGATCCTGATTCCAGTGAATGCCGAGGAGAGACCCGCCTTCAAGTTTCCGGGTCAGGCCGCGAACCGCTTGGCGCCAGAACCGGCCGTAAAGCGCTCGAATTTCGTGTCCTGCGGACGCCCATTTCCACAGCGTATTGGTCGCGATGCCAAGAATCTGCCCTTTGCCGTAGCGTTGCCAGGCCACGAGCGGTTCCGCGTGGTCGGGGAGAGTTGCGTTCAGGAGGCCGATTGCACCGGGGCGAAGTCCGCCGGGCCGGTTCAGACTGTCAACGGACACGCCGCCTGTGGCGCCGATGTCTTCGCGCAGCCCGTCGGTGAATTCGACGACGGAACCCGATGGGGAAACGGTGACGGGAAAGCTTCCTGTAGCGAGAGCAGGTTCATCTTTGCGGATGGCCCAAGGTATCAGGGGGGCGAGGGGCGTATCGGCATAACCGCCGCGCCCGAATGAGGACGCCCCGCCCAGCAGAATGAGCGCTCCGCCATTTTCGACGTATCGTACCAGGGCCTGCATTTGCGCCGCATTGAACTGACTGGCCACAAACGACCCGAGGATGATGCAGTCATACCGCTTAAGGATGTCGTCCTGGCTGGGAAATCCCTGGGCCAGGTCCTGAAAGCCGGTGCGGTCTCCTTGCACGGTAAACTGGTCCTCCAGCACCCGATACATCGCGGTGAAGACAATTCCTGGATCGGCGCCCAGCTCCGTCCGCAGGTACTTGTAGTCGACGCCCAACTCCTGGGTAAAATAAAGCACGTGCAGCGCGCGTTGCTGCACCTGAACATTCACCGTGCGCGCATTGTTGGCGTAGGTCAGTTCACCGGGTAATTGAGGCAGTCGCACCCGGTAGCGCAACGCCCCGGTTCCTTTTGCCTGGATGTGGAAATTGGCAGCCAAGTGAAGAGTGGTGAGATTGAGGGTCTGTGATTGTACCTCGGTCCACTTGCCATCCCGATTTTCGTCCAAGGCCACCTTGATCGAATTCAAATCGCCATGTTTTCCCGGTCGTGCATAAAGATCAGCTTGGAGATCGAACTGACTGTTTTCCTCTACCGATGCCGGCACCGTCACGGCCCCGATGCCAATGTCATTCCGCGACTCAGGCGAAGCGCCGACGCCGACGATGGCCAGCGGAACCGACGGTAAGGTGGAGAGTTCAATGGTCTCGTCGCCGCCATCGGTTAGCACAATGACGCCATCCGCATCAGCGAGGTCAGGCCGGGAGTCGAGCGTCATGAACGCCGCGCCAAGATTGGTCCCGCGATCTACTCCGCCCTTAGGGACATAGCCCTGTTCATGCAACGAAGTGTCGAAGGGCAGGGTTACGAACTTGATCGTTCCCGGGGCATCGGCTTCGAGGGTGCGCAAGAGACGATTGGCGCGGTCGTTTCGCGTTGACGAGCCATCATCAGCCAAGTCCATGGAAGATGAAATATCCTGCAGGACGATAACTTTTGCCGGGGTCGTGTTGCCGCCCGTCAACTTGAGACTGGGATCGAGCAGTGCCAGCACGAGCAACCCAACGATGAGCATTTTGGACAAAAGCAGCAGCCATGCGCTCCGGGCGCCGTGTCGCGGCGACAGGCGTTGAAAGAGAAAATAGAAGTAGATGCCCGCAGCCAGTATAACCGTGGCAGATGCGACAGGACCGAACGACGGATTCCATTCAATCGCGTTCATACCTTGGTCAACTCGCGCGCTTTGCCGGAAATTGATTTTCTCGAGGCAAGTGAAGGCAACAGCGAGCGGAACAATTTTCTGCCCAAGTCGGAGCTTCGTTCATTGGCCAGCCAGGTCTCGACAAGCAAGACCAGGAGGGCGGTCAACAGCAGCCAACGGTAAAGCGAAAGACCGGAACGTTGCGCAAAGTCTGTCTGGGCCAGATCCTCCTCATGGACTAAGGCAACGACATCGTGGGGCAGATTATGCAGAAGGGGCACGGGCGCGAGCGGGAGGAAATCGGGAACGGCTTCGTCGGCGTTTCCTGATGTCGCTACCCAATTGACGTGGTCACGTTGCTTGATTTCGTAGACACCCGTCCGGGGAAAACCCGGAAAATTCCGTGCCGCTCCCTGCCAGTCGAGTGCGCTGCCAGCGAGGGATTTAACCGTGGCCTGTTCGCCAGTTAAATCGAAATGAAATTCTTCCGCCGCTTTCATGAGCCGCACAGGAACCGACCCGATCTGTTCCCCGAAAAGGGCATTTTGCACCAGAACGACGAAACCGGCTTTCAGGGGCAGCGAGGACCACTTTGGAGAGAAGGCCAATCCACTGGCGAAGATCCGTCCCTGCTCGAAATTACGGCGCACTAGGAGTGGGGAGCCTTGGGCCGAGGTAGCCAGGATCTGCCACTCGGCACCTGTTTTGAGCGGGCGATATTGAAAAATGCGCAGGCTCCCTAACGTGGGGCGGCCTTCACCGTTGCGCAGATCGTGCCAAATCGCGTCGCCGTCTTGGAGCAGGAGGAGAGGCTCCGCATCCTTGGGTGTTTGCATGGCCCCCGCGCTGGCCCCGAGCCACGCGGCGGCTAGGCGAGAAATTGTCACGCCGGTATCCGGAACTGGGACGAGAAAGAGTGTGCCGCCCTTTTTTACATAATCTTGTAGCGCTTGGGAAGTGGCCCCGTCTTGCGGCCAGTTGTCCCATGTGAAGACAACAGCCAGCGGTTTGGTAGCGAGGCTTGCAATCAATTGGTCGGCAGGAGTGAAGACCGCGTCGATGCCGGAAAGATCGGCGTTGCCTCCCGGTGCGACGGCATACGGCAAGGCGGCAAAGTCGTTCTTTGTTCCGATAAACAGAACCTTCTGGGCATCGATGCACCAGAAACCGAGAGCAACACGATTCGCGGTTGAGGCGACGTCGCCTTCCACCCATGCTTGCGCCCAGTGAAAGCCGGGATTACCAAAGGAGAAAGTCAAGGTGATCAGCGAGGAGGCATTCGGTGCGACTTCCACTGTGCGTGAAAGATTTTTGCCCGAGTCATCCGAGGTATTGAGCCGGACATGTGCCGCCGCCGGGCCATGATTTTGCAGGGCCACGCGAACCGGCACAATGCGTCCCGCAGGAATAGCGCGCGCCGGTGACTCAAGCGGTTCAAGCGAGACTGATCCGGTGGTGACCGGCGCTGACTCCAGGCGATGAATAATGACACGGACGTTGGGCGCCTGGGCCTCGGCGCCGAGATCGCCGCGCGACCAGTTCTTCTGTTGCAGATCGGTGATGATGTGCAATTCGCGTTGGGCCGTGATGGCGGTTCCGAGTGTGGCGAGGGCGAGACGGATGGCCTTGGGCACCGAGGCCCCGCCATCGCTGGGAGTCGACTTGCTGACCGAGTCCTGCAAAACGGCAGGTACGGCGTCGAAGCCGTGCGGGAGCGTGGAGGTTGGATCGGGAATCATTAGTTGTACGGCCAGGGCATCACCCTTGCGTTGAGCGGCGATCAATTTTCCCGTCGCTCTTTCCGCCAAATTCAATTTGGCCAGGCCCGCAGTGGTCGTGGCTGCCATTGATCCCGAATTGTCGATCAGGACAAGGCGCGCGACATTTCCACCCGCGCCCTTCAGGCCGAGCAGGGGCCGGGCGAGGGCGAGGATGAGAAGGGCGATGAACAGGCAGCGTAAAAGCAAGATGAGCCATTCGCGAATTTTTCTTTTGGCACTGAGGCGCGGATCGATCCGCAGGAAAAACATCAGGGAAGGAAAATCCTGCACGGTGCGGCGAAGCCGGAAAAAGAGATGAAAAAGAATGGGCAGGGCAATCGCAGGAAGCAGCCAGGCCACGGCGGGATGGGAAAGAAAAAGCGGCATGGCTTAAAAAAGATTGGCCCGCTTTGCCAGCGCCTCAACCATAGGGGTGCGCGTCTCGACCGTGAAATAATGGGCGCCGCATGCCGTGCAGATACGGCTGACTTCCGCCAGATAGCCCTGTACGGCCTGGGCGTAGCGCGGTCGGATTTCGTCCGCTTCGATGAGTAATTTTTCCGTGGATTCAAGATCACGCAATTCGACCAGTCCATGCATGGGCAGGGCGATCTCGGCGGCATCGAGCACGTGAAAGAGCGTCACGTCGTGGCGGTTGTGCTGGAGATGCTGGATCCCGCGCGCGAGTTGGGCTGGTGGCTGGAGCAAATCCGAAATCACGATGACGAGGCTCCTTTGCTTGAGCATCTCCGCCGCTTCGTGCAGGGATTTTTCGATATCACCAGCGCCTTTTGGTTCCACCTTTTCCATTTCCAGCAAAATGGGACTCAACGTTTCGGTACTCGCGACCGGTTCGAAGCGTTGCGTCATTTTGTCGGTGAAAAAAGAGAGCGCCGCCGCATCGCCCTGACACACGAGCAAGTACATCAGCCCGGCAGCTAACGAGCAGGCGTATTCGAATTTGGTGACAGGTCCGGTCTGGCGATAGTTGAGACTGGCGGAGGCATCGACCAACACGCAGGCCCGCAGGCTGGTCTCGTCCTGAAAGCGTCGGATCATATAGCGGTCCGTCTTCGCGTAGACCGACCAGTCGATCAGGTTGGGCGCATCGCCTTCGATGTAGTCACGGTACTCAGCAAACTCCACCGAGGCGCCAAAGTCGGGCGACCGATGGAGTCCTTGGATGCCACCCTGCATCGGACGGCGCGCGGAAATGCCCAAGCCACGGATATGGTCTGCCACGCGGGGCGGGAGGTACTTGAAAGCGCGCGCGGAGGACATGGTCGCTCCAGCGGCTAATCACCCTTGGCGTAATCGGGCTCGGGAATCGCCTCGAGCAGACGCCGGACGATCTCGTCCGAATCGGTGCCTTCGCTCGCTGCGGCGAAATTGCAGAGAACGCGGTGACGAAGCACGGGCAGCGCATAGGCCCGTACGTCGTCGCAGGAAACATTGAGTTTTCCCTGAAGCAAGGCATGGGATTTCGCGGCCAGTAGCAGATATTGACCCGCGCGCGGGCCCGCACCCCAGCGGACCCAATTTTTGATGAAGTCGGGCGCGTCCGGCGCGTCGGGGCGCGTGGCGCGCACGAGCCGGGTGACATAGGCGCCGACATGCTTGCTCACCGGCGTCTTGCGCACAAGATGTTGGAAGGCCAGCAGCGCTTCCGCGTCGAGTACGTGAGTGACTTCCTGCGAAAGGTCCTGCGTCGTCTCCATGATGATGCGTTCCTCTTCCTCGGCATTGGGATAGCTGACCTTGACGCAAAACATGAAGCGGTCGAGTTGTGCTTCCGGCAGTGGATAGGTTCCCTCCTGCTCGATTGGATTTTGCGTGGCGATGACGAAAAACGGATCAGGGAGGAGATAGCCTTGTCCCGCAATGGTGACGCGCCGTTCCTGCATGGCCTCCAGCAGGGCGGCCTGCGTTTTGGGCGGGGTGCGATTGATTTCGTCGGCGAGGAGAAGATTGGTGAAAATCGGACCAGGCTTGAAACGGAACGTTCGCTCTGATGTTTCAGGATCGTGCTCGAGGACCTGCGTACCAGTGATGTCCGCGGGCATCAAGTCGGGCGTGAATTGCACGCGCTTGCATTCCAAGTCGAGGGCATCGGATAGTGTCCGTGCCATCAGTGTCTTGGCCAGGCCGGGGGTGCCAACGAGTAGGCAGTGACCCCGGGCAAAGAGCGCGACGAGGATCTGATTAACCACATCCGATTGCCCGATGACGACTCGTGCCATCTCCGATTTGATCTTTTCCACCGCCCGACGAAGTTGGTCAACGGAAGCCTCGGGATTCTCCATATCGGCGCCGGGCGAAACTTCCTCCCCAACAGCATCACTGGCCAGTTGAAACTTGGTGGCACCGACCATGAACTTGCTCCCATCCCCCAACGCGACCGGCGGATGTGCCGGGGTGACCGGCTTCAGCGGGCCCGGCGGTTCGTAGTCCGCAACCTGCCAGCGACCATCAACTTTCGAGAGATAGGCATGACGCGGCAGGACCTCGGGATCGTCCAGGACGATCTCGCAGCCGGAGTTGGAGCCGATGATCAGCGGCTTGTCGTTGAGGGGAAATTCTGATTCCGGTTTGCCGGGAGTGCGGATGATGAGGCGATCGGGCATAAGAAAAGCGGCAGGGAACGAGTTTCCTTCAATGCGTGGCGGCGTACATCAAAATATTCATGCCGAGCGGCGTGGCCGTATCGGACCGGTAGGCCAGCGCCATCGGGTACTCGGTTGCCTCCCAGCCCGCTTCAAGATCGATCGGACTATAGATAACGCGGACGTCACCGTTCAGGGTGATTCCCTCCAATTTGGGCGTATTGAGTTGCCCGTATTTCATGGAGACAGCTGGCGTGTAATCAGCGGTCTGCACGGGCACCACCGAACTGAAAATTGAATGAGAGGGAGGAATCGGTTGCAGTTTCGAGCCGGGGAGGACGCGCGCCATCTCGCGGCGCACCGCTTGGTCGAAGGTGGAAAGGCCGAGGCCGTTGTTGATCAAGAGCGTGCCGTTCCGTTGCAGGAAACCACGTAGGGCAGTGACCGCATTATCGCTCAGGTGGAAGTCGTCCAGGCCGGTGAGGTAGAGGAAGGAGAGATTGGAGAGGTCATCCTTGCCTGGATCGACTACCTCGCGCTTGAGATTCACGCGCAGCGAGGTTGCGGTGCGCAGTTTGGAGAGCAGCGTCGTCGCGCTGTTGGGATGAACATTAAATGCACCTTCATGCTCGATCTGGGCAAAGACGAACTCGTCGGTCGGCGTCTTCTCGTCGACGGCGGCGAAGAGTTCCGGCTTCGATTCCTCCATGCCGACGCGGTTGTAGCCGATGGCATAGGCGACCAGGTTCAGTCCGATGTTTTCGGCGGTGGCAGGATCGTAGTAGGCCGCCTGTTCCAGCAGCGGCACGCCGTGATCGTCCCAGCCGCAGCCAAGGCCGTATTTCGACATCAGCACGGCGACGCGCGAGCCGACGTAGAGTCCCTCCAGATACGGCTTGTCGGATTTGACGTTCGGCGAGTAGTGGGCCGTGTTGATGTCATTCACCATGTGATAGAGGGGATGGTCGGAGGGGAGCACGCGCCAGGCGAGCTCGGGGAAGGCTTGCTGCATGAGGGACTTGGCTGAGTCGTAGAAGTAGGGTGAGCCGGCCACGGAATCGAAGACGAGCATGCCGCCTTTCAAGACATAGGCGCGGAGCTGGGCCAGTGCCTGCGGATCGAGCTTGAGGGTGCGGGTGCCGCTGAAGAAGAGGACGGCCATCTTGTCCGGATCGCCGGGGAAGGAGGAGAGGGAGACCTCGTCGTAGCCGTATTGGAGGCCGAGCTTGCCCTGGACTTTGCCGAAGAGGTGCTGGAGGTCGGCGGGGCAGAGGTTCCAGTCGGTGATCTTGGTGATGTTGCCGCCCTCGTAGGTGAAGGAGCCTTGTTCGCCCCAGACGACTTTGCCGAAGAGGGAGGGAGGCGTGGGCTGGCGCTTGCGCGCTCGCTGGCGCAGCGGGGTGGCGGGGAGTGGGAGGGGAGGGAAGCCTTCGCCGCCGGAGATGCGCTTGGGTGGAGCCTCGGGGGGCTTGCCCAAGGGGACGAACCAGTCGTTCTCGGTGGCGGCGAGGAGGGACTGGCAGAATCCGGCGAAAAGGAGAATTCCGAAAAAACGGATTTGTACCACTCTGATATAACACATGAGAGGAGAAAGAGTTGCTGACCGTTTCATTTTTGCCCGGATTTTTACCAGTGGAGGCTGTTTTTTACGGTTTTTCGGGCCATTTGGCCTTGGCTTGGGCGGCTTCGGAGCTGTAGGGGTGCTTTTTGAGGAGTTCGGCGAGGGATTTTTTGGCCAAGTCGTTGTCGTTCTGGGCGAAGGCGAGGCTGGTCATCTGGAAGAGGAGTTCGCTGCGGCCATCGTCGGTAAGGAGGGGGAGGAGGCGCTTGGCGTAGAGGTAGGCGGCGACGGGGAGGTTCTCCTCCTCGTAGAGGTGGAGGCGGGTGAGGGCCCAATCGGGGGTGAGAACCTCGACGGGAGACTGGCGCTCGACCTGACGGAGGGCGCGTTCGGCGGCGTCGAGATCCTTGCGATCGATGAAGGAGCGGGCTTGGCTGATCTTGGCGGTGCGCCGGATGGAGCTGCGGGCGTCGGCACCCGACGGGTCATTGGTCAGGGCCGCATATTGTTTCCGGGCCCCGGCAATATCTCCGGTCGCAAACGCGAGATCGGCCCGTTGGGTATCGAAGGCGCGGTGCTCATCCCCGGATAAAGCATCGACCTTGACAGCATCGAGCAGCTTGCGGACATCCTCCGTGCGATCGGTTGTCTTGAGCGTCAGTTGAGCGAGGGCCATTCGGCTGGCGTTACCGACCGCAATCAGTTGCGGGGAAGGCTTGTCGGTCGGGCAACGGTCGACGAGCGCCTGCAAAAGCTGCATCGCCTCGATGGAGTGGGAGAGGTCCTCGCGGGCGAGGAAGAGGGCTGCATCCTTCACGTAGGACAAGTCGTCCTCCTTGATGTCCTTCATCCTGGCGCAGACTGCCGGAAGCAACGGCAGGAGACCTTCGGAACTCTTGAAGACACCGAACACGGCGAAGCAGCCCGCCAGATCAGAGGCCGAGAGGTTCGCCGGATCGCGCCGTAGAATGTCCGCCCGGAATTGAGGATTGAGCTGGGGCTGGACGGTGGTCAAGAGTGTCCAATTGGGATGCACATTAATGGTCTGGGTTAACTTGTAAGATTTATCCCCCTGGTTCATGGAGACCTGGACGGTACGCATGCCGGGACGTGGAAAGAGATGCAGCACGCTCGTGCCCTGGGCGGTTGAACCATCGTCGAAGGTCCAAGTCACCCCCATGGCATTGTTCGGATGGAGGAAGAATTGAACGGAGATCAAGCCGAGGTCGGGAACATCGGGCGCGATGATCGTCTCGCCATTGATATTCCATTCCATGGCATATGCCGGGACATCACCGCCCGTGGAGGTGCTGGGGGCGCTGGTCTGCAATTGATAGTCGGCGACATGGGCGTGGCCGGTGGGCAGGAAGAAATTGTTGTCCGGCGTCAGCATCGTCCAGTTGGCGAGAGGGCCGCCCTTGGCCGCGAGACAGCAGAGCAAGGGGCGTCCGTCGGTGGCGGAAACGTAGGCATTGTAGTACTCCAGCGAATGAACGCCTGCCGCCAGATCAACGCCTCCCTGATGTTCGCCGGACAGGCCTGGATGAAAATCGTGCTTTCCCGGCCACTCGACCACCTCCTTGCCATCGACGAGGACAAACGATGCATCGGTGGAAATCGCCGCGAGTTGGAGATGTCCGGCCTCGGGCAGATTGATCCAGCCCTGGAAATGCTCGAGGATATTTCCCTGCGGACCGAAGCGGTGTCCGCCCTCGAACAATCCCGGGACAATGGCACGGCCATTCACGGTCGTGCTTTGGTTCCAGGCTTGGAGCATGTCCGGCAAATGATCGATGGTCTTGCCGTCACCGACCCTGCTTTCGAGCGTGACGCCTGCCTTGCCCTCAAGATGCAGGGCCGGCCAATTGGATCCGAGATAGACGTAATAACGTTTTGCTCCCGAAGAGGAGTCGAAGGCCAGGGTGACCGGTTCGCCAGGAGCCGACCAAATAAGATCCGATCCGACGGCTTTTCCATCCTCCGTGGAAACACGGATGGGCGCGTTGGCCCAATTCGGATTGGGAAAGCAAAGGGTAACCCACGAAACGGTGGCCGGTTTGTCGGGTTGATCGAGTTCGAGGACGAAACGCGCAGGCGCGGTGGAGACAGACCATTCGTTAGTGGGGAGGGGCGGTGCCTGGATAGGGGTCTCGGCCCATACCGTGGCGCCGCCCATGAGAAGGCCCGCCGCAAACATCCGAACAAGGGAGTTCATCGCCGATGAAAAGTCCGCGCCACGAAGATCCACGCGATCACGCTGCAGACAATCGCGTGCAGGGCGAGGACGAGCAGGCATTCGTTGAAATCGGCAATGGCGGTGTCGGTCGATTGCCGGACAATGTCGTAGAGGGGTGATTTCTCCTGGGTCTTCAGGTAGCCGCTCCAGCCCCAATAGGCGGCGATGAAAGGACGGCAAAACGTGCTGACCGTCTCGGGCAGGGCGAGGACGGCACCCGACAAGGGGAGTTGCAGGCCGACCAGATAGATCGCGAGCAGGGAGGCCCGTTCCGGCGATTTCGACGCGGAGGAAATCGCGAGACAGGTCGCGCTCATGGCCAGCGTGGTGATGAAGAGGATTTCGAACTGGTCGGAAAAATGGCCAGGGAATCCGCAGACCGTCTTGACGAACCACGACATCCAGAAGGCCTGGGCGAGGCTGAGCCCCACGACCAACAGGACCTTTGTCGTCACATAAGCCCACGGCGAAAGACCGGCGCGGAGTTCCTTCTCGAGGACATCCCGTTCCTTGGCAATTTCGCGCGCGCCATTGTTGGCCCCCATCAGGGTGAGGAGAATGACCTGGAACATCGCGAGACCGGAGACGAGCGAAGCGGCGGCGAACGATTCCTTAAGATAAGCGAGATTCTCGGCGAGTGTCTGGACGATGTTGGTCTCAATGCTCAGGCTCAGATGCCGCACGTTCGGCAGGCCCTTGTAACCGAAAATGGCGACGAGCGCAGGAAAGGTGACCAGGAGCGCGAGATGCAGCCAGATCTGCGCCTTGTCGCGGCCGAGCAGAATGAACTGGCGACGCACGAGGACGGCAAGCTGGCTGAGGCTCCCGGGAGGCGGCGCGGTTTTCAGCGAGTGCGGCGCGGGAGCGGGGGGCAGTTCGCCCGAGCGATCCTCATCGTGGCCGACAAAGTCGCCCGTGGCGGATGAGAGCTGATAGCTGCCGTAGATGCCCTCGATGGAATCGGTCCCGTGCGCCGCCAACAATCCATCGTAGGTGCCTTGAAAACAAAGCCGGCCTTCGTGGAGAAAAACGACCGAGTCGCACAGGCGCAGATTGCTGACCGCGTGGGTGACGAGGACGACCGTTTTGCTCAGGCCGTGCGCGAGGTCCTTCAGCCAGACCATCAATTCATGCTCGGAGTGGGGATCGAGTCCGCTCGTCAATTCGTCGAGAAAGAGAAAGGCGGGGTCGCCGATAAGTTCCTCGGCCAGGGCGATGCGGCGCATCTGTCCGCCAGAAAGAGTGCGGTACTTCTGGTGGAGGAGGGGGCGAATGCGGGCGAGGTCGATGATATGTTCGCTCCACTGGTCGCGGGTGACCTGCGGCACCGTGGAAGGCAGGCGAAGGGCGACGGCGAAATCGAGGATCTCCGCGACGGTGAGATCGCCGTGGAAGGCGCCGAATTGCGGAAGGTAACCGAGCGCGAGGGGGAGTTGCTGGCGCAGGGTTTCAACGGGATGTCCCGCGAGCAGGACACGTCCTGCCGAGACCGGCTGGATGCCGGCCAAGGCACGGATGAGGGTGCTCTTGCCGCAGCCCGATGCGCCGATGATGGAGAGAAACGAACCTTCCGGGACCGCGATGGAGATATTGCGGAGAAGGGCCTTGTGATCATCGCCTTTGCCGACGGTCACCGAAAGGTTCTCGACGTAAACAGCTGCATCCATGTGGGCAGTCGGTTCCATGGCTGCCGGGGATTGCGGAACCCTAGTTTGTGCCCTCGCGGGAGGCGCCACTACCGGAGCCGGCCCCTTCGGGCGAAAGAATCTGGTTCTTGAGGCGGTCGATGCCGTCATTGGCGATGATGCTCGCGGGATAAAAGGCCTGCGCATTCACGTACCAAGTGAGACTGTAACCGTATTCTTTCTTATCTTCTGCTTCCTTCGCCTTGTTGAGGGCACTGACAAAATCGGCGCTTTTGCCGGAAAGGTTGGCCAGAAGCTTGTTCAGCTTCATGTCGTCGGGCCAGTCCTGCGCGGCGATCTTGATCGTTTCCCAAGCTCCGTCCACATTCCCGTTCATCATGAGGAGATTGGCTTTTTCGGAGGCCATCTCGGCCTTTTGGACCTTGGTCAACGCGTCCTTGAGCTGCTGGACCTTGGTCGCATCACCCTTGACGGCCGAGGCGAAGACCAGTTGTTTGTCGAAAATGGCGCGGTAGTTCTGGTCGCGCACGAGGCGATCAAATTCGGTCGTCGACTGATTTTGCAAATCCTCCGCGGTGAAAAATCCGGCGGCGGACGTCTGCAGGTCGGGATTGCCCGGCCATTCTTCCGCTGCAGTCTGAAAGGCTTCCATCGCCTCGGTGAGATGTCCTCCCTGGGCCAGCAGCCGGGCCTTGCCGAGACGCAGACGGCTTTCGAGCTTGATGCCATTGACCATGGCGAGAGGCTTGGTGGAATCGAAATCGGCGGCAACTTTCTTGATGTCAGTAATCTGTGCCTCGACCTGTTCAAAGTCGCGGACTTCGAGCTGGTTTTTCAAGACATCGAGTTTGGCCAGAAAATCGCCGACCTTTTCCTTCTGAGTACGGGGCAGGCCCTGCAGGGCCGGATGATATTCGTTGCCTAAAAAGGCCTGCTGCAACTGCTCGGCCGCGGCGGCGACTTCATTCTTGTCGGCCTTGTACCGGAAGACCTCGATGGCCTGGCTGACCCGGCTGTTGATTTCGAGGGCGGAAGTCACTTCATCGGCGAGAGTGACCGGCGCATTTCCCTGCTGTTTGCCGGAGTGATCACCTTGCAGCAGATTGGAAATCTTGTTGGCGGCGGAAAGGCTCGCGCCGTTGAGCCCGAGGGCGGCGCTGGTCTGGGTGGCCGATTGAGCAAGAGTGCGGGCATTGGTGCCGAGCGAAGCCGCGGCCTGGTCGGCAAGATCGGCGGGATAGTCGCCTTCGTTGAAGAGCGTGCGATAAAAATCGGCGGCGATGATGACGTGATAATAGCGGTGACTGGTGTAGAGGGTCTTGATGTAGTCGGCGAAATCGAGACGATTCTGGTCGTCCATTTTGTTCGCCTGCATTTCGTTGAGCTTGATCTTGGCCCGGGCCTCCAAGAGCTTGAGGTACTCAGACGTCAGCTCCATCTTGCCCTCGAGGCTGCTGGCCATCGTGGGCATCGTGGCCGCCTCGGCCGCAGCGGGATCGGCGTTCGGGCTGGTCAGCGGCGAGTTCGTCATGTTTTGCTGACTGACGGCGGGAGCATTACCTTTGTTACCACCGCCCTTGTTGCCATTTTTCTGGGCGCGGGCCTCTTCCTCCTCGCGGAGATCGTCGGCGATCAGATCGGCGTTATGGGTGGCGATCTCAATATTGTCGCGCAGCTTGTTATTATTCATCTCCAGGCCGCTCTTGGTGCGGGCGCTGTTCCAGATCGACTCGACACGGTTGGCGAGTTCACGGCTGATGCCGGCGTCGAGGTCCTTGTACTGGCTCATGGCATAGAGCGTCTTCCATGCGTTGAAGGTATCGTTTTCCTTCAGGAGATCAGAAATCTGGGCCATCTTGCCGAAGTATTGTTTGATCCGGTCATCGGAAACTTCCTTGAGGCTGAGGTAGGTCTGGAACCGGGCGCGGATCTCGGGATCGTCGAGCCCCGGCGTTTTCAGAACGTCGACGGCCTTGATCTTATCGGCGAGGGCGCTGGCGACATCGGCCCCGGCCTTGCCCGCGCTGCCCTCGGCGGGCTTGGTATTCATGAGACCATTGAGAATGGTGGCCGCGCTGCTGTCGATTTCGGTGGGGCTTCCGGTGGTGGGGGCGGCCTTGGGGGCTGCCGGAGCCGCGGGAGCGGTCGGCGCATTTTGAGCGAGGGCCGCCTGACAGGTCAGCGCCAGAGCAAGGAGGAAGGAGCTACTCTTTTTCACATGAATCGGCATAAACGAGTCCTCCTTCGCCCACCTCGAGAGAGACCTGGTAGGTCTGTCCCTTGGTGAAATAGATATCCTTTAACCGCGGGGGAATCAGGACCACCAAGGCGCGATTGTCGTTTTCCACGGTGAAGACCATGAGATGCCCCTTTTCCTCTTTCCAGCCCAGATCAGCGGAGACTTTGAGGTTGGCCTTGAATTTGACGCCGGACATCGGGCGATAGTCGGCCAGATATTTGTCCATCGAGAACGGCTCCATCGTCCGGAAAGGATTATCGAGATAGCGGAAGGTGAAGAACCCGATGATCGCGAGGACCAAAACGAGGAGCAGGCTCGAGACGATCCAAAGCGCGAGAGAGGTGGAGCTCCGGGCCTGCGCCGGTTGGACGGTAGAGGTCGTCTGGGCGAAAGGAGAGATGATGCGCTGGCTTTCGCTGTCGTCTTCAGCGTTGGGTTTGACTGCGGGCACTGGTTTTTAAATTTAAGCGACAGGGCGGGGAATTCAAGACAATCCACCGGTGCGGTCGTGACGGTTTTGCAATGGTGGCTACTTGCCCATGAAGCTCTTCCAAAGTTCCGCGGCCTTTTGCTTGGCATCATCGAGGAGGTTGCCGCCGCCCTGCATTCCGACGGCGAGCACGCGGGGACTGAGGTCCTCCTGCAAATGATCCGGGGGACCGGTCAGGTGGACGTCGGTCCAATTATAGTCTTCCGAGGCAACGGAGAAGACTTTCTCCTGCAACTGGGGCCACTTGGCGGTGATGGTGGAGGGCAGGCCGAGCTTGAGCCTGGCATCGACCATTCCGGTGGCGTCGATGGAGGCGGTGCCGGAAGTGCGGGCGATGTCGTTTTTGCGGACGTCGATATCGGTCAGGTTGAGCTGGCCTTCCTTCCATTCATAAGTGGCGGTGGCCTTGTCGACTTCGAGGTCGGTGATATCGGGCAGGCCGACGAGCGCGGTCATCTTGCCGAGTCCGGGAACGAGATTGAATTTGGCGTGGTCGAGAGCGATTTTTCCTTTCGCGGAACCCGTTTGGTCATTGCCCTGATACACGAGATCGCCGTTGACCTGGCCTGAAAGTTTCATCTGCCAGGCCACACCGACGAGCATCGTGACGGGTACCTTGGAGGCCTTGAGCGTGGCGTGGATGTCGTGCGTACTACTGAGTGAGATGTCGCCTTCGCCTGTGATGAGGCCGGTGCCGCATGCCATGCGCAGGCTTGAAAAAGTGGCTTTGTCTTGATCGCTGCGGATTTGCACGGAACTGGCGCCGGCTTCGAGGGAGCCGGCCTTGAGGGAAGAGGCCTGGAGAACGGTTGTCCAGATGCCGGCGGTGTTGCCGTTGGCTTCGAAGGCGACGCCTTCGAGAGTGATCTGGCGACCGTCGGGAAAATCGATTTCGACGGTGCCGCCATGGGCGGAAAGTTTGGTGACTTGAATGCGGTCGTTGGGGCGAGGGGCGGGACTGTCGGCGGAAGAGGATTTGGAGGAAGGAGTGAGGACGAGGGTCCAGGACGAGACGTCTACGGTCAAAGGCAACTTCGATTTGAAAGCGTCGACGAAATTGAAGCGGATGGTGGCCTGACTGATCGCGCCTTTTTGCCACGGGGCGGATGGGCGGTCATTGGTGAGGGTGATGCCGGCGGCGCGGAGTTCGCCGCGCCACAAATCGAGTTCGAGCGAGCCGATTTGGACTTGCGCGCCGATGGCGGTCTCGAGGCCTTGGACGAGATCTTCCTTGAGCTTCGCCATCTTCCACCAGCAGAAGCCGCCAATGGCGCCGCCGAGCAGAACCGCGATCGCGAGGATGATCAGGACGACACGGAGGACGGAGCGACTCATTCCTCACTCTACAAAAATAGACGGGGAAATTCGAGCACAACTCGAGGAGGGCGAAGTCGAGGCCTGACAAAGGGCGGTTTTGGGATAAACTTAATCATGGCTTCGCGCACGTTTGAATGTCCGGTCTGCGGGGAGGAAGTTCCGCAGAACGCGAAGGCGTGTCCCGAGTGTGGCGCGTGCGAGAAGTCGGGATGGAACAAGGACTCGGACGCGGCGGATGGACTCGATTTGCCGAGCGAGGATTTCGATTACGAGAAGTTCACGGCCGAGGAATTTGGCCAGCCGCGGAAACGGAAAGGAAAGGAACTGCTGTGGTGGATTACGGCGGTGGTTCTTCTGGTGCTGTTCACAATGGGGACGGCTTATAATGCGCTGTTTCGGTAGGAAGCATGCGTTGCCGACTTAATGGGTGTGTTTGTCGGGATGCGGTTTTCCGGTGAGGAGGCGCGAGAGAAAGTCGCCGTCGGAGAAGGGGGCGTTGCTGGCGAAACGGACGACGACGAGTTGCTGTGACGGAATCACGTAAAGGCGTTGTTTGCCGGTGCCCATGGAGCAGACGAGGTCGCGCGGGCCGCCGGGGTAAAGTTGATCGCCGTCGCTGGCGGGAAGCAGATCGGATAATTTTTGCTGATGCGGGCTGTGTTGCAGCTCGTTGAGCCAGAAGCCGAGGCCGTAGGCGGGATTGGCGGCGTGGCCGACGAAGAGTTGCTCGAAACCGGGGCCGTTGCGGGAACGGTTGGGCGAACGATCGAGGCGGAGGACGGCGTCGCCGAACTTGGCCCATTCCTCAGCGGACATGATCATGCCGGCATGGACGAGGACGTTGCCGGCGTCGTCCTTGACCCAGCCGGCGAGCTTGATGTGGTTGGGATCGAGGACGAGATGCTTCACGCTTTTTTCGGTGGCATCGCCGAAGCCGCCGAGCTTGCGGTGGAGGATTTCGCCGAAGGCCTGGTAGCCGGCGGCGCCGTAGTGGAATTTCGTGCCGGGCGCGGAGATGAGGGGGATTTGGACGGCCTTCGCGAGTTGATCGTGGGCGGCGTAGATGGGTTCGTCGTTGGGGTCGAGGCCGCTGGTCTGGGAAAGGAGCTGGTCGATGGTGATGGAGCGGCGGGCGTCGGCTTTCCATTCGGTGAGGATGTCGCTGGCGGGTTCGTCGAGGCGGATGACGCCTTTTTCGGCGAGGATGAGCGCGGTGACGGCGACGAAGCTTTTGGTGCCGCTGTAGATTTTGCGCGGGGTCTCGGCGGTGTAGCCGGGGACGTAATCTTCAAAGACGACATGGCCGCCTTGTTCGATGCGGAGGGCCTGGCCGCCGTGGGACTTGGAATAGGCGGCGGCCTTGGCGCAATTAGCGGGGTCGAGACTGGCGGCGTGCAGCGCGCTGGTCAAAGAGAGGAGACCGAAAAGAAGAAGTCCTTTCATGGATACGGGGCTACGCATTTTTCTTCCCGGCGAAGAGAACGAAGAGGAGCCACGCCCAGCCGGCGATCATCGCGGTGCCGCCCAAGGGGGTAATCGGTCCGGCCCAATGTTGGGTGGGATCAAACGCGAGCAGGTAGAGACTTCCGGAAAAGAGCGCGACACCGACACCCCAACAGGCTACGATACCCGTTCGCACATTGGGTCCCTGACCGAGGGCGAGAAGGGCGACGGCATGGACGAATTGGTAGAAGACCGCGGTATGCCAGATCTCCCAGGTGTTGTTCTGGAGTAAAAGCGGCTTGAGGGCATGGGCGGCGAAGGCGCCGAGAATGACGCCGGTCAGGCCGAAAAAGGCTCCCAGTCGTTGAGCGACAAGAGCGGAAGAGGGGGCCATGCGAGGGGATACTTCAGACCCTAAAGAAGGGCGGAATCGAGACGTAAGGTCACTAAGTTAGCCGACGGAGCTTGTCACGCCAGTCTTTTTCTGTTAAAAATAAAAAATGATTACGGATTCTCGGTTGGCCCGTCAAACGGCGGAACGCCTCATTGGCTCCCGCGCGCAGCTCCTTAAATTCCAGTGTTTGCTCGGTTTTGACGGCTTCGTCGACGAGATCTTCCATGTGGTGGAGCAACGGCAATCGCCCACCAAGTACACGCCTTTTGCCAGCATCAAGAACTTCGGCGCCAAGGTTTCCGCGGCGGCGAACAAGAGCGCGAACTTCGAGATCGTGCCGCAGGCCAAGAAGCTCGGCGGCAACGGTCCGATCATGTCCTTCGCGTTGAGCACGCTCGGCGCGCCGGTCCACTACGTTGGCATGCTCGGGTATCCGGAACTGCACCCGGTCTTCGCTGAATTCGCCAAGCGCACGAAAGTTTATTCCATCGCCGACCCGGGCTTCACGCAGGCCTTCGAATTTTCCGACGGCAAGCTGATGTTCGGCCAGCACGGCACGGTGCATGAAGTCTCGTGGGAGACGGTGAAGAAGCGCCTCGGCGATGTCACGTTCCAGAAGCTTTGGAACCAGGCCCACTTCATCGGCATGGTCAACTGGACGATGCTGCCCCACCTCTCCGCGATCTGGAAGCGTCTCCTCAGCGATTACATGCCGGCCAAGCCGACGACGCGCAAGTTGATGTTCTTTGATCTGTGCGACCCGGCCAAGCGCCTCGACGCAGACCTGCATGCCGCGCTCAAGATCATCGGTGAATTCCAGCAGCACAACGACGTCATCCTCGGCCTCAACGAAAGCGAGAGCCAGCATGTCGCCAAGGTCCTGCGCCTGAAGAAGACCCCGTCCAATCCGAAGGGCGCCGCCTCCCTGGCCGCCGCCATTCGCGAGAAGCTCGAACTCCACACCGTCGTCATCCATCCCGTGCAGTACGCCGCGGGCGCCGATGCGCAGGGTGAAGCCTTCGTCACCGGCCCATACACGGCCAAGCCGAAGATCACCACCGGTGCGGGCGATCACTTCAATGCCGGTTTCGTCATCGGACGTCTGCTCGGTCTCGGCGTCGCCCACTCGCTGCAGTTGGCGGTGGCGGCCTCGGGCTTCTACGTCCGTCACGCCGTCAGCCCGAACCGCGAGCAGTTGGTGCGGTTCCTCCAGACGCTGTAATTCGCTTGGGTCGCCGTCCCGCGCTGCGGGACGGTCAGAACAACCCGGAGAACCGGGCAAAATCGGTCGCGAAGTGCGCGATGATCAACGGCCACAGTGCGCCCACGCGGCGCAAGAACAGCATCGCGTAAAGGCCGATGAAAAAAACGCCGGCCATACTCCCCAAGCCCGTGGTCCAATGATAGGCCGTAAAAAGCAACGTAGAGAGGATGATCGTGATGGGTCCCTGACCCCAACGCGCCCCGAAGACCGCGAGTGCGCAACGGCGAAAGACCATCTCCTCCTGAAGAGCGACGAGCAGGAGTCCGAAGGTAAGGTCAAAGAGATAAAACCAGCCGGACAGGATCGGATACCCGCCCAACTTCGTATCGGGAATCGCTTCATTGACGGCATGGGTGATCCATTGGCAGAACGTGCAGAAGATGACGACCATGCCGAGCATCCAGAGCAGGGTTTCCCGCCACGAGACGCGCCATTTCTGCGGCTGATAGGCGACGGCGCGAGCGGCGGGAATCAGGGCCAAGAAGGCCAGCGCGCCGAGGCGTCCGCTGTAATCGCAGATCGTCCAGAGAATGGGATCGGTCTGCCAAAGGCGCAGGACTTGGGAGATGACGAGGATGGCCAGCGTGCCGACGAACCAGAGGGGAACAGTGGAACGGCTTTCCATGGCGGTCAGCTTGTGCGTATGGGGAAGGGCCAAGGTTCGTTGTTGCCGTAATGTGTCCAGCCCTTCCGGAACCACCGCTCGACACGAAAATTTTCATTTTCGTGGATCACCTGTTCCAAGGAAAAGTTATTTTCGAATTCTGGAAAGAACGCATCGCCTTCAACCACACGTTTGACTCGAGTAAGGTAGAGAGTGCGACATTCGGGTAGGAATTGTTGGTAGATTTCGGCGCCTCCGCAAACCCAAGGAATAACAACTTCGGGCGAAGATTGGTCGGTCTCAAATCTGGTGTGCATTCCAAACTCAGGTTGAGACGCCATCTGATTTGAGAGGGTTTTGATCAACGATTGGGAATCAGTGCAAATTTGAACATCCGGGATATTCATCTGGCCACGAGTTAGTACAATTGTTTTTCTTCCCGGCAACGGTTTGCCGATCGATTCAAAGGTCTTGCGGCCCATGATGAGGGTGCCGCCCATGGTCTTGTGCTTGAACCAGCGGAAGTCTTCCGGGAGGTGCCAGGGGATTTTGCCCTGGTTGCCGATGACGCGGTTCTCCGACATGGCGGCGATGGCGTAGAAGGGCATGGGGGATTTTTGACAGGATTAACGGGATTAACAAGATTGGGGAACGGAAGGGAAGCATCACCAAATTACCAAATTGACAGAATTGGGGAGAGACTATGGTTTCTCGGAAAGGGCTCGAGTACCAATTGGGAAGGACTTTTCAAATTCATAACCGCCGCGTCCCTCGGGTTGATACCGGCCTTCGCATTTAAGACGAATAGTGTGATGTGGCATATCCCAGCCCTCGATGATCCATATTCTGTCGTATTCGTTATGGGGAGATTCGAATACGAGTTTGTATTGGATGTGGCCGCTTCTGACTTCTGTACTTATCGCGTAGACGTAAACTCCGCAGGAGTGTCCGTCCCAATGGTCCTCAATTCCGAGGAGATGGGACTGAGGCCCCCATTGGATTTCCATGTAACGGGAGTTTTCGCGCAATAGGACTCCATTTTCTTTTGAGCCACGAACGCGAACATAAAGCTTCTCGCCATAATATTCGCCATGAGCGTCCGGTGTCAGATCTTCGGATGTAGAGTGCGCCTCAAAATGCCCGTCGGACGAGGGAATCGGTTTTGAAGTCCAGCCGGGAGTTCCGGCCCAGACCAAGGTAGTAGCCGCAAAATAAATGAGGCAGCAACCGAGCTTCATGCCTTAAACCGCCATCGCGGCTTTGATGGGCGGATGCGGGTTGTAGTCGAGGAGGGAGATGTCTTCGGGGGTGAAGGCGGTGAGGTCGCGGACCTTGGGGTTGAGGGCGAGGCGGGGGAGGGGACGGGGCTCGCGGGCGAGCTGTTCCTTCGCCTGGTCGATATGGTTGTCGTAGAGATGGAGGTCGCCGAAGGTGTGGACGAATTCGCCGGGCTTGAGGTCGCAGACTTGGGCGACCATGCAGGTGAGGAGAGCGTAGGAGGCGATGTTGAACGGGACGCCGAGGAAGAGATCGGCGCTACGCTGGTAAAGCTGGCAGCTCAGTTCACCGTCGAGGACGAAGAACTGGAAAAGGGAGTGGCAGGGAGGCAGCGCCATGGCGTCGACCTCGGCGGGGTTCCACGCGGTGACGATGTGGCGGCGGCTGTCAGGGTTCTTTTTGAGCAGCGCGATGAGCTTGGCGAGCTGGTCGATTTCGCCACCATCAGCGGTTTTCCAGTGGCGCCATTGCGCGCCGTAGACGTCGCCGAGGGTGGCGGCCCATTCGGCGAAGGTGGAATCGACGACGATGCGTTCGCTCCATTCAGCCATCGTCAGGACCGATTCGCCGCGCGCAGGAGCCAGGACCTTGCGGTAGTGATCGTATCCGTTGCCGTGCCAGATCTTGACGTTCTGCTTCGCGAGGGTGGCGACATTAGTGTCGCCGGAGATGAACCAGAGCAACTCCGCGATGACGGCTTTCCAAGCCATCTTCTTCGTGGTCAGGAGAGGAAAGCTTTCCTGGAGCGGAAACCTGGCCTGTGCGCCGAAGACGGAACGGGTGCCGGTGCCGGTGCGATCGGACTTGGGACGACCCTGCTCAAGGACGAGGCGGAGGAGGTCGTGGTACTGCTTCATCGGCTCAAACTGTAGCGGCGGTTGGGGGCGGGCGTCAAATTTTGGAGAGCTGGCCGAAATTAGGTCTGATAAGCCTGAGAAGTCGGATAAATGAGAATGGAAGGTCTGGCTACTCAGTGAGCAATTGCCTCGGTTAATTTGGGCGTTTGACGGGGAGCGAGAGTAGGTCCTTCGACTGCGGCTCGAGAAAGCCCTGCGATTCGGCAGGATCCCTGAGCTCGCCTCCGCTCAGCAACTGTGATTAAAAAATAAGTTTAAGCAGGGCAAGGGGGAGAGGATTTGAGGAGGCTATTGAGGTGGATGAGGAGTTTGCGCATCACGGCAACGAGGGCGACTTTGTGGGCCTTGCCGT